>WNFZ01005051.1_pt1 | contig 12154 bp, 15 predicted proteins | sample 5400081 | NCBI WGS metagenome assembly WNFZ01 (sample SAMN13153365, study PRJNA577476) | soil metagenome | isolation source: 80 cm soil or saprolite under grassland replicate 1 | place: USA:California | collected 2016-06-15
TTCGCCAAGACGCGCTGCCCAGGCAGTGTCATAGGCGGTACTGCCCATGTGACCGGGACCGATTTCATCGATGAGTTTAGTGACTAGATCTGTCATTGTCATCTTCCATAGTTTGTGGCAGCCACAAATCGAATTTCAGTTTGCCAACACCAAGGGCCTTGTCCTTGTTGTTGCGATAATAGTTTCTTAACCAATCCAATTCAGCGGACGACAATTTGGTGTAATCTGGCTCGGGAATACGACGCATATAAAGATGATCGTAAAGGATGCTCCGCAATTGCCGTATCGTCATATAGGGAGATGGACTGATGGAGAAGTAGAAATCTTCTTCCCCTGTGGAGAGCAGCGGCATATCGAATGCACTGAATTTGTCGAAGCCAATGAACATACTTACCGGCGAAAGATCTTCCCCATAATATTTTCGAATCAATGTTTGCTTATCCGGCACTGCCCCGTGTGCCAGATAATGCTCCACAGAAAGCCGCGCAATTGTTTCCAGGGATTCATCAGCGAATACGCCGAAGAACAATCGAAAACCGGAATTATGTTTTGTGGCTTCCGTGACTTCATACATGGATTTCAAGGCGTACTCATATGGCGTGCCTGTCAGTACGTCGCGGTAATCCCCGTAAAAACGAACCTTCACATTATATTGTGCGAAGAAATCCAGATAACATTTATCTGTCGCCGTGCGGACCAGACCATCCATGCCGACGCGTTTGGTGTATTCGTCTCCACGATGCATGAGTTCGCGACCAAACACCGGAGCTAGGATTGTATCGATGCCATGATCGAACAACATGGAACAGAGCTGGACATGATTCTTGATGGACTCGTCCATATAACCAGCCAGGAAGTCATTTCCAATCTTGTCCGCATGTTCAAGCATGAACCAGCGCCGCGTCCCATTGACGGGAAAGACGCACACTTTTTGACCCGTGGCTTTGACCAGGGCGGAAACCTGGTCAGTGGGGAGTTGCAGGAAATCTTCCAGCGGAATCATCGGCTTCTCCAAAGGCGCGGCAGGAATCGGGGAGTCTGACTCGCATACCTTGCATAGCCGGGCAGTGTTTTAGTGAGCAAGTCTTCCTCCTGGCGGGCAGCGCGTCCAAAATCCCAAATTGTATAAAGCAGGGTGGCAAGCGTTGTCAGTGCGGGATTAATGAAGAATAGCCCCGTTGCAATTCCAAAAAAAGAGGTAATCACCGGATGGCGCATCAACGCATATGGACCTGTATCGATGACCTGATGTTCAGGTTGGACTTCGACACGCTCTGCATAGAACTGTTGCAAGTGAAAACGTGACCAGATATGCAAAGCCAGCGAAACAAGAATCGTGAGGATGCCAAGAATCTGTATTAGCAATCCCCAGGCTTGTGTTGTGCGAAAACTGATCTGTGGAAAAAGAATGGGCTGTAAAACGAGGATGGCAACGGTCACAAAAATGAAAAGCGTAAAATCCCAGGAACGTCCCGAACCGCTTGCCTGTCGTTTTTGATCATAACGACGAATTAAAACAAAATCCATTCCATAGAACAGGACAATGACGAGCAGTGTTGCAGTAGACTGTGATGTGCCGAGAAGCATAAAAGCTCAATAGATCTAAGTCGATTCGACTAAACGTTTTGAAACACGCGAGGAGAAACCTGCCATCGTGACCATGGCATGATTTGTATCTTCCAGGTGAAGACCTAACCGGCGCTTGACATCATACGCGCCCGTTCCGAAACGGACAAGGCGAACATTGTGTTCGAACGCTTCCTGGAGCGCCGAGTAAAGCAAGAGGAAGTAGCCGCCGGGAACGTCGTCTTCGAGACCAAGCCCGGTGGCAAGCTGGAATTGATTATCGCGTATGATCGCACCACAACCAGCAAGCTTTCCGTCTTTATGGATTTCCATCCAGGTGCCGTTGATCATCGAAAAGTTTTCCAGCAAGCCGCGCATCCACGGATTGGGAGCAGAGCCATGCCAGATCGAAACATTCCTGATGAGTTTTAGTGCTGCATCAATATCAGAAACTGTCCGATGTTTTGTGAGTGTGATGCCATTCTCTTCAGCTTCGCGTAGGCTTTTCTTATAGTGCTGGCGATCCTTCTTGTTGCCCTTTTGCAAATACTCTTCAAAACTTTGCCATTCAATCGGCATATAGGTGCCAGGTTCTGAAACGGTTATTGGTTCATATCCCGTAGGCCAGGATGGATACTTCAATTGCTCGGTGAGTAAATAGTCAAAAAGGAGAAAGGAGCATTTCTGTTTTTTGAATTCACTTTGAGCAGCAAGAGTAAGCGCCGTTAGCGCTTCATCACGGAGTGGTTCCCCTGGTAACAACATGGCAGAAGTATCGGCGAATGGAGAGCGGCAAACAAGCAATGGTTTGCGTTTGAGAACGCTCGCCATAAAACGGCGTGCAACTTCCGGGAGGGGCAGTGGTTCATTCGAGACCCGGAAAAGTGCCGCGCAGGCAATCGGAGCTTTGCCATCCCAGGCGATCAAATAGGTGGGTGGACAATCTGGCATGGCGTGTTCCCCAAATTGATACCATTTGTGACTCTGAAATCCACGTCCGGCTGCGATACGGTTCCAAATCTCCGGATCGATTTCGTTTATACTCTTGAAAACCTGTACGTTTAATTTCGCCATGATTGCTCCACGTTTTCCATTGTACATGAGCACACTGGAATTATAAATTTCTACTTTATTGCCTTGCAAAAGTGTAAATATGGCAAGGTTTTTCAAACGGCAGCCCACTTTGGCTTCTGAGAATATTGATAGCAACGGAGAGACTTCGTGAGAAATTATACCTTTCGTCTCAAGCCTGGACATGACCTTTTCGATTCAATCCAATTGTTTGTGGAAGAGAAAAATATTGGTGCGGGATGTGTCCTGAGCGGCGTTGGCAGCCTGACTCACGTTCAGCTGCGGCTTGCCAATCGTGAGTATTATTCAGAATATGATGGCTTTTTTGAAATCGTATCCATCACAGGGACCGTTTCAATCCACGGTTCGCATTTGCATATTTCTGTTTCGGATGGGGATGGCAAAACGATCGGCGGACATCTGGAATCAGGATGCAAAATTTACACCACGGCCGAAATTGTGCTCGCCGTATTTGAGGATGTCGTGTACAAGCGTGAGTTTGCAGAAGATTCAGGGTATGAGGAATTGGTCGTGTATAAAGCGTAGGGGCGGATCGCGATCCGCCCCTACATTTTCAACGCGTTCAAGAATTCTTCCTGATTTCTGACGGTTTCTTTAAACCCCAATCTCTTGCCCAGCCTTGTCAGTTGCGGCGGGTCTACATAAGTAGTGGCGAGGAGGTCTTCTTGTCCCAATACCTCGTTTGCTTTTCCATCGAGCAATACCTTTCCCTGTGACAATGCGATCACGCGCTCGAAATTCTCGGCACAAAAATCGATATCATGCGTGATGGTAATTACTGTCTTACCGTGCTCACGCAGATTTCTAATTACATTCGCGATACGCGTCACGTTGACGGCGTCTTGTCCGGTGGTGGGCTCGTCGAAGATAACGATATCCGTGTCCATGGCGACAATGGAAGCGAGAGCGACCATCTTGCGCCATGTGGCGGAGAGGTCGTATGGATTCATTTCGGTTTTGTCGGATAACTCTGTCATTGCCAACGTATCTTTGACCAGCGCCTGAATCCGTTCGCTATCAAATCCAAGATTCTTAGGACCGAACGCGACTTCGATCCCTACATTCTTTGAAAATAACTGCTCATCCGGGTTTTGGAATACATAGCCGACTCGGCGCGCTAATTTCGCCACTGAATGTTCCTTGGTATTCCAATCGCCAATTAAGACTCGTCCACTAGTAGGTTGGAGCAATCCGTTGAAATGCTTGACGAGCGTTGTCTTGCCCGCGCCATTCTGCCCAACGATGGCAACCTGTTCGCCGGACTCGATCATGAACGAGATGCCGCGTAATGCTTCGACGCCGGTTGGATATGTGAAATACAGATCGGAGATTTGAATCTTCATTACGAAAACCCCTCTGCCGCTTCATCCAGTGTAACGGGTAAAGTTTCCTTCTTCCACAACCCTAATTTTTTTGCTTCTCTTGCTGTGGATGTATAACGTGAAATCCCGAATCCCTTTCCTTGTAGAAGATCTGATGTCAAAACCTCTGAAGGCGTGCCTTCGAGCAGAATCTGTCCGTCATGCAGCGCGATGACGCGATCGGCGAATTGCGCGATCCATTCCACTTTATGTTCGACAAGTATGACCGTCATTCCCTGTTCTGCCAATGTACGGATGACGCTGAAGACTTCGCGCGTGCCAATGGGATCCATCTGCGAGGTCGGCTCGTCGAGCACGAGAACCTTTGGCTGCATCACCAGGATCGATGTCAGCGCGACGCGTTGTTGTTGTCCGCCGGATAAGGAGTAAGGCGAGCGATCTGCCAAATCGCTGATCCCTGTCAATTTCATCGCGGTTTCCACGCGGGAAATCATTTCGTCCCGTGGAATGCCGATATTTTCCAAGCCAAACGCGAGTTCTTCGAAAACTGTATATTTTGCCCCACTGATTTGGTTGAAGGGATTTTGAAATGCCAGCCCTACATGGAGCACCCATTCATTGAGCGTTGACTTGAGCAGGTCTTTTCCATCGACTAGAACAGTACCGGTCAATTCGCCTTTGAAGAAATGAGGGACGAATCCCGCCAGCGCATAACACAGCGTGGATTTCCCCGCGCCGTTCGGACCGATCACAGCGACGAACTCACCTTCGTTCACCTGCAGGCTGATCTCTTTCAATGCCGGTGAATCCGTGAGCGGATATTTGTATGTGACGTTGTCGAGAGTTACGATAGCCATATTCGGAGTGCAATGCAAGCGATGATGAGGATGATGAGCAACCAGCGGAGGATCCGATCTATATTCCTATCGGGAATATCACGAAGAGAAGTCTTGGGATGCGTGGATGTAAATCCGCGTGCTTCGATGGCGATGGCGCGTTCCTCCACTTCCACCAGCGAACCGAAAACAAGGGGGCCGACTAAAGGAAAGACAGATCCAGCGCGCTTTATGAAATTACTCTCGGTATCCAATCCGCGTGATCGTTGGGCAGAAATGATTGTCTGTGCTTTGGCTTGCATTTGAGGAATGATCTGAAGTGTGGAAATGATCACATACGCAAACTGACCAGGCAAACCGCGCCGCGTCAGATCAGACATCAATTCGCTGGGATGGGTTGTCAAGAGAAAGAGTGTAAAAGAGGAAACCATCACAATGATGCGCATGGCGTTGCGGAAGGCGAACAACAGGCTTTCTTTTGTAATATCCAAAAACCAGATCTTGAAAATGACCTGCTGCCCAATCGGCTGAAAAAATGCCTGCATCAAAAAGAGAAACGTGGCAGCGGGGATGATGAGCCGCAAGAATGCCCGAAAGAATTCGCGATTGACTTTTCCGATAAAACTCAGGGGGAAGATAACGATCAATAAAAGAACGTGCGGTGTCCAATACCAGGGAGTGACAAAAGCGATGAGAAGCAATCCCAAAACAAGAGTGAGTTTTGTGAGAGGATTGAGTCGATGCAGGAGACTATCACGCTTTGTGTAGAAGGAAAGACGTTCATGCATAATGGTCTCATTATAAATGACAAGTGTAACAGTCCTGTGGACAAAAGAAGCCAGACGATTGATTTCGTCTGGCTTCTTTATCAGCAATGGTGAATTTACTGGGGACCGAGGATATTGCGGAGCATGAACGCTGCAAACAACACAAGCAAAACGACAACGCCGACGGCGATATACAACTGCGTCTGGCTTGCGCCGCCTTCGATTTCCACATTCTCCGGTCGCGGGAAGCGGGCGATGAAGCGCCGGGAAAGTCCCTGGACGATGGCGAAGGCCAGCATGGATGTGGTGATCTTATCTACCGGCTCAACCAGGAAATTCGTACTGAAAACCGCCTGCAAAACGCCTTGCCCGGTTTGGAGCAAATAAGCAGTGATAAAGGAGGACCCACTGGCTGTGATTCCGCCATAGATATAAACGGCGATCGGCGTGGAAACGGTCGCGGCGGTGAGAGCCACGAGGAAGCCAGTCACCACAACTTTCCACCAGCTCTTGAACAAGCCTGCTCTTGCACACAAGCCTGCGACCAAACCAATGAAGAAAGCGACGGGCCACCACGGCAAAGCGTTCGGGTCGATTGCCAGCCCCCAAATCGTGTTGGATAAAGCGCCGGTCAACGCGCCCGCCCAGGGACCGCATAGAGCGGCAACCAGCACGGTCCCGATACTATCCAGATACACAGGCAATTTCAGGAGTACGACAATTTGACCGATTGCGATATTGATCGCAATGGCAACGGGGATCAATACCCAGGTCATCGTGTTGAAGTCTTTTGCAATACCCTGCCAGAAATTATTTCTCTGACCTTGCATGGCTGTTTCGGACATAGCTACCTCCATCGAACGAATAGGTTTTGTCCGCTGCCGGTGATTGTCTTCTTCTCCGTAATCTTTCCTTAGATTCCGCCAGCGGGTTTTGAAGGTTTAAACCCTGAACATCTTTTGCGGTTTCGATGCAATTCGCCTAACTCTCAAGCGAACGCGCAAGGGACTCAATTCTCTCTAAGAACAATTCGATGAAATCTCTAGCTTTCACGCCCAACGCCACCTTCATATTGGCTGGCTTCTTCTCATAATTATAAAAATCGCCGATGGTCTTGCCCATCGAGATGCCGCCTGAAATATCCACATCCACAGGCATTTCACGGTACGTGCAAAGCTCAGGGGCAAAGGTCAACGCCAGCGCCAGCGGATCATTGATCACGCAGCCTTGGATGCTTTGGAACTCATCATGAAATTCCATGTAAAAACGCGTTGCATCTTCCACAAACTTTGTGATCGGAGAATCGATCTTGCGCAGCCGCTTGACGTCCTCAGGAGTCAAAATACATTGATAAGTGACATCCAGAGGAACCAGCGTGGTTGGAATCCCCGCGTGATAAACAATATGGGCTGCATGTGGGTCCACAAAAGTATTGAATTCCGCCAATGCAGTAGTATTTCCTTCCGAACGGATCGCGCCGCCCATGATGATTAATTCTTTGAGGGCGCTCACAATGCGTGGTTCCTGTCGGATTGCCAGGGCGACATTTGTCAACGGAGCGATTGCCACTAGGGTGATCTCTCCCGGCGCGGACATGATCTTCTCGATCAGAAAATCGATTCCATTCTGGACCGTAGGCGTAGCGCGCGGTTCCGGAAGTTTAGCATAGCCCAAACCTGTTTGGCCATGCGTCTCCGGCGCGAGTAGCGATGGTTGGACAAGCGGCAAATCACATCCCTTTGCCACACGGATATGTGTTGCATGTGCCAACTCCAAAACAGAGAGTGCATTTGTTGCTGCTTGTTCCAACGAACAATTGCCATGCACAACACTTAAACCTTCCAGGGAAAGCTCCGGTGAAGCCAACGCAAGCAAAATAGCGCAGGCGTCGTCAATGCCAGGGTCTGTGTCAAAGATGATTTTTTTCGGCATGTTTATCTGTAACGCGACATTCATGTCGCCTCCTGCTGGCAAAGCGACATGAATGTCGCGTTACGCTGGAATACTATGACTTAAAGCTTCCATTCTTTGCAGGAACAATTCAACAAAATCCTCTCCGCGCACATCCATAGCGACTTTCATGTTTGCCGGTTTCTTGGTGACGTTGAGTACATCGGCAAATGTCTTTCCCATGGAAACACCGCCTGAAATATCTACATCTACATAATATTCTTTCAACGTCAATAATTCAGGCGCAATGATCGTCGCCAAAGTTAATGGATCATGCAGCGCACTACCTGCATATCCCAATTCAAGCGAAACTTTTAGATACACTTCGAGTGCATCTCGAATGAAACGTGAAATGGGGGAGGAGATTTGCATCAGCCGATCCACGTGCTTTTGCTTCAGCAGGCATTTGTGTGTGACATCCAGTGGGATGAGCGTGATCGGTATCCCAGAATGAAAGACAATATGGGCGGCATGTGGGTCCACGTAAATATTGAACTCGGCCTGCGGCGTGATGTTGCCATGCTCGAGGATCGCTCCACCCATGATGACAAGCTCTTTTACAGATTTGGCGAATCGCGGTTCTTTGCGGATTGCGATCGCAATATTTGTGAGAGGCGCAATAGGAAAGATACTGATTTCATTCGGTTCGGCAAGAACACGTTCGATCAAATAATCCACTGCATGTTTGGGGACAGGTTTTACTTTCGGGTCCGGTAATTTTGAATTGCCGATGCCACTTTCCCCGTGAACATAATCTGAGGCTCGTAACGGCTGAACAAGAGGAAGTTCACTGCCTCTCGCAACCGGAATATGAGTCGCGCCTCCCAATTCCAAAACTGACAGAGCGTTACGAGTCGCTTTATCAGCGGTGACATTTCCTTGTGTGGTGGTCAGTGCTTCGAGCTGGATTTCGGGCGAAGCAAGTGCCAACAGGAATGTGAGGGCGTCGTCGATGCCGGGATCCGTGTCAATGATGATTCGTTTAGCAGGCATAATCTTTTATTGTTGTAGGGGCGGATCGCGATCCGCCCCTACAAAGAAATGAATTTTTCCACTTCTTCTCTGGTCGGTAGGGATGGTTGTGCGCCAAATTTCGTGGTCGCCAGGGCACCACACACACATCCATAACGGACAGCACTTTGGAGTACAGGAGCTCGTGTGCCCGTTAGGGTATGCTCCTGCAGATTCGCCAGCAAACTGGCTGACTCCAAAAGTTTGTAGGCAAATCCGCCAATGAAGGCGTCGCCTGCTGCGGTGGTATCCACAACATGCACTGGATATGTGTCTACCTGTGTTACCTGTGTATCGGATACGATCAACGCTCCTTTGCTTCCAAGCGTTACGATCACATTCTTAACGCCGCGCTCCAACAGAGACATGGCGGCGTTCTGTGCCGATGAAACATCATTCACATCTATACCTGCCAGCAGACTCAATTCCGTTTCATTTGGGATGAGATAATCAACCAGTGAAAGCAATTTTTCGGGAAGCTCTTTCGCCGGCGCTGGATTCAAGATGACGCGTAATCCGCTTTCATGGGCGCGTTGGGCGGCAGCCAGAACTGGCGGGATGGGAATCTCCAGTTGAAGCAGAAGCAGTTTGTAATCTGCGAAAGAGACGCTGTTCACATCCACCGGGGAGACTTTGCCGTTGGATCCCGCCGAGAGGATGATGCTGTTCTGCCCATTGGCATCCACGATGATCACAGCTGTGCCCGTCGAAGCATCATCGCGTTGGACATGGCGAAAATCCACACTATTTTGCTTGAGGTTGTTGAGCAAAAAATCGCCGAAATTATCTTTTCCTACACGTCCAAGCATGGAAACTTGTGTGCCGTGTCTGGCGGCAGCAACTGCCTGATTGGCTCCCTTGCCGCCTGGGATGACTTGCAAATCTTCGCCGCTAATGGTTTCACCCGGTTGAGGAAATCGCGGTGTTCGGACGACGAGATCGGTATTGAGCGAACCTACAACGAGGATATCAGGCATGTTCAAATTTTACTCCAAATGAAAAATGGGTCTGTCATATAATGTGACGGTTCAGAGAAAGGCTGATTTCATAGATGAAAAAAATCTGGCCCTTTAGCTTTTATTTTTTGTATTTTGCGGCGTTTTCTTCCTTAATGCCGTATCTTGTTTTGCTGTATCAGGAGCTGAATTTCACTGGCACACAAATTGGATTGTTAACCGGTCTGCCTCAATTAATTATTTTGTTTGCGGCGCCTTTCTGGACGAACGTTGCTGATCGCAGACATCTTCATCGCCTCGTGATGAGCCTGGGGATTGGAGTTTCCGTCGCGGCGATAATCCTGTTGAAGTCCGCTGCATTGTTCGTAGCTGTCTTCATCATCATCCTGATATTCAACTTCTTCCTCGCGCCTGTTTCTGCACTGATGGATAGCGCGACCATTTCAATGCTGGGAAAAGACAAGGGAATGTATGGTCGCATCCGCATGGGTGGGACGATTGGCTGGGGCTTGATCGCGCCCATTGCAGGAGCCCTGGTGGATCACTTTGGGCTGAAGATTTCCTTTTGTGGTTATTCGGCCTTCATGCTGATCAACCTCTTTGTGGTGCAAAACATCGTTCATGATTCGACATTCCATGCACAGTCGAGCAACACGGGAATTCGTTATTTCTTCACGAACCGAAGATGGCTGATGTTTTTATTCTGTGCGTTTCTCGGTGGGTTAGGCTCGCTAAGCGTAACGTCCTATTTATTCCCATACATGGCTGAGATGGGTTCCAGCAAATACATGATGGGTATCGCAACGATGATCGCGACGATCACAGAAGTTCCTATTTTCTTTTTTGGAAATCGCCTGGTAAAGCGGTTCACCGCGCAAGGGTTGTTTGTTCTGTCGCTTGTATTTGTTGGCATTCGATCGTTCGCCTTTGCCTGGGTAAGTACGCCGGTGGCTGTGCTCATCGTTCAAGCATTTGGCGGGATGATCTTCCCGGCGATGTGGTCGGCAGGCGTTGCCTATGCAGATGAACAAGCGCCGCCTGGATTGAAATCCACCGCGCAGGGATTACTCGGCGCGATCTCCTTCGGATTTGGATCCGCTGTTGGAGGGTTGATCGGTGGCGTGTTGCTGGAAAGTATTGGCGGGCGCGGAATGTTTTTTGTGTTTGGAATAATTATCCTTGGCGGACTTGCGATCGTCGAAACAATAAAATGGATCCTCCCAAAGGAGGAGGTTCCATTAGTTGTTCAGGAGTAAAAATTTACGGAACATAGGACAACGGTAGGGAAAATACTTAGTTGACAAATTTTGGGTCATGAATATAATGATTAATGAAAAGTGCTCGGGTGCCCCCCTCACCCAGGCACTTTTCATTTTAAGCACCAGTTTATTCGGCACGAAACACAACACTAAATATGAAAATCGTCATCCATTCGCCAGCGTGTGCAAGTTGCTTTGCTAAATAGGAGGGTCATGGTTTGAATGATGCTATATTTAATTCCAATGAAGATATATCTTGCTGCATGTTATTTGAATCGCCCTTTTGACGATCAACGCCGACTGGACCTCGGGATAGAGGTTGTACTAGTCAACGTCGGCGCCACTAGCCGGCACAGCAACGTTAACGGTGTCCTCCCCAACACCGAAGACCACTAATGGCGTAGGCGTTGTCGACGATGGCAAATTTGATGTCCGGATATTGTTTGGCTTTTGAAGCCGCGGAATTTTGTCTGGAAACCTATCTCCGCGGCGGCTTTCGGCCAACGATCAAATCAATTTACTGAGAACCGTTTTACTGCCCTGACTGAGTTTCTGGAACTTTTCAATTGCAGACCACGACAGTATCTGCGGTAAAGCTGCCATCGGGATTTGGGCCCCCGACGAGCGTTATCCTGTATCCTATTTTCAAATCGGATAGCGATGCGGAGCCTGCTGAAGTTTTGATTGTTGCCTGGCCGGTAAGGTGGACGACCTGATCACTGCCGTCGTCGTTTCGCTTCATAGTAAATTCGTTGTTTCCCACGCTGACAATCTGCCCGTTGCCGCCGGTACCGCCGCAGAGATCTCCGCTTTGGGGAATTTCACCAGGAGCGGTCGTTGGCTGAACCGATGCTGCGGTCCCAGCCGGAACGGTCGTTGGTTGAACCGGTGTTGCGGGCGCTACTGTTGGGGTAGCGGCAGGCGCGCAGGCGGCAAGAAGCATAGTGGCGGTTAATAGTACGGACAGAACAAGACAAAGCTTATTTGACATTTTGATTTCCTTGAAACTAATTATTCTCTACCGGACAGATTTTCGCTCTTTGTATCAAAATGTGTTTTTTTACCACAAAGGGCACGAAGTAACACGAAGGAAGCTTCTTAAGATTTGTCCTTTGTGCCCCTTCGTGACCTTAGTGGTGAAGATTTTGAATCTTGTCCAGTAGCAAAACTGATGATGAGTTTACAAATTTTCTTCTTTGAGCGTATCCACGATGTTGTCGTTGCGGATCATCGCACCCGAGACCATCATGGTGGCGAAGACAATCGCCAGGATGCCCAGCACGCAGGCCGCGATCGCCCCCCAGGGCAGGCTGAAGGCAAAGTGGCTCACCCCGCCGAACTGGTAGTAGATGAACACGCTCAGAGCGATCCCTAGTGGCAGCCCGTAAAGCAACG
>WNFZ01005054.1_pt1 | contig 12152 bp, 15 predicted proteins | sample 5400081 | NCBI WGS metagenome assembly WNFZ01 (sample SAMN13153365, study PRJNA577476) | soil metagenome | isolation source: 80 cm soil or saprolite under grassland replicate 1 | place: USA:California | collected 2016-06-15
CGATCCATTCGATCCGAAAGTTTTACCGAACGAATACCTAACCGCACCAAAAGCGAGTCATACTTTTGTTTACATCTCTACGATTCAGAGAATGGCCCGGAACCTGTTCGGCGCTGAAGCCTCTTTCGGACAACTTGGTGGCGACCCTGATGTAGAAGAAGATGCTGACCGCCTCGACATTCCGATTCATGCGTTCGATTTGATAATCGCCGACGAATGCCATCGCGGCTACAGCGCACAGGCAACGAGTATTTGGCGTAACACGCTCCAGCATTTTGACGCGATTCGCGTCGGCCTAACGGCAACACCGGCCGCTCATACTGTCGCGCTATTCGGGGAACCGGTTTTCCGCTATGGCGTCGAGCAAGCGATTCTCGACGGCTGGCTCGTGGACTACGACCCTGTTGCGATCCACTCCAACGTGCGGATCAAAGGAGTCTTTCTCAAAGAAGGCGAACAGATCGGAAAGATCGATACACAAACTGGCGTTGAAGCGCTCGACAATGTTGAAGACGAACGCGAGTTCGATGCCTCTGCTGTGGAGCGCGACATCACCGCGCCAGACAGCAATCGCAAAATCATCCAGGAAATCGCGAAATACGCTTATCAACATGAGGAAGCGACGGGCCGTTTTCCGAAGATTCTAATCTTTGCCGTCAATGATCTGCCGCATACGTCGCACGCAGATCAACTCGTCCGCACATGCCGCGACGTTTTTGACCAAGGCGATGATTTCGTCCAAAAAATCACGGGCAATCCAAACGTGGATCGTCCACTTCAACGCATACGGGAGTTCCGCAACCGCCCAATCCCCAAGATTGTTGTTACTGTAGACATGCTTTCGACCGGTGTGGATATCCCCGCGCTGGAATTCATCGTTTTTCTAAGGCCTGTTAAATCGCGCATTCTGTGGGAGCAAATGCTCGGACGCGGCACGCGTCGGTGCGAGGACATCAACAAATCAAAGTTCGTCGTGTTCGATTGTTTTGACGGGACGCTTTTCCGCTATTTCAAGGACGTTTCGAACTTTGAGATTGAAGAGCCTCGTGCCGATCCTCTGCCAATCGCGGACGTAATAGAAAATATCTGGCAAAACATCGATCGTAACTACCACAGCAAGATTCTCGTAAAACGCTTGCACCGCATCGCGAAAGAAATGAGCGCTGATGCGCGGGACGAATTCAACAGCTGGATCGCTGACGGAGATGGTGCGAAGTTCGCAACTGAGCTTCCAAAGCGGCTTCGAGATAACTTCGATGAAACGATGAAGTTATTGCGGAACAAGAATTTTCAGCAATTGCTCACAGATTATCCCAGGGCCAAACGCATGTTTTGGGTCGGATATGAGGTGGAAGACAAAGTCAGTTCCAGGCAATTATTTGGTAAATGGGAGAAGCCCGAGGATTACTTGGAAGCATTTGCGAAGTTTGTCCGAGAGAACGTTAACCAATTCGAGGCGTTAAGGATTCTTCTGAAGCGCCCGCAGGATTGGAACCCCGAAGTCCTGGGCAAGCTTAGGCACGATCTCCGCGCAAATGACTACGACGAGAAGCGACTTCGCGCGGCACACGAGAAAGTTTACCGCAAACAGTTGGCGGATGTAATCTCGATGATCAAACACGCTGCCGATCAGCAGGCGCCACTTCTCACAGCACAAGAGCGAGTCACGAAAGCTATCGAAGAGTTGCAAGCGTTTCACTCCTTCACACCGGAGCAGCAGAAATGGCTCGGTTTCATCGCGGAGCATCTCAAAGAAAATCTCAGCATCAGCGAACAGGATTTAGAATTTCAGCCCATTTTTGTCCAACGGGGTGGTCTGGCGCGGGCCAGGAAATTATTTGGCAAAGAACTCCACCCGTTGATTGAGCGACTCAATTACACGCTGGTGGCGGCGTAAAGAAACTGCACGCTCATGTTTGAGAACCTCGAAGATTATCAATGGGGTAATGAGGAAGACCTTCTATCCTTGGGTCTGGAACGCTGGGAGGAGAGCACGACCGATGGTGTTCGAGAGCTGCACTTTCTTCGCAGCCTCGGAACTAGTTTGATCACAAGTTTTCCTGGCGAACTTGATGAATCTCGCTACGAGCTTCGACTCTGTGTCAAATTCATGGTTTACATTTCAGACAATCCGCACGTCAGGACGGAAGAAAACTTCGATTACGGGTTCGAGGGGGTATTCCTGCAAGTGTTGCAAGGTGAAAAAGACGGTGTGTTGACCGAATTCCAGACCCGGACGGCTACTATGCACGAGCTACGTTCTTTGATCGCGAACTTTACGAGCGATTAGCCATCTTATGTCCGACATCGTCCAAAAACTTTGGGGTTTCTGTCACACGCTGCGGCATGATGGCATCGATTATGGCGATTACATCGAACAGCTTACATATTTGCTTTTCTTAAAGATGGCAGAGGAACGGGCGGCGGCTGTTCCAAAAGACTTCGATTGGGCAAGCCTGAAAAATCTCTCGGGCACGGCTTTGACGGATCACTACGCAGACATTCTTCGAAAGCTCCGTGAAGCGGGAGGGTTGCTTGCCGATATTTTCGCACAGGCAACGCCGCGCTTTAACAATCCCGTAAATCTCAAGCGAGTCATCACGATGATCGACGAGGAAGATTGGTCGGCGATGGATGTTGATGTTAAAGGCGCGGCATTCGAAGGCTTGCTCGAGAAAGCCGCGAGTGAAGGAAAGAAAGGTGCAGGCCAGTACTTCACGCCGCGTGTTCTGATCAAATCCATCGTACGTGTGATGAAACCCGACCCGCGTGGAAAACCGGAATTCACGATTGCCGATCCAGCCTGCGGCACGGGCGGATTTCTCGTCTGCAGCTACGAGTGGCTTATCGAGCAAGCGAAAGGCGTCTTCGATCGCGCTGACGCGAAACGCATCAAGACGCAAACTTACTACGGTCAGGATTTGGTGCCGCGTCCGCGTCGACTCGCGTTGATGAACCTTTTCCTGCACGGTGTCGAGCCACACATTTATGTCGGCGACACAATCTATGATCCGTTTCGAGGAGAGAAGAATGACGTCATCCTTACCAATCCGCCCTTTGGAACACGAGGCGCAAACCAAGCACCTGAGCGCGAAGACTTCACAATTGAGACCAGCAACAAACAACTCAATTTCCTTCAGCACGTTCTCACAGCACTGAAGCCTGGCGGACGCGCGGCGATCGTGTTGCCTGACAATTGCCTGTTCGAAGGGAAGGCAGGTGAGGTGTTTGAGATAGTCATGCAGGACTGCAACGTGCACACAATTCTCCGTCTGCCGCGGGGCACATTCACGCCCTACAGCCAAGGCGTGAAAGCAAACGTCATTTTCTTTCAAAAAGGTCTTCCGACAGAGCGGGTCTGGATCTTCGATGCGCGTTCAAACGTTCCCGGAATCACGAAAAAGGACCGTCCACTCACAGCGCGGCATTTTGCCGAATTCGAAAAATCCTACGGGGACAATCCGCACGGCACGAGTAAACGCAACGCGATCGAACGCTTTCGCAGTTTCGGCATAAAGGAAATCAAGGAACGCGGCTACAAGCTCGACATCACGTGGCTTAAGGACGAATCGCTCGAAGACAGCGACGAACTGCCCGAGCCCCAGGACCTCGCTGCCGAAGCGGTCACTGAACTCGAAGCCGTGGTGGACGATCTCCGCGACATCGTCGCGCTAGTGGAGAAGGAGGAAGGCGTGGAGAAATGAGTCTCGTCGTGCCGTTCGAGGAAATTTTTGCGAACGAAACCGGGATTCTCGCAAAGCACGATTCGTGGGAGCGCGTTGAACTTGGCAAGGTCTGCACAATCCTGAACGGCTTCCCCTTCAAGTCTTCGCTCTTCAACAGATCCGAAGGCTTCCCGGTCATTCGAATTCGCGACATCGCCAACAGTGCGACCGAGACTTTCTACAACGGAGATTTTCCGCCAGAGTATGTCGTCAAAAAGGGAGACTTGCTCATCGGGATGGATGGCAACTTCCGGTGCTGCGAATGGCGTGGAAGCGATGCGGCCTTGAACCAGCGAGTCTGCAAGATCACGCCGGACGAAGAAATCCTTCACCGCCGGTTCTTGCTTTATGGACTCAACGGCTACCTCAAGACGATTGAAGATGTCACATCATCCGTCACCGTCGGCCATTTGTCATCGCGAGACGTTCAACGCATTCCATTTCCTTTGCCGCCGCTCGGTGAGCAACGGCGGGTTGTGGCGAAACTGAAGAAGCTGTTGGGCAAAGTGGACGCCTGCCAGCAGCGACTGGCGAAGATTCCCGTTCTGCTCAAACGCTTTCGCCAATCCGTTCTCGCCGCCGCATGCGCCGGCCGCCTCACCGCCGGTTGGCGGGAGGAACACGACAATGGCGAGTCATCCGTCCAGTTGCTACGCAGTTTCGACGCGAAACCGTTGGCTGAGGGCGGTGACGATGTTCCTGAAACTTGGTCCTGGGGAAAGTTTGGCGAACTTGTCACGAACCACGACGGACAGCGCATTCCAGTCAAACAAAGCGACCGCGATAAACGCAGTGGGCCATATCCATACTACGGGGCGTTTGGAGTCATCGACGACATCGACGAATACCTTTATGACGGCGACTACCTGTTGCTTGCGGAAGACGGGAAGAACCTAGAATCGCGCCTCCGGCCGATCTCACTCATCGCTTCGGGCAAATTTTGGGTGAACAACCACGCCCATGTTCTTCAAGCGAAAGGCGGCATTCCGTTGCGTTTCCTGAACGCCTGGCTCAATTCACCCACTCTCGATCTTTCGCCGTTCCTCACTGGAATTGACCAAGTGAAACTCAACCGCGCGGCGATGGACCGAATTCCAGTTCCAATCGCACCGTTCCCCGAGCAACAGGAAATCGTGCGCCGAGTGGAAGCGTTATTTGCGCTGGCCGATCAGATCGAGGCGCGCTACGCGAAAGCCAAAGCATACGTCGAGAAACTCACGCCCTCGCTCCTCGCCCGCGCCTTCCGCGGCGAACTCGTTCCCCAAGATCCAAATGACGAACCCGCTTCCGTTTTGCTTGAGCGAATTAAACAACAAAGAAACGGAACCAAAGAGAACAACCATTATGGCAAAGCGAAAACGAAAAGAACTAACTCATCTCGTAACCGGCGATCTGCGTCTCGTTGAGCTAACGAGAGCCGGTAGTGCGCTCACGCTAGAAATTATCGACCTTAAGAGGAACGAGAAGCTCGGCACAATAGTTATCGGTCAAGGTTCATTCACCTGGTACGGTCCAAATCGGAGAAAACCAAAGTGGTGGAACTGGACGCGCTTTGCCGAAATAATGAATCCGAAGCGTACGGGCACTAATAACGGCTAATTATCCATGTCGACGCTCATCGCATTTTTCGGCATCGACGATAAACCTAGCGGTGACTTGGGGCACGCCTCTGCCTATTTAGCCAGCGAAAGCTTCCTCACGTATCAGGATGGGCGTGTTAAGGATCGCGAGTCACAAAAGGTTTTCGCTTCGCTGACGACGCCTGCTCTTCTGGGTTACGTCGGTGACGAGCGTGTTGGCGAATTGCTCAAAAAAACAATTCAGAAGATTGACGGTCAGGCTTTATTCAAAGCCTCATTCGCCTCTGAAGCGAGAGCTCTCTTACTTGCCGAATTTTTTAATGCGAATCTTCCCGCCGATTTAAAGTTGGTGGATAACGGCGCTACCGTAATTTATATAGGAAAGTCAGAAGGGGCCAAACTAGGTCAATCCCGGTTCCATATCTGGGAATTTACTCGGCCAGCCATCGGTGATTGGGACAAAAAAGAGTTAAAGGTGCCAAAAACATCCGGTCCACCAATTACTTCTGGATTTTGGGGTTCCGGCTCCCATCTCCTTTTCAAAATAAGCGGAGAGCATTTAGGACATTACAAGCACTATTCAGAATTCACTTGGGCCTATTTCCGTACTCTTTGCCGAGCGCTACAAGAAAAGCATGATGATCGCTCAGGCGGTAGCGTTCAGCTCGCATTTGTTCCGAGAGGGGGCAACGGCACGTATGTTGGAATTATCGATAACCACAAGAGAAAATTTGTTTGCGGCAAACCACTCTCAAAGGAATCTCCTAGAGTATCGCGATGGGTCGATATGGATTTTGATGAATGCGATCCCGAAACGGGTGAGAAGCGGGCCGACCGCAAACGTAGCCCTATTATCCCTAAATGACTCGCTCGACAACAATTCTCGAATTCACTCGTTAATTATGGTCGCCGAACAAAAAGAAATCGTGCGCTGAGTGGAAAGGTTGTTTGCGCTGGCTGATCAGATTGACGAGCGCTACACAAAGGCGAAGGCAGACGTCGAAAACCTCACCCAATCGATACTCGCCAAAGCCTTCCGCGGCGAACTGTCCCTCAAGATCCAAACGACGAATCTGCTTCGGTCTTGCTGGAGCGAATCAAGAATGCCAGATCCGATTCTTCTCAAGAAGGAAAAACCCGGCGATCAAGTCGCACCACCGCTGTGCAGCGTCGTAAGATGAGGACAGTCTCGCGCTGGTAATGGCTGCTCGCTTTCTCTACGTGTTTCTCGATGAGGCGGGCGATTTCAATTTCTCGAAGAACGGAACGCGTTTTTTCGTTCTCGGTGCTCTCGTAATCGAACGGCCCTTCAAGGCCTATCCACATCTGCTGGACCTTAAGTATGATCTGATCGAACGCGGAACCGACGTAGAGTACTTTCATGCCGCTGAGGACAAGCAATCAGTCCGCAACCAAGTTTTCGAAATCGTCTGTAAGCATCTCACCGCCGCTCGTGTTCACGCCCTAATAATCGAGAAACGGAAAACTCACCCGCCTCTTCGGCGAGAGGAGCGATTTTACCCAAAGATGCTGGGCTATCTTGTCCGATTCATTGTCGAACAAGACACGACCGACTTCACGAAGCTGGTGGTTTTCACCGATCGACTTCCAGTAAGGCGAAAGCGCGAAGCCGTAGAAAAGGCGGTAAAGCACACGCTATCCGAGATGCTCCCTGTCGGGGTACCCTATCAAATCTTGCATCACGATTCGAAATCCAATTTTGGACTCCAGATCGCTGATTACCTCACGTGGGCGGTCTACCGAAAATGGCGCGACGGTGATATGCGCTCTTACGATTTAATCCGGCAGTTTATCCAGAACGAATTCGACATTTTTCGCACGGGCACGAAGCTGTACTACTGATATTGAAGCGACCACCCCGGCTACTCTTTCGAGAGAGCCCCATGGGCTCTTGTCACCGGGGTGGTACCTTTAAATTTGTTTGGCGGCTACATAATATACAGGCTGGCCGCGGTTTGTCAGCAGATGTTCATCGCAAAAATGCGTCGGCGTTCAGTATCTTCGAAAAGTTATGACGAAGACCAAATCAGTCTATTCCCCGATCAAACGCGGGACAGATGGCCTGCGGATCCTTGTCACGCGATTCCGAGGCCGCGGGTTGCGGGTGTCTCGTTATGATATTTGGTTGGCAAATTTGGGTCCAAGCGAAAAGCTGTTGAGAGACGCTCAAGCCGGAAAGATCGGTTGGGGAGAGTTCACGAACCGGTACAAGAACGAATTGTTCGAAAGTGACGGTATCGACCGAAAGAACAAGACGATCAAGAACCATGGCCAGAAGTTCACGTTGCGGCTCCTCCAAAAGTTGGCTAAGCGCGGCACAATCACTCTGCTATGCCATTGCCCAGAAGATCAAGCGCAATGCCATCGTCACGTCTTGAAGAGAATTCTCGACGGAAAAATCTGATCGATGAGAAACACTCTGCATTTGAATCTGCATCGGCGATTTTTTGCGGACATCGCGGCGGGAACGAAGCGCATCGAATATCGAGATCGCACAGGATATTGGAAGGAGCGGCTCGAAAATCGCGACTACGACGTGATTCAGTTTCGCAACGGCTACGCGACTAGAGTTCCTGAAATGCTGGTGCGATTTCGCGGTCTGCGGAAACGAGGTAGGAAATACGAAATTTTGTTGGGACGGGTTCTGCAAATCAAAAGGTGGAAACCACCGAAACCAACGAAGAGTCAGCTTTCCCGTGCGCGAGCATACATCGATTCAATGGATTGGCGGCTCGGCCGATCTTGGCCACAATGGCCGCATTGGTACGTTGTTCGTAAACGGAGTAGCGCTCGCGAATTCGATTTCATTGCGTCGCTGATTGAGAGATTTGGATATTCAGATAGGTGGAACACACGCACCAGCTACTACCTAGTTATTGGGAAATTTAAGTATTGGGTGATCGACAACGTTCTCAATCGGGCAGCACCGATTTCCAATGCGGAATTCAAAAAACGCGGATTGAGATACGCTGCTCGCCATGGCAAAAAAATCGGACCTTGGGGAAGGCTCATCAGCGTCAAGAAGAAGCGTGCTAGGAAGCGGAGTAGCTAAGACGTGACAACAATGTTAGTCTATAGAGTCTTCCGAGAACGGAAGTAGCTGTGCTTGGCTCATTATGCCGTTTTCCTTTTCTCATCGCAAAGCGACGCAGGCGCTGAATTTTTTTGCACGAAAATCAGGCGGCAGCATCAACAAAATGAAGGCGCTGAAGCTGGTTTATTTTGCCGATCGATATCATCTGCGGAAGTACGGGCGGCCAGTCGTGGGCGACGAGTATCTGGCCATGAATTATGGGCCGGTCGCCTCTGGCACTAAAGATCTCGCGGAGATGAGCGATTTTCTTGGCGAAGAAGAAGAGCGCTACGCGAAAAAGTTCTTCGAACCTTCAGAGACCGGTATCAGATTTACTTCTTTGGCCAGCGTTGATGATAAAGTGTTCTCCAAAAGCGATCGTGAGGCGCTTGCCTTTGCGTGGGACCGCTTTGGTCGTGCTGCTGAGTTTACCTTATCAAAACTAACGCATCGCTATCCTGACTGGAAAAAGCATGAGCTGGCGCTCATGTCGAAAACCGTTTCGCGTGTGCCGATGAATTACCGGGATTTCCTTGAAGATCCCGAGGGTAATGCTGATCCGTGTTTTGAGTTGGGTGACAAGGATCGCAAGGCGATTGCGAGTGGAATAGATGAGATCGCGGCCTTCGAGCGGCGGTGGCGCTAGCGAGTGCCGGATCCGCGACTGCCCCTAGAACTTCGGGCTGGTCTCAGAGCCGGAAGTGTCTTCTATTTTCGTAGCCGTGAGCTGACCTCCGAACAGCCGCATTTTTTCATCGTGGTCAATCGCGAGCCGCTTCGCTCGGAACTTCTGCTGCTGACTATCGTCACTTCAAACATCGCTGACGTGCGCACACGAAACCGTACACGAATGGAGACCGTGGTGGAAATCACACCAAGCGAATACGAAGACTTCACGCGTCGCTCCGCGGTAGATTGCAATGTAGTAATCGAAAAACCGCTCTCCGAACTCGCCGGAATGGTCAGACGGAAAGAGGTCCGTTACCATCAGGATCTTCCGCCAGACATCTTCGCAAAAATTCGCGCCGCAATTTTCGCGAGTGCTCTCGTTGCTGACGAGCTAAAGGACATGCTTTAGATGGAAGATAGAGAAGAGAGGATCATGTCAAAACATCTAGCATTTGATTCTCGTTAGGCCGTGTCGCTTCGTTTGAAACTCGTTTGTTACCCACCTTGACTCATGTGCTCCCGCCCACTTCGACCTCTCGGCTTTGCCCATCTATGTCGCTCGCGTCCCCGCGGCTCCGTTCACTCATTGCTTCCCTCGCAGCTTTACCTTCCATGTCGCTCATGCCATTGACTCTTTCGCTCCCGCTCTCTCGCCCTCTCGGGTTTGCCCATCTATGTCGCGGCTTCCCAGCACGCTCCATTCGCTCTATTCAACGAGGCGGGTGCAAGAAACGGTCCAATCTTGGCAAGATGTTGTGCGCGCGAGCATGAGCCATGATCAATTTTCGTAAACCGCAGTCAACGACAGCGGCTACAATGTTTTTGCGGCTGACACAGCCGCCGCTACAGCTCATGCATCGTAAGCGGCTTATGATGCAACGAGGATCGACCCGAACGAAGAAGCGGGGTCAAACGAAGAAGCGGGGTCAGATCTAAACTTTTGACATTCGCCGCAAGCGGGCGCTCCTATCCGCGTCTGATATACCTGCTTTATCCCGCGAAATACTTCGCGGCGAGGGATTGCGCGCCAGCGCCTAACACTTTGGCCGCTGCTTTGCTCCGCAGCAGTTTTCGCAACAAAGATTTCGCTTCGTTTTTCTCCTTCTCCGACACATCGGCTTGATTGATCGCGGTGATCACTTTCTCCAGTGCCTCCGTAATCGCCTGCTGCTGCGGAGTGCTCGGTGCGATCGGCGCTTGTTCCTGCCGAGGAACGGTCGTTCGTCGGCTCTTATCGATAGAGATCCGGATCGGGGACGCGACGCCAGCTTCGAGCACTTTGATTCCGAAGTCGTTTATCTTGGCAAAGCCGGACAGCAAGCCCATCCCACTCTGGTCTTCAAGAGGGGTCCAGTCGATGAGGCGATACTCTGAAAGCTGAGCCACGGCGCGCAGCCAGTCACGGCGACTTATGCCTGCTGGCGGCGGGACCGCCTGCTCACCATGGCCGAACGGAATAGAACCTTCGCTTCGACGTTCATAGAGAAGCTGCAGCAGGCATCCTCTGACGACTGAATCCTTCATGGACTTCGTCAGTATGCTCCGCATCCCCCGCGCCAACAACTCATGTCGTCAGGTGTAAGTCTGTGGTTTTTAGGATGAGAAGGAAATGGGGTCGTGTCTGAACTCCGAATTCCGAAAGTCTTCGCGAGCACGGCATTTGACATTTAACCTTCGATGACGTGAACGGTTGAAGCGTTGAATCGTTGAAGCGGGACCAAAGAAGATGTTGAGAAGGTAGGCAGTTGAGACCTTGAGAGGCGATGGCTTAGCTTGTTTGTCGCCGCGATGGGCGCGCTGGCCATCTTCGCTCCCGCTCGTCGACTCCTCCGCTACGCGCTTGATTTCATGCATCGTAAGCCGCTTACGATAGATGCGTGGGAAGGATTTCGGACTTCCGGTTTTGACGGTCGAATTAAATCCGGGACCCGCGAGTTCGGCCCGACGGTTCATTGATTCGCTTTCTCCCGAAAGCTCACCCGTTCGGGTCGCCCATGATCACTCGCACTGCCCCGTGCTTGCGCCAGCTACCCTAGCTGCGTTGCCGTCTACCCGCGCGATTGAAACTCGTTCGCTTCCCACCTCACTCGCCTCTACCCATCGCGGCTTTGCCTTCTATGTCGCTTTGCCCAAAAGCTCCATTCCCTCGATCGCGACGTGTTCTATGTCGCTCGCGTTCCCGCGGCTCCATTCCAGAACTCGAAATCGATCCTGTTCAAGAATCTTGCCCCAGATAACCTCACACGGTAGCGTCCGCAAACCCACGACAGGAAAACTATGAACTACAACATCGCAACAATCCTCGCCGTCATCGCGATCCTCTTCGTCCTGCTCACTTACGTCACCGGCGCGCCGCTTGTGCCGGTCGCAGTCATCCTGCTCGGGTTGGCGATTATTTTCGGGGGAAACGCATTCCGCCGGGTTTAGTTGAAAGTGGGATGGAAAATGGGGTCGCGCCCAAACGTTCCCGAAAAGGAATGCGCCCAGCCCGTTTACGAGTACATTGTCGCGATGCCGACTTACATTTACGAAACCACCGACCCCGCCAAACCGGTCCGTACCTTCGAGGTTAAGCAAAGCGTCCACGACGAGCCGCTTCGCAGCGACCCGGAAACTGGCGAAGGAGTGCGGCGTGTGATGTCGGCTGGTTACAGCGTTCTCGTTCGCGGAAAATCTGTTGGTCCTTCGGTCGGCTCGGTCGGTTCACACTGAGCCTTGATCTCGGAGGGTTGCCGGACATTTTCCGGCAGTTAAGATATTCGGCCTCTGGAATCATTTCGCGATCTGGTGAAGTCGCCGACTTTGCCTTCCACCGAACCCGTTCCTCAACGTGCACAAGAATCGGGTCGACTCTGACAATAAGCGGTGAGTGCGATGCATCGAGATGGCTTTGACTGATCTAGATCATGATCTCGAAAATTATTAGCCGCGCAGCATGTCTGACGGAACTCGCTTCCAATCCCAAATCCTTCTCCAATTGTCCAGACTTGCACGGTGGTGTTCCGGACTTGCCAGGAGTTACTCGTCCAAAAGAAAAGGCTTGCATCGCTCGGTTAGGCGTCGGTCGAATACGTGCACGTCAAC
>WNFZ01014219.1_pt1 | contig 12148 bp, 9 predicted proteins | sample 5400081 | NCBI WGS metagenome assembly WNFZ01 (sample SAMN13153365, study PRJNA577476) | soil metagenome | isolation source: 80 cm soil or saprolite under grassland replicate 1 | place: USA:California | collected 2016-06-15
TCGGAGTCCTTACGCACTTGAATGTGCGCTACGCTTATTTGTTTTTGCCTTCAATCGTAGGCAACTTCATAAACAACGCTTTCCAAATTATGCCGCACACGTTATGGACTTCGTTAGCCCATGATATTTGACACTCTCCAATTTCTACGATCATCCCGAATCTGTCGCCGGTCTCCGCTTTGGTGAACTGCATCACACCAACGCGGAAACTACGTCCTCAGGCGCGCAGGAGAATTCCAAATGCCGAGGTGCTCCTGCCTTTGCCGTTCCCTATGTGGACCGATCACCAATCCATTTTCCGTCATGGTTTCACCAGATTCCTTGATTCTTGGCACGCCGCAAGACCCACAGGAAAAACGGCGCGCCAGCCAACGCAGTGACAATACCCACCGGCAATTCCTCAGGGGCAATGACGATTCTCGATAGCACATCGGCAAACAACAAAACTGAGGCGCCGCCGAGAATGCTGAGCGGAATCAATCGGCGATAATCCACGCCCCACCACATCCGCACGATATGCGGCACGATCAGCCCGACAAAGCCGATGATGCCCGCAAATGAGACAGCCGCGGCGGTGACAAGAGATGCTGCAACAATAATGATGAATTTCGCGCGGCGGACGTTCAATCCCATTTGTGTTGCCTGGTCATCACCAAATTGAAGGAGGTTTAGGGAATAGCCAGTGAGAACTAACATTGTCATACCGATTGCAAGATAAGGAATCAGGGCGAGAGTTACATTCCAGCCCACTAAACTCACACCACCCAACAACCAACTGATCGCCCGACGAACTTCTCCTGTCGAACGCAACATCAGAAATGTTGTGATCGATGTTGCGAACGAGGAGACGGCGACACCCGCCAAAATCAGATTTGTGGTTGGCACGGTTCTGCCGATGTTAGCGAATATATAAACGAGATAAACTGTTAGCAGACTGGCTAGGAACGCAGCCAGAGGAACAGCCAACAAGCCCAGCATCGTATACGGCCAGTTCAGGGACATCGCGACGATGGCACCCAACCCCGCGCCCGCTGCCACGCCGATCAAATATGGATCCGCTAATGGATTGCGGAATAGTCCCTGGTAGGTGGCGCCGCTCCCTGCCAGCGCCGCACCAACCAACGCAATCAAAGCGGTGCGCGGTAAACGAATGTTCAAAAGAATTGTGCGGAACGTTGGATTCGATCCGACACCGGTTAATACATGCCACAATTCCGTTGGCGGGATGAAGACGGATCCAACCGCCATGCTCAAGATCAGCATGACGATGAGTGCCAGAAGTGTGATAAGGAACGGGTTGCGCATGGGAGGGAAGGTATACAAGTACACAGGTAAACACGTTGAACTTGTATACCTGTGTACTTGTTTACGTGTTTACTTTACTGAAACAACTCTGGTCTCAGCAGTTTCGCCAACTGCTCCAATGCATCCACCAAACGCGGACCGGGGCGACTGACCAGATCGTCATTGAAAGTAAAAATTTTGTTGTTCTTTACCGCAGCCAGATCTCCCCAGCCGGGACGCTGTGCAATCGACTCCGCTGAGACGCCATAACGAGCATCGCCAAGAATGATGAACGATGGGTCCGCGGCAACAACTTGTTCCAGGCTCAGTTGAGGATATCCATCCAGGTTGGCGGCAATGTTATGACCACCGGCACGCTCGATCAACTGGGTGATAAATGTCCCTTTGCCTGCTGTATAGGGTTTAGCTGGATCTGTTCCATCCAGTTCATAAAAAACATTCGGGCGCGCGTTGAGCGGCGCAATCTTTTCATCCACTGCGGCGACGCGCTTCTTGAGGGAGTCGATCAGCGTAGCTGCCTCTGAATCATGTCCCGTCATTTGGGCGACGATCTCTAAGTTCTTATACATTTCCTCTAACGTCAAAGGGTTCTTTAAATAATAAACCTTCAACCCTAAATCTTCCAGTTGCTTCACTTGTTCTGGAGTATTGATCTCCGCCGCCAGTACCAAATCGGGTTTTAGGGAGACGATCTTTTCTGTATTCAATTTATCAAATGTAGAACCGATATCGGTAAGAGTTTTTGCTTCTTCCGGGAAATCTGATAATTGATCGCGCCCAACAACTTGTGATCCCGCGCCAATGGCAAACAATATTTCGGTGTTAGAGGGAGCGAGCGAAATAATGCGTTGGGGTGCTTTTTCCAAGTTGATTTTTCGTCCAAGCCCATCCGTAAGTGAGAGAGGGAATGAAGCAGCTGTCGGGGCGACGATCGGCACCTCGGTTGGGGCCTGCGTTGCCGGCGTGGATTGAGGCGCACAAGCAGTCAGCAATGCGATCAGGAAAGTGATCAATAAAGATTTTCGTAACATATTATCTCCGTTTGAGACCTCACAGGTCTTTTAGATTTATAAGAATCAAAATCCCCAGACTATGCTGGGGAGGTTGGAGAGGCAATCCGATTGACCATCCTCCACCTCCTTTCCGCGAGAGTGTGGCAGAACCGATCAGAGCGGGCGACCTGACTTAATTAGCTGTCAGCTTTCAGCGCTCAGCTTTTAGCTCACTGGCTAATTGCTGGTCTGACTGCTGATCACTATTTCACAGTTGCGCGACAGTGTCGGAGTTACACCGACTTCGCCGCTGACTGACCATATTTAATTATTCTTATTTTATGCCGTGAGTCGGTGAGCGTCAATGACAGGTTTTCGGGCGCGGTCAAAGAATAGAAATACCAGTACGATGGTTACGAACAGTAAAGAGAGATTGCCATTACGTCCATACAGAAGAAGCGCAATCGTTGGGATTAGATAACAAAGAAGCACAACGATCTTTTCCCAAAACCGACCACGACGCGTCAAATATGCAAACGGGATAAGCAACAATAAAAAGTCGTAATTATAGAGATAAGGATTGATCAGTAAGGTGAAAAGAGGGGCGAAGCTCAACAGCAATTCCGCGGAATTTAAGAAGGAACGATTCAAGTAAAGAATAAATAGTAACAGGAAAATCAAGGCAACCGCAATCCAGATGGCATTCATGAGCGATCCGTTGAAAAACCAACGCGACAGCGAAACCGGTAAACTTGCGCATTCTGAACAAGTAGATACATTCCCTTCACTTTGATAACCTAACAACATCTTCGGATAACTGATGATCCATGCCGGATCTGCGAGGAAGCCCAAAATAGCGAGACCGACTCCTGCCAGGATTAATGGACGCATGGCGCGGCGTCCGAGGTTATCCCAGTTATAGATGAGCCATCCCCCCGCGAACAGCAAAATTACGGTACCAATATGCGGCTTGAAGGTAAGCAACAACATACCGATGACGATCGACGTAATGTTTTGACGGCGCAGGGAATAGAGCAACAAAGATGTGCCCAGCAAAACCGGAAAGTCATATTGTCCAATCGCTAACGCGCCCACCACCGGGAAAAAGAACAACGCCAAGGGAAACGCGATCAATCGCAACCGTCCTGACCAGCCGTCTGTCAGAAACCAAACGGACAGGAACAGCATGACAAGATTAAGCTCAAACCACAAAGTCGCCGCGGCTTGGGCTGGCATCCATCCTAAATAGAATGTGCTCAACGCATACCAGGGCGGATAGGGAAAGCGTGCCAGAAAGAATTTTTCCGGTAGGATTCCCGCATACTGCACGGCGAGCGCTTGCACTTTGGTCAGATCGTAAATTGGGATCCGATGAACAAGCGCAAGGTCCGTATTATAGATAGCGCTGAAATCAGAATTTGCAGGAAGTGATGTGGGAATATAAATTGCAATCACTGGCAATAGGATTGCTAGAAGAAGGACTGAAAGAAAAAGAATATATGGTCGCTTCATTGTGTTTCGCTTCGTTTGGCGATGATTTTCATTAAACCGCGAAAGTTCATAAAGAGGAATGGATAGAAGAAAAACCAGTATAAGAATCCGGGCAATCCATGCGGGCAAAAGAAAATGGTTTGGGTTAAATAGGTAAAACTCAAACTACGAATTGGACTGATTCTCCATTCCATCCATTCTTCACCGATGGATCGATTGGAAGAATGCAGCATCAGTTTGGTAGAGTCCGTCGACGTTTCGATGATCAACGGCTGCTCAATGGAATGCTCGATCACCTGGATTACTTTTTCCGATTTCGCCCGGACCAGAGTCTCACCATGGTCGACAAAACAACCTTCGTGTTTGAGGGAAGTCCAAACATCGGACGTCTTTAGCACCTTACCAGAAGTACTCGGCGGAAGGCTGCCGAAATCCTGCCTTTGATCCCACACGCGCTCGATATCAGACGGATTTGTTTTCGCCAGGGCATCCTTCGTCGCCGTCTCATAATCGATGAGCTTCACTTCAGGGAAAACTTTCAACGCCTCCGGATGTTTAACAATGCTATCGGCGGACAAGCCGCCAATGAGAGCATAGGCAATGCGATGGGGAACGGGAGTCATCAACCCCACACCCAGCGCCATAAACCAGAGCGGGATTCCGGGAATCAAGAACATCCTGCGTTTGAGCTTGCGGATCTGGGCATAGCGCATCATCAAATCGCCATACGTGGTGACATCGGGACCACCGATCTCGAAGACACCTCCACGTCCATTTGGATTCGTCAGCGCGGCGAAAAGATAATCGATCACGTTTTGAATCGCAATTGGCTGCGATTTATTCTTCAGCCAAAGCGGTCCCGGCAGAATGGGAAACAATTCGGTCATGAAGCGGATCATCTCAAATGAAATGCTGCCGGAACCGGTGATCACGCCAGCGCGAAATTCCGTCACAGGTACTTTGCCTTCTCGCAAGACACGGCCTGTTTCGATGCGCGAGCGCATATGTGGCGCAATATGTTGCTCTGGGTCAGCAAGTCCGCCAAGGTAGATGATGTGATCTACGCCCGCTTCTTCGGCGGCAGAGGCAAAGGCGCGAGCGCTATCGAGTTCGAGCTCTGTATATCCATGTCCATAAGTCATGTTGTGAATCAGATAATAAGCCGTATGAACTCCGTCTAATGCCATGCGCAGAGTTGACGGCATTGTAACATCGCCCTGGATTACCTCGACATGACGGAACCAGCTTCGACCGTTAAGTCGACGCGGCTCGCGAGCGAGACAACGCACGCGGTAACCTGCATCCAACAATCTGGGAATGAGTCGGCTGGCAATGTATCCCGTTGCGCCGGTGACCAGAATTAACTTATCCATATGCATGAGCTAAGACGCGTGCCCGCGAAGCGATTTGCCGCGTGAGCCCATCGAAAATAAATTTATGGAAGGGCCACATCGCGTACCAGTAAAGAAAACCAAAGAGTCCATACGACGCAAAATATGCTGTGACAGTGAGCAGTGTCTTATCATCCTGTGGTTCTGATTCAAACTGCAGCCAGGCTTTGCCGGGCAATTTCATTTCGGCGCGCAAACGCAATAAACGATTTTTCTGCACTTCTTCTACGCGCCAAAAATCGAGTGCTTCGCCAGAATAGATTTCATCAGGATGGCGCCGCCCGCGTCGCAAGCCGACGCCGCCGACGAGTTTATCCAGCCAACCACGAAAGCCCCAGGCCCAATCCATATATAACCAACCGCGCTCGCCACCGATTCCTGTATAGGATCGAAACACGTCTTGCGGCGAAAGGTTGAGAATCTTTTTACGCGTCTCCACATACATGCCTTCTTCCACCGTGAAGCGATAGGGTTTGATATCACCCGCCACAGTGACAAGTGCATCGGACCAACTGGTTTCTACGTTGTCGCGCTGGATGCGACCAAGCGCCAGATGAACAGCCGTTTGGAAATCGAGTGGTTTGATCTGGGGGAATAACTTGCGCGCGATCCCATCGCGGACAACAAGCCGGGCATGCAATCCTTCAATGAGCGGCAACACGACGCGCCAATGGATCGGCGTCACCATGTGCACCCAATAAGCGGAGAGGCGCGGCGCATAAAATGGCGTGCGGATGAGGACGCGTTTGAGCCCGCGCTCTTTTGCATAGCCGAGAAGCATGTCTGCATAAGTGAGACGGGTTGCGCCGCCGATCTCGATCATCCTGCCAACACTCTCGGGAGTCTTGAGTGCATCGATGAGATAAGACAACACATCCCGAATGGCAATCGGTTGCGCCTCCGAGAAGAACCAGGCGGGACAGATCAACAGCGGTTCACGTTCCCCAAGGTAACGAACCATTTCAAACAACACCGAGCCAGAACCAACGATCATGCCGGCACGAAATTCCGTCACAGGCACACTACTATGACGAAGAATATATCCCGTCTCATGGCGGGCGCGCAGATACGGAGAAAGGTCATCTGTTGGGTCAACCAATTCGCCCAGGTAAATAATGCGCTCGATGTCCGCTTCGCCCGCGGCTTCGGCAAAATTGCGCGCCACTTCGAGATCGCGGTCCGCATTCGTTTGTCCGCCCTGTTTGCCGTGGATCAGATAAAACGCCGCCGAAACATCCTTCATCGCATCCGCTAACGTGTTTTCCGCCAGGGCATCCCCGCTGATGACTTCGACCTGTTTCAACCAGGGACGTCCCTGCAAGCGGCTCGGGTCGCGCACCAAACAGCGGACGCGATACCCCGCTTCGAGCAGTCGCGGCACGAGCCGTCCGCCGACATATCCCGTAGCACCGGTGATGAGGATGAGTTTGGAAGAAGACATAAATAATCTTCCTTGTGGCATCGCATCCAGGACCAAATGACGCGAGTTCCCCTGATGTGGTTTTCGCTCGCCTTTCTCGCGGGAATTATCGCAGGTAGTCTCGTTCCTCTTTCGATATGGATCTGGATCACGCTGGCTCTCGTCAGCCTTATCCTTCTGGTCCTCTCCCAAGTCCTTGCTCCTGCTCTGCCTCGATCTTTTTCTTTTCCGCTTCGCCCTTTCACATTTATTCTGATTGCCGCACTTTTTCTGGGCGGGTTACGCTATCAGCTTTCTGTTCCGCATTTCAACGCCTTCCATATCGCCTTCTATAATGACCGCGACTATGACGTGCTTGTCACAGGTGTTCTGGCAGAACCACCCGATTACCGTGATGAGTACACGAATCTGCGTTTGAACGTGACCCGTGTCGATACGGGCGATCGTGAACTTCCCGCCAATGGATTATTACTAGCGCGCGTCACGAACAATCAAGTCTTTCACTACGGAGATATTATCCGTCTGCGCGGCAAGTTGAAGACTCCGCCTGAAAACGAGGATTTCTCCTATCGCGATTACCTTGCTGCGCAGCATATCCATTCTTATATGCCTACCGCCGAGGTGACAGTACTGCCTGGCAATGGCGGAAATCCTTTTTATCGGCTGATGTATGGGCTCAAAGACAAGTCACTCGAAAACATTTACAAACTATTTCCTGACCCCGAATCTTCACTGCTTGCCGGAATCTTGCTGGGCGTGGATACGGGGCTCACCGATCAACTTCAACAAGCCTTCAAGAATACGGGGACAGCCCACATCATCGCGATTTCAGGTTTCAACATTAGCATCATCGCCGGGTTGTTCGTCACGTTCTTTAGCAAATTTCTTGGTCCGCGGCGCGGCGCGATATTAGCGATCATTGGAATCGCTTTTTATACTCTCCTCGTTGGAGCCGATGCGTCAGTTGTCCGCGCGGCGTTGATGGGAAGCTTGGCGTTATTCGCCAGACAGGTCGGTCGCAGGCAATTTGCGGTCAACGCGCTGCTTGTGGTTGCTCTGGGGATGTGTATCTGGAATCCGTTGTATATTTGGGATGTTGGCTTTCAACTTTCCTTTTTCGCGACACTCGGTCTCATTCTCTATGCCACCCCGTTTTCAGAATTCGCGAATAGAATCATTACCAGATATTTTCCAGCCTCCACTGCTGAAAAATTTGCCGAACTGTTTTCCGAATTTGTGTTGCTGACATTTGCTGCCCAACTGACAACTATTCCGATTATGGCGTACCACTTCCAACGAATATCGCTTGTTTCATTTATTGCCAATCCGTTCATCCTGCCGCCACAACCGGCGGTGATGATCATCGGCGGATTGGCTGTGATGTTAAGTCTCGTCTGGCTGCCGCTCGGGCAGATTGTGGCGTGGATCGCCTGGCCCTTCGTCGTGTACACCATTCGCATGGTGGAGTTATTTGACAGCATCCCCCACGGCACGATCGTGCTGGGAAGTCTCTCGATCTGGTTTGTGATTGCCTTCTACGCGATTCTCTTCGCGGTGACGTTTGGCGGATCACGCTTCCAGGAGTGGTGGGACTCATTCAAAGGGCGAGCCCGCGCCATCGGAGTCGGAGGCGGGTTGCTCATCCTGTCATTGGGCGTTATTTTGATCTGGCGCGCCGCGGTAGCGGTCCCCGATAAACGCCTGCATATCACATTCCTGGACGTTGGTTCCGCGGATGCCGTGCTCATCAAAACACCAGCAGGAAAATATGTCCTCATCAACGGTGGACCAAGCACAACAACTTTATCGGATGAATTGGGACGGCGACTACCCGCGTTCAGTCGTAAGCTCGATTGGCTGGTTGTTGCTGGCACGGATGAAAACGATGTCGCCGCGTTACCGCGCGTTCTCGACCGCTATCCACCGGACCAGGTATTGTGGAGCGGAAATCGTGAGGCTTCTTATTCTTCGCGCGTATTGAATGAATATTTAGCACTGCAGGAAATCCCGGTGACCAGCGCCGAGCCTGAACAGGTTTTAGATTTGGGCGAAGGCGCAACCATGAAGGTGTTGACAATCGGTCCGCGCGGCGCGATCTTGTTGCTCGAATGGAATAATTTTCGGGCATTGCTTCCAATCGGCATGAGTTTCGAAGCGTTGGATCAATTGAAGGAAGGCGCATCGATTGGTCCCGTCAGTATGCTGGCACTTGCCGATTCGGGATATGCTCCTTCCAACCCGCCGGAATGGATTGCGAATTTAAATCCAGAATTGGTTGTATTGAGTGTCAGCGCCGCGGATGAAAATGGCATGCCCGACACCGAAGTGATGAACACCATTAAAGATTATGACCTATTGCGCACCGATCAAAATGGCTGGATCGAGGTCACAACGGATGGCAGCAAAATGTGGGTCAATGTGGAACGGAAGCAACCAAACAAGGAGTGATCTTATGAGTGAGTTGAATATTAATGTTTCGCAGATTCAAGCGGACCCGCCCACGACCGTTATCCATTTGAGCGGGCATCTGCATGGAGAGACCGAACGCGACTTGATCACTGCTGCCCGTCAGGCACAGGATGGCGGATCGAAATACCTTTTGCTCGATCTATCAGACCTGGATGTGCTCACCAGCGCGGGCTTGCGTGCGATTCAGTTGATCTTCAAATTATTCACGCCGAAAAGCGATGTAACAGTGATTAATCAACATGGCGACGAACCCTATAAATCGCCATACTTTAAAATTGTCTGTCCAAAACCGCAGATCTATTATGTGCTGAACATCTCAGGTTTCTTACAAAATATACCGATCTACAATAATATGGAGGAAGCGGTCCAGTCACTTGAAAGTTAGTTGATTCAAGGCTCGCACAAACGTTTCCACCATCTTCTCGATATTGATTTCTTCTTTCACGATTCGATACGACTCTTCCCCCATCTTTCGAAGGCGAGCTACATCCGATAGTGCGTTTTGCATTGTATAAATTAAGTAATGAACCTGATCGGGAGGAATCTGCCAGCCGTTCTCAGGGCGAACAAGATCATCCTGCGTCCCATCTCCCTGCGCGACGATCACGGGAAGCCCGTAACTCATCGCCTCCTGGACGGCGAGTCCACCAGTTCCTGGCAGGACGAAGAGATCTGCTTCCATGAAATAGGGCTTTAGCTCAGCTCCGTATTTGGCTCCCACAAACTCGGCGCTCGGATAAAGTTGTTTCGCCAATTTTTCGTATCTCTTTCGCTCCGGTCCATCACCGACGATTACTAATCGCGGCTTCGAATCTATTTGCGCACAAGCACGTAATAATGAATCGATTCGTTTACGTGCCTGCAATCTTCCAACAAATAAAATCGTGAATCGATCCACGGTCAACGGTCTACGGTCTGGTTTAGCAGTTGGCGGCAAAGAAACGGAATTATGTGCAACAAAGATTTTCTCGCGCGGAAATCCGAGCGCAGCATACTCACTCGCGCCGCGCTGACTGTAAGCGATCATCGCATCGAATTGGTTGATAAATGATGACCATATCCTCACCCCTCCCCCTCTCTTGCTCGCGCTGAGCGGAGCGATAGCGAAGTCGAAGCGTGGCGCACCTAATCCCCAGCCAATCACTGGTTTCTTTCGTTCATGCATCCATTTCACAGCCGAAGGTGTCGAAAGATAACGCGGATTTGCTTCCACAACTAAAGCATCTGGATTCCAACTTTCGAGCCAATCGATCAATCCGCGTTGATAGCAAAGATAGAGGGGACCACTGAACAAATGAACGTTTTTTCCTAATTGGTAATTGGTAATTCGTAATTCGTTTGCGGTTGTGATGCCCTCGCTTTTACGCGGCAAACCTGTAAACAGACTCATCCCACCTTCACAGGCCGAGGCAAGCAAATCAAAGAAAGAGGCGCGGTAATTGGGAAGTACGCGTTGTTGAACGGCAAGCCTGCCGGGAAAATGATTCATGGAATGGGATTACACCTCGAGAAAATAACCGCCGTTTTATCGCGGTATTGCTCACACCATTGTTTGGAATCCGTCACTGCATCGATCAATGTTTTTTGTGTCGTTAAAGATAACATCATCAAATTAACTTTATCTGCATCCAGTAATTTTTCCCACGGATATTGAGCAGAGGAAATCACTTGATATTTTTTCCAATGCTCTGGAGGATACGCATTAAAGCGATTATCGATCCACAAGAGGCGCGAGGGGAGCGCGAAGGTGAGATAACTGCCAAAGGTGTATTCATTGAATAAAGGTCCGGCGAGGTTAGGATGATCCGCAAGCCATTGAGTCGCGACGATGGGAGTCGTTGCTTCATGATAAGCAGGCGGAGCATCCTTCCACCAGGATTCGCGAAGCCCGGGGAGCATCATCAGTGGCAAGATAAATATGAATGCTGACAGTGCATAATTGAACGTTGGTTTTGATTCGTTGGTACCAGCCGCGCGTTGAAAGGACTTCAATAACTCGGCAAGCAAACCGCCACTCAAGACCGCCATAATAAACATGAACCAAATCACGTAGCGCAGACCTGACGATGCTAGCCAGCCAAAGCCGAGAAACCAGATCCATTCCAGAACCGATAAACGACGAGGCGATAACGCAACCAGCGGAATGGAAAGCAACAACCAGCCAAAGAAGATATTCATCTGCCAACCCGCGTTGACGGGAGGTCGCCATTCGGTGGCAAACATTTGATCGGACGGCGAAGATAACATTTGCGAAACAAACTCCCAGACAAAGACGCCGCGCGGATTGAGGAGCGTCGCAAACAGCGACAATACAAACCAGAGAATTAGCTTCTTACGATCTCCCGTGCCGAAGACAACAGCGGATCCCATCAAGATAAATGCAAGAATGAAAGAGCCGTGTAGGTTTGCCCAAAGCAATGTGATGAGTGGAAGTGTCCACATCAGCTTGGGACGCCCATTTTGCCAGTGCCATAGAACCCAAAGCATCAACGCAAAAAGAGGATAGGCAAACATCTGCGGACGCATCGACCAGTTCATGCTACTGGATAATCCAAGGATAACAGTTAGAACTGTAGCAAGTTTCGTTCCTGTCCCAACATGGCGCATGAGCACCCAGACCAACGCGTATGCCAAGCCGATACAAATCCCCCGTAAAAGGTATGTAAGCGTGGCTCCGCCGAGGGAATGTGCCCACCAAAAAATGACGGCAGAAAGCCAGGGTTGATAAAAAATTGGTCTGCCGGGGAAGGTGTAGCTGAATGTATCTACTCTGGGGATGATGCCTGTTTGCAAAATATCTTTGCCAATTCGCACGTAAAACCAATAATCGTGCGGCGTAATTGACAGAAAAAACGCGATCGGCAACAGGATCAATAATGCCAGGCTAAGCCACAAAAGATCATAACTGCGGGAAAAGTTTGGATTCATGAAGCAATATGCGGAGCTTGCCAGGCGGGAGATTTATGCACATGGACAACTTTCCAGGCGCCGTTCAATTTGACCATGACGCGGCTCTCATTATGAGCCGCGACCGTCACGCCCTCAGGCGACGCGGTACTGACCAGTAATGTATAACTGGC
>WNFZ01017216.1_pt1 | contig 12140 bp, 3 predicted proteins | sample 5400081 | NCBI WGS metagenome assembly WNFZ01 (sample SAMN13153365, study PRJNA577476) | soil metagenome | isolation source: 80 cm soil or saprolite under grassland replicate 1 | place: USA:California | collected 2016-06-15
TCCCGGCCGCCTCGGCGGCCTCCGCCGTGACCCCCGAGCGGTCCAGCGGGTTCGGCAGCGACGCCACGTACTCGGCATGCCGCGGCAAGGCCGCCTTCCACGACCGCGGCGACCACCCGATCGCCGGCTGCATCGGGCGGCCTCGCGCCTCCCATCGGGCCAGCGCATGACGAAGCGCTTCAGGCGCCGGCCCTCCACCAGCTGTCACCAGACGAATCCCCCTCCAGCAGATCGCCGCCACCATCCGTCGCCCAGTATCCGCACATGCCGCGCTGCGTACAGGTGGCGTATGAAGCTGGACGAGGCTGGCCGCCGTCCGCACGGTCGCGCATGCGAGTGTTGTCACTGGTTGCCGAGTATGCGGTTGAGGAGCGCATTGACCTGCGGTCGTTCGGTGCCGATGCGGGTCGAAAATTCCGGCTGGGGGATCGCGTCAGGACCGTGGAGCACCTCGTTCAGAGATTGGCTGAGCGCCAGTAGCTCCTCGTCAGTGAAGGCGAAGACGTTGCGGGCGGGCCACTCGTCGACCGGGCCATCCCAGCCATCCGGTGGCCGGCGGTATCGGCTTGCATCCAGGCAGCTCCCGCACGCCCACGACGCCTCCAACGGCAGGCCGAGCGCCCGAGACCTGAGCCTGTCACCATCGCTGAGCCATCCGTAACACCAGTCGCAGTAGTCCTGCTCGTCGACCACCGATTGACCGTAGTGCTTGGTGCGGCGGCCGCTCACACGCGCGATGACACGGACGTCAGCGATCCGGGCAATTTGTCCGAACCGGGCCGGCTCGGCCCAAGACGCCCGCGAGGCACGTCGCCCCACGTCGCCCCTGAGGCACCCGCTGTGATCAGCGCCCCGAGCACTCACATGCCGCGAAGCGGCCGCGCGACTCTGCCGCGCGGCGGTCGGTGGAGGGCAGTCCGGCTGGGCGGCGGCGTTGGGCACTGTCGGTGACCGGGCGCGGCATGCACCGTTGGCGGTATGACGACCTTTACGCAGTTGTTGCCGGCCGGCGGGCCGTCGGCGCGTACCGATCCGTTGCGGCTGGCCGCGGCGGCCTATCTGGCCCGGTTCACCGGGCTGTCTCGCACTCATGCCGAGTCCGACCCGCGCGTCTACCTGAGCTGGTGCGCGGAGCGGGGTGTCGATCCGCTGGCGGTGGGCCGGGCGCAGGTTGAGTTGTACGTGCGGTGGATGCAGGAGGTGCGCCGGTTCAGGCCCTCGACGGTGTCCCGACGGATGACGGTGATGGTCGGCTTCTACCGCACCTGCGTCATCGACCGCGTGCTCGCGCAGTCGCCCGCCGAGTATGTGCGCCGGCCGGCTGTCCCGGCCGACTCGCCGACGCTGGGGTTGACCCACCTGCAGTTTGAGGCGCTGCTCAGCTCGGCGCGCGACTCGGCCAACCCGTTCGACTTCGCGCTGGTCTGCCTGCTCGGGCTGCTCGGCCTGCGGATCTTCGAAGCCTGCGGCGCGGACATCGCCGACCTGAACGAGGAGCACGGTCACCGGGTGCTGCGGGTCCGCGGCAAGGGCGGCAAGACCGTCCTGACACCGCTGCCGCCGGCCGTCGCCCGAGCGGTCGACTGCGCGGTCGGCGACCGGGTCAGCGGGCCGTTGCTGCTCAACCGCAACGGCGGGCGGATGGACCGGCACGCCGCCACCCGCCGGCTGACCGCCCTGGCTGAGGCCAGCCGGATGCGTATGCCGAGAATGCACCCACATATGCTCAGACACACTTTTGTGACCAGTTTCGACGCTGGTGTCGACCTGCGCGACGTGCAGATCGCGGCCCGGCACGCCGACCCCCGCACCACCATGCGCTACGACCGCGCCCGCAACCAGCTCGACCGGCACCCCAACTACATCCTGGCCGCCTACATGGCCTCCGGCACCTGATCCACGCCGGCCGTTCAGCGATGCCCGCTTCCCGATCTTGCGCTCGTGCCGATGTCGGCGATTCTGGTGACCGAGCTCGGTGTAGTCACCGGTCCCGCCACGGGATGTGGGAATTCGCCCATCAAGGGCCGGGCAGCGACTGCGAAGCGGACAAGGGCAGCGGTGCCGGCAAGTCCGGCGGCGGAGGGCCGCGTGGAGGACGCTCTATGGGATCGACCTCGCCGTACCCCTGATCACCACCGACACCTGCATCCGCTGCAACCTCAACACTCACCGGATCGCCGGCCAAGTCCTCATCGCCGGGCAGTTGGCGGGGTGTCAGGGGTCGAGGGAGTCCGGTGTAGGAATCGCCATCTCCGCGTACAGGGCGCGGGCGCGCTGCTCGTGTTCGCGGCCGGCGGCGGTGCGGCGCAGCGCGCGGCTGAGGAACGCGTGGGTGTGGGCCTCGTCGAGGCGGTGGCCGGCGTGGTGGTGAATGTCGAGGGCCTGGCTGGCGTGCTCCACGGCGCTGTCGGTGCGGCCGGTTGCCAGTTCGACCGCCGCGAGGGCGGCCAGTGCCTGCGCCTCGTGGTATCGGTAGCCCGCTTCGCGGGCCGCGGTCAGTGCTTTCCGGGCGAACTGGCCGGCCATCTCGGCGTCTTCCACGTCGATGTGCGCCTGGGTCAACCCGATCAGCGCCTGCACCTGCGGTTGGCGGGCTTCGGTCTCGCGTGCCAAGCTGAGCGCACGCTCGTGATGGGTGACGGCCTCAGCGGCTCGGCCCAGCCGCCGATAGATCTCTCCAGCGCTGTTCAGCACTCCCGGCTCGTAGCGCCGGTCGGTGAGGTCGCGGGTAATGGCCAGCGCCGCCCGGACCTGGTTGAGCGCTTGCTGGTGGCGACCCACGTCGAGGTCGACCTCGGCACGCTGGCAGAGAACGTACGCCTCGAGTCCCCGATGACCGACGTCATGGATGATGGCCAAGGCTCGGTCGAGCTGTTCACGCGCCTCGGCCAAGCGGCCGACGCGGTGGCATGTCTGGCCGCGGTTGCCCAGAGCCAGAGCGAGCCCTTGCCGGGACCCGATCGTCTCGAAGATCACTGACGCCTCGGCCTCGTAGTTCAGGGATGCACCGAACTGACCCATCTCGTTCGTCACCGAACCGAGGTTGAGCAGCGGCCCCGCCTGTCCGGGCAGGTCGTCCAACTGCTTCCTCAGCGCCAGCGCCCGCCGGTAGTGGTGTACGGCGGCTGCGAGCTGCCCGGTCCGCTGATGGACCGCGCCGAGATTATTGAGAACGGCGGCTTGGCCCGGCAGCCATCCGGCCCGCTCGGCCAGCGCCAATGCCTGCCGATGGTGCCTGACCGCCTCGTCGTAGCGACCTGTCGCGTGCAGGGCGTCCGCCATGTTCAGCGCGGCTGCCGCTTCGGCGCGGGTATCGCCGTCGCTGCGTGCGGCGCTGTTCCCGGCCTGGGCCACGGTCACCCAGTCGACGGCGAAGGTGCGCATCCAGAAGTAGCCGCGGAGGGCGTCAGCTAACTGCCACGCGGACCGGGGTTGGTCTGTGGCGGTGGCTGCGACCACCGCCGCCACCAGGTTGGGCCGCTCCGCGTCCAGCCATGCCGATGCGGCGCCGTGGTCACTGAACACCGGTTGGATCGGGTCGGTGTCACCCGGCTCCCGCGGGACCCGCAACGTGTCCGGGCGCAGCAGGTCCATGGCGGCGCGGACTCCGCCCAGGTAGTGGCGGTAGAGGCCGTGGACCGCCTCGGCACGGTCGGTGCCGCTGTCCTCGGTGGCGGTGCGGTCCGCGGCGTAGCGGCGCAGCAGGTCGTGGCAGCTGTACTGGCCTGGCGCGGTCTCGGTGAGCAGGTGTGCACCGGCGAGCTGGTTGAGCACATCGGCCGCATCGGCGGCTGGGATTCCGGTGAGTGCGGCGGCGGCGGCGGCCGTCACGTACGGGCCGGGGACGAGCCCGACCCGGCGGAACACCTGGCGCGCGGGCGCCGGGAGTGCGGCGTACGACAGGTCGAAGGTGGCCCGGACCGCGGTGTCCTCGTCGCCGGTCACGGCCAGCGCGGACAACCGGTCACCGGTCCGTAGGTCAGCGACGTAGCTGGCGATCGAGCGGTCCGGATACTCGGCGAGGTTGGCCGCCGCGATGCGCAGCGCCAGCGGGAGGCAGGCGCACACGCGGGCGAGCTCCGCTGTGGAATCGGGTTCGGAGGCCACCCGGTCGGCGCCGACCAGACCCGTGAGCAGCAGGTGAGCCTCCTCGGCGGTGAGCACGTCGAGAGTCATCGGCCGGGCGCCATCCCGGGCGACCAGGCCACCCAGCCGGTCCCGACTGGTCACCAGAACCACGCAGCCGAACGCCCCGGGCAGCAATGGCCTGACCTGCTCCGGGACGCTCGCGTTGTCCAGGAGTATCAACACGCGCCGGTCGGCCAGGAAGCTGCGGTACAGCGCCGTGGCCTGGTCCAGATCAGCCGGCACGCGGTTGGCCGGTACCCCAAGTGCGGTGAGCAGTCCCGCGAGCGCATCGAGCGGGCGCACCGGCGGGCCGTGGGCGTGGCCGCGCAGGTTCACGTACAACTGGCCGTCGGGAAACCTGTCCCGCACCCGATGGGACCAGTGCACCGCGAGGGCGGTCTTGCCGACGCCCGCGGTGCCGGACACCGCGGTGATGACGACGGCCGTGGCGTCGGCGCTCAGCAGAGCGTCGAGTCGTTCGATCTGCTTGGTGCGGCCGGTGAACGCCCACACGTCCGGCGGGAGTTGGGCGGGAACCATGCTGGTTGGTCCTGTGGTTACCAAGCCGGCCGCAGCTTGGCGGAAGCGGTCCCGGTCAGCGCCGTGCAGGCCGAACGCGTCGGCGATTAGCCGGACGGTGGCTGGACGAGGTGTGGTGATGCGTCCGGCCTCGATCTTGCCGACGGTGCGGACGCTGATGCCGGTCTCGCTGGCCAACTCCTCCTGGGTCAGCCCCAGCCGCCGGCGGTGTGCGCGCACGCTCTCACCGAACATCTGGCTTCCCCTCCGGGGGACCGCTGCCGCCGCCCCCCGAATCCAAAGTACCGACAAAGTGCCGATGAAGTACGTGGTCAATCTGTCCCCCGTCCACGACCGTGGAGAGCGGATCGCAACAAAACCAACAGAAAGCCGCCAGCGCACTGCGCAACGCTGCGGACGGCGGTCGAGGGTCCACCCGGCGGCGATGGGGGAGTGCGACTGATGTTGTTGACTCGGGTCTCTGGACCGTTCCGTGGCACGCACCGGCGAGTTGCTGACTGTCGGCGGCTGACGGTGATGCTGGTTGTCGCTGCCGTCACTTCGGGCGCCGGGCTGTCCGGTGCTACCGCTGCCCCGACGGTACCGTCCGGGAGCCGGCCGCCGGGCACAACCGCCCCGGGCCAGCGCTCCGGTTCCGCGGCGGGCCTGTCGCATGTGGCCTCGTCCCGGGCCACCCAGGCGTCGGGCCGGCGGCCGGGCAGGTCCACCGCCCGGCCGCCCGGCGCCCTGCCGCCGTACCGGCCGTTCGGCCCCGTTCAATCCGGCCGGCCCACCGTGAAGCTGGACGGGGTTCGGCTCGCCGGGGCCGGGAAGCTGCGCGGGCTGCGTGGCTTCGACCCGGCCACCAGCCGGGAGGTCACCTCCCGGCGTACCGCGCGTGAGCAGACCTTCGCCAACGCCGACGGGACCGTCACCACCCGCTTCTACCGTTATCCCACGGCTGTGCGCCGTCCCGACGGCTCGTGGGTGGGCATTGACACCTCGCTGCACCCGAGGCCTCCGGCGCCGGCCGGCCCTCATCGTTTCGGCCCGCTGAGCGATCTGGCTGCCGGGCCGGGCGGCTGGCAGGCACAGGCGGGCGACGACACGGTGAGCTTCGCGGCCACCGCCAACGCGGTGCCGCTGGTGCAGCTCAGCCTCGACGCGGCACACACGATCGGCTACAGCGTGGCCGGTGCCGCCGCCTCACCTGGCCAGGTCAGCGGCAGCACGATCACCTACCCGTCGGTGTTCCCGCAGGCGGACCTGAAGTTCTCGGTGCAGGCCTCGGGCGTGCAGGAACTGCTGGTGCTCGGCTCGCCCGCCGCGCCCACGACGTGGACGTTCCCGCTCCAGCTCGCCGGTCTCACCGCGGCGATCGGCCCGGACGGCGACCTGGTGCTGACCGATTCGACCGGCGCCGAGCGGGTCCGCTTCCCGCGCGGCATGATGGCGGACTCCAACGTGGACCCGAATTCCGGCGACGGCCAGCTGTCCAGCGGGATCACGTACCAGCTGGTCACCGTCGGGGGCGGGCCGGCGCTGCGGGTCCAGCTGGACCGGTCGTGGCTGGGCGACCCCGCGCGCAGGTACCCGGTGCTGGTGGACCCCGGGGTGAGCGACGTGAACGCCGACGCCGGGACGTTCGTGATGAGCCCGTTCAACGCGAACAACTCCGGGGCGCCGGAGCTGAAGGTGGGCACCTACGACGGCGGCGGGCACGTGGCCAACACCTACCTGGCCTACGGCAGCGTCGCGTCCCGGCTGAACAACCAGTACGTGCTGGGCGCCACCATCAACATGTTCAACACCTGGTCGTGGTCCTGCTCGCCCCGGCCGGTCTGGGTGTACCCGGTGACCCAGCCGTGGTCGGCGGGGAGTACCAGGACGTACCCCGGGCCGGCCACCGGGGTGGCGATCGCCAGCGCGTCGTTCGCCCGCGGGTGGGTGCCGGCCGGCAGCTCGAGCTCACCTTGCCCGGCGGCCTGGGAGGGCATCAACCTGGGCGCTGCGGGGCGGGACATTGTGCAGGGCTGGACGCACGGCCAGCCGGACTACGGATTCGCGCTGAAGACCTCGACGCGGGACAACTGGAGCTGGAAGAAGTTCGCCAACACCGGCAACGGGGGCGAGTACCTGGCGGTCACCTACACCCCGTACGGCGCCAGCTACGGCATCTCCTCGGCGCAGCCCAACCCGGTGGTCACGCCGACCCAGGACGGCGCCACCCAGGTGCGGCTGACCAACCTCGGGGTGGACACCTGGACGCCGGGCAACGGCTTCCAGCTCGGGTACCACCTGTACGACTACGCCAGCGGGCGGGCGCTGGGCGACGGGCCGCTCACCGCGATGCCGGGCAACGTGCCGTCCCGGTCGTCGGTGACGGTGAACGCCACGCTGGGCATGCTGCCGGCCGGCACCTACGTGCTGGCCTTCGACATGAAGGCCAACGGCACCTGGTTCAGCAGCCAGCAGGTGCCGACCGCGCTGCTGGTGCTGACCGTGCCGCCGCAGCCACCGGTGATCGACTCGATGTATCCGGCGAGCGGCTATGTGGTGGGCACGCTGACGCCGGAGCTGAACGTGGTCGGCCACGACCCCGACGCGGCCGCGCCCGACCTGAGCTACGACTTCACGCTCTGCGACGGCACCCCGGCCGCGCCGACCAACTGCGTCGACTCGGGTTGGATCGGCAAGCCGACCTGGGCGGTGCCGGCCGGCAGGCTGCGCTGGACGCACACCTACTTCTGGAGCGCGACGCTGCGCGATGCCGCCGGGGCGACGACGGTCGGCGGGCCGAGCTACCTCGAGGTGGCGGTGCCGCAGCCGGACCTGACCTCGCACCTGTCGGTGAGTCCGTACGGCGCGAACGAGCGCGGCCTGGATCCCCAGGTGGGCAACTTCACGACCACGGCGACCGACGCCACGGTCACCACCATCGGGCCGGACCTGACCGTGCGCCGGACGTACAACAGCCTGGACCCGAGCCCGAGAGTGGACGGGATGTTCGGGGCCGGCTGGACCACCCGCTTCGACATGGGGCTGACGCCGGACGGGGACGGCTCGGGCAGCGTGGTGGTGCGCTACCCGGACGGCCTGGACGTGCGGTTCGGGGTGAACCCGGACGGCAATTACGCGGCGCCGGAGGGTAGGTTCGCGACGCTGTCGGCGGTACCCGGCGGCGGCTGGACGCTGACCACCAAGGACCGCACGGTGTACGCGTTCGACGCCGGCGGGCGGCTGACCAGGATGACCGACCGCGACGGCCGGGCGGAGACCTTCGGTCACCTGAACGGGCAGCTGGCGACGGTGACCAACCTGGTCAGCGGGCGCGCGCTGCACGTCAGCTGGACCGGCAGCCACGTGACGGGTGTGGCGACCGACAGCCTCGGCGTCGGCGGGCCGCTGACCTGGAACTACAGCTACAGCGGTGACCAGTTGACGAAGGCCTGCGACCCCACCGCGGCCTGTACCACGTACAGCCAGAGCGCCGGCTCCCACTACCGCAGCGCCGTGCTGGACTCCAACCCGTACTCCTACTGGCGGATCGGCACCGCGGCGGGCGCCACCGGCACGCCGCCGATGGTCGACGACGCGGTCGTCCGGGGCAGACCGGGCACCTGGACAGCCGGGTCGTTCTCCTCGGCGCCCGGCCTGGTGGGGGACACCGACAGCGCGCTGCGGTTCGACGGCAGCACCGCCTACGTGACGGCGCCCAGCCCGGCCCCGCTCCGCGGCGACAACAGCCGGTCGGTGGAGCTGTGGTTCAGCACCACCAGCACCACCCAGCAGCAGCTGCTCGATGCCGGTTCGGCCGGCACCAACGCGGGCGCCTTCCTGCTCGGGCTGACCGGCGCCGGGGGTGTCGGGGCCAACCCCTCGGTGAACACCCCGGGTCTGTACCTGGCGCTGTGGAACGCCGACTTCTACCTTCCGGGGCTGACTCTGACCGACGGCAAGCCGCACCACGTCGTGGTGACCCTCACCGGGTCGGTGGTCACCCTGTACGTCGACGGCGCCACACCGGCCGGCCTGGTCTACCGCTCGTCGGGGTGGAGCGGCCTGGTCAGCCAGCCGTTCACCTCCCCGCTGACGCCCAACACGACCGCGAACACGCTGCTGATCGGGCACGCCCGGTACGGGATCTGGGGCACCGGCTCCACCTACTTCAACGGCACCCTGGACGACGTCGCGGTCTACAACCACGCCCTGCCGGCCGCCGCGGTACAGGCCCACCGCAGTGCCGGCGCACAGTACCAGGCGGCGGTCATAGCCGACGACCCGTACGCCTACTACCGGCTGCACGAGACGGCGCCCGGCACCATCGCCGACGCGGTGCCCAGCAGCAACCCGGCGACCGCTGCCGGCAGCTTCACCTCGACCCCCAGCCTGGTCAACGGCGACAGCGGCACCGCGCTGAGGTTCGACGGCCGGACCTCCTACGTCAGCACGCCGCTGGTCGACCCGGTCTGGCCCGGGCTGACCGTGGAGACCTGGTTCAGCCTGTCGGAGCTGCCCGCGGACAACGTGCGCCTGGTCGCCAGCTCGCACTCCGACATCGACCACAAGGGCTTCGAACTGGTGATCAACAAGGGCGGCGCCAGCGGCTTCGCCGACGTGGGCACCGGCGCAGCGCACATCATGGCGGTGTGGAACCAGCAGCTGGCGGTCGGCACCGTCTACCACTACGTGCTGACCTACGACGGCACCAGGGTCAAGGCCTACCTGAACGGCACCCTGGTGGCGAGCAACACCGGCGCGTCCGGGCCGGTGGCACCCTCCGGGCTGCCGATCATGCTCGGCCGCGACCCGGCCTACGACGGCCGGGACTACGTCGCGGGCACCCTGGACGAGGTCGCACTGTACGACACGGCGCTGCCGACATCCAGGATCCAGGCGCACGCCGGCGCCGGCGCCGGCTACCAGGCCGCGGTGACCGCGGACAACCCGGCCGCCTACTACCGGCTGGACGACGGGATCGGTCCCAGTGAGGTCGAGTTCAACCAGGGGCGCGACACGATCGCGTACCACGGCGTCGGGCAGACCGCTGGCGCGCTGGCCGGCACCGCGGACCCGGCGGGCAGCTTCAACGGCGGCACCTCCTACGCGGCGCTGCCCGGCGACCTGCTCCGCCGGCACACCTACCTGGCCATCGAGCTGTGGTTCCGGACCACCGCCGCCGACCAGCCGCTGTGGTCCTCGACGGCCAACCCGCTGGGTGCCGACCTGTACGACGGCAACTGCGCCAACAACCTCTACGTGGACAGCGCGGGCAGGCTGCGCGGTCTGCTCAGCGTGGCCGGCGCGACCCCGATCCAGAGCAGCCAGCCGGTCAACGACGGCGGCTGGCACCACGTCGTGCTGTCCGGCGCCGGCAGCGTGCAGTCGCTGTACCTGGACGGCGCCCTGGTGGGCAGCGTCACCGGCCAGATCGACAACCGGGACCTGGCGCACGAGTACCTCGGTGCCGGCATCGGCCTAGGCCCCGGCATCAGCCACTTCAGCGGCGCGATTGACGACGTCGCCCTCTACGACCACCCGCTGGGCCAGCCGGCAGTGCAGGCCCACTACGCCGCCCGGCTGGGCGCCGGAGAGCTGACCGGGATCACGCTGCCCAGCGGCAAGACCCGGGCGACGCTGGCCTACGACGTCGGGCACGACCGGGTCAGCCAGCTCACCGACGCCCTCGGCGGGGTGTGGCAGCCGAGCCTGCCCACCGTGACCGGCAGCGGCTCGCAGCTGGCCCGGGTGGTCACCGTCACCGACCCGCTCGGCAACCGGCGTACCTACCGCTACGACGTGCTGCACGGCGGCCGGATGCTCAGCTACAGCCTCGGTACGGGGCAGGTGCAGACGTTCGGCTACGACACCGGCGGCTTCGCCTCGTCGTTCACCGACGAGAACGGGCACGGCGTCAGCTTCGCCAACGACGCCCGCGGCAACATGCTGTCCCGCACCGCCTGCCAGAGTGCGGGCACCTGCTTCACCAGCTACTACGGGTACTACCTGAACGCCGGCGACCCGACCGACCCGCGCAACGACCAGGTGACCAGCACCGCCGACGGCCGCTCCGCGGGCCCCACCGACGCCACCTACCGCACCACGTACACCTACGCCGCCAACGGCAACCTGGCCAGCGCCACCACGCCGGCCACGCCCGACTACCCGAACGGCCGGGCCACCCGCCGCGGCTACACCACCGGATCCGAGCCGGCCGTGGGCGGTGGCAGCACACCGGCCGGTCTGCTCGCCTCGGTGACCGACGCCCGCGGCGGGGTCATCCGCTACGCCTACGCCAGCAACGGGGACCCGCGGCAGGTCACCGACCCGGTCGGCCTGGTCACCCGGTACGACTACGACGCGATCGGGCGGCTGGGCACCAGCACCGAGGTGTCCGACAGCTTCCCCGGCGGCCTGGTCACCAGCTACGGCTACGACGGCGCGTCCCGGCAGACGTCCGTCACCGAGCCGAGCGCGACCAACGCGGTCACCGGCGCCAGCCACGGCCGCCGGAACAGCTACGGCTACGACCCGGACGGGAACGTGACCAGCCGGCTGGTCACCGACACCGACACCGACACCGGCGACGCCAGGCAGGTCAGGACCACCGCGTACAGCTACGACGAGCACAACCTGCTGGCCTCGGTGGCCGCCCCGGACGGCGCGGAGAGCGACTACGCCTACGACGCCATGGGCAACCGGGTCCGGTTCATCGACGCCGGCCGGCACGAGTTCGACTACGCCGTCAACAGCCGCGGCCAGGTCCTGAGCCGGACCCTGCACGCCTCGAACGACCCGAACCTGCCGCCCGGCTCCGACGACCTGGTGCTCGACTCCTACGCCTACGACCCGGCCGGCCGGCTGGCCAGCCACACCGACGCCATGGGCCGCACCACTGCCTACACCTACTACGACGACGGGCTGGCCGCGACCACCGTCAGTAAGGGCTTCCACAACCCCGACGGCAGCACCCGCGACATCGTGCTCAGCGCGAACAGCTACGACCCGGCCGGCAACCGCACCCGGCTGGTCACCGGCGGCGGCCTGGTGCGCACCGACAGCGGCTACGACGCGGCCGGCCGCCTCACCAGCACCGTGCTCGACCCGGCCGGCCTGCACCGGGAGACGGACTACACCTACGACGCGGCTGACGACCCGATCCTCCTCACCCGCAGCGCGGCCGGCTCCGGCGAGGCGGAGAACACCGACTACGGCTACGACGCCATGGGGCGGCTGACCAGCGCCTGCGTGCGCAACGGCGGCACCAGCCTGTGCACCACGGTCACCCGCGACCAGCGGGGGAAGGCCATCTCCGTGGAGGACCCCCGGGGCAGCGTGCCCGGCGCCACCGCGTTCGACTTCACCACCGAGTACGGCTACGACGCCGCCGGCCGGCTGACCGCGGTCACCGGGCCGCCGCGGATCGTGGAGAACGACGGCGTGCCGGCCGAGACCGGCAACCGGCCGGTGACCAGGACCGGTTACGACGCCTA
>WNFZ01017670.1_pt1 | contig 12136 bp, 9 predicted proteins | sample 5400081 | NCBI WGS metagenome assembly WNFZ01 (sample SAMN13153365, study PRJNA577476) | soil metagenome | isolation source: 80 cm soil or saprolite under grassland replicate 1 | place: USA:California | collected 2016-06-15
TTCTGGGCCAGGACACTAGAACGCTCATCGAAGGTTATCGTCTGAGCTCGATTTTTTCCGTGGCGAAGCGCTCTAACGTTTCTTCCTTCACCGTGACGCTCAAGCCGCGGGTTTTCAGTAGCGGCGCGCGGCCGCCGAAGCCGAAGGCGACGTTTTCGAACGTGACATCCTCCGCGAGGAGCCAATTGCCGAAGGAGCCTTCGGCGAAAGTTAGCTCGGGTAAATGGGCTGCAAAGATTCGACCCGCGGCCGACAGAATGCCAGTCTCGCCGACCTGCGCGCCGACTTGAATCTTGACGCCGGCCCCATGCGCGAGCTTGGCGATGGCCAGGCTGCCGCTGACGCCGCCGTTTTTCGACAGGCGAATGTTGAAGAAGTCGCAAGCGCCGAGCTCGATCAGCCGACGCGCTTGATCCATGGTTACGAGCGACTCGTCAGCCATGACCGGGACTCCCGACTGTTCGCGCACGTGTTTCATGCCGACCAGATCAGCAGCGCGCACCGGCTGCTCGATCGCCTGCAGCTTGAACGCCGCCAGCCGGCGCAATTGCGCGACCGCTTCGTCTGTGCTCCAGGCGCCGTTGGCATCAGCGCGTAACTCGACGTCGTCGCCGACAACTTTTCGAACCGCTGCGAGACGAGCGACATCATCGGCTGTGCCCACTTTCACTTTGATCTGGCGCAGGCCCAAGCGCGCCATCCGTTTGGCTAGCGCCGCCGCATCCTTCGGAGCGTCGGCCGAGATCACGCCGCTGTAGACGACTTCATAACGGACAGGAGTGAGCAACTCGGAAAGCGACCCATAGTCGCGGCGCAAGCTCCAATCGAGCAGCGCGAGTTCTAGAGCGCAGAAGGCCGCGTTCCAGGCAATGACGGGTCCGTTCTTGCCATCCCTCCGCGTCCACTCCGGCAGCACGGAACGTAGATATTCAAAAGTTTCCCAGCCGGGCGCGAAAGCTTCGCCGAAGAGCTTCGGCGCCAAGTCATCGCGCAGGCGCGCGACCATCGATTCCGTGATTTCACCCGTGACGTAGGATCGAGGCAGACTCTCGCCGAAACCGACGCAGCCATCCTCGTCCGTCACTTTGATGATCACCGCGTCGCTTTCTTCGCGGCTTTGAAGCGCATGTTTAAACGTCTGGTGGAACGGGATGCGGAGCTGGTAGATAGTGAGCGATGCGATGCGCTTCGCTTTCGCCGGAACGGCTTTGATGCGGCACCTGTGTTTTGAGCGCAGCGGAAAGTAATGTCTCACGAAAAGATTATCGCCCAACGTGGCGGTTGCGATCTGGTTAAACAAATCGTCGGAAATTTGATGAAAATCCAAGTAATCTCGAATCACTGTCAAAGCTTCCTCGGCGTGGCGGATATCCACTTCGGAGTGAAGCTCAAACCAGCGCAGCGCGGGCTTGGGGATTGCGTAATGGCTGGTGAGAGCGCCGGCGATCTCGCTCGAGCAACGTGAGAGCATAAATTCAAAGCTCATAGTTTCGAGCAGCACGGCAAGACAAAGCTCGCGCAAAGTCGCGACCGGCACTCGTGTGGCACAGAAGATCGCTAATTTTTCCCGAGCATGAATCACCAACCCTGCGATTTCGTCCTCGGAGAATTCCATCCCGCGCGCCATTTCCAGGAGCAACGCGGAGTGGGGCTTTTCCTCTTCCGAGCGGCCCATTTCCTCCAGCAGGTTTTCCTTGAGCAGGTCAGAGGCACTTGACGGCAGTGAAGCAAAGCAAAGGGCGACGATATGCGAGGACAGGTAATGCGTGCGAAAAACGTTGCAGATGAACTCACGCGCAGCGGCCGGCCCGGCGCGTCCTAAGACGAGCTCGCAATATTCAGCAGAATCGCGAAATTCTTTTGTTGCGTTGTCAAAGGCTTTGCTAATTCGCTCGGCGAAGATCATCTGGGCCTCCCAGCGTAAAAACTCGGGAAATTGATGGAAGAACGAATCATTAGGCGGGTTTTTGCGTGTGCTCCAGAGCCATCGCTTTCACTTTTTTTAAATCCACTTTGCCGGAGCCGAGCAGCGGGATGGAGTCGATCAGATGGAGATTTTCCCGTTTTGGTATCCACAGTTTCGGCAGTTCCGATTGATTCAACTTCTCCCAAAGCTCCTCTTTCTTAATGCCGTTCTGGGCGTAAAAGGCGATCAATTTCTCGCCGCGCTGCTCGTCCGGAATGGCCGTGACCACTGAGGCCGCGCTGCCCAGCACGCCGTTGATCACTTCTTCGATCTTCATATGCGGCACCATCTCGCCGCCGATCTTGCTGAAGCGTGACAACCGATCAGTGATGCGAATGAAGCCGTCTTCGTCGACGCTGGCGATATCGCCGGTGACATACCAGCCGCCCCGCAGCGCTTGCTCGGTGAGATGCGGTTGTCCGAGATAGCCGAGCATCAGGTTCGGTCCCTTCACCAGCAACAGTCCTTCTTCGCCGGGAGCGAGCGGTTGTTCCGTTTCTGGATCGACAACCTTTACCGTTACGCCGGGAATTGGATGACCGACGGTGCCCGGCTTGTTGCCGATTTGCTTTTCGTTGCCATGGACGACATCGAGATTATTGACCGAAACCACCGGCGCGAGCTCAGTGCAGCCGTAGCCTTCCAGGATCGTCAGACCGAATTTCTCCTGGTACCCCTTGGCAACCTGTTCGCGGAGCTTTTCGGCGCCCGCGATGAGATAGCGGAGCGAGGCAAACTCTTCTTTCGTGCAACGTCTCAAATAGCCGGCATAGAAGGTCGACGTGCTGATGAGCAGCGTCGCTTGGTATTTCTGAACCGTTTCGCCAATCGTCTTCGCATCGATGGGATTGGGATGGTAGACAACGCCGAAGCCGGCGAGTAACGGCAGCCAAAGCGTGCCGGTAAAGCCGAAAGAATGAAATAGCGGCAGCACTCCCATGATCCGATCGTTGGCTGCGAACTGAATGACCTGGGCAATGCCTTCGACGTTGGACACGATATTACGGTGCGATAGCATCACGCCTTTGGGCGCGCCGGTGCTGCCGCTCGAGAAGATCACCGTGGCGAGATCGTTAGCCCTCTGGGTTTTCGCGTATCGCTGCTTTAACCAGCGCGCGGGCAGCAGGGCTATCAGCGTTCCAAGCGTTTTGTCCAACGCTCCGAATGTCTTTCTGATTTCTTCGAGAAACACCATGCCGTCTACGGTTTCGAGATTTGCCTTGCTCAAGAAAACCCGAGACGTAACGATTGTCTTGATATTACATTGGGCGACAGCTGAAGCCACGGACTCGCTGCCGGCGGTAAAATTCAGATTCACCGGAACTTTTCCGGCCAGAAGAATTGCGATATTCACCAGCGAGCCAGCGACCGAGGCGGGCAAGATAACGCCGATCGTCGTCTCCGTGGGGCAGTTCTTTTTTACCCAGCGCGCGAGCAGGAGCGCGCCAATCAAGGTTTTTCCGTAAGTAAGCTCCGTGCCGGTGGTATCGGCCATACAGAAGGAAAACCAATGCCGTTTGGCGACCTCGATGAACCTGGCGTGGAGCAGGTCGCCGGCACTACGGCGGTATGCAAAGGCATCGCTTTCAAGTTCCAGGACAGCGTTACGGACTTGGTTGACGCTCGCCGCGGACCGCAACGGCGCGCCAAATGAAACCGTCACCGGATAGGAAAACTTTTTTGGCCACTTCCAAAAAAAGCGTCCTTCCTTAAAGCTAAAGACGCTGCCCCAGAGCTGATCCAGATGAACCGGAATAATCGGAATGTTTTTGCCTTCGACAATTTTTTCGAAGCCGCGCTTGAACGGCAGCAGGTGACCCGTGCGGCAGATCGCTCCCTCGGCGAAGATGCAGACGACATGGCCCTTGTCCAGCTCATTGCGCGCACGCTTGAGCGACTCGACGATGTCGCGCCGATTGGTCGTCGAAACCGGAATGGAATGCATCAGGCGGAAAAACCAGTTGAGCCCCTTTAGATCGTAATAGTCGCGGTGCAGCATGAAACGGACGAAGTGGGGCATCGATGCGCCGATCAGCAATGCGTCGACAAAGGAGACATGGTTGGACACTAACAAGGCCGGACCTCGCTGCGGAATATTCTGCTCACCGACAATTTGAATGCGGTACAGCGTGTGGGTGAACAGCCAGAGGACAAAGCGGACAAAATAATCGGGTATCAGAAAGAGAATCACCAGAGTTCCGCCGAGCGTGACTAAGCCGGTGAACAAGATGATCGAATCGGGAGAAAGCTGCAGCGGCGTTTTGAGTATCCAATGGGTAGCGGCAGCGAGAAACATTCCGATGGTATTCATGAAATTATTCGTCGCGATGAGTTGGCCCTTTTCCTCTTTGCCGCTTCTCTGTTGGAGTAGTGCGTTCAACGGGACGGCGAATAATCCCGCCGAAAAGCCCAACAGGACCAGAGAAATCGCCGTCAACGGGTACGATGGTGCGGAGAGCGCGACCAAGCCGAGGCAAACTCCCATGGCAATAGAGCCCAACGGGACGAGACCCAATTCAATGTGATCGCCTGAGAGGCGGCCGGCGGCGAGACTACCAAGACCGATACCAATGGCCAAAAAGGTGCCTAGCAGAGTTACATGAGCGTCGGTCAGCGCTAAGAGTTCTTTGCCAAAGAAAAGCATGTCTATCTGAATAAGAGCACCGAGAAACCAGAAGTAGGAAATACCAAGGACCGTCAGCCATAGTGGCCGCTCTTCACGCAGACGGCGCAAACCGTCGTAAATTTCCTCGAACGGATTGAGACGCAATAGCTTTGCTGCGCCCGAGGCAGAAACTCGGGGAATGCGCAAACTTGTTGCCATGCCAGTGATGGCAATGATCAGCAGTAGAACGCCAATCCATGGGAGATTATCCTTCCAGGCATCGAAGACAGGTCCGCTAAGCGATGTGCCAAGAATGATCGCGACGAAAGTGCTCATTTCGAGAAGCCCGTTACCCCGTGAAAGGTCTTTTTCCGGAAGCATTTCCGGCAGGATGCCGTACTTGGCCGGGCTGAAAAATGCGGCGTGGAGTCCCATGAGAAAGACGATGGCGAGCAGGGACTCAATATGACCGGTGAAGAACGCAGCGAGAGCCAAAATCATAATGATGATTTCAAAACCTTTTACGGTGATCAACACGCTGCGTTTGCTGAATACGTCGGCCAGATGACCCGCGTAGCCGGAAAACAGGGCGGACGGTAGAATAAATAGGACAGCGATCATTTCGACGTAATAATTGTGAGAGGTGGTGATTGCTGCATGGTAGGCCACGAGCGAAACTACCATCTTAAGAAAATTATCGTTGAACGCGCCGAGGAACTGAGTCCAGAAAAAGGGCAGGAAACCTTTCAATTTCAGTGTGTCAGCGTAGTTGCCGGCGGCCATGATTGCATCCCAGCTTACTAATCTCCGAATTCTTCGGCAAGAACGAAATGTAACGCAAGTGAACCAACACTACGGAAGCCCGAAACAAAACAAGTAGGATTTGAGATCGATCTTGACACGGAAGCTTCGAAATTATTTGTCAAACGACTTTATCAGATAGTCTGTAGCCGATCGTTAGTGTTCATCGTCCTTCAGCATCGATCTCGGTTGAAGACATAGCCAACGTTCTTTTCAGCGGTTTCGTAAGCAGTTAATCGAATTGGCAACTTCGCTGCAACATGACATAATCGGCGCGCCATGGAAATCATCCAGCTCAAAGTCCCTCAGTGGGGGAAATACGAAGGTCTGCTCCACGGCTTCATGGGACGGCGCGGCGGCAGGAGCATCGGACCGTACGCTGGGTTGAATATGTCCTATCGGGTCAGCGACGATCCGAAGGTGGTCAGTCAAAACGTCTGCGACGTCGAGGTGAAAGACAAAAAGCTCAAGGAAGCCGGCGAAGCCGACGGAATGATGACCGCCACGGCGGATGTCTATTTAGGTGTCTTGACCGCGGATTGCGTGCCGCTTCTTTTCGTTGCACCGAAGCAAAAGTTGGTCGCCGCCGTGCATGCGGGTTGGCGCGGGACACTGGCAGGCATTGCCGAAAAAGCGGTGAAGCTATTCAACAGCCGATACGGCGTTGAAGCCAACGAGCTGGAAGTTGCCTTGGGACCATCGATTGGGGCTTGTTGCTACGAGGTGAAAGACGATGTAGCCGGTCCGCTTCTTAAAAGATGGGGCGACATTGCGAAACTTAGTATTCAGACCGGAAACGGGGAAATGTATCTCGACCTACGGCAGTTGAATCACGATGTCTTAGCTCAGGCCGGTATACCAGCAAAAAATATTTTCCAAGTCGGTCCTTGCACCAGCTGTTCGCCGAGCGACTTCTTCTCGTACCGGCGCGAGCGCAGCGAGACGGGCCGGCAAATCAGCTTTATCGGTTGGCTGCCGCCATGCGTTCCGTCATAACTTCAGGCGCTTATCTCGGATCAAAAATTTCCACAGCGGTCACGCAAGCTCGAAACTCCGAACTCAAACAGAATCCGGGTCGGGTGTTCTTGCGGTATTTGCCGGACGTTTTAGGGCAGTCGATAATCCTAGCAAAAATCGACTCGTTCACGTAAAATAGTTCCGTTCGCATTTCGCCCGAAGGAAACATCGTCTTCTATAACCGTCAACAAATTTTCACAATTGCCTCAACGCTAAGCGGTGGACTGCTCCCCCGAAAGAGTTCTCATCACCTCTAACCCTCTTGTTTCAATGGTTCACATGGCAGCATCAGCCGAAACAATCCCGCGACGGATTCTTTCGTCGATCCCAACGGCCGTGTGTTCGAATGGCGCGGTGATATCTATCGGATGCTCGAGCCCGCGTACGCGCTGCGCTGGAAGGAGTTGACCGATCAGGGAGTTATTCCGGAGCTGATCCGGGATGGGCTACTGGTTGAAAGTGAGCTCACCCATTTTACAACCGAGTCAGAAAAGGTTGTCCTTCGTCATCGTAGGGTCCCAGTCGTCTCCTACTGCTATGAGTGGGTGCCGGGCATGCTCAAAGATGCAGCTCTCGTGACCCTCGAGCTGTGCATTCGACTGACCGAGAAAGGGTTGACACTGCAAGACGGCCATCCCTGGAATATTCTCTTCGACGGCACGAAGCCGGTTTACATCGACGCCAGCTCGATCGTCCCGGCGCGAGACGATATTCTATGGGCTCCTTATCAGCAATTCTGCAATTTCTTTCTCTTCCCGCTCTACTTGTACGCGGCGGGTTGCGATCGGCCGGCGCGCTGGTTGCTGCGAGACTATTTGGCAGGCGTGACCGACGACGATTTACTAAGCGCGCTGCCGGTTTCTTTCAAACTTCGCCACCCGCGCCGGACACTGAGCGTTATTGTTCGAACGGTTGCCCGACGAATTGCAGCAACGGTTCCTTTCGATCTCCAGGTCTGCCAACAGCGGTCCCGCGAGCATCAAATTGAAACGAAAATTTCTTGAATCTTTGCGGAAGGATGTCGATGAACTGCAACTGCGCGGCGGCGCCAGTCACTGGGCAAAATACTACGGCACCGGCGACAAGAATTACTTCAGAACGGATCTCTCGCCGCGGGATTGGCAGCAGAAACAAGAAGCCGTTGGAAAAATTTTGAGCAATTTGCATCCGCAGAGCGTACTCGATGTCGGGGCTAACACGGGGCACTACGCCAAAATGGCCGCCATCAATGGCGCGCGAGTTACGGCTTGCGAAACCGACGTGTCGGCGTTGACGCACTGCTATGATGAGGCGCGCAGGGAAAAACTCAACATTCTCCCGCTTGCTGTAAACGTCTTCAGCGCGTCAGCGACGCCGGGCCGCGGCGGTATTGCCTGCCCGGCGCCGAGAGAGCGGTTCCGTAGTGAGTTTGTCATGGGTTTAGCGGTGATCCATCACGTCGTGGCGATCCAGCGTCTCCCAATCGCGCGCATCACCGAGATGTTCGCTGGCTTGAGTGCTCGTTGGTTGCTGTTGGAATATGCGCCACCCTTGCAGGCGAAGATCGGCGCCAGCCCGGTGCCCCTCTTAGACGATTTCACCGCCAGCGACCTTGAGATCTGCCTGAAGGAACACTTTAAAACCGTTCGCTGTTTCCCTTCGTATCCTAACGTGCGCAAGTTGTTTCTCTGTGAAAAATAATGAGGGTATTGGGTCTTTATAAAGATATCGCGTCGCCTTGGATTTGTGCGACCGTTTATCTTTGGGCCTTGGAGCTGCGGGCGGTCATTAGTACGGATAGCGAGCCCGTCACTGCGTGGTTAGCGGATTGCGCTGCCATCCTACTGACTTTATTGCTCTGGACCTTGATATTTTGCTTGCCGATCGCGCTAGTTGCGGGCTTCATGGGAAGGGCTCGGGTGCACTATCTTAATAAGCTTGCCGTGAAAGCGTGCCTGATCGTCATTACGGCGCTGTATTTTGTTCGCTGGTTATTCACTTTGCAATTATATTCCGCCGAGCATGACGTTGGGCTGATCGCACTTGTCATCGCGGCTGCGGGCTTGGCGATTTGGGCTTTTAGGCGGCGCAGAACTCGCGCCATCGATTTGGAAGCAAATTTGCCGCGCCGTTGTGCTGATCGGAGTGAGAATTGTTGGCGACTTCACCTTGGCGCAAAAACACGCTGCGGCCGTGACCTTTGAGCCCGGGCCCAAGTCGCGACCGAACATCATACTCATTGTTTCTGATGCGAGCCGAGCTCAAAGTATGTCAGTTTACGGTCACACGAGAATCACTACACCCAATCTCGATCGCTGGGCTCAGACTGCAACGGTTTACCTCGAAGCGCACACGAACAGCACCTCGACGAAGCCGAGCATGACAACGATCCTAACAGGAAAACTTCCGTGGTCGCATGGTCGATTGACCAAGCTTCAACCCCCGGACCGATCCGCAGAAAATTTGCTGCGGCTGCTGCGCGATCAGGGATATTTTGTCGGCGCCGTAACTAGCAACGAAGACGCATCTCTCAATTTGCTCGGATTTAGTCCTAGTCTTTCGGAGAAAGAAACCACGGCGTTTGAGTTTCTCACTCTCTCGTGGCTGCGGCGGCATAGCATTTATCCTACGCCGACGGGCGGGAGAATATATCAGAATCTAGCTCAGTTTGTGTGGTTTCTTGGGTACCCGGAAACAACGTCCTACTACGGTTCTGCTGCAGATACGCTCAATGCGGCCAAGGCTTTTATTGCCCGCGCCAGACGACCGTTTTTTCTGATCATCCATATTCATGAACCGCACGACCCGTACGATGCCCCGCCGCCTTTTCGAGGTATCTATTCGAGTCAATCGGCAACGAATAATCGAAAAGAGATTTCATCGAGCCATTACGGCCAGTACGAAGCGGCCTTACAACCGGCGGTGGATTTCTATCGTGATGAATATGAAGAAGCCATTCAGTATATGGATGAACAACTGGGGATATTTCTCCGGGACATTGAAAAGCAGCCGGCGGGCCATGACTATATGGTTATCTTTACAGGCGATCATGGAGAGTCCTTTGAGCGCGGTTATATGAACCATGGCGAAGCGCTGTTCGAGTCCTCCACTCACGTGCCGCTAATAATTCGATTTCCCAGGCAAGTGCAGGGGGCCAGGTTGCCAGGTCTGGTACAGTCGGTGGACATTGCCGCTACGATCTTGTCGGTTGCCGGGATCGAGTTGCCGAGATGGATGGACGGACAAGTGCTTTATCCCAATAACGTTCCCCAAACCGAGTCGACCGTGGCTATTAACTACAAGGACCCCGTCGGACAAAAACTTTATGATTTGCCGACAAAGGTCGTGGTCTGGTCCAAATCTCACAAGCTGATTGTTTCCTGTGACACGGGAAGAGTGTCGTTGTATAATTTGGCGGCGGATCCTGGCGAAAGCATCGATCTTTCGGGAACTGCTCCAACAGTGCGTAAAGATATCGAGAATTCGTTAAAGTCTGTGCTAGCTAAACAATCAAGGGGGCCGAGTTTTCCATGCGCCATAAACGATCGATCAGGGTGATTGAGAGCCTGCTGCGAAAACGAGTGTTTCTTTGCGTCTTTCTGTACGTCGCCGTGATCGGGGTCGCGTTGCCTATCGATGCCGCGGCATATGTAGATCCAGGCACGACCGGAATGCTGTCGCAAATCCTCTATGTGCTGTTTTATGGCGCTTTGGGAGTCTTTCTCTATTCGCTCCGCTACATCAAACAGTATCTGGCCAATGCCAAACAGTTCTTGGCAAAATTGTTTGGCGCGCGCAAGTAAACCGTCCCTTCCGACTGACTGACCAACCGACCTAACTCAGAGCTTGCAATCGCGCTAACCGGCAGCCGAAGATTGTCGTCAGCCCGAACCGCTCGGTAGCGACTATTGCGACCTCGCCATGTCCCGCCGTCCGTCTGTAAAGCAAGGGTTGAAACTTCAACGAGCTAAGCAGTCGCATGAGTCCAGATCGCTCTTACGTTTGACCGGTTCTGAGTTATCGGCCGGCAGGCATTGATTCCTCTAAAGCCTTAGGCAGCTGCGGCAATGAGACAATGATTTTTTTGCAAGCTTTCCAGGCGCGAAGAGTAGATAGTAGAAGCTTGCAAGGCAGTGGACGACTCACCATAATTGCTCCCTATGGAAATGACATGGCTGAAGGTTAAGCAATGGGAATCCCATAAGGATCTGCTCCACGGCTTCATCGGACGGCGTGGCGGGAAGAGCATAGGACCCTACGCAGAGTTGAATATGTCCTACCGCGTCAGCGACGACCCGAAGGTGGTCAGTCAAAACGTCTGCGACATGAAGCTGGCGGTGGGAATTCACGACGGACGCATTGTGACGATGCGCCAGGTCCACGGCGACAACATCGTCGAGGTGAAAGACAAAAAGCTCAAGGGAGCCGGCGAAGCTGACGGCATGCTAACTACGGAAGGCGAAATTTTTCTTGGGGTGTTGATCGCCGATTGCGTGCCGATCCTCATAATCGCGCCGCAACTAAAGCTGGTGGCGGCAATTCACGCGGGCTGGCGTGGCACGTTGGCGGGGATTGCTGCAAAGGCGGCCCACCTTTTTATCGAACGAGGCGTTTCCGCCGCTGAAATCGAAGTAGCCTTGGGACCGTCTATTGGTGGCTGCTGCTATGAGATCAAGGAAGATGTATCGGGGGCCTCTGATCGATAATTGGGGAGAACTGGCCAAGGGCAACCTAAACCATAGGGGTGCGAAGTGTTTTCTTGAGTTACGGCGGTTGAATCGAAATATTCTCGAGCAAGCTGGCATACCCGCAACGCAGATCTTCGAAGTCGGTCCATACACGAGTTGCGCTTCCGAAGATTTTTTCTCCTACCGTCGAGAACGTAAAGAAACGGGCCGGCAAATCAGTTTCGTTGGCTGGCATTCCTAGAGTCCTGCTGCGCACCATTATAGGGAATTCAGTCCGGGTTCTCTTCAACGCGCAACTATCTACCATCGGGCAGAACGAGGAAATCTTCTTTGACCCCAGCATGACTTCGGGCGCTGGTGGGGCCGGCAAGAAAATAATTTCCAAAGCTTCGCTGCAACGATCGGCTACCTGAGCTCGTAGATATCCCTCTCGCTTATTGATTATGTAAAGCAGATTTACATCTGCTCCCGCCAAATTCTTGTAGAAAATTGTAAAGTCTTACGGTCTTCATTATGCAATTCAGCCCCTTGTAAGATCTCTTTACAGTCACGCCCTACGGACCGATCTTGGATTCGTTGGCGGACTCGGGGGCCATTCTTTGGACGTTAATTTTCTGGGCCGCTCTATTTTGCATCGTGCCATCACTTGGTGGCTTGGTGGTCGCCCACTCCCGGCTGACACGCGCCAATGAGCGCGTGTCTAGAGCGGCTTGTGTCATTGTTAGCGCATTTTTTTTGATGCGTTGGCTCGATGCGTGGTGGCCGGCAAATCCTGAGCGCCAGCCAAGTTTTTGGCTCTCCGTAACCGCAGTTACCGCGATATATCTTCTCGCCCGGAGGCGGCGAAAACGTGCCCCGGGTCCATCGCCCTCGTTCATTCCTTCGTGGAATGATTGTTTTTCTTTCGGTGTTTTGCCGCTCCTGTTCCTAAGCTTTGTCGTTTTAACAATTAAAAGCGTCAGTTATGCCATTCCACGGGCACATTTGGCCTTAACGCCCACCGAGGCGTCGGCGGGAAATCAAAACAGCCCGCCGTTACCGAACGTTATTCTTATAGTTGCGGACTCGATGCGGGCTCAG
>WNFZ01005073.1_pt1 | contig 12132 bp, 9 predicted proteins | sample 5400081 | NCBI WGS metagenome assembly WNFZ01 (sample SAMN13153365, study PRJNA577476) | soil metagenome | isolation source: 80 cm soil or saprolite under grassland replicate 1 | place: USA:California | collected 2016-06-15
AAGCTACGAAGACTCATTCCGGAGTTTGGGTCGAGTACTGGTGGCCAAAGCCGGGCGAAAAGCATGGTTCGCGAAAGGTCAGCTATGCCCTCAAAGCCGGCGATACGCCCTACATCGTGGGAGCCGGAATTTACGATGAGAAAACAGCAATCGCGGACTTGGAGAAGCTGACCAGCGGGGCGAAATAATCGAATCAGCAACATAGAGCGGGGACGGCGTACCATTACTTTTTCTCCGATCTGATGCTAAGTTTTCGCTGACTTTCAACGGCTCGCGAATAGGTTTTTCGCGTAACAGAGATCAAATTCTGAGTGTCCTCAAGCACTACGAAATACGCTGCCAGGTTTGGTCCTGCCGATCAGACATTCAGGCGGTCGTATGGTCGGCAATTCGGGAGTTGACATTTGCCTAGGACGGATACAGCACGCCACAACGCAGCTACCAGGAAACGTCGAGACCGTTTAACTCTGTCCGTCAGATCCGAATCCAAGCCATCACGCCTTAGGCAAATGGTAGTCGCACCCCAAACCTCCTGAAATCCCTTCTTTTTGGCCTGTAGTTCTGTCCTCATTACTTCAGTTACTTGGAGTTTCCCCTTTCGTGCCGATATCTTCACGGTGGACTCTTTTTCAGCACGCGAGAAGAAGCTCTCAATCTCTTATGAAGGTGTTCTCATGGGACAGAAGCTAAGCGGATTCGTGATCGTCATAGGCTGCCTGCTGATGGTCCTCGGCCTTGTTCTTTTGGCTTCCGGATTGGCCCAGCGCCAGGACGACTCGATCGCCGGGGCTGGAATCTGTGCCTTCTCCTTCGGGGCGCTGGCCTGCGCCGCCGGCATGTACCTGAAAGCGCGGGCCGTACAAGCGGGAAACCCCCTCCCGGCCAACAACAAGCAGCAGACCAAGACTCGTGGAGGCTGCGATCTGTGCGGAACTGAGTCGCCGGCAGTGATGTGCCGGATCCATCAACTGCACCTCTGCCCGGCTTGCCTGAGCCGCCACTACGACGTGCGCTCTTGTATCTACGTACCAAGCACGCGGCGCCCTGCCGCCAAAGCTGCACGAGCGTAGTTCGCATCTCACCTTCCGCATCCTATACTTGGTCTATTATCGTTTTCCTTAATGTCGTTCCACGCCGACGCGTGGCCGCGGAGGCCCGATGCAGAAGATTCGTGCGCTGTTCTGGGATGTTGGCGGCGTGCTCCTCACTAATGCCTGGGACCACGAAGAGCGCGATCAAGCGGTTGAGCACTTCCTTCTGAGCAAGGATCAGTTGGAGACGCGGCACAAGGAAATGGTGCCTCTATTTGAAGATGGCCGGCTGACACTGGAGGAGTATCTGAACCGCGTCATCTTCTACGAGCCGCGCACCTTTTCACGGGAGAAGTTCAAGCAATTTATGTTTTCCCTCTCCAAACCGAAATCGCAGACACTGGAAGTCGCGCACAGTCTTGCCGGCAAATACTTCATGGGCACAATTAACAATGAGTCGCGGGAATTGAACGAATATCGCATTCAGAGCTTTGAGCTGGCCGAGTACTTCGACGTGTTCGTCAGTTCGTGCTACATAGGTCTGCGCAAGCCGGAAGAGCGAATTTACAAACTGGCGCTTGATATCACGCAGCATGTGCCTCAAGAGTGCTGCTTTATCGACGATCGTCCTGTCAACATCGAAGTCGCTAAAAAAGTCGGCTTTGCGACGGTTCTCATGAAAGACCCACAACAATTGCGACGCGACCTGCAGGCCATCGGGGTCGAAGTCTGATTCTCGGCGCGACTATAATCTTGAACCTGTGATCAGGCGGCGAGAAATATTGGCAGGAACGGCCGCCCTGGCCTGCGCTGCTCTGCTCCCGTCAGCATCGTCTGTTTCTCTTCCAGTTGGTCCTGAACCTGCGACCAACCGTAGCCCTGCGCTCGCCGAAGTCGAACGACTGCGCTTTGGTGTTTCGTTTCACTTCAGCATGAACACGTTCACGGGCAACGATTACGAGACCGGGTCGGTCCCCGCCAGCACATACAACCCCACGCATCTGGACGTGCACCAGTGGATTCAGGTCGCCCACGAACTGGGCGCACGCTATGCCGTCCTGACTGCGAAACACATGTCTGGGTTCTGCTTGTGGGACTCACATGACTACGATTATGACGTGGCCGCCAGCGGAAACAAGACAGACGTAGTTGCGACGTTCGTGGACGCTTGTCATCACTTCGGGATTCGACCCGGGTTTTATTACTGCATTCTGGACCCGCACAATGAAGGCAAGTTCGACTGGAATTCGCCCGTCCCAGATAAATATTACGCGCTGATCAAGCGGCAGGTCACGGAGTTACACCGCAGCTATCCCAACACGTTTTATCAATTGCTTGACATCACCTGGAAGTTGTCGCCGGAGCAGCGCTGGGAGCTGTACCGGCTGATCAAGAAATTCAGCCCGAACTGCATCGTGGTAATGAACCAGGCCTACTATCAAAGCCGGAAGAACTTGGGAAGAGTCTGCGAGCCTGCCAGCTGGCCGACCGACTTGATCAATGGCGAAGACACGTTGCCGCCGCCCGAGGGCCACGACCCGCATATTCGCGTCGGAGACAAGACGTTCTACATGCCAATGGAAGCGTGGATGCCCATTGGCCCGCCTTACCAGCCGATGCCGCCGATGCACAGCTGGTTCTGGCGGGAAGGATTTGTCACCCAGAGTGCAGAGACAGTCGCTGGCATGTACCGCGATTGCATGAAACGTAATTCGAATCTGCTGCTGAACCTATCGCCCGATACCACCGGCAGACTGCCAGAACAAACGGTTCACACGATGCGGGAAGTGGCCAAACTCATCCGGTAAATGTGTTGGCGAAGAAACAATGGATCACGGAGTTGCCCCAGGCAAAGCCACGAGCTCCGTGCGAACGTGTCCATCGGGAGTAATGGTGTGCATGGCGAAGCCCAATTCCCCGCCCCACGGCAGCCAGCTTGTCGATGGCGCCACATGCCAGGTAATACCTTCCCGCTCGAACACCCGTCCGTTGTGCCAGTGCCCCACCAGCATGTCCTTGATTCCCAACTGATGAAGCAATGTCATCTCTTTGGAGCGGTGCGGCTCGCTCACAACCCAATAAGGCTTGGGATCAGGAAAGCGGCCGTCGTGAAACACCGGGATATGCTGCACGCCGATGGTAATGCCACCGCTATCGCGATCGCGCTCTCGATCCCGGTCTCTCTCGGATTTTGCGTCAGGATTTCCATGGCTCTTGCGGTCGCCGCCGTTTTTGCCAGCCATGGTCGCAAGCCACGTCAGCATCTGTTCCGATTCTTCTTCGGTCTGGGCCGGCAACGGTGGCGGTTCCTTCGCGTCGTACTTGTCGAAGTTCCCCAGGAGCTGCGAGTCGATCACCACAAAGGTGACGTCCTTGACGCGAAATGAGTAATAGTCTTTGCCGAAGACACTGCGATAGCGCTCGACATCAGAGCTATGGACATCGTGATTGCCCGGAGCGTAGTAAAGCGAGGCATGCAAACCCTTCAGAATAGATCTGGCTTCTTCCCACTTCTCGGGGTTCTCTCCAATGTCGCCAGAGAGAATGACGGCGTCAGGATGCAGATCGTTGATCATCCGAACGGCGTGGCGCAAATTATCGGCCGCATGAGGCGCATGTTTGTCTCCAAGGTGTGTATCGCTGATTTGTGCGATCGTTACTTGCGCGAGGGCCGTTGCTGAAAATCCAGAAACGGCAAGGCAGAAAAGAAGTCCTCTCAACAAGGTGGTTCCGCAGAATGTTCGAGTCCCCATGGGCAATCTAGAGGCAGGAAATTGTGCTCAGGTTGTTCGCATCGGCATCGATGGGCAACGCTGGCGGGCAGAACAGAGGCGCGACGCTGAACGCCGCGCCCCCGTTTGAGAGGGTAGCGAATTACCGAGGCGGATTCGTCTGAGGTGCTGATTGCGGTGGCGGAGTCTGGCTTGGAGGCGCACTCTGGCCCGCTCCTTGCTGTTCTCGCGCCTTTTGCTGGATGGCAGCAAGCTTCTGCAGTTGCTCCGGCGTGAGCACGGCCTTGATCTTGGGGCTGCCCTCCTGCCGAATCTGCATTACTTTTTGCTGCTTCTGCTGCATGCTCAGGGAGTTGTCGTCGCGCACTGCGCCGATCTGTTTGTTTTCATCGTCCACGACGGCAGCGATCTTCTGCTTCTGGTCTTGCGTGAGCTGGAGTTCGTCCTCGACGGTGGTTGATCCGCTCTGGCCGGAACTCGGGGCACTTTGTCCCGTGCTCGATTGGCCCTGCGACGCGGTTCCGCTCTGAGTACCGGAAGGACTCGAAGACTGCGCCGCGGGAGGCGCTGGCTGCGCTCCGGGCGCCGTCTGCGCATGCGTGTCAGAGTTGGACGGCGCGGGTGCCGACGTCTGGGCACCCGCGGACGCTATAAGCACCAGGCCCATCAACAGGCCGAAGGTTGTCGGTAGCACACTACGATTCCTCATTTCTTCTCCTTTTGGCGACGAGTAGGCGGGCGTGATATTGGCAGAACGCGGGTGTCCCGCGAAACAAGTTGGTTCAGATGATCGGCCATCGCCTTGGGTTGGCCCGGCTACCAGACTACAGGGCAGAAGCGGGCTTGCATGGAACTCCCGCTTCTTCCTGAGTTGTCACCAGGATTTTGCAAACTGTAATGTTTTTGCACTATTGCTGCTCACCCCGCCTCCTACTACATTCCTGAGTATTCGGGTTGAACTCTGTTCCTTTTGTGCTGTCCGTCCTTGGGCCGATTCGTCCCGACCTATTTCCCTGATGTGGAGGCGCTGTGCAACGGAATCTCTTGACGTTATTTCTGGCCAGTTTTTTTGTGGTGAGTGCGTCCGCACAAAGCAATTACGCGGTCCTCAGCGGCAGCGTCACTGATCCGCAATCGCATGCCGTACCAGCAGCCACTGTACAACTGACCGCGGCCGGCACGGGCGCAATCCGCAAGGTAGTAACAAACGATCAGGGATTCTACGAAGTTCCCGGTCTGCAGCCCGGAGACTACCAATTGGTCATCAACGCATCCGGATTTGCCTCGCAGCAGAAAACTGTCCGCCTCGAAGTGGCCCAGCGGCTGGCAATCGATCTTCACCTGAGCGTTGAGTCGCGCAAAGAAGTCGTTGAAGTCAGCACCCTTCCTGAGGTCCTGCACACGAACGACGCTTCTACCGGTGAAGTTGTGGAGCCGACCTCCATCGAGAATCTGCCCCTGAACGGACGTATGCTGATCGATCTCGTACTCACCGTTCCCGGCGCACACATAAGCCATGGCGCTCAGACGGGGAATATGAATCCGCTTTACTGGCGGCCCGGTCAGCGTTCGGCGGTCAGCGTTGGCGGCAGCCGCCCTAATGGAAACTACTTCCTGCTTGATGGCACGACGAACACTGATCCCACATTCAATACCCAGAACCTGAGTCCCTCGCCCGACGCAGTGCGCGAGTTCAAGGTGGAAACGGGCAGTTACTCAGCCGAAATGGGCGGGGCCGGCGGCGGCCAGATCAACATCGTCACGCGCGGCGGCACCAACCAGTATCACGGCACCGTGTACGAGTTCCTCCGCAACGGATTCATGGATGCCACTTCGTTCAATGCCATGGGTAACAATCACATGGTGCAGAATAATTTTGGCGGATCGTTTGGCGGGCCGATCGTCAAGAACAAGACCTTCTTCTTCCTGAATTACGAGGGCTTCCGGCACGCAATGACCGACACCATGATTGACACGGTGCCGAGCCTCGCAGAAATCAATGGCGACTTTAGCCACGCCGGCATCAATGGCGCTCCGGTACGGATTTTCGATCCCGCAAACGGTCGGGCAGAGTTCCAATTCAATGGAGTCATGGATGTAATCGATCCCACCCGTATCAATCCCGCAGTGCAGCAGTTCTTGCAGCAATACGTACCGCAGCCGAACGCAGGGATGATGATGAACGCCACCATGCCGTGTGGCTCGGCAATGATGGGAGTGCCCACGCCGGGCGTGGGCGCGGACTGCAACAATTACGTGGACGCCCGTAACGAGTTAATCCTCAACAATCAGGGAACCGTGCGCGTCGATCAGCTTCTTGCTAATGGAGACAGCCTCTCAGCGCGCTACTCACTGAGTTCCGAGTCTGGCTTCATGCCTGGAGAGATGCCGCCGGGGGGCGTCGGGACCTTGCTGCCCGGCTTTGGATCGTTCAACGACAACTTCTCGCAGCAAGGCAACATTTCCTGGAACAAGGTGATCAACACGACGAGAGTGAATACGGCCGCCATTACGTTCTCTCGCCTTGCCATGCACCGCTACAACGAGAATGCATTCAAGGACATCATTTCTCAGCTGGGCGGAGGCATCCAGGGCATAGGCTTCGGTGGCCCCGGCGCCGAGGGCGCGCCTTACTTCATCGTGCAGGGCTATTCGCCCATGGGCGACAACTTTTCCGCAACTCCCATGAAAGCCTGGGACACCGTTATCGAAGGCCGCGACACCTTCAGCTGGCAGGTAGGACGCCATAGCTTGAAGTTTGGCGCCAGCTACACCAAATTTATCTGGCCGATGTGGGGCTTCTTCCAGAACCGCGGCTACTACCAGTTCACCAACGGGTTCACGACTGATAACGGAACGAATGATGGGACAGGCTCAGCCCTCGCTTCTATGCTGCTCGGTTTACCTGCAGTGAAGCAGCGCCAGGCAGGCATCCCGCAGATGCAGTTGCGGCAGTGGTACGCATCCGGATTCGTGCAGGACAGTTTCCGCGTAACGCGCAGCACAACCATCGAGATGGGACTGCGCTACGAATTCATGGATCCGCTCGTGGATATCAGCTATACCAACACAAACCTGGCGCTGAGCGGCAACGGTGCGCCGTCGGTGTTCATTGGCGGACAGAACGGCTATCCGCGCGGACTGCGTTACCCGAACACTCACAACCTTGCTCCGCGGTTTGGGCTTTCGCAATCGCTGAGCCATGGCCTGGTATTCCACTCGGCATTCGGGATCTTCTACACCCCAGTGGATATGAACACGTGGTGCAACCAACGCCACAATGTGCCGTACGTTTTCCCAGAAACCCAGCAGGCCAACAACTTCACCCCACCCGCTACGCTATACGCGAGTCAGCTGAACTTCGGCCAGCCCGTGTTGGGCCAGACAACGGTCAGCTTTACAGGGATGGACCCGCACGCACCCGCCCAGTACATCGAGCAGTGGAGCAATTCAGTCGAAAAGAGCCTGGGCCAATCAACAACTCTGGAGATCGGCTACCTCGGATCGCATGGCCTTCATCTGCAACGCGCGCACTTGATCAACAATGCACCTCCGGGACCCGGACCTATCGGGCCCCGCCGCCCCTTCCCAACCATTTCGTTTGTGCCAAATTCCACCCTGCCCGCTGGCATTACTTATGTGGCCCCAGCGGCGGACTGCCCCTCGGGACAGCTGTGCTTCCCGGTCAGCACCATCAACTTGTTGGAGAACACCGCGCAAAGCTGGTACGACGCCGGATACGTAAACGTGCGCCGGCGCTATCAACATGGGTTCACGTTGCTTGCGAATTACACCTGGTCGAAGAACCTGAGCGATGCACCCGACTTCCGTTCGCCGATGTTTGAGTCGGCAATCCCGCAAGACAACAACAACCTCGCCGCTGAAAAGGGCCCCAGCTGCGATGTGCGTCATCGTTTCGCGATGAGCGCGGTTTATGATTTGCCAGGCGTCGAGAGACTTGGCTGGGCCAACGCTGTTGCCAAGCACTGGCAGCTCTCGACTGTGTACCAGGTTCAGACCGGGTTCCCGTTCACCATCTCTGTATTCGGCGACACGGCCAATACCGGCACGGCATTGGGTGAGAATCCCGACCGCGCCAACTATACCGGCCAGCCAATCTACGGCGCCGGCACACACACCGCAACCCAATGGTTCAACCGCGCCGCCTTCGCTACGCCCGCTGCGTTTACCTTTGGCGATGTGAGGCGCAACTCGGTGTATGGTCCGGGCACGCAGACGCTCGACTTCGCGCTGGCCAGAGACTTCACCGTTTCCGAGCGTATGAAGTTTCAGTTCCGCGGCGAGTTCTTCAACGCCCTGAACCACACAAATCTGGGAACCCCTGACAGATTTGTGAACACGCAGCAGTTTGGAACGATCACGCAAGCAACGACTCCCGGCCGTCAGGTGCAGCTGAGTGCGAGGTTGTCGTTCTAAATACGAGTGGATCGAGTTCAACTGATAGAAAGTTTCTGATATGAGCACAGACGCCGTTACCGTTCCTCCGAAGCCGCCGCGACGCCGTTGGCTGAAGATCACCGCAAGAATTCTTGTTGTCGTCTTCGTTCTGTGGCTTGGATTCGTCGGGTTTATGTGGCGCATTATGCACCGCACGCCAGAGCAGTTTGCCCGTGTGATGATGCACTTGCCCTGGGAAGTGTTCCTGATCTGCCCGTTTGAAACCATGTGGACGAAGGCGCGCGCGGGAACCGTTGACGTCGGAGATTCTGCACCCGATTTTTCGCTGACGAAACTCGACAAAACCAGGACGGTTCATTTGTCCGAACTGAACAAGACTCAGCCCGTGGTGATGATCTTCGGCAGTTATACTTGACCGCCCTTCCGGCGGGAGGTTCCCGCTCTCAACAAGCTCTACGAGCAGTATCAAGGCAAGGTCGCATTCCTGGTGGTGTACATCACGGAAGCCCACCCTAGCGACGTGTGGCAGATGCAGAGCAATGTCAAAGATAAGGTCGTCTTCGCCACGCCTAAGACCGAAGAGGAACGCGCGTTTGTTGCCGGGGCGTGCGTACGAAAGCTTGGCATCAAGTTCCCTGCGGTGCTTGATGAGTTCGGCAACTCGACCGAGCAGGCGTATACCGGCTGGCCAGACCGCATTTACCTGGTCGATCAAAGCGGACGCGTCGCTTACAAGAGCAAGCCCGGACCGTTCGGGTTCAGCGCTGAGCAGCTGGCAACGGCGTTGGTCAAGGTCGCAGGGCATTCCTGAAGGCCAGGACCAACGAAACTCCTAGTCACGTTCTGGGGTTCTTTCCAGAGCGTTGCGGTCCCAGCCTGCCAGATCGGCTCCTGCCTCATAAGTTCTCTGCGCGAACTCGAGAATTTCCGTTCTAGGAGACTTCGCGCGCCGCACGTCGTCGTACATCAGCAGAAACTCGTGCATTTGGTCCAGATACAAGCTGCCCTGCGGCAAAGAAGGCCGACCACCGTACCCTGCGGGCTCCGGAGCCATGTACGCATAAAAAGCCGGTCCCTTGATCTCCCCACCGCCGGGCCACCAGCCAAGGCTGCTGCATTCGTGCGAATAAGCCTCGCTGGTGATGATTCCCTTTCGCGGCGGAGCACGCCGGCCGCTGAAACGCGTGCAACACAGATCGAAGCTGCCCCAGAAAAAATGCACGGGACTTGATTTGCCGATGAATCGGGCGCGGAATTCCTGGAACACCCGCTCCGTTGACAGCAGAATACGCCACAAACGGTTGGCATACTCAGGGTCGTAGGATGCGTGAGACTCATCCAGGTCGAGCCGAATCGGGTCCGGCAGTTCCTGCGCTTTGGGATTAATTTGGACTTCGAGTCCGGCGTCTCGCAACATCGAAAACGTCTCGCGATAGAACGCCGCCACCGATTTCGGCGCAAGCGGTAGGGCGTCTTCCTGACGGTCAGAGGTCCGAAGCTCAAGCCGCTGATCGATGAAGTTAAACAGAAGTTCAAATGAGCGCGCGTTGCAGGGAATGGGAGACGTGGTCAAGCCTCGCGTGCTGACATAGAGGGCCGTGTTCCACCAATGATTCTGCAGCGGCGCCAGACCCAGGCGTATCTTGCCCACAATCTGGGTCCACAAGTGCAGCGTGTGGTAAGTGTCTTCCCATGCGCTTAGAGGCAGCTCGGGCCAGTGATCGTCAGACCGCTGCATGATCCGATTATGCGCCCAGTGCGACTCGGCTGTCGCGCGATCTCACTTTCCGAATCCGTGCTTACTGCTGGCCGATCCGCAGGGTCAGTTTCTGATGTCCGCGCAGGCTAGTCTTCCGACCTAGCCACAGCAGTGTGCCCGTCATTCCCTCCGGCAGCGTGACTTCCGCATCGATTCCTCCTGCACCACGGTTATACTCGACGCTGACGATGCCACCCGGAACTGGCATAACTGCGCTCAGGTGCTTCAGATCCCCGAGATGTGGCTGAATTGTTACTGATTTGAAGCCTGGCGATTCTGGACGAATTCCTGCAACGATCGTCAGCAAGTCGTAATCCGGGTGCGCACTCCAGGCATGAGAATCGGAACGTGTCGGCTCCGGCGATTCTGCCCACGTCGTTAACCCCAGGTTCAACATCGTCTTCCACGGTCCCAGCAGTTGCAGATATTGGTCGCCCATTCCCGCGTGGTCAAGAGCGCGCGCAAGGTAAAAGCGAAAATAGTAAGTCGCTGCTGTCATTGACGGAACCGGCGATGCGACTTTGAATCCGGCATCGCTCGTGGAAAGGACTTTCGTCAGCACGTCGCGCTGGTGAGCTATGGGGACCACGTCCAACCAGACTCCCAGAATGTTTGCGTGCTGGCTGAAGTGCTGCTGCGCTGGGGTATCGGCGAGCAATCCGTACTGCCGGTTCCAGCAGCAGGCGTAAACGGCTTGTGCGGCGCGTCTCGCGACGTCGCGATAGGTCCGCGCGTACTCCTTGCTTCCGAAGGCAGCTTCCATCTCCGCCGCGTAACGCAGCGCCTCCACAAATTGCAGCGTGATGACGGACGAACCACCGTCCTCATCCTGTGGAGGCCTTCCGAAATCGAAATCGGCGCCCCAATCCACGAACGGCCACCACGGGATCTTGCCGAGTAAGCCGTCAGGTCTCTGCCGCTGCACGTACCAGTCGAGAACAGCACGCGTCCCCTGCTGCGAACGTACGAAATCGGCATCGCCCCGATACATCCAGAAATCGTGCACCATGCCGACCCACAGCAACGAGAACGTTGGAATGATTTGCGTCAGCGATGATGGATAACGGCTCTGGGTAAGGCCTTCCGGAATACGCGAGTAGCTATAGGCATTGATCGCTTGCCGCGCCAAGCGGTCATCACCCGCCACCGTGTACGAGATCAGCGCCTGAATGCGCGTGTCGCCCACATACTGCAGACGCTCCCAGTAAGGCGTGTCCATGTAGGTGTCGTGTGCGTCGAGTCGCGCAGTACGCCAGCCGACTTCCCAAATGCGATGGAGCACGGGGTCATCCGACCCGAAGCGTGCACGCTCGACGAAAGGGTAGGCCGTAAACATTGCACGCAACCGTTGAACCGTGAGCGACTGGTCCGCAGTCTCAATATCCAACTGCAGGTAGCGCCATGTTCGCCAGACTAGTGGCGTGAATTCGGACGAGTCTTGTCCGCCGGGTAGAAATTCGTCATGCACACCTGCGATGTGCTTCCCTTCGATCTGGTTGCGGTTCCCTTTCTCGCCTTTTTCGTTAACGAGTGCCTCGGCGTACGTCAGGCGCACTTTCGCCCCAAGACCACCAGCCACAGTAAGCGAGGGATACGCGGTGGTGAGATGGCCATAATCCAACAGAACCGTGACGCTGCTGTGTGCTGGAACGGTGAATTGTTCTGCAGGAAAGTCCGCGGGACTCTGAATTCCAGTTGCGCGGACTACGCGCCCGCCGCCGAGTTCTGAAAACTCCATCGGAGGAAGCGGGTCGACTTCGAGCTGCCAGTTATTGGGCGCATCCGTTTCTTCGCGTAGCGCGCCCCGTCCGAGTGAGACAGCATGGACCCACCTGCCTTGGGACAGTGATGGGTCCTGCCAGTTCCAATCGAAGATCTCACCGTTCAGTCGCTCACCAGGCTCGGCGGCGTAATAACCGGGAACCTGCGGCTTGAAGCTCTCAATGCCCTTCTCCTGCTCGACATACCAAGTCGTGTCCGTTTCGGCAGCGCGCTCTCCATCGCCTGCGCCATGCAGCAGAAACCCAATGCGGTCGCTAAACTGAGCCAGCGCTGCATGGGAGGCGAAGTTCCACACAGTCGCAGCGATCGTATTGCTGCCCGCGTGAAGCATGGGCGCGATGTCGTAGGTTTCATAGCGCCAGTGATGAAGGTCGCTACGGCTGGGTCCGCTACCGACACGCTGCCGATT
>WNFZ01012925.1_pt1 | contig 12126 bp, 13 predicted proteins | sample 5400081 | NCBI WGS metagenome assembly WNFZ01 (sample SAMN13153365, study PRJNA577476) | soil metagenome | isolation source: 80 cm soil or saprolite under grassland replicate 1 | place: USA:California | collected 2016-06-15
CGCTACAAGGATCGAAGGTGGAGATTATTGACCTTCTAACCGACGATGCCGACCCAGGTCGCGCCAGGGAAAATGCTTATGAAACGCTGAAGAAGTATCCCGACATAGCTGGCATGGTCGGTTTGTGGTCCTACAATGGTCCCTCGATTTTGCAAGCGCTAAGACCCGAGGGTAAGGTCGGACAAATCAAGATCGTGTGCTTCGACGATGAACGAGCGACACTAGCGGCGATCAAAGAAGGGGCAATCTTCGGCACTGTGGCGCAGCAGCCGTTCGAATACGGTTACCAGGCAGTTCAGATGGCAGCCAAGATCCTAAAAGGTGACCGTTCGGCGGTTCCAGAGAGCAAAACGATTCTCATTCCGACAGTCCTCATCCAGAAGAATAATGTTGATGAATACAGCAAGAAATTGAACCAGTTGCTCGGTATCACCGCAGGTTAACGATGCGCTTCAGCCATTGATTCTGTTTCGTAGGCGCGTGCGGTTTAAATCACACCACCGCTAACAGCGAAACACGATCAGTGTGAAGTCGCCAGGCTCAAATTTCATCCGATAAGTATCGGGTTCGGTCCCTTGCGAGAATGTTCCGCTGCGATCCAAGCTCTCGCCGTATACAAGTCGCCACTCCATTTCCTCATAGTAATCCTCGTATCCGCGGGAGTTCTCAGGTCCGTTCGACATGACTTTGAAAAATGCAAGTAGCCACGTGAGGGGCTCGCGAACTTCGTCATTCCCTGCTGACCTCTGCCACACCCGCCAGGCGTTTTCCTCCATCAAACCGCACCTTAGCTTCCCACAGGGCATAAATCACTGGGCGGCGTCCCATGTTCGCTATAAACTCGCGTGTGAACCCAATTCCGAGTTTTCCCCATAGCGGTCTGAGTGGTCTTTGGCTTGGCTTAGCCGTATCTCGGTAAGGCATATCCTCACAAGACGTTTCATCTTAAACTTGTTTACATGGCCAGGTTCAGGTAGACGGAATATCAATTCTGCATCAGCCATCTTTGCGAAAAGTCCATTTTAATACCAGTCCTTTAGTCGAGCGGCATACGCATCCCATTTAAGATTGTCCTCCCGCAGCTTTTCAAAATCTTTTTGACCAGTCCAGTGCACCAAGAACTTCGAACTAGGCATGCCACGAATCCTCCAGGCTGAGAATGGTCTTCCGACGAGTTACGTCACAATCCACGTCACAAACGGAAAAGGACCACCCGCTGAGTGGTCCTTTCTTTAACTTTGCTAACGATTTTGGTCGGGGCGAGAGGATTCGAACCTCCGAACTCTCGGTGCCGAATCTGGGTTTCGGCAAAAACGTAAGTTTTTGCCTTTTCAAAAGTTGCAGCCACCAAGGATTTACTGGGGTTGGCCAATCCTCCATACGAACCTCACTCGATTCAGCAAACTTGACAGCACCGCCGGATCGTTCGCAATTTCATCGTCTGTTTGTGCCATTGAAACCCAGCGCGAACCCCAAGTGCACTTCGATGCGGTTGTGGGAAAATGTATAGTGCGCCCTTGAGGTCAAGCCACCAATAGTTTTTTTCCTGGACCCGGCTGAAGAGGAGTATCGTCTTCATAGGGCGAGGCGGCTGGGCCGCTCGGCCTCCCGGTGACCTAGGCGCTCCTCGGCTGGCAGATTTTCCACTCGCTTGAGTCTATCGCGACGAGCCAGGCCCTTTCGATCTTTGCGGAGCAACCAAGAGATCCGCCGTCACACCCAGTGGGCCACTCTCACTCCAGTCTAGTTAACTTTATCCGTGGCTCAGTCGCGGCCAGATCCCCGGTTGGGATCAGCCAGAGCGTGTTGGGTCCTTCCAGTTTGAACTCCCAAATGTTCGGCGTAGCTTTGGTCATCACCTCGACGTTCTTTGCCACGTTCGCGCGTTTGATGAGGGTTGATCCCTTGATTTCATAGGAGCCCGAACTTGCAATAAACGGTCTCCACTGCCCATATCGGGCAATCTTCTCGGCGTCGGTCAGGTTCTGAGGATCTTTGGCTGGTGCAACCGCAGCTCGCGGCTTTTCTGCTGTCACGATCACCTGGCTGTAATAGCCTCTTGTGAAAATGATCAGATTCGACTGAGGGTCTGTTATCGTAGCGCCCTTCTCAGCGGGGTTTCTACTAGGGAATACCAATTCGGTGATCCCCCACACGCCCTCAACCGGGCTCTTCGTCTGAGCGAAGGCGGCACTTGTAAACAGCAGACAAAGGACGAGCGCCAAAGCAAATCGTTTCATAACAACCTCCCTCCCAGGAAACATTCTTTCAGTCGGACGGGTTGCGCTGTTGGGCTCGCCAAACTTTTCGACCGTCCAGCGAAAAACCGGCGATCCGAGCCACGCTTTCAGGAATCATTACAGCAATGCGACTCGATGTCGAAGGCTGATTAGTCTATCCGACTGTCACTCCAGTCTCGTCAGCTTGATGCGCAGCGGAACGTTCGTCGCCTTTGGAATCAACCAAAGCGTGTTGGGCCCTTCGAGTTTGAACTCGGGTTCCTGCGGGGTTTGTCTGTTCATATGCCAAGTGGCCTTTGCCACGATCGGGCGCATCACGACCGTCGACCCTTTGACTTCGTAGCTGCCGGAGATTCCAACGAACCACTTCCACTGCTCAAATAGTCCGATCTTCTCGGCATCGGTGGGCTCCCGCCCAGCGTCGGGTGGTATTGAGTCGGTTCTTGACGCCATCAGAATCGCCACGCTGTAATGGCCTCTGGTGAAAATGATCAGACCCGGTTGAGGATTGGTGTTTGTTTTCCCATTCTCTATCCACTCGGTTACCTTCCACACACCCTCAACCGGGGACTTCGTCTGAGCGAAGGCGGCGCTTGTAAACAGCAGACAAAGGACGAGCGCCAAAGGCTGCACAATCTGCGCTCCTTCGAAGCACACATCGCGGCATTCATTAATCAGGCCCGGATAGATAAGACCCCTCTGTCCTTATTGGTGCTTGATCTTGATCGGCTCAAATCTCTTAATGATAATTTTGGTCATCTTGCAGGAGCGGACGCCGTCCGCACCGTCGGTGAGCTGATCGCCAGGCATATCCCGTCAAATGCAGTGGCCTGCCGATACGGTGGGGACGAGTTCGTCATCGCACTCCCCAAACAAACAATCGAGCAGGCTATCAAGCTCGCCGAAGTGCTGCGGCAGGCTGTGTACGATGCTCAGCCGACGCTCCGTGGCCGCCCATTTCCCCCGGCACGCTTTCGATAAGTGTTGGCGTGACGGGCCGACGCGTTTGTGGAACTGGCGAAACTGCTCACGAGCGAAGCATTATTCCACGCAGCGGACCGAGCCTTGTATAGCGCTAAGGAACAAGGCCGAAATAGAGTTTGTGCTACCGGACAGAAATGAAACCAGACACCGTACAGGAATAGCAACTGCGTTCCTAACCAGTGACCGCAGCGTGAGCGAAATGCGATGCACTTCGGTCAACTCAGTTCCGTGATGTCCTGCTCTACATAGACATTTCGCGCCTCCGCCACGCTGTTCCCGCGCAGTCCTTGAATTCCGAATTACAGCGACGCAGATACCGCAAGAAACAGCACTTCGCCGCAACTTTCCGAAAGAAATCAAAACACCCATCTCCTAACATGCACATGACTTGAGACGACTGAATTTCAAACGACATTGAAGGAGAAAAGATGCTGAGATATTCACGACTGATGCTGATGGCGAAAAACAGTGTGAAGGGGTTTCTGATCCTGGTGAGTTTATCGCTGATGATTTCCATGCCTGCATTTGCGCAGCGTCGCGGTGGGGGTGGTGGCGGGCGCGGAAGCTTCGGCGGTGCGCCCCCCGGCGGGGGTACCAGGATGGGCGGCGACGGTTTGAAGGTCGGCGGTGGATTCATACCGCCTCGAGGACCTTCGGCTTCTCGCGCGGGGAACGGCCCGACATCGATATCGCCGAACCGAGGCAGGGAGCCGGCACGTCCAAACTTCAGTGACCGCGAGGGACATCCAAACGCACCTCACGTGCATTCGGACGGGCGCTGGATTGGGCACGACTCAGGTCGAAACGATGCGCGCCTCCACCTAGATCATCCCTGGCATTACGGGCGGCTCGGCGGCGGCTTCGGCCCACAGCACGTATTCCGCTTAGAAGGAGGAGGGCCCTCTCGTTTCTGGTTTGCCGGCAACTATTTCAGCGTGGCTCCTTTTGAAGTGGACTTATGCGCCGACTGGCTTTGGAATAGCGACGATATTGTGATTTACGACGATCCGGATCATGTTGGTTGGTATCTCGCGTACAACACCAGGCTTGGCACGTATGTGCACGTGATGTATCTGGGTTAACGAAGAATTCACGGAAAGCAAGGCAAACAAGATCGCTAAGAATAAGGTATTCGTTCTGGCTACTGGTCTGGCAGCCTGGTCGGCGTGACCGCGGTCTTCGCGGCTGGAGGAAACGTTGAGCACACTCTCGTCGGCAGTAGCGAGAAGGTTGATAAAGACGGAAAGACGCTCGTCGTCAAAACAGCCGCGGTTCTGGCTCAGATTGTGACCTCCGCACTGTGAGTCATGATGACATGTCGTAGGCCAATCCAGGCGCGCGGCGCCGCGCAACTCGCCGAAAACGAAAGCCGGCGGCGCGGCAGAGTTCGCAGCTTCTTTGCGAATCTTGGTCCGGGCCTCATTACAGGCGCGGCGGATGACGATCCGTCAGGCATCTCGACGTATTCAACCGCAGGCGCAGGTTATGGCTTCGGTCTGCTCTGGACAGCGGCCTTCAGTTTGCCGCTCATGGCAGCGGTGCAGTTGATGTGCGCGCGCATCGGGCTGGTATCGGGGCGCGGTCTTGCAAGCGTGCTGCGGCACTACTATTCGCGGCGTTTGCTCTGGTTCGCCTGCCTGCTGCTGGTGATTTCCAACACAGTAACCATTGCCGCCGACCTCGGAGGAATGGCGGAGGCCGCTGAACTGATGACCGGAGTGCCGTCATTGATTTTCACTCCTTTGTTTGCAGGAGTGATTCTGCTGCTGCTGTTTTTTCCTCTTACAGCTCGCTGGTGCGGATCTTCAAGTGGCTGACGCTAGTGCTGTTTGCCTACATGATAACTGCGTTCCTGGCCCACCCTGGTTGGACAGTCGTGGCGCGCGCGACATTCTGGCCGCGCATTTCATTCACCAGCGACTATCTGATGACATTCGTCGGCATCCTCGGCACAACTATCTCGCCGTATCTTTTCTTCTGGCAGGCTGCGGAGGAGGTCGAGGAGGAGAAGAAATCAGGCAACATGACGGTCGGGCGGCGCAAAGGCGCAACGCGCGAAGAACTGCGAGCCGTGTTTACGGACACCCTGATAGGAATGTCCTTCTCCAACGTCATCATGTACTTCATTATTCTGACGACCGGCGCAACGCTTTATGTTGCCGGGCAACGCGACATTCAAACCGCACAGCAGGCCGCGGAAGCCTTGCGTCCGCTAGCTGGAAATGCCGCCTACCTGCTTTTCTCGGTTGCGCTGATCGGAACAGGGTTTCTGGGCGTGCCGGTGCTGGCAGGCTCGGCCGCGTATGCCGTCGCGGAAGCGAGCGCCTGGCGTGGCGGAATGAACGAGCGACCGCGCCTGGCAAAAAAGTTCTACGGCGTGGTTGCCGTGGCGATGCTCACGGGGATGGCAATGGACTATGTCGGACTAAATGCGATCAAAATGCTCTTCTGGTCTGCAGTGCTTAACGGTGTACTGGCTCCGCCCTTGATTGTCATCATTCTGCTCGTTTGCAATAACCCCCGCGTAATGGGTGAGCATGTCAACGGAAAGCTCATAAATGCTCTAAGCATCATTGCTGCCATCGTGATGAGTGGAGCGGCGTTGGCAATGCTCATAGTCTGGACCAGTTCCTGGCTGAAATATTGAATTCAACGGGAAGCACAAACGTCTGCTGCAGGCGCCTTTCGGGATGTGCCCGTCTGCGGACTTGACTTCGTGATCTCCAAATTCTTGGCGGCCCATCAGCGTCATTATTGCGAGAACCTCCAACCTCTCGGTTATAGACCGAGTGACCGGTCCGCCACGCAAATATTTCAAGTTTCAAGGGTTACTGGTGTGGGGAAATACTTGAGATTTCACATTCCATCCCATGCGCTACGGTTCGCTACACGTTGCGTGCTGGATATTCTGGTCACAAATTGGCCACACGGAAAAACGGAACCGTTAGGCTAGATCTCTCTAAATTGTTGATGGGTTTGAAATTGTTGGTCGGGGCGAGAGGATTCGAACCTCCGACCTCTCGGTCCCGAACCGAGCGCTCTACCAGGCTGAGCCACGCCCCGACAAGTGAATGGATAATAGGGAAGGCGACACCTGGTGTCAAACCCCATAACAGAACCGAGCGCAGTAGCGCCGGATGTTGGAATCAACCCTCGTTATAAGCGTAGGCAATACGAGGGCTGGTTGAAGAGGGGAGCAGTCAGTTTATCAGGTTGATCGCAAGCATCCGCTAAAAACTCACGGCTCTGCAACCCCCTCTACTTCTTAGTCTGACTCCAGCATCCGGCGCTACCCGCGCTCGGTTCTGACAAGAGTGTGTCCCTTTTTGCCCTTGACCGGACAAATTTATGCGCTCGGGAGCGCAGCCGCCTTTATACGATCAACCCCGTGACGGGCGCAGCTCATCAGGTCGGAAGCGGCTCGTTCACACCAGCTCTGAACGGCGTCGACTTCGGCTTCGACTTTGACCCGACGACGGATCGCATTCGCGTCGTCAGCAACAACGGTCAGAACTTACGCCTCGACCCCGAACACGGGCGCAATCGTTGCCGACACGGCGCTCACGTTTGCTGCCGGCGAATCCGAAGCGGGAATGACACCTGACGTCACGGCCGCGGACTACAGCAATAATTTTCAGGGTGCCACCATAACGACGCTTTTCGCAATTGACTGGCGACGCGGCACGCTTCAACGCATCGGTTCTCCTAACGGCAGCCCTGTCTCTCCCAACTCCGGACAGGTCTTCACTGTAGGAACTCTGGGAACCGGATTTCAAATCACCGAGATGGTCGGTTTATGCCGCGTTGCGCTCCGCCGACTCTTTGAATGGAAGTTCTTTACACATTGAATCTTTCGACGGGCGCGGCAACGCAGCAAGCAGTGATCGGCGGCGGCAAATTTATCCGTGACTTGACCCTGATCGATCGTGCCATTGACCCTCTGGCGCTGACAGTGTCGAACAAGTTGCTGCGTTTCAAGAGCGGAACGCCGGGCACGATTATCAACTCAGTCAAGATCACCAATCTCCGGTCTACCAACGAGGAGATTATTGGTCTGGATTATCTTGACGGCAGTTTTTTGTATTTCATCACCGGCGCGAACCGTATCTACAGCCTCGACACCACGACCGGCAGCGCGACCTTTGTGGGTTAGTTCCCGGTGTCTCTGCTGAACGGTACCGACTTCGGTGTGTTTCGACGGAAGCGCGGACAACGTTTTGGCCCATAGTCACAACTAAACGGCTTTGTCTGGAGCCTTCAACACCTCACCCTTTGAACTCCAGATCCCCGGAAAAAGGGCAAAGTGGTATAGTCCCCTGAAGTAAGCGGGTCGGGTCCCCCGCTCTGTGTTCGACTATTCAAGGTTTTAGGAGTTTTAGATGGCCAGGCTATCCCACCTTCACGCGCGGCGGCCAGCCCGCCGCAAACGTCTGTTTAAGGACGCATCCAGGTTTTGGCTGTTGGGTCTCGTCCTTTTGGCGATCCTGGGCAGCAACCTCCTCGCCAACAGTAACGCTCAGGGAAATGATCCTCGCGAGGCAGCCTTCAATCAAAAAGCAGACAAGATACTCAGAAGCATTCGCCGGGCAGCAGATGAAGATCGCAAGGCCGTGCTGAAGGGAAAATTCAGAAACGAGACATCGCAAGTGAGGCGCCTTTCGCGCATAGCCGGCGTTAAGCTACGGTCTGACAACACTGTTCGGGTCAACGTCGCGGTTACTTTGACGGACGACTCAGATAGTGAGCTGAAGGCCGCGGGGTTTGCGATAGAGTCACGAGTCGGCGATATCGCTACGCTCGAGATGGACGTGGACCAACTACCCAACCTCGCCGAGCTCTCAACCGTCCGCAAGATCTTTGCATCAGTGATCCGTCATCCGCTGAACGACAGAGCCAGACAGTCGGCTGGGGTTGACAACAACTCTGGCCAGCGAGTGGTAACGCAAATGGGCCAGGGCGTGGTGGTGGGCATCATCGACACTGGCATCGATTTTCGCCATCTCGATTTTACCGTTCCGGCCAGCGGTGGCCATCAGACCCGAATTAAAGCTCTGCTGGACATGACTGAGTATGGCACACAAACTCCCGACTCAAACTGGAACTATTCCCTGCCGGGTCAGGCGGCAGTCATAGGTCATCTCTACACTGAAGCAGATATCAATTCCGCGCTGCAGGTTTCGAAACCGGGAGACCAGAATTCGGATCTGGTTAAAGAACGCGACAAGAGTGGTCACGGTACTCATGTCGCCGGAACGGCCGCCGGGAACGGGCTCTCTTCGCCAACTGCGGGAACCTACGCGGGCATGGCGCCGGAGGCTGATCTGATAATTGTGAAGGCCAGTCGCCAGAATGATGGCCAGGACGACTTTCAGACTACCGACGTGATTAATGCACTCGAGTTTATCAAACAGAAGGCTGCCGAACTGGGAAAGCCGTTTGTAATAAACATGAGCCTTGGTGGACAGTTGGGGCCGCACGATGGAACAAACCCCGATGAACGGGCCATCGATAATCTCGTCAACGGTGGAAGTGGACGGGCTGTCTGCATCGCCGCCGGCAACGAGGGAGATTCCAGCATACACGCTCGCAGCACTGTACCAAGCGGAGGCAGTCAGACACTGGATTTCAATGTCAATGGGGCGGCATATGTTGTTGATCTTTATCAAAACAAGGCTGATCGGTTTACTGTCACGGTAACCAGTCCGGACGGAATCACTTTAGGCCCCGTCTCCTACGATGCAAACGGATTTAGTCTTCCTGACGGGCAGGCCTCCAATCAGTATCTGGAGACGTACAACGCGAACGACGATAAAGGCGATGCCGATAGCGCAAATGACCAGCCCGATATCGTTCTGTTGTTCAAACCCGCCGCTCCAAACGGCATGTGGAAGATCACGCTTCAGGACGCGGATGGCAACACCAACCAATCATACGATGCCTGGGCCGAGGGAGAAGGCGTTTACTTCAGCACCTTCGTGGATCACGACTCGCATCTTGTAGCATCACCGGGAACTGCGCGAGGCGCCATCACCGTGGGGGCGTTTGTTACTCGCTCAGCCACGCAGACAATCGGAGCGCCCGCTTCCTTCACCAGTCCCGGGCCAACTGCGGATGGCCGTCAAAAACCGGAGATCGGCGCGCCGGGGTATTATCTCTATTCTTCGCGTTCCTCCGACGTTATCGATCCAAATTTCGGCACGATTGGCACGGGCGCAAACGCTCCGACGGATAGCACTCACTACACCGGACTTGCGGGCACCAGCATGGCGACTCCCGTTACGACCGGTTCGGTGGCTTTGTTACTGCAGACGAATCCAACTCTCTCCGGGGATCAGATCAAGAGCCTCATAACAACCTATGCTGTCCTGGACATCTTCACGGGCTCAGCCGTCTGGGGTCCGCGCCTTGGTTTTGGCAAGCTCAATATAGCCAATTCTATTAATCGATCGGGCGGTGGCTTCAGGAAATACTCGATCTCGGGGCGACTGACTCATCAGGACGGCAGCGGTGTTGGTGGCGGCCTTCAAATATTTCTCTCGGGATTTGGAAGTGCCGTGGCGCTCACCGACTCAAGTGGCAACTATAGTTTTAGTAACTTAAGTCCGGGCGCGAACTACACTGTCGCGCCAGGCTTCCAAGGGGGCACAACCACCTTCACGCCGGCCTCATACACCTTTAATAGTTTAAGCGCGGATCAAACAGCTAACTTTGTGGTTTCTACTGTAGAGACTTTTAACATCAGCGGGCGGATAGCGGATTCGCTTGGGAACGGCATTGGGGATGTCCAGGTAGAAGTACCCGGATCGATCAGTCCGGTCGGTGGTCTTCCAATCTTACCTACGTTCACGGATAGTAATGGCAACTTTATTTATCAACTTCCGAAAGGGATGAATTATAACGTCACCCCGACCAGCCAGATTTACACCTTTACTCCGAACTCGATCAGTTTTACAAACCTCAGCTCGAATCAGACCGGGGTTAACTTCACCTCGTCCTCACTCAGTGTGCGCGGACGCGTCAGTGACGGCACCACTGGAATGGCTGGAGTCTTGTTGACTCTATCCAGACCAGGGAATTCTCAAGCCGGCACCGCTGTTACGGACGCAGAGGGTTACTATACGTTACCCGGCGCAATATCCGGACAACAGCACACCATCACGCCTTCGAAAACCGGGTATGTTTTTGAACCGCCCAGCCAAACTTTGTATACCTATGCGAATATGTTTGTTGCCTTCGTAGGTAGACCGGGAACTTACATAGACGATTCGCGTAACTTTGTCACGCAACATTACCGCGACTTTCTCAATCGCGAGCCTGACGCCAGCGGTCTCGCGTTTTGGACGAATGAAATTTCTTCGTGCAGCGCAAACCTGTCATGCATCGATAGGAAACGCGTAAATGTGTCAGCCGCTTTCTTCCTCTCCATTGAATTCCAGGAGACTGGCTACTTAGTAGAGCGCCTTTACAAATCGTCTTACGGTGATGCTGTAGGCACCTCAACTATCGGCGGCACTCATCCGCTTTCGGTGCCAATCGTTCGGTTCAGTGAACTTTTACCTGATACACAACAAATCGGACAGGGCGTAATAGTTGGACAAGCAGGCTGGGAACAAGTGCTGGAGAACAACAAGCAAGCATTTATCGCTGGGTTTGTGCAGCGCTCGCGGTTTACGACTGCCTATTCGTTAACAATGACACCGGCGCAGTTTGTTGACGCCCTCTTCACGAAGAATGGGGTAACACCATCAGCAGCGGAACGAACGTCAATCATTGCTGAATTTGGGGGCGCGAGTACGAGCGCCGACACTACGGCCCGGGCGCGCGCACTGCGTCGCGTGGCGGAGAACTCGGCTTTCACGCAGCAGGAATTCAACCGGGCCTTTGTGCTGATGCAGTACTTTGGTTACCTGCGACGGAATCCGAATGACCCGCAGGACACAGACTACTCGGGCTACGACTTCTGGCTCACGAAACTAAACGAATTCAACGGCAACTTCGTGAACGCCGACATGGTCAAGGCCTTCATCGTTTCGGCCGAGTATCGCCAAAGATTTGGACCGTAGTTTTATCAGAACCGCCAGCAGTTGCGACTGGGTTGTTGCTTAACACCCAGATACCGCTACCGAGACTCGGTCGCTACAGCTCCCGGTTCTGACAAAACAACCCGGTCGTTACAGCTCCCGCTTCTGATTAATCTCCTTAAGGACACTGTTTTCAGGATCGATATTGATCGTAACGGGAGCTTCGTTCAGTTTCACTTCTTCGATTGTCTGTTTACCGGTGGGTTTCAGAACGATGCGTCGCTTGCCGCTGCTCGTCATGATGTCGAGCGGTAGTGCGTTCGGAAATGCTGCTTCCATCTGAAGCTGTCTGAGCACGAGCCTCACCTTTTTCGTGTCAGCTTTCCACTGCCAGGAGAGTTCGTAGCGCGGGTGGCCCACACCGTAAATCCAGCGCGCGAAAAAATCTTTCAAGTCTCGTCCCGACGCCTTCTCAAACGCCGCCCGTAAATCCTCAGTGTTGGCGGTCGAACTCTTATGCGCATCGTAGTAAGTACGAATACCGCGAAAGAACTGCTCGTCTCCCAGTTCCCCACGAAGCATGTGCAAAACCCAGGCGCCCTTCTGATAGTTGTTAGCGTTTAGAAGTTTGAAGAGGTCTTCGGTCTCCGTGTCGTGTATTGGCGTTCGCGTCTTTTTCTCGTAGTTGAAATAGGACTCGGCTTCGTGACTCATGTATTGCCGAAAGGCCGGCTCGCCCTCATGGCGCTGAAGGAAGAGTCCAGCGAAATACTCGGCAAAGCCCTCGCTGAGCCAGAGGTCAGACCAGGTCGACTCGGTAACCGAATCGCCAAACCACTGGTGCGCTATTTCATGCGCGATCACATCCACGAGGCCCTGCC
>WNFZ01006160.1_pt1 | contig 12124 bp, 14 predicted proteins | sample 5400081 | NCBI WGS metagenome assembly WNFZ01 (sample SAMN13153365, study PRJNA577476) | soil metagenome | isolation source: 80 cm soil or saprolite under grassland replicate 1 | place: USA:California | collected 2016-06-15
GGCCAGAACGCCGCGGCGAGCCGCTGCGCGGCCGAATCGAAGCGCGCGAGCGCGCGCGCGGCGCCGGCGTCGGCGACATGGGCGATGAGCGGATTGAACGAGGGGCGGTCCTTGGCCTCATAGAGGCGCGCGACCGCCGCGCCGTCCGTGGCGTCGGCGCCGAGCCCGTAGACGGTCTCGGTCGGAAACGCGACCAGGCCCCCCGCGGCGAGGGTGCGCGCCGCGCGTCCGACAGCGCCAGGCATGATGACGTCCGGCTCGATCTTGAGCACCTGGGTCGCAGGTTGCGCGGTCATATCTTTTGCTTCGGCTGCGTGCTTGCGGCCCTTTACCGACGCGGGTTATAAGGCGGGCCTTCAGGCGGAGTGTAGCGCAGTCTGGTAGCGCACCTCGTTCGGGACGAGGGGGTCGCAGGTTCAAATCCTGCCACTCCGACCATCTTTCTCAAGCATAGATCGATCATGGGGCCTGATATGGGGAACGAAACCTATGATTTGGGGGCGCCACAATGGCTGTTCCCGCCTACTCGTTAAACCGCGACTCGACTCGTTTGCGCGTCGAGTTTCCAACTGAGCCGCCTATCGGCATTGAACTCGACGCGGACGAAGTTGACGATCTTATCGCTCATCTCGCCGAGATGCGGGCAGCAATGAAGCCCCCGGTTGCGATGGCCGATCCTGATCCGGGCACGCGAGTAAAGTTCGCAACCGCAGGAAGATTTTACGTTCAGCCACGACCTGCGGAGAGAGATCTGGTAATTGCCTTTCTGCATCCTGGCTTGCGATGGGTAGGAATGCTGTTTGGTCGGAAGGAGGCGGAGCATCTGATCGACACCATCCGCGATCATCTTCCGGCCCCGAGTTAAGTCGCCCTCATGTCAAAGAGGACGCGCGCCACTGTTGCGCTGGATAAGGCTGGCATCAATTTCACGCTCCACAGTTACGACTACGATCCGATGCAGAACGCGTCGGTCTGCAAGCTGCGGAGGCTCTCGGCATAGAGCCTCGGCGCCTCCTGAAGACCCTCATGGTTGAGGTCGACGGCGCCCCGCGCAGCCGTGCTCGGCCCTGTGCTTCATGCGGCCGTGGTGATCCCGATAGGCGCGAGGAACCGCGCTCGCTCGCGCTTGAGAACTTCGAGGCCCGCATTGAGCGGTGCTGAAATACGGAAGGCCCCAGGGAGCGCGCACGCCACCACCGGGGCCTTGCCTTGGCGCTCTCAGTCTCCCAGGGGCTGAGGTTGGGGACTCTTCGACAGCGCCTGAGGGGTTATCGCATGAGGCGCAGCAGCAGACCATCGCCAACGCGATCACGTTATCGGATCGCCATGCTGATACCGACGAGGCATAGGCAATCTGCAAGGGCGGATCGAACGGCTACTTTGACTGTGGCCAGCGGCCTGCTGCTCGTTCTTGGGCTCTTTGGGCGAGCCGCTCGTAATCATCGGCGTTGTTGAGGATTGTGCGCTTCGCGCCCCAGCGGTTTCACGTCCACATAACTCACGCCCTTACCAGCAGGTTGCACTGACTTAGCAAACCACTGGCTACCGTGCGGCATGTTGATACCGCGAGCGTTGAAGTATCAGCAATTTAAGGGACGTAGCACCCGCGCGCGTTTGGAAGATGCTCACTGATGGGCGAGCGTGGCCCGTTGCACGCGAGGCCTCATTACACCATTCGTTAACTGTCTCGTGCGCACCGTCACGGGACGGGTCTCGTGGCGCATCGCGTGACCCTCTTGAGCACTCCGATGACACTGGGGGTCACATGACGACACTCTCACTGGGGCAAGCAGCACGGCTGACAGAACACGGCAAGATGATACTCGCTCGCGCAATCTCTGGTCAGCTCTTCGCGGGCAGTAAGGAAGACGGCGGTAATACCAGTGACGGGGCCGAGGTGGCGCGTGTCTACCCGTTCCCGGTTCCTAGCGAGACAACGGCAGAGTTGCGCACCCGTCTCGCCCTGGCCGAGGAGCGGTTGTCCGAGTTGAAGGCGATGCTTGAGGACATGCGACGTGACCGCGATGCTTGGCGCGAACAAGCGCAGACGCGCCTGCTACCGGCGCCTGCGGCATCGATGTCATGGTGGCGATGGCTGCGAACCACCGGATGAGGAGGCACATGTTATGGAACCTGGGAAGCGGGCTCTAGCTCTAGGCATCATCGAAAGTGAAACCCGCGATCTCGTTCACGCAGAGGTGTCTTCAACGCCCAAGTCCGAAACTGACGTGGAGATTGCGCTACTTGTTCAGAAGATCGGAGCTACATCGATTGCAGAAATCGAAAAAATGATCGGGGAGTTGCAAGAGGCAAAAGATTTTCTGCAATCCGAGGGGGAGCGAGTTCAGCGCGAGACGGAGCACTACACCAACCTCACTCAGATGGCTTCGGCGTCCGTAAAAATCATCTCTGATACCGTCGCCGGATGGCGTGAAGCGGGCCACCCCTTACCAAACCAGTCGAGCGCTCGACCGGACTGAGGAGGCGAAGGCGCTGCGGGAGCGATATGGGGTCACGCAGCTTGAGAACGCCAAGACCCCCCCTGAGCCCTCATTCGGTCTCGCGCGCAAACGTCGCGACGCTACCGGCAGGTGGCGAGACGAAGCGCCTCAGAGCGTGCGCTCAGGATAGCTCCAGGAGGCCGTAGGAAGCTTCTGCTTGGCGTCGCTGGGTGACAGGGGTCCGCGTATCTGGGGTCCCATCTGCTACTGCTAGACCAGTGATTTCATTAGGGCTATCAAAACGCTGTTCTGTGGCGACGTTCTCCGAATGGCAAAATGAAACAACAACAGCGGGCTTTAACGGGATTTTTGGAGTTACCCCCGGTGCCTTCGCGTCCCATTTCGGCCTCGACGGGGAGGCTCATTTGCGACGACGCTTTCGTGCTCGTCGCCTGTGCGCTTCAGACGCGAGGGTAACGGGCAATGTGACTGGGTCAGGAGCTGACAATGCTCGGGAAGGACGTTGTGGACGCAGAGCTTAAACGAGGCTTCGGGCTGTCGATAAAAGAAATCGAGCCGTTCTTGAGAGCTGGGGGCGACGCTGCCGAAATGAAGTTTATGGAATGCTGCCATTACTTGTGGAAGGTTGACGGAGCAGAATTGATAGAGCCCTTTATCGTGGCGGTTTTTAACAAATTACCAGAGAAGTCACGCTGCGTTCTCTTCCAGCGAATATTGACGATTGTGTACTTGGCACAAGATGGCGAGCGACTACCAACGCCTCCAGAATGATGCCGCCGAAGCAGTCGGCCGCTCATGCGGTCACAGCGTTCGATGGCATCGAATGGTTAAGGTGGGTGGATCGTGAAGTCAGTTTGAAAAAGCCGGCTCTCGCATTCCAAGGCAAGACCGCAAAGATGATGCGTCCAGCCGACGCCGAACGGCTGACCGGCTACCGCATCGGCGGAATCAGTCCTTTCGCACAGAAGAAGCGCGTTCCTATTGCCATCGAGGAAGCAGCCCTGCGCGAATCAACCGTATTCCTCAATGGCGGCCAACGTGGCTTGCAGATAGAGCTCGAGCCAAACGATGCCCGCAAAGCGCTTGATGCCATTGTTCGACCGTTGACTGCTTGAGCGCGTCTTGACTGCGCGGCATTGCCTCTGGTCCGTTCCTGGCACCACACGGACGTGTCGAGGTAAGCTCGCGCATGTCTGCTGAGCGACGAAGCCGACCTAACCCCGTGGGGTTTGACCCTGCCGAAGTTGACGGGCGACCTAATCGAGCACGAGATCGACGCACCCCCGGCAGTCCGAGCGAAAAGGCATAACACTATGACCGATGATCTCAAATTCCAGTTGCGCCTGACGTTGAGCGACGAATACGCGCACGTGGCGCGGAACGATCCGGAAGATCCATCGATTTCTAGGCTGACGGATATATTGAACAGGCATGATGCTGTCCTGAAATGTCAGTTCGATGCTTTCGCAGGTTATGTCAGCGAGGCTGAGGCCAACGGCATCGAAAATTTCCCCCTTTATGAGTGGACCAAGAAAACTATCGACGACCCTGCCAAGAAGACAAAATACACCAAGTCTTTTGCGCTTTATGTCGGCGGCAAGGAGGTTTACGAGAAGGATAAAGCGGACGCGTTAGAAGCGGAGCTGAAGCCTTTGGTCGGAGGTCCCATCGTCGCCAAGATGTTCAAATACGATACCGACCCGGCCCATAATCCACAGCCGCCGCGCCAAAGACAGAATAAATCCTAGCGGCTGCAACGGCCGCGATCGCACGACATCATCTCATGTTCACCAGCGCGAAGGCGAAGTCCCGCCCGCGGCCGCGCTTCATCGCTTGGTCGATCCAGACCATAGCGAACGGCTCCAGCAGGCGCGCGTTCTTCAACGGGCCGGCATCAACTGGCTCGAAACCGAGCTTACCGACGAGCTGCATCACTTCCGGTTTCCGGCCGGCATCGTCGCCGGCAACCAGCATGACGGGCTTGATCGGATAGTCGGCCGCCTTGGCCATATTGCCGGCACCGGTCGTGTTGAGCGTCTTGAAGACAAAGGCGCCCGATGCCCAGCTCGCGACCTGCTCGCCGGCAGAGGTGTTGAAACCGAGGACAAGTTGCAAGCCGTCGGGGCCCATGCCCAATGGGTTCGTGCAGTCGATCACGATCTTACCCGCGAGGCTGCCCAGGCTCTTAATCGCCGCCTCCGCCGCGGACCAGGGCGTCGCGATCACGACGACATCGGCCTCCTTGACGGCTTCGGCTGGCGCTTTGACGCGCTCCTTGGGTAGCGCCGCATGTTTCGGATCGGCGGGATTGCGCAGTCCCCAGATCACGTCCTCGCCATGCTTGATCCAGGCTCGCCCCAGCGTCGCGCCAACCGATCCGGCGCCAATGATAGCGATACGCATGAATACCTCCTGGTTTCGCGCGAGGCAGCGCTCATCAAAACCGAGACGCCAAAAATGGCCATCGTTAGCCCCTGCGTCCAGGAGCCCGGTTGATTTTTTTGCGAGAGCGGCCGCCATGATGGATAATTCGCAACTTCGAGTATCGTGCGCGTCGCTCGGCAGGCGGAGGAACGGCGATGGAAATGCGGGTGTTCGGGCGCACCGGAATGCGGCTCTCAGTGCTGGGCTTCGGCTGCGGCGCTGTGGGTGGACTGATGGTACGCGGCGATCCGCTCGACCAGGAGCGCATCATCGCGCGGGCGATCGCCGCTGGTGTGAACTACTTCGACACAGCGGTGCAATACGGCAACGGCGAATCGGAAAAGAACCTCGGCCGCGTGCTGCAAAGGCTCAAGCCGGCCAACGTGGCCGTCGGCACCAAGGTGCGACTTCCAAGCGGCGACTTCGGACGCATTGCCGACGCCGTGGCGAAGTCGCTCGAAGGCAGTCTGGCGCGACTACGCCTCGATCGGATCGATATCTTCCACCTGCACAATGCGATCACCGAGACCGGCGGCGGGGAATCGCTCGGCGTCCGACAGGTGCTCAGTGATGTAGTGCCGGCGTTCGAGCGGCTGCGCCAGCAGGGCAAGACGCGCTTTCTTGGGCTCACCGCAATCGGCGACACGGCGGCCCTGCATCAGGTCATCGATGCGCGCGCCTTCGACAGCGCTCAGGTGGCTTACAATATGCTCAATCCGTCCGCGGCCGCCGAGTTGCCGGCGAATTATCCGGCACAAGATTATGGACGGCTGTTCGATCATACCAGGGCGGCCGGCGTCGGCGTCGTCGGCATCCGCGTGCTCGCTGGCGGCGCGCTGTCCGGATCGGCCGAGCGTCATCCGATTGCGAGTCCTCCGCCCGAGCCGATCGGCTCGGCTATGAGCTACGACGCCGATGTCGTGCGCGCCCGCCGTCTTATGCCGCTGGTCAAGGAGGGGTTTGCCGCGAGTCTGACCGAAGCCGCCACCCGGTTTGCGCTCTCGCATCCGGCGATGGGCACCATCCTGGTCGGTATGGCAACGCCGCAACAGTTCGAGGATGCACTCGCCGCGGTCCAAAAAGGCCCACTGCCGCCCGCCGCGCTCGACCGGGTGTCGGTACTGCAACGGGCATTCGCCGGCGAACCACGTTGATCGCCGAGATTGCCGACCGCGGAAGAACCGGCGCCTTGAACTTACGGTCGGTCAACTCGGTCGAGTCTGACCCTAAGCAGACTTCGCATTTAGTGCTCGGCTTTGATCCAGTCGTAGCTTTCTCCTCTAGTTTGCCTAAAAGTCTATCAGTTGGAGTGAACACAATAGCCGGCAAGACGTCCAAGGAAACATCGCTTAATTGGATTACGACGATCCTCCTCACCGTCTTGAGCGGCGGGAAGTCGGTTGCATTGGCGGCCACCGCCCGCCGCCAATGCCGCCGGCTCATTCAAGCTCACGAGGGCGTCGTCGATTCGAAAAGCTTGACCGGCCCCTTGATCGCCTTCCAGGCGAAATGTCCACCGGCCATGTACCGCGCGTCAAATCCTGCCTTGCGCAAGGTTGCCGCCGTTTGGCATCCGACGTGAAATCCATAGACGCAAAACGTGACGACCGGCGCGGTCTTCGAGAGCTCGCTGATCCACTCGTCGACCCGGTCGGGGTCGCGCCAAACCGCTCCCTCCATCATGTCCTGGGCACGACTGCTGGAGTGCCGGGGCCGCGTATCGATAATCTGCACCGGCGTTCCTGAGTCGAGCATCGCCTTCACCTCATCGACCGTAACGGAGGGAAGATCGCCGAACTGCTTCTGCTCGAGCGGACGCGGCGGCTTCACCCCGACAGCGTCCTCGTAACGGCCCTGCACGGCGCTCCAGTCGATGTTGCGCATGAACGCCGCCACATAGGCGACCGTGTTAGCGCCGAAGTCGAGATGATACGCGTGCTCGTACATGTCGAGCGCGAGCACCGTGATCGCGCCGGCGACGGCCTGGCTGCCGTCGGAGATGCTCTGATTGACGAGCCTGCCCGCGCGCGGCAGCCAGCTCAGCAGAACCCAGCCGGAGCCCCCATCGAGCGAATTCGCCAGCGCCACGAATTCGCGGCGCCAGCGATCGACCGAGCCGAAATCGCGCGCGAGCGCATTCGCCATGACTTCCGGTACGGCGCGCCCGTCTCCGCCAAGGCTCGCAAAGTACAATTCGTGCAATGCCAACGAATTCAGCGCCGCCGCCTCGTCCTGCTTCAGGCGGCGGATGACATGCGCCGGCGTCGTGGCGGGATCGAGTGCTTCGAGCTCTTCGGAAATCGCGTTCAGGCGCGTGAAGGCGCCGCCATAGTTGTTCTCATAGTGGCTCTCGATGAGCCGTGGCGTGATGCCCAAAAGAGTCCAAGGCCGGCAGAACAGGGGTGCGATCTGATATCTCATGTTGACGTCTCCAGGAAGTCGCCGCGGGTGCCTGGACGTCGTTATGCCCAACGCAGCCGCGCTTCGCCGCGGCGACGTCGCCTCGGCCCGCTTTGGACCGGAATTCGGGAAACGACACGGATTTCTCCTTGACGGAAAAGACCCAGAATCCTGGGCATTCCGGCGTTCATGGCATCGATACTGTATCAAGTGATCAGTGACATGCAACACATGTATCATCAAATTGACGTGTATGGACTCCGTGGCTCAACGGGTACAAGTATCTGTAATTACGAGAGAAAGCCTGATTAGCGCCGATTGCGGCGACAGGCTCTCCGCGACGGGCGGGTGACAACAACCATCAAGAAAGCGACAACCATGAAGAAGAGGACGAGCGGCTCGATGATTTCCCCTACGGCACGAAGCTGCCGATCTCGGCTCTGCGACATCACGGCAGATATTGAGGGTACAACAGACATGTCATGGACGTCGCGGGACAGGCCAAGGTGCGTGCAAGCTTCAATTGGGTCCTCGGTGCACAGTCTTGAACGACTGGAGCGCTGGCGGCACGCCCGCTAAGCGGGTTCGACATGCCCGTCGGCGAGATGGAAGTCGAGGGGCATGCCAGTCTGTTGTCCTTTCTTGGTGCGTCGCCGAAGGGCACTACGTCGTTGGGTGACTGTTCCGGCCGTTTGCGGCTCTGCCCCGGGCTGGTCATTTGGACGCAACGAGCGTTGCAATCGATTGAAGCCCCGCGTCGGTGACGCGGCCCCGTTAGCTATGCACTCTTGCGTGCGCTGGAGCACCGCAGCGGGTTTTTGGAGTACGGTGCGGCTCTTGAAGAATAGTACGATCGATACGAATGCACAGATGGAAATCAGTATATTAGCGACGACGCTGAACAGCAGATGCTCCCAACCGGGACCATCTTGCGGACGCACGCGCAGATATTCGTACAAGAAGGTCATATCGTACAAGATGGCGAGGAAACCCACCACACCTGCAATCGCGGAAAGTGTGCTCGTGAAGGAGAGGCCGCGCCGGGGAGCGTCGACGGCGCAAGATGCTAGATACCACGTGGTGAACAGGCAGACTGCAACCGGAATGAATGACTGTATCAGCGGGAGCATCAATCTGGCGGCTGACAGGGCGTCTTTTGAGATGTGAAAGGTGCTGCCATACTCGGAGAACAACTGCGCAATCTTGACCAGAATTGTAACACCGATGCACAGACCGAACACGGAAGCACCGGAACGAAAGAAGCCGATCAGGTCGATGTTCGATGCGGAGGACCGGGACGGCCCTGAGTGCCGCGTCTGCGGCGACTCGTTCGGCGCTAGCAAGCTAACGGCCACTATCAGGCAAACAAAGATAGGAGGCACGATCGTCCAGAGCTCGCTGCCAACATTGTCGAGATTGTTGGGCCAAAGGCTCTGATCGAGGGACTTCCCGAACAGGCGCGCAACTGGTCCTGCAAGCAGGGCGAAAACGTGTGCGATCGTCAAGATGCAGATGGAAAACAGCATACCGCTCGCCGCGAGGCCGGTGACAAAGTATCCGAAGTTGCTGAAGCGAGGCCTTGAAGAGGGAACTCCAATGGCATCGGCGACCTTGACCAGGGCTCTCGTCCCGGACTGCCGCATCACCGCGACCAGCGTGCAAAAGATAATTCGCTCGATGAGCCCCCGTAACTCCTTCGCCGAGCTCTCCTTGATTGCGTTATCAAGGGCGCCCGGATCTCCGAGATCGAGCCGCTCGAGCTGTAGTTTGTAAAAAGCGAGGTCGCCGTAGGTTTGCACAGTCGAGAAGACATTGCCGCTGACGAGGTTTCGCACTTCTCTTGCCAGAAGCCGTTTGTCTGCCGCCGCGCGAGCCTCGACTGCGCTCGCCAGCCTCTCGGCGAGGTCGATGAGGCGTCTAGGTACCTCGATCTGATCGTGGAAAAAGTCCCGTTGGGCCTCTCCGAAGCGCGAAAACACGGGAACGATTGGTTGAGTCAGGCCGATGAATAAGGCGGCGACGTAGAGCGGATACGGAACTCCCTGAATTGTCTTGTCGGCATCTACATAGCCAAGCAGCTTTGCCGCTCCCTGTAGGATGTCGGGAGACAGTTGGCAGGCCAAGTAGTAGGCGGTCAGGCTCACAGCGAGGAACGCGAGAAGTGCGACGTGATAGGCGTAAGGTCCGACGAAATCCCTGACTTTCGCGCCTGGCAGCAGCGCCAGGTAGCGGCCAGTAACCGGGTTACCGAGATTCAACTCGCCGAACTTGGTTGCGTGGACGAGGGTGACGAGCACCGCCCCAAGCAGAAAGGATTGGTCCTGCAACGTGGCCCACATGGCGCCCTCCGTTGCTAACATCGGCCATTAGGACAGAATCGTTGCGCTACGATCATTCGACCTTCCGACGAAGGGTCGATGGATTGGATCGCTGACTCTTTCGCGGCGGCGATGACGACTGTAACAAAGAGCATTGCTGCGAGTACCACTTTCATTTCAGCCTCCGTAATTTCCGCCCGCCTGGAAAGCTAAAGAAGTTGGCTCGTGACTTGTAACCGGCCTTTGAACCCACGGGTGTGAACTGGTTCACTCTCCGACGACAATTCTGCTGCCGTCGCTGCACTTCGACGGAGCACCCGCGACACAAGCGTCGTTGCGGTGTCGCCTTCTGGCATAACGCGCCAGACGGGGGCGCATTGAATTTGCGGTCGGTATTTGACCTACTGCGGACATGAATGGCCGTGTCGGCTCGACCAACTCGGTCGAGTTTCACCCAAAGGCCGCGACATCTTGTCCGCGGCGCCCGCTTCGCTTGGCGATATTGCGTTGTACCCTGGTGTGGAACGGCAGGGGCCTGCAATGCCCATCACCGAAAGGACAGCTCACCGTTTAGTACTGAAGTCGGGCTCGACGACGCTGACGCTCGATAAAACTGCGGACAAAGCAATTCTGCAGCGCAAGCTTCTGCTGTGGGGACTAAAGCCGGTTGAGGCCGCGCTATCCGAAATTAGCGACATCACAATCGACGCGGCTGTCGATCGCGCATCGGGCGTAGAAGTCTGTCACACGATGCTGATCATGCAAAGCGGTAGGGGTTGGGCCTTTCCAGCAGCCGACAAAACGGAGGCGGAGACGAATGCGGCTGCGATGCGAGATTTCCTTGCAATCACGGCTTAGCCGAGAGTCCGGTTGTGACACTCAAGGGCGGTGCCGGCACTCACCAAATATCTCCGCTGTTGAAGGTAGGCCAGCCGTGCCATCGCGTTGCCATGAACCCTGGCTTGGAATGATTCCCGAGATATGCTTCTCACGCGCCGAAAGATTACAGCAAGGCAAGCCCCCGGCCCTCAGCTCGCCGGGATCCGGAAGAGGTGGATGCTCTGATCCTTCTCCTCGCAGCGGGCGGGCTGCCCCCTCTTCTTCCGGTCGGAGACGGCGACCAAGGTGTCCCGGGACAACCAGGCGATTCCCTCGACATTGCCGTAGCTTTTGCTCGGGAAGCGATAGACGGCGTCCGATCCCGGCACCAAGGCACGCGCTTTCTCGTCGATCCGGGCCACCCAAAGGCGCGCCGACGCCTGCGAGACGACGGCAAGTTGCCGGTCGCGATAGGCGAGCGCGGCATAGTCCTCGAACTCCGCCTGCTTCGGCAGGCGGATTTGGTGCGAGGCCGTCCAGCCCCCGTCCCGCGCGCGAATGAATACGTCCACACGACCGCCCCGCGTGGCGACCGTGCCGAGGTTGCCTTCGCACAGGGCGTACAGGTACTCGCGGCCTCCGCGCCACGCGTGGGCGAGACCCTCAAAGCCCTTGTTCGCCTTCTGGAACCGGGTGTGCAGCCGGGTGCAACGGAGGAAACGGCCCGCGCGGTCGTACTCCGCGACGAAGCCGCGGAGGAGCCCGTCAAAGTCCTCCACCGCCTCGATCAGACAGAACACGCGGCCACGCCTGTAGTCGATGGCGATGTCCTCGAAACCCGATCCCAAGCTCGGCGCGGGCAAGAGCTGGTTGCTGACCCGGCGCTTGAGGGAGAGATCGATGCGAGCGACCTGATTGAGGTTGTCGAAGACCACCAGCGCCGTTGTGTCGTCGACCAGCGCGACCCCGCTGGCCTCCAGCCGGCTGCTCTGCGTCCTGCCCGGAAGCAGGCGGAATAGCTTCTGTTCGCGGGCGAGCTCGAGTTTCCGGCTCATGCGCCTGTGCTGCCTGTTCAATTCGCCTCATTGCAGCGCGGGCGGCTGTCTTGTTGCGAGTTCACCTGCCCGGGTAGAGCCGCCACCTGGTTTGATGGCGGACGCCGGAATAGAGATATCCGCGCACCGGCATCGCCGGCTGCTGCGCGCGTGCCGCGAGCGGCCACGCAGCCGCCACGGATCGTGATGAACTCGCGCCGCCTCATGTTCGATTGTCCCCGTGGCTTCCGGGCATGATAACAAACTTTGGGCTGGGGATGGATACTTCTGAGGGCGTCAGCCCCGGATTGCGCACCCCTCGACTTCCGCTGTTGGCACTTTTGAGACATCCATCGATGTCCGCTCTACGGCCGATTTCGGGGGTCATCCGGACATTGAGCAGACATCGTCGAATGACCGAGTCTGACCCGTTCGTGACCTGCGGAGACTGCTGCCGATTTTCGAGATAGACGCTAAGGCGACGGCCACCACTGTTGCGCCGGTCGCCGCGCGGGTGTTTGCTTTTTCCATGCCGGCGGAGCAGTCGATCGTCGTTGATCCAAACAGTCCTGGCGGCATCAACTCGCCGCACGGCCTGATCCTGTTCGACGGCGTGTGCGTCCTATGCTCGCGCGGCTGCCGCTTCGTCAGCAAACGTGATCGCCGC
>WNFZ01016737.1_pt1 | contig 12124 bp, 9 predicted proteins | sample 5400081 | NCBI WGS metagenome assembly WNFZ01 (sample SAMN13153365, study PRJNA577476) | soil metagenome | isolation source: 80 cm soil or saprolite under grassland replicate 1 | place: USA:California | collected 2016-06-15
CGCCCTTGATGTGTGCGCGCATTTTGGGCGAACGCAAAGCCGGGCACAAACGCGCCTGGATGGAACGGCACACGAGCAATTTCATCCAACGCGTGATCGCTGCGTACGGTCGCGGGCTCGACTGGTTTCTGGACCGCGCATGGCTCACCGTACCGATCTTGATCATCTGCATCCTCGGTCTCTGGTTCTTTTTTACGCATCTGCCATTCACATTATTGCCGCCGGGCGATAGCGGTTTCATTCGCGGCGTGTTCATCGCGCAGGAAGGCTCGTCTCCTGCGCAGATGCGGGCGTATCAAGCGGAGGTCAATAAGAAGCTCCAAGAGGATCCAGCCGTTGGACAATTTTTCACACTGGCTGGTTTCTCCTCGCGCAGCGCATTGTCGCAGGGCCTGATGTTTCTCTTTCTGAAGCCACGCAGCGAGCGCCCGCCTATTAATCAAATCATTTTACGACTACAAAAGTCCCTCGGCTCCATTCCTGGCATCGCAGCCGTGTTAACGCCCAGCCCGGTCTTGCAAATCAGTGTCGGCGCCACGAGCCAGAACCAGGGGCAGTACGCCTACACTATTAGCGGCATTGTGCCGGAGGACGTTTATGCCGTAGCCGACGAACTGATGGAAAAACTCCAGCAGTTTAAAGGATTCGCCAGTGTCCGCTCCGATTACTACCACGACACGCCAAATCTTAGGATCGACATCAACCGGGACCGCGCTGCAACCTACGGCGTTTCTACTTCTGCAATTCAAAGCCTGTTGCGCAACGCTTACTCACAAAACTATGTCTATCTCATCAAGCAACCGGATGACCAATATCAGGTCATTCTCGAAGTCAAAGACAAAGAGCGGGCGCACCCTGACGACTTGGACGATCTCTACGTCCGCGGCGGCACCAGCGGCAATTTCAGCGCGAGCGGCGCGGGCGGCGGAACCATAGTTACGACCACAGGTAACATGTCAAATCTAGTCCCGATGCGTGTTGTAACATCGACAAAGGAAGTTATCGGCCCGCAGGCTGTGAACCATTTGAATCAGTTCACCAGCGTCACGTTCAACTTCAACTTATTGCCAAACGTCGCCATTGGCGATGCCACCAAGGTGATCGAGGACGCCTTCGCGCAAATCCATCCGCAACATCCGACTGTACAGGGCATCTTCCAGGGCGAAACACTCGTGTTCCGGCAACTTTTCCACTCGCTGCCTCTGCTGCTGCTCGCCGCAGTCTTTGTTATGTATGTGATTTTGGGAATTCTTTACGAAAGCTATGTGCACCCTTTCACGGTCTTGTTCCCGGCGATTGTCCCCGCGTTAGTCGGAGGCCTGGCCACATTGTACCTCTTTCACTCAGTGCTCTCGCTTTACAGTGTGATCGGACTTTTCCTGTTGTTAGGTATCGTGAAGAAGAACGGGATCATGGTTGTCGATTTTGCCTTGCAACGAATCGACGAAGGCTGGGATCTGCGCTCGGCCATTCACGAAGCCAGCATGGAACGGTTTCGCCCCATTATGATGACTACCTTTGCCGCGCTCATGGGCGCGGTGCCGATTGCGCTTGGATTCGGCCAGGACGCCGCATCGCGCCGCCCGCTAGGTCTGGTGATCGTGGGCGGTCTGATTTTCTCCCAACTGATTACGCTGTTTGTGACGCCGGTCATCTACCTTTGGCTTGAATGGTTCCAGGAGCACGTGCTCGATAACGTGGCAAAGCCCATGCGCGCGATGGTTCTGGACAAGCCGCGGCAGTCGCTGCAACTCGGCGATGTGGAGAAGCCAAGACCGGCCACGGGACAACTACTTGTGCGAATCGCGACCTGTGCGGTGTGCAGAACAGACCTTCACGTAGTCGATGGCGAACTGCCGGATCCAAAACTGCCGCTGATACCAGGCCACCAAATTGTTGGGCGTGTCGAAGAGATCGGAGAAGAAGTAAATTCGAAATTTAAAGTAGGCGATCGTGTTGGCATTCCGTGGCTTGGCTGGACTGATGGCGAATGTGTTTATTGTCGATCGAACCGGGAAAATCTGTGCGATCGAGCGCGTTTCACCGGTTACACCAACGATGGCGGTTACGCCGAGTTCACTGTTGCGGATGCTCGATTCTGTTTTCATTTGCCTGACCACTACAATGATGTCGAAGTTGCGCCGCTGCTTTGTGCGGGACTAATCGGTTATCGTTCCTATCGCAAAACTGGAGATGCGCGCAGGCTCGGCATTTACGGCTTTGGCAATGCCGCGCATCTGATCGCGCAGATTGCTCTTTATGAAGGACGCAACCTCTTTGTGTTTACGCGACCGGGCGATACAGCAACACAGGAAAGCGCAAAGGAACTGGGGGCGATCTGGGCCGGCGGTTCCGACGAGATGCCGCCGGAGAAACTTGACGCTGCAATTATTTTTGCTTCGGTCGGCCCGCTCGTGCCCACGGCCCTGCGCGCGCTCGCGAAAGGCGGCATCGTAGTTTGTGGCGGGATTCACATGAGCGATATCCCTTCCTTTCCCTACGCCGATCTGTGGGAAGAACGAGTCATTACTTCAGTGGCAAACCTTACCCGCCGCGACGGCGACGAATTTTTCGACATTGCGCCGCGCGTTCCTGTGCAAACTAGGACCGAAACATTCCCCTTGGAGGAAGCTAACACCGCGCTTGACCGCTTTCGTGCTGGCAAACTAAGTGGGACCGCTGTGCTCTTGATCTCTAACAGCGGTCATCCCGAGCGCAGCGAGGGACCTCACACTCGGAGCGAGCAGCACGCAAACTAGTCAGCGGGATCAATCTGCTTGTGCGAAATCTTCAGCCTTGTCTGCCAACTAAACACGCGAAAGGACACGAAAATCCGAGAGCAAGCTTTTTTTTTCGTGTCATCCGTGTTATCCGTGGACAGTCCCAACCCTTACTGGTTGTTATCCACCATTTGTGCGGCAGATCGGCTCATCTCAACTTGTGCGCTCACCTTTTGAAGACCTGATGTCAGAGCTTCGATTCGTTTTTCTTGCTCGGCAAGCTTGGACTGAAAGTTCTTCTGTTGCCGTGCGACGGTTGTTTCTAATTCCTGCATCTTACGATGCTCTTTGAGAAACTCATTGAGCAACATCGCGTTCACCTGGTCGTAGCGGACGCTGTAGGGCTTTCCTTCCTTGTCGCGCACCACGAGATCAGGATTCACCTTTTCCACATCTTCGGCTACTAGTCCCAGCTGCGATATGCCTGTTGGATCAATCTCCTTTTTATAACGGAAGGTAACAGGTTTAAGTGAAAAGAGCGCTTCGCTGACTGTCCCCGTCGCCTTGACGTCTTCTTTAAAGCGCTTTGAGGAAGTAATCGTACCGAGCTTATGGTTTGCATCAATGAAAACGGCACTTCCTCCGGGAGAGGATTGGCCAAAAATGCTCGCGATGTAGCACGCGTCGCTCTCGCCAGCAGCGCCCCCTATGTTGAAGCCGATATAAATGTTGTTGCTGCCAGTGGTTTGCGCGATGCCAGCATTACGGCCCAGGGCCACATTGTTGCTCCCACTGGTGTTGCTTGCGAGCGCACTAAGGCCGACCGCCGTGTTGTCGCTGCCGTCTACGTTGTCGAGGAGCGCTTGATTGCCAATGGCGGTATTGTCGCTGCCAATGGTATTGTTAAAGAGCACACCTTGACCGACGGCCGTGTTGAAGCTGCCGCTGGCATTGCTAAAGAGCGCGAAAGAGCCGGTGGCGGTGTTGACTTGGCCGCCAGTATCGCTGAAGAGCGCAAACGTTCCATTGGCCGTGTTGCCGTTGCCGGCAGTGTGGCTAAAAAGCGCTCCGGCGCCAGTCGCCGTATTATTCTCGGCAGTGGTGTTGACAAGGAGCGTCCCGGCGCCGACTCCGGTGTTGAACTGGCCGGTGGTGTTGCTCAGGAGCGAATACAAACCAACTGCGGTATTGTATGTACCTGTCGTAAGGCTTAAAAGGGCGTTTTGGCCCTCGGCAGTATTACCTCCGGGATAGCCGCCGTCTGGTGCAGGAACAACTGCATGCACATTTGGCCCGACAGCCGCCAGGCAGAGGAGCATTAGTATGATGAGAATTGATCGTGGTTGTATTTTCATAGAGCGAGCTTTGAAACATTCCGACCATTTTGTCGAGCTTAAAAACCGAGGAAGCTTTACACCGCGGATTACACGGATCACGCTAATGATCTTTTGTAGGGGCGCTCTATGAACGCCGAAATCCAACAGCCGGCGGTCATAGGCCGCCGCTACAGTTATTCGCCGCCCTATTAAAATCTGCGCTATCGGCCCAATCCGCGGTTTTGCCTTCTGTAGTTAGGCCGAACTATCTTATCTTCGATTTTCCGCTATTGCGGCCCCCCTTTTTCTCAAGTCAAGCTGGGCGCTCACTTTCTGAAGGCCCGCTGTAAGCTTTTGAACCTGTTTCTCCAGCTGCTGCACTTTCCGATGCTCCTTGAGAAACTCATTGAGCAACATGGCGTTCACCTGGTCGTAGCGTACGCTGTAGGGTTTTCCTTCCTTGTCGCGCACCACCAGATCCGGATTCACCTTTTCCACTTCTTCAGCCACGAGGCCTAGCTGCGATATGCCTGCTGGATCAATCTCCTTCTTGTAGTGGAACGTAACCGGCTTAAGTGAAAAGAGCGCTTCGCTGACTGTGCCCATCACCTTGATGTCTTCTTTAAAGCGCTTTGAGGAAGTGGTCGTGCCGAGCTTATGGTTTGTGTTAATGAGAACCGGGATTCCGCCGGAGGACGTTTGGCCAAAAATGCTCGCGATGTAGCACGCGTCGCTCTCGCCAGCAGTGCCCTGCATGTTTGCGCCAATATAAACGTTGTTGCTGCCGGTGGTTTGATTGATGCCGGCGAAAAAGCCTAATGCCACGTTGTTGTCGCCGGTTGTATTGACAGCGAGCGCACTAACACCGACGGCCGTGTTTTCGCCGCCGGTGGTGTTGCCCTGGAGCGCTTGAGCACCATTGGCCGTGTTATCGCTGCCGATGGTATTGATAGAGAGCGCAGAAAGACCAGTGGCCGTGTTGAAGCTGCCGCTGGTGTTACTAAACAGCGCGCTAGCGCCAGTTGCCGTGTTGACCTGGCCGCTCGTGTCGCTAAAGAGAGCGAACGTTCCAGTGGCCGTATTGCCGTTGCCGGTCGTATGGCTAAAAAGCGCCCCAGCACCAACGGCCGTATTGTTCTCGGTAGTGGCGTTGGCGAAGAGCGCCCCAGCGCCGACGCCGGTGTTGAATTTGCCGTCCGTGTTGCTCAGGAGCGAATACAAACCAACGCCGGTGTTGTATGTGCCGGTCGTAAGGCTAAGAAGGGCGTTTGTCCCTTCAGCAGTGTTTCCCTCCCGGATAGCCGCCGTCCGGTGCGGGAACAACTGCCTGCACATTTGACCCGACGGCCGCCAGGCAGAAGAGCACTAGAATGACGAGAATTGATCGTAGTTGTATTGCCATAGGCACGCAGTTTCAGAGAGCTCTTGACTCTTTGTCGAGAGAAAAAGCTAGCCACGAAACTTACTGCGTCGCTCGCAGCGGTGCTTGGCGGCGGACTGGAGACCGCCGCTCCTTGATAGCGGGTTCCTAATCTGCGTGATCCGCGTAATCAGCGGTTAAATCTTTAGCCATTCCCTCATTCAGCGCGTTCCTATCCGCGCACGAGTGCCGATCGGTTTCACAAAATTACCGGGAAGCCGTTTTTCATCGTTCCGCACTGAACCGGCAGCGTTGCCAAGTGCTTCTTCCTCTGGAGGCAGAAACGGTGCGAAGCGGCTTTTGTCGATGGCTTTCATGAAAGCTTCGTGAGGGGAGACAATGCCTTTTTCAAGCAGCCTCCAGATGGCATCATCCATGAATTGCATCCCCTGCGCTCTACCGGAGACAATTACGTCCTGGAGCTTTTGTGTTGCCCCTTCGCGAATGATTGCCGCCACAGCGGGATTCGCGATTAAAATTTCGTTTACTGCTATGCGGCCGGGGCGATCTGCTCTTTTCAAGAGCAATTGGGCAACCACGCCGCGCAGTGAATTCGCAAGCATGGCACGCGCCTGCGCTTGACGGTCGGCCGGAAAAACGTCCACCATTCGGTCAACCGTTTTACGTGCATTATTCGTGTGCAGCGTGCCGAAGACAAGAAGACCCGTTTCAGCAGCCGTAAGCGCGAGCGAGACTGTCTCGAGGTCGCGCATTTCGCCCACCAGCACAATGTCGGTGTCCTCGCGCAATGCTGCCTTGAGCCCAGCGGCAAACGAACTGGAATTGGTCGGAACTTCCCGCTGAGTAATGGGGCTCTTCTTGCTCTCATGTACGAATTCGATCGGTTCCTCGATTGTCACGACATGTTTTGCAAAGTTTTGATTGATGTAGTCGATCAGCGCAGCTTGCGTAGTGGTTTTGCCGGAGCCGGTAGGACCAGTGACAAGGACGAGGCCGCCGCGTACATTCGCAAGCTCTCTTACAACCAGTGGAATCCCCAGTTCTTCGAGCGTAGCAATCTTGGTAGGAATGAGCCGAAAAGTTGCGCCGTAACCGTTTGATTGCTTGAAGTAGTTACTGCGGAAACGAGACGCTTCGTCCATTTCGTAGGCAAAATCCAGATCTCCGCGTTGTTCAAAGGTTTCCCAGTTACGCTCTCCGCAAAGTTCGCTCATCATCTGCACGGCTTCCTCACGTGAAATCGGCTCGGCGCGAATGGGCATTATGTCCCCATGCACGCGCATTTTCGGCGGCTGGCCCTCCGCGAAGTGTAGATCGGATCCACCGTGCTTGACGATCACACTTAAAAATTGGTCGAGGTAGGCCATTTTAGAACCACGGATTACACGGATAACAAAGCCAGGAGGACAACACGACCACGAGACAACAGGACGAGACCACGGGGCTATCCGCTTGAAGTCTGGTGGTCGTGCAGTCAGTGGTCATGTAGTCCTAAATTTTGAGGTGTTGGCGCACCATTTGTTTCTGTTCGGCGCGCGCGTAAGCCTCCTGAGCGCTTATCAACCCGCGCTGATACAGTTCGATCAGAGCATCGTCCATCAAGCGCATGCCTTGTTTTTTGCCGGTCTGAATAATGCCCGGTAACATGTAGGTCTTTGCTTCGCGAATGACATTCGCCACAGCGGGCGTGTTCGTAAGAATCTCCAAAGCCAGCACGCGCCCGGTGCCGTCTGCCCGCGGTATCAGTTGCTGACTGACGACTCCCCGCAGGGATTCGCTTACCATCACCCGGATTTGTTCCTGTTGGTGAGGCGGGAACACGTCGAGCAATCGATCAAGCGTGCGTGCCGCGCTGCTGGTATGCAGTGTTGCCAAAACAAGGTGGCCAGTCTCAGCGGCCGTGATGGCGAGTGAAATCGTTTCCAAATCGCGCATTTCTCCAACCATGATCACATCGGGATCTTCCCGAAGTGAAGCGCGCAGCGCTGTGGCGAACGAGTCGGTGTGAGTGAATATCTCTCGTTGGGTAACGTGACAGTCGGCGTTCCATGTTTACCTGCTCGACCATTGCCGCTAGCGTCGTCGATTTCCCTTGCCCCACTGCACCGGTGGCAAGGATCAGCCCGTTCTGGTAACGCGTGAGCAGCTTGAGGCGCTCGGGCAATCCCAGTTCGTCTATGGTCCGGACGTGAGTGTTAATTACCCGGAAGACAAGCTCTAACCCAAGCCGCTGACGGACCACACTGGTTCGATAGCGGGCGAACTCGTTTTGATACGCAAAATCCGAATCGCCGCGCGTATGAAGTTCATTTTTGTAGACACTGGGCATGAAGGCCTCAGCCAGAGCCGTGGTTTCTTCGGCAGTGAGCAGCGGTGCGTCAGGCCAGATCGGCTCAAGGCATCCATGCAAACGCCAGCGCGGCTGCGCGTTGGCAGCCAGATGGATGTCAGACGCGCCAGCTTTTTGGCCGACCTCGAGATAATCATCCACGTGCCGCAGCGACTGCGATTTCACGGGAAGATCCGGAGACTTAGCGATCATGTGCGCCTGGGGAAATAATTACGCAGCCTAGGCCAGCGCGTAAATCCTAAAACGAGCGCGTCGCACAGGACACGTTAAATGTACGGGAGTTATGCTTTGCGGCGTGGTTTCCCTCCAAAATCAGTCAGTCGATTTTTGACAAACTCGACAATCACAGGCCGCGCCAGGCTGGCGACGACTTTCAACGCAGCCAACGCAAAGCCAGTTTCGATCAGCTTCTTCTTTGTTTTACGGCTGTTCTTTGCATCAACATAAATCTTCTTCCTTCGCATCGGCGCCAAAGCGATTAGAGCACCGACCGCGCCTGCCGCTGTGATCCAGGAAGCGGTTTGTTCTCGAAATGATCTGCGGAATTTCGCGGCGAAATCCAATTCATGGCGCAAGCCGCTCAAATCGCGCCCGACGCGTTCCCGCGAAAGCTCGATTTCCGCTCTCAGTTCGTCGATTGATTTGTTGCGTCCAGATTTCTCAGCCATTCGCGATCTTTCTTTAATTCAGCCAAAGTGACGTGGAAAAACGGCTTGGTGATTCGGCTCCGCGCGATCAGAAGCAGCACCAGCGCAATTATAAAATGCAGCCCAGCGGCTGCCAGCGCTATCCATGGCCATGAAATTCCAGCCAGATGGGCTAACCCCACGACGGCGCCCGTTATGAGGAAAACATAGCCCACCGCACAGAGCAGCACTGCGAAGATCAAGCAACCAACCAGTATCAGTAATTGCACTGCCGCCGCTTTTGATTCCTGCGCTAGAAGAATAAAGCGGCTTTCAAAAAATTCGGCAAGCGCGCTCGCGAGCGCCAACAGATTTTGGAGCAAACCGGCATGCCCCGCAGGATTGCGGGACCGAGAGCTCTCGCTGATCATCTCCGAAAGCCTTCGGAGTTAACGCCGGAAGATCAATCCCAGAACAAACCCGATTCCGAGCGCGGTAAAGATCGCCTTCGTTGGATTTTCGCGCACATATTGCTCCGCGTCTTCCTGGAATGTGCGGGCGCGATCCCTCGCATCCCCCCATGCTTGTTCTGCTTTGCCGCGTGCTTCTCCCCATTTCTGCTCTGCCTTGCCGCGGTACTCTTCAGCTATGGAGCCTGCCGCCGACTTTAAGTCTTCAGCTGCCCTGCGCGCATGTTGTTTACTGCTCTCAAGCCTGTCGCGAGCGTCCCCCGCGGCGGGCGTCTTTTGTTCTGCTTTATTCTCTTCTGCCATTGGTATTCTCCGGTTGACTTTGGGTGTAATTATCCGCGCGCTTTGCTAAATCAGCAAACGCCGACTTGCCGTTCAAGGATTAAACGCTTTGATGCTTGGAAGCGGCCGCCTCTTTTTATCTTGAAAGCTTCAACAAGGGACAAAGGGAAGTCACTGTTCACGAAAAATGATGCGCGCTTTTGTTAGATCGTAGGGTGAAAGCTCGACGGAAACTTTATCTCCCGGCACGATCCGAATGAAATGCTTCCGCATCTTACCCGAGATATATGCAAGCACATTGCGTTGTCCCGGAAGATCGACCCGGAACATGGTACCCGGCAGTACCTGAGTTACCGTGCCTTCCGTTATGATCTGTCCTTCCTTCGACACGCGGCGAATATATTCAAGTGCGCGTATGGCTCAAGGCCCATCCACCCGCCGCGGCGGATGGATGTTAAATAAACGCAACTTCGCCGCCTAATCTGACTGCGCGTTGCAGAGAACCCGTTCCATCCTACTGCTATTAACGCAGCTGATCCCGGGAGATTGTCGGCAAATATTCTCGAAGTTCCTGGCGTTTCCACCAAGCGCCGGTTTGCTGGCGCTCCTCATTGGTAGTAAAACGATAGCGATAAAACATCGCGCGGATGTACTTGGGCGGTTTATCCGGGAACGGGTTACGCGCAAGCAATCCGGTCACATCCCGCGATCCATCCAAAAGCCTGACGATTAGCCCAACCAACCATGGATTTTGCTCAGGAGCTTCCAAGGCGGCAAACCACATCTGCCAATCAAGTCTTGGTTGATGCGGTGCGCACCAGCCTGGCGCGCGTTTCACGTCACTTGGTTTCCATTTGAATTCATAGGGCGCCCAATCGATGCCATTGGTGCTGCCTTCGATCATTACTTCGCAGCGGTCCTTGGTCATTACGCGAAAGAGTCCGTAGCCGTTCACGATCCGAAATGCTTCCAGTTGTTCGTAGAAGTTCGCCAGCCATCCTGGCGGTCGGCTTTGCGGCTTGAATGCGCTGAAAATGAGCCACGCGTTAATTGGAGACGTGACAACAATCACTGCAATTGCGCCGTAGCTGCACAAGCGATCTAATAGGGCGCGACCGGTCCGAGACGGACTGGCTCTTGGCGCGCCGATGGTGTGCGCGCGGACTGCCCTGCGGTCCGTCCCTACCACAGAGTCGTCGATCAACAGCAAACACAACGCGATCGTCAGCAGATTGAAGAAGCAATAGTTGCCGGTGAGCGCGATTACGATTTGAAGGAAGATCATTAAACCCGCAGCAACCAGCCGCGGGCGTCGCGGCGCCCAGATAAAAAATGGCGCTACGACCTCCACAGCGAGACAAAATGCGACTGAGAAGTGTTTAAACCATTCCGGGGTTTTGTCTGTCCACCAAGCGAAGACTGTGGGCAACGGTTGCGACCAGTAATGATAATCGAGTGCTGTGAGGGCGCTCCAATGAAACGAATGATTCAGCCAGCCCCAGGAATCGTCGCCGCTGGTCAGCTTCACGACGCCGGACATAAGCATTAATTTGAAGAGAAGGAACTTGAGCAAAAACACACCCGCCCGTGAAACCGGAGAAGCTGTAGCCGGGGTCGCTGACCCCGGCCACCATAGCAGCTCCCGCGGCCATAGTCGCCATGGCGCGAGAAAGATCGACAAAAAGCCGGTCTCCAGCAGGAGAACATCCCATTGGAAGTTGAGAAACACTTGTCCAGCAATTGCGAGTGAGAGGTAAACGACAAAAAGTACGATGAGGCAAAGCGCGGGAGCGATTCCCAGAATCAGAACCAGCGAAAGAACAACGCCGCCGCCACAAAGGAAATGGAGAAAGGCGTTGCTCGAGTCGAACCAGCAAAGTGTCGGCAAAAGAAAATAAGCATCTGGGCCAAGTTGCTGCCGAACTGCCGGCAGAAACCGACTTACTGGCGACATTCCGTTGCTGCCAACAAGCCCATCGACTTGGACCCAAAGCGAAACAAATGCGATCAGATAGATGAGGCCAAGCATGCGGAGAAACCAGCGCCGCGCCCAAAAGTAGGTCGGCGGCCGCACATCTTTGCCCCACAAGAATCGAGTGAAAGTTGACCCGAGGCCGCGATGCCGCGCGATGAATTTGTAAGCGGTCTCGGAAATCCCTGCGAAACCAGGGACATGATCGTAGCTCCACGCCAGCCATTTGCGCGAAGATCGATATCGCAACGAGCGATATACGGCTTCGGCGGCAAAGAATACTTCGCCATCCGGCTCGATGAACGCAACCGCGCGCTTGAATTGGTCGATTGGAATTTCGGGAAACCGCGCGGCTGCTTCTTGATAGGTGGCGTAATCCACTTTGCCCGCGGTGATTTCGTGCCAACGTTCGATCCACCGCTTGCAAAAAAGACACTCGCCATCCCAAATCATGAGAGGCTTTAGCGGCGGGTTCGAAACGCGGAGGCGCATTGGCGATCCTTAATCTCGTTAGTAGAACGTGAGAGGTGACTAGTGAGAAGTGAGAAGTTTGTTTCTACCTCTCACTTTTTCACTAATCACTTCTCACTTACTCACTGAACTCCGCCCATACCGGCGCGTGATCGGATGGTTCCTTGCCCTTGCGCATTTCAATGTCTATTCCCGATGCGTTGCAGCGCTTCGCTAGTTTTTCGCCAGCCAGAACCGTGTCGATGCGCAGGCCCCGATTTCTTTCAAACGCGCGCATCTGATAATCCCACCAGCTGAAAAGCTCGCCTTCCTTGTGATGAATCCGCAGTGTGTCGCGCAAGCCGATCTCGCATAGTTGTTGAAACGCGGCCCGTTCGCCATCGGAACACATAATGGCGCCACGCCACAGATCTGCATCGTAAACGTCGATATCTTCCGGCGCGACGTTGAAATCGCCGCACACGACAACATCGTTCGATTTTTCTTTCGCGATGCAATCCCGCAGGCGGTGGTACCAATGCAGTTTGTATTCGTAC
>WNFZ01006029.1_pt1 | contig 12123 bp, 7 predicted proteins | sample 5400081 | NCBI WGS metagenome assembly WNFZ01 (sample SAMN13153365, study PRJNA577476) | soil metagenome | isolation source: 80 cm soil or saprolite under grassland replicate 1 | place: USA:California | collected 2016-06-15
CCTGCGCCGCACGCTGTGCAACCTGGCCACTGACGGGTTCCGGCGGCAGGGCAGGTGGCGGCGGAAGCTCCTCCTGCTCAGGACGGAGGCGCAGGCGCCAGCTGATGCGACCGCTGAGGTGGATCTGCGGGACGCGCTGGTGCGCCTGCTGGTCCAGCTTGGAAGGTCGGTGACCCTGAACGGGGCGTGAGCAGGACTGATGTATGCGCTGGTGGGGCTGGATGCTGTACCCGTGAGTTACCGCCACTGACCGTGGAAGCTCCCGGTGTGTGGCACGTTTGTGGCACGGCCGTCGATACTGGCTCCCGACCCGGCCCGGCTGGGCCAGGGTCTGACCGCAGGAGAATGCCCGTGTGACTGCGCACATCGTCTACCTGGTGGGCGGCGCTCCGCGGGTTGGGAAGTCCGTGCTGGCGCAGCGCTTGCTCGCCCTCGACGGGATCCCGTGGCTGCCCACTGATGTCATCCGGACGGTGGTGCGGCGCGTGGCTCCCGAAGTTGATGCCGTCGATCAAGATCCCGTCGACGCCGTAGCGCTGGCCGAGGTCATGTACCCGCATATTGAGCAGGCGGCGGAGGTGTGCGCCGAGGAAGCCGACCGCTTCTTGATCGAGGGCTTCGAGCTGGCGCCGTCATACCCTGTGCGGCTGCAGGCAGCGCTCGGTGAAACCGAGATCCGCCCGTGCTTTCTTGGGCATGGTTCCTTCTCGGCTGAGGATCTCGCTGGTTACCGGGGACCGAAACCGCAGTCCGAGAGCGATTTGTCACCCGGGGAACTGCGCGAGTCGGCCAGCTGGATCCGCCGCCGCAGCAGACAGCTACGTCAGCAGTGTGAGGTCCTGCGCGTGCCGTACGTGGACGTCGGGGAGGCTGACTTCGAGGCCGCGATGGCCGCAGCCCGGCGCCTGCTTCTTGGTCGTGGCTGATGCACCGATGGCCTTTGAACTGCGGTGCCTCGTCGTCCCGAACTACGGGCAGTGCTGGCACTTCTGATCCTTTTTGCTCGTTGGCTGGATGACATGAGGCAAGTGCCGGCCGGTCCTTGTTTGGCGTATGGGCGGGCGGCAGTGGCTGGGCGAGGGGTGCTGATTGAGGTGTTTGAGCGGTTTACCGACCGGGCGCGGCAGGTTGTGGTCCTGGCGCAGGAAGAGGCCAGGAGGCTGAATCACAACTACCTCGGCACCGAGCACCTGCTGCTCGGCCTGGTCCACGAGGGCGAGGGCGTGGCGGCCAGGGCGCTGGAGTCGCTGGGGATCAGCCTGGGGTCGGTACGCCAGCAGGTCGAGGAGATTATCGGCCTGGCGCAGCGGGAGGCCAACGACCTCGGCCACAACTACATCGGCACCGAGCACCTGCTGCTGGGTCTGGTCCGGGAGGGCGAGGGGGTGGCCGCCCAGGTGCTGGTCAAGCTGGGCGCCGACCTTGCCGGTGTGCGGGAGCAGGTGGTTCACCTGCTACATGGCCCGGCCGGGAGCGTCGTGCTCGGTCAGGGCCGCCGTCGGGGCAAGCGGGCGCGGGCCAGGCTCGTGGATGACGCTCTCGCGCGGATCGATGCGCTGGACCGGCGGCTGGCAGCCATCGAACGCTGGGCGGGCCTGCGGCCTGACCTGGCCGACCTCGACGAGGAGATGGCGCAGGTGCGCCGGGAGAAGGAATCCGCGATCGACGCCCAGGACTTCGAGACCGCTGCCGCGCTGCGCGACAAGGAGAAAGACCTGCTCACCAGCAAGGCCAGCCGGGAGAGGGAGTGGACAGCGGATGCCGCCGACCGCCTCTCCCTGGCCGGGGAAATCGGCCAGGTGAACGCCGAGCTGGAGCGACTGCGGGCCGTTTTGCGTGAGCATGGCATTGAACCGGGTAACGGTGCTGCATAGGCCACCTAGGGGCTGACGTTTGCTGGCAGCTGGGTGTGAAGCCTTCCCGCTCTTCTCCGTCTTCGTCGTAAGCGCCGAGTCCTTGCGAGTGGGTGCCGGGTCTAGGCTGGCGAAGCCATCGCGTGCGACGCCCGGAGGGCGGCCTTGACGCGGTGGCCGCGAGCTGGATAATCGTGCGGCGAGGAAGACGGCCCCGTGCAGTACCGGGGCAGTTGCGGGTGAGCGTGGTTGATCTGCGGGAGCTGACCGGCGGCGGCGCGCCCGTGCCGGGCGGGCGTCCCCAAACGCAGAGCCCGGTGGCGGGCGCGCCAGCGGTACCGCGCAGCGGCACCGCGCAGCGGCGCCGCTCTTGATCTTCTACAGGGCAGATTCGGTAACGCGGCACCGGCGCCGTCGACCACCTACGCCGCCCGTGCTGCCCACCGCCACGGTGAACGTCGTTGGCCGCTTAGAGCCTGTTGATAAAGGCGTCCGCGGGTGCCAGGACCCGGTATCAGATTTCGGGCTCTGGTTCGCTGCTGGGTTTGGCGAACCACTCGTAGCCGAGCAGGACTGCGAAGACGGGAACGGGCAGGCGGATCAGGAGCCGCATGAGCCGGGCTGCCCGGCCGCTGCCGGAGTGCTGGGAGCTGTGCGCAGCCAGCGCGGCTTGCTTTTGCGCGGCGTAGCGGCGGACGTTCACGCGGTGAGTAATCGCCGCTCGCGGACTTCCCGCCTTCCGGGCAGCCCGCGGCCGGTACCGGACAACCAGCCTGCCTAGCCACGCTGCCAGGTGCAGCCATGTATAGAACTGCCGGGGCCAGGTTGCTTCCAGCACCCGGACGTCCCCGGCAAGTGGGGCGGCACGGGCACCGGCCTGGTGCACCTTCACGTGGTCGCGGTGGCCGTAGCCGCCAGCGGCGTCGTAGCTGAGCAGCAGCCCGGCATGCTCCTCCCGCAGGACCGCGGCCAGCCGGGCGGCGGCTTCGTCCAGGCCTGCGTGCGCGAATCGCGCCCTGCCGGGCGGGTCCGCGAACAGCGCCGGCCCGTGCCCGCTGTCGGCGTACCCCAGATGCACGACCCGGGCGGCGCCCAGCGTCTGTGCGCTCGCCCGCAGTTCGGCCAGCCGCCGGTCTGACGCTTGCCCCATGCTGCCGTCGGTCGCCACGACGATGACGACGCGATGTCCGTGTGCTGCCAGCTTGGCCAGCGTGCCGCCGGTCAGCAGCACTTCATCGTCGGGATGCGCGTGAAAGGCCACCACCGTGGTCACCTGGCCGATCATCCCACGCTCGCGGCAGGCCGGGGCGGTGCCTGCCGGCCGTCTCGATTCAGTCGCGCGCGGCGTGGTGCCACCGGAAACGGAGGGACCCCTGGTAGCGGGGAGGTGTCCAAGCCTTCCCTACCGCCAGGGGCCTGCATGCCTGTTTACCCTGCCGCGGCCCGGAACGCCAGCATGGGCTGCGCGTCGCCGGGCTGCTGGTGCCGTGACCGCGTGCCGCGGTATCCGTCGGACCTGACTGATGAGCAGTGGACGGTGCTGGAGCCGCGGGCGCGGGCGGTGATGAAGGACCGCACCATCGCGGTGGGCCGCCCGATGGTCCATGACCTGCGGGCGATGTGCGACGCGGTGTCCTACGTGGTCAAGAACGGGATCGAGTGGCGGGCGCTCCCGGTCGATTTCCCGCCGTGGGAGGCGGCGTATGCGTTCTGGGAGCGGTGGAACGGCCGCGGCCTGCCGCTGGAGCTGATCCGCCGGCTGCGGGAGCTGCTCCGGCAGCATCAGGGCCGGGCGGCCCAGCCGTCGGCGTGCATCGCGGACTCGCAGATCGTCAAGGCCCACGACACCGTCGGCAAGAACACCAGCGGGTACCACGGGGGCAAGAAGATCACCGGGCGGGGCCGGCACCTGGCCGTCGACGCCGAGGGCTGGCTGCTGGCCCTGGTGGTCACCGCCGCCTCGGTCAGCGACAAGGCCGGAGCGAAACTGCTGCTCATCAGGCTGTACGACGCGTTCAGCACGCTGCGGATCATGTGGGCCGACAGCGGGTACGACGGGGCGCCGCTGGCCCGCTACGCCAAGGCCGTCGCAGCCATTACCGTCGAGGTCGTCAGGCGCACCAGCCCGCATTCCTTCCAGGTCCTGCGGCGCAGATGGGTCATCGAGCGCACCTTCGGCTGGCTGATGCGCTACCGGCGGCTCGTGCGCGACTACGAGCGCACGACCGCGAACTCCGAGGCCATGATCTACTGGGCCACCGTCCTCATCATGACCAGGCGGCTCGCCCGTTACGAGACCGGGCAGCCGCCCGAACCCCGATGGGGCAAACCCCGGAAGCGACCCGAGCCGACGCCCAACGCGGCCTGAAACCCTTTATCAACAGGCTCTAAGAGCCTGGAGGAGTCTCCAATCCTGCCTACCATGGCTATCTCGATCTTGGTCTTGGCTATCACCCCTTCGGGGCGCCGTGACTCTTCTCGCGCAGTACCGGTCTCTTCCCGAACCGGGTCACGGTCAGCGCAGTCTTCAGCGCTGACACGATGAGGCCGCCAAGCGGCAATACCTCCGGTCGTCACGGAAGGTGAGCACCCGCCGGATGCTAACGCGGGCTGGTGACAGATCCCTGCCGAATATGAACGCGGGCCGCTAGCGACCTCGTGACCGCGGTCGGCGTACCGATCGCCCAGTTCTGTTTCTCCCGGCTACGCCGAAGCTGACGGGGTCAGTTCACCCAGGTGCCACGTTGATGCCGGGAGGCGTGGGTGTCAAACGCTGGCGATCTCCACCCTGGTATCGGAGAACGTGGGCGCATTGCCGAGGTCAGCGAAGACAAACGGGTTCACGGCGTTGACCGTTGAGTTGCCTTTGGCGTTCTTCTGCCAGGCACCCATTGGCGACATGACAACACCGCGGGCGATCTCGTCGCTGACGTGGGCGAGTGCGATGAACTGGCCTCGCTCGTTGAATACCCGCACATATTCGCCGTCGGCAACGCCGCGTTCCTCCGCGTCTTGTGGGTGGATGGTCACCGCTTGCTCGCCTTGCACGCGTCGTTGCATGGGCTGGTCGGCGGCGCTGGAGTTGAGGTAGGCGTGGGACTTGGGAGAGATGAGGTTGAGCCGGTACCCTGTCGCCTCGGTCTCGCGGGGCGGGATGTAATGCGGCAGCGGATCCACCTTGCCACCGGGTTGGAATTCCTCGGAGCCTTGCCGGAACAGCGAGAGCACGAAGTTTCCGGCCTGCTCGGCAAGTGAGGAGCGGCACTCGGTCTTACCCGACGGCGTGGGGAAGTTGCCTTCCGCGTGGGGTGCGTATTCGTCGGCGGAGGGCAAGTTCAGTCGCGCCCAGCCGGTGCGGCGCAGCGAGTCGACGGTGATACCCGCCATGGCCGGGGCTGACCAGTCAAAGGCCTCAGCGACGATCTGCTCGTCGGTGCGGGTGAAGCAAGGCTCGGTGAATCCCATGCGCGCGGCCAGGCGGCGGAATAGTTCCGTGTTGGGTATCGCCTCGCCGAGCGGGGCGATTGCGGGGGTGTTCAGCGAGACGTAGAAGTGGCCCCAGCTGAACATGATGTCAAGCTGCTCAAGCTGAGTGGTGGCGGGCAGCACGATGTCGGCGTAGCGGGCGGTGTCGGTCAGGAAGTGATCGCTGACCACGGTGAATAGGTCGTCGCGCGCGAGCCCGGCGGCCACCTTGGCTTGTTCCGGGCAGACCACCAGCGGGTTGGAGTTGTACACCATCAGCGCGGTGATCGGTGGCTTGAGCCCCAGTTCGCCGGTAAGCGCGCGGCCGAGCAGGAACTGGTTGACGATGCGGGTGCCGGGCTTGATGAACTCCGGGTGCATCAGCGCACCCCAGTTGATCGGGAACGCCCAAAGCGGTAGCTGCAGCAGCCCGCCGCCGACGCGCCGCCACGCCCCGACCAGGGCGGGTAGGCAGGCGATCGATCGCACGCTCTGCCCTCCCCCGGCGTGCCGCTCGATCGCCACGCCGATGCGGATCATCGACGGCTGGGTGGTGGCGTACTCGCGGGCCAGGGTGCGGATGTCGGCAGCTGGGACGCCGGTCTCCGCCTCCGCCCACTCCGGGGTGTAACGCTGCACGCGCTCGGCCAGCTCGTGGTAGCCGAGGGTGTGGTCGCGGATGTACGCGTCGTCGGTCAGCCCTTCGTTGATGACCACGTGCATCATGGCGAGTGCGAGCGCGCCGTCAGTGCCGGGCCGGATCGGGATGTACCAGTCGGCGCGCTGCGCGGTGCGATGCTTGACCGGATCGATCACCACCACCTTGGCGCCGCGCCGCTGGGCTTCGGTCACGAACGGCCACAGGTGCAGGTTCGTCGACACCATGTTGCAGGCCCAGATGATGATGTAGCGGGAATACACCAGGCTTTCCGGATCGACACCGGCGGTGGCGCCGATGGTCATCGCGTACGCGGTGCAAGAGCCGGAGTCGCAGTAGGTGCGCTCGGCGATCGTCGCGCCGACCCGGTTGAAGAACGGGTCACCCACGTTGAGGCCGTTGAGTATACCCTCGGTACCCAGGTAGCTGACCGGCATGATCGCCTCGGCGCCGTGTTCGGCGATCGCAGCGCGGAACCGGGTGGCAATCTTGTCCAGCGCCCCGTCCCAGCTGATCCGCTCGAACCGGCCACTGCCCTTGGGGCCGCTCCGCCGCATGGGGCGCAACAGCCGGTCCGGGCTATACACCTTGTCAACATAGTTGTTGACCTTCACGCACAACCCGCCGCGGGTGAACGGGTGGTCTGGATCCCCCCGGACCTCGGTGGCACGCCCACCGGTGACCGTCACGAGCATGGCGCAGGTGTCGGGACAGTCGTGCGGGCACGCCGCTCGCACCGTGGTCGTCGCCGGGTTTTCCGCAATCGTCGTCATGGCCGCCATTGTCATGGAGCCTCACCCCCCTGACTTGGCATGCAGCGCCAACTTCCGCGCACTCCGTGCCCACATCAGGGCCATTGACAAGCGTGAACGGCGGCGTTCACTTGCCTGGTCTCCGCCAGCGCGTGATACTTGCGCTGGCGGACCCATGGGGTGTGTGGTGGTACTGACCTTCGGCCGCACCGACGACGTGACAACGCGCCTGGATAGGTGGAAGGACCTCATCCGGGAGAACTTCGTCGCGTTGGATATCGCCGCCGACCGCGACACCGCGTTCGTCGGCGGGGTCCGCAGCAGCCTGCTGGCCCACCTCGAGGTCTCCGACGTCCACTCTATCACCCAGGACGCGATCCGCACCCGAGGGCTGGCGCGCTGCGACGACACCAGCTACCTCCAAGTAGGGCTGGTCACCGAAGGGACGGCCGTACTACGTCAGGACGGCCGCGAGTGCGACTTGCGCCCCGGCGACTTCGCACTCTACGAGACCAGCCGCCCATTCGCGTGGGGGCTACGCGGCAGCTGGCGGCTGTTCGTATACACCTGGCCACGCCCGGCCTTCCTGCTCCGGGAAGACGAGATCACGAGCCTGACTGCCCGCGCCCTCCCGGGGACAGACGGGTTGAGCGGCATCGTCAGCCGGACCCTGCGCGACCTCGTCACCGCCACGCCCGAGCTCAGCTCCGCCGGCAGCATGCGGCTGGCCGACGAGATCGGCGAGCTGGTCATAACGACCGCCACCGAACTCGGCCCCGCACCCTACCCGAGTACGCCCCAGCAGGCCATCCTGCAACACATCGACCGTTACATCGTCGAACACCTGTCTGACCCGAACCTCCACCCGGCCAGCATCGCGGCGGCACACTTCATCTCGACCCGCCAACTGCACCGGCTGTTTGCCGCCCGCGGCGACACGGTGTCACGCCTGATCCGGCAACTCCGGCTGGAGCGATGCCGACGTGACCTCCTGAGCGGGCACAGCGGCAAGCAGTCCATCGGCGAGATCGCACTACGATGGGGCTTCACAAACCCAGCCCAGCTCAGCCGCGCCTTCCGAACCGCCTACGGAATCAGCCCCCGCCGATTCGAGGCGCAGGCCCACCGCAGGCCGTGAGCCTGCGATCCTCCTTGACCGGCACCACCCGGCCCGGCAGGGCAGAACCCGCGCGCGATATCACCACTAGCACTACCTATCCGGCACGAGCATGGTTGGCCAGCGGCCGTCGTAGCCGGGACGCTGGCACCGCGAACACGAATGGCTGAACCTGTTTGCCGCCTGCGGGCTACCGTCGCCAGCGGGCTGACCAGCCCAGACCCCAATCACCGCACCCAGACGGCGGCACGGCCATCCAGTCTCCCCGCCCCAAGCGCATGAAACCCGGGTCAGTTCACCATATCAACGGCAACTGAATCCCTGATTGGGGCGTTGGCTGTAATATCTGGCCGCATGGGTAACCGCATCCATATCGTCCACATACGTGCGCGTGATGGTCACGCCCACCATTAGCATTCGGCCGCGCAGATCGGCGGGTAGGTGCGCGCGGTTAGTGGCCCACCAGGGTGTCGGCGGCTTCCTGTTCGTAGGGCGTGCACCCGCGACAGAGCGGCCCAGCCTGCATGTTTATGCATGGCTGTCCGGCCACGACAACGCACGGTTCTGCCGCTGTGGGCGATACCGGCGTCGCGCAGGCGGCCGCGTGACTGCAGTTTGCGGCGCTATCGGCGGATGATCCCTCGCGTGGTACCGGTGCTGGCCGCCGACCGGCTGGTGCTCCGCCAGTTCAGCCGGCGCGGACAGCCTGATGCCCCTGGACGGGACCGGCGGTCATGCGTTCGCCGGGCAGCGTGACCAGGACGCGGGCCGGTGGCCGGGGCGGAGGTGCTGCCGCAGTTCCTGGCCGGCTACAAGCGGTACCGGACATCCGGTCCGCTACCCCGACCTGGTCGCGAGCCCGCAGTCCAAAGCAACGCCGCCCACGCCGCCCGGCGCACGAGGACACCCACCGAGCCGGGATCGCCCGCCCACCCGCCCGGCCATGGCGGGGCTTCCGGCCTGCGATAGTCCGGTCAGATGAATACCCCTGCGTCCGGTTATGGGGTTCTCGGTCGCTGCCAGCTCCGCTCCAGTGAACGCCGGTGTCGTCGATGAGGGCGATAGTGCGTCGCAGTGCGGTGGCGCCGGTCGTGCTGTCTCACACCTGTCGCCCGAAGAAGGCGGCGAGGCGGTCGATCGCTGCGGCGCCGGCGGGAACCGGCTGCGGGCCGGCGATGGGCATGTGTCGGGGGGAGCGTGGCCGAGCTGGGCTCGTGACAGTTCGAGTTCGGTTTGGGCGAGGTCGCCGGGCAGGCCGGGAGGCTGCCCAGTAGCGTGAGCCAGGTCCCAGCCGTGGACCAGCAGCTCGGTGATCCGCAGGTGCACGAGCATCGATCCGGGCACCAGGCCCGAATGGCGACTCGAAGGTCCGCTCCAGCACTCCTGGCTGGGCGAACGCCACCTGGCATGCCGCGGGCCGCCGCGCGGTAGGCGGCCCGGAACGGCCAGGTCTCACCGAACGTCTCAAGGCGAGGGGCGTTTGATGCCATAGGAGGGCAAAGCAGGATCGTCCTCATGGGCCCTGCCCCGCGTAGTCGGGCATTATCGGCATGGTGAAAGCACCGGCCTATCGCGACAACCGGCCGCACCACCGGTCTGGCGGCCCGGCCACCCGGAGACGTGGAGCCTCGGCCCGGGTCCGCCGCAGACGGGCCGCTGCCGTGCTCACCGCCCTCGGCGTGAGCGTGATCCTCGCCTGGTACGTGTCCCGCCCGGACAGCCGGGCGGCAAGCCCGGCCAGGCAGGCCCTGGCACCTGCCCACGCTGTGGCCGTGCCACGCGGCCTGCCGGCCGCTGAAGCAGGCCTGATGCCCTGGCACCTGGCGGCCCCGATCAGCCGCGAGGTGGCCGTAGTCGGCCCACCTGGCCGGCTGATCGTACTCGGCGGGCTGACCACCGGCGGTGGCTCGGCAAGCGGGATTTACGCCGTCCGCACCGCCAGCGGGGCCGTCCATCAGGTGGGTGCGCTCAGCGCTCCCTTGCACGACGCCGCGGTGGCCGTGATCGGCCAGCACGCCGTTGTATTCGGGGGAGGGTCGTCGGCCAGTGTGGCCACGGTCCAGGCGTTCACCCTCCGCGGTCCGCGCGGCCGTCCCTCCGCCGCGACCGCCACCACCGCCGGATCGATGCCCGAGCCGCGCTCCGACGCAGTGGCGGCCACCGTCGGCCCAACCACATATGTCGTGGGCGGCTACGACGGGGCCCGCCCGGACGCCGCGGTGCTGGCCACTACGGACGGCCGCACCTTCACAAAGGTCGCCGCGCTCCAGATACCGGTGCGCTACCCGGCTGTCGCCGCGCTCGGGGGGAAGGTCTTCGTGTTCGGCGGCCAGGCCATCACCGGTCCACACCCTGGGGCGCCGGTGGACGCCATCCAGGCCGTCGACCCGGCCCGGCACACGGCGGCCGTCATCGGCCATCTGCCCGAGCCGCTGGCAGGTGCCGCAGCGGTGACCGTGGGCGGCGAGTTGTTCGTGGCCGGCGGCGAAAGCTCCGCCGCACAGCCGCGGACCCCAGGCGTCGGCATGACCCAGCTCGGCCCGGGCGAGAAGAGCGCCGGGGCGGGGGCCGGGGCTTCCTCGTCACCGACCACCACCGTCTCAACGATCTGGGCCTTCGACCCCGCGGCGAAGCGGCTGCTGCCCGCCGGGCACCTGCAGGTGCCGGTGTCCCACGCCGCGGTCACGGTGGCCGGCGGCGCTGCCTGGATCGTCGGCGGTGAGTCCAACGGCGCACTGGTCGCCTCGGTTCAGATGCTGCGCCCGGACCGGGCCTTCGGGACCGCCGGCGCGCCCGGGGCGGGCTCGCCGTATTTCGGGGCCAGGCTCCTCATCGCCGACCGAGGCAACAACCGGCTCCTGCTCCTGGACGCGGGCATGCACGTGGTGTGGAGGTACCCGTCGGCGGCCGCTCCTCGGGACCCCTTGCGCTTCTATTTCCCCGACGACGCGTTCTTCATCGACCACGGCACGGCCATCATCTCCAACCAGGAACAGAACGACACGATCGTCAAGATCGCCTATCCGTCGGGGAAGATCGTCTGGTCCTATGGCCATCCCCGCCGCCCGGGCACCGCCCCGGGATACCTGCACGAACCGGACGACGCGTACCTGCTCAAGAACGGCCAGATCACGGTGGCCGACGCCGTCAACTGCCGGGTGCTGGTGATCAACGCCAGCGGCACGGTCGCGCACCAGATCGGCACCGACGGCGTGTGCGTGCACAATCCGTCGGCCTCGATTGGCTCGCCGAACGGGGACACGCCGCTCCCTGACGGCAACCTGCTGATCTCAGAGATCAACGGGTCGTGGGTAAGCGAGTTCACCCGCAGCGGGAAGCTGGTCTGGACGGTGCAGCTGCCGATCAGCTACCCGTCCGACCCCCAGCAGCTTGGTCCCGACCGCTATCTCATCGCCGATTACGCCTCGCCCGGGCAGATCCTGGAGTTCAACCGCAAGGGGCACATCCTCTACCGCTACCGCGCGACGTCCGGGCCGGGCAAGCTCGACCACCCCTCGCTGGCCGAACTGCTGCCCAGCGGCGTCTTCATGGTCAACGACGACTTCAACAACCGCATGGTCGCGATTGACCCGGCCACCGGAGCGCTCGTGTGGCAGTACGGCATCACCGGCAGGCACGGCACCGCACCCGGCAGGCTTCACACCCCAGACGGCTTCGACCTGCTGCTTCCGAACGGATCAACGCCGACGCACCGCACCACCGGGTAAGAAGCGGCTGGGCGCCCACTCGCGGACATCCACGCGCAGAACGGCCTGATCTGCGCGGCACCCCTCAGCCGGCGCCGAGCAGCCGCCGAGTACAGAACTCACAATTGGGCGGTTCGGGTGCGTCAAGCGCACCTAAGGCTCGTGACGGAGCGTGGCAGGCCAATCGGATCGCCTTCGAGGCGATCCGGCGGCGCCTGCCGATTCTGAGCGGGTAACTGCCGTGACGGCTGCGCGGGTGGCCGCGCCTGGCGCGGCAGCGCTCATCGCTGAGAGGGTGGTTGCCGGGCTGGCTCCTGCGCGGTGTTGTGGGCATGGCCAGATGGGAGGGTTGCTTCCACGAGCGCACTCGCCCCGGCCGGGTGGGTGCTGACGTCCGCACATCGCTGTTCGAGCCGGTGCAGTGACTCGCTATCGCCGAGCGGGAACGCCGCCTCCAGGCGTGCGCAGTCTTGCACTTCGGGAAGGTCGAGGACCGCATCGACCAGGCTTGCGCGGCTGCCCGGGGTGATGTGCCCGGACTCGGCGCGCAGCGACGCCCGGGCGGTTGCGT
>WNFZ01007498.1_pt1 | contig 12122 bp, 10 predicted proteins | sample 5400081 | NCBI WGS metagenome assembly WNFZ01 (sample SAMN13153365, study PRJNA577476) | soil metagenome | isolation source: 80 cm soil or saprolite under grassland replicate 1 | place: USA:California | collected 2016-06-15
TTCCTCCCCATATTTTGACAAACATTGCCACCAAAGGCACTGAGGGCCAAAAGAACCTCGCGATTGGCACACTAAAAACCTCCGAACAATTGCGTGGACAGCGACAGGCGCTTTCCGAGTTCACCGCCGCGGCATTCAGGGTCGCGGTGGGTGGCAAGGAACGCGTCGTATACGATGCAAAGCATGGATCGAATCTTCCGGGTACGGTTGTTCGCAAGGAGGGAGATGGTCCAGTTACAGATGTTGCGGTCAATGAAGCATTTGATGGAAGCGGTTTTACCTATGATTTGTATAACGACGTATATCAAAGAAATTCCATTGATGGAAGTGGAATGCGCCTGGACTCCACAGTACACTATAAAGTAGGTTATGACAACGCTTTTTGGGACGGCGAGCAGATGGTCTATGGTGACGGCGATGAGAACTTGCCCGTAAGCGAACGTCTCTTCAACCGTTTCACTATTGCACTGGATGTTATCGGGCACGAGTTGACGCACGGTGTCACTCAGTTCGAAGCCAAGCTAACGTACTCCCAACAGCCGGGAGCTTTGAATGAATCAATGTCAGATGTGTTTGGGTCGTTGGTAAAGCAATATAAACTCCAGCAGACCGCGACAAATGCAGATTGGCTCATCGGTCAGGGCTTGCTCACGGAAAACGTCAAGGGTGTGGCTCTGCGCTCGATGAAGGCACCTGGTACAGCCTATGATGATCCTGTGCTTGGTAAAGATCCCCAACCGGCGCACATGAAAGATTATGTCACTACGCTCAGTGATAATGGCGGCGTTCACATTAATTCCGGAATCCCAAACCATGCTTTTTATGTCGTTGCTGTGGAATTAGGAGGCAATGCCTGGGAAAAGGCCGGGCAGATTTGGTACGTCACACTGAAAGACAAACTGACCGCAAATTCCAACTTCCAAGCTTGCGCAGACCTCACCTACCAGACCGCAGGAGAATTATTCGGTGCAGGAAGCATTGAACAGCAGGCGGTACAAAAGGGTTGGGCAGAAGTGGGTCTGACAGTAGGCGGAGGCGGTCCCACACCGCCACCCCCAGATGGTGGCGGATGCCTTGAGGCATTGCTCCGATTAATCGGTGCGGCCCCGGCGGTAAAGAGATAATGAGGTAAACATGCAAGTCGAACGGATAAAATATGAACGTACCGGCGGATTCGCAGGAATACGGATTGCCACAGATCTAAAGTTAGATGAGCTATCTGATGAACAAGCTAATTCGATTACGGAATTGCTTGATGATCTGGATTTTGGAGAATTACCTGAACAAATGACAAACGAAGACCCGATGCCAGATCAATTTACATACAAGATTACAGTGGAAACGAAGAAGTGGCAACATACTGTTGTCACAGGAGACGCCTCTGCGCCTGAAAAAATGCAAGAGTTACTACAGTTGCTAAATCGTCTGGCAAGAACTCACAAAAAACAGTAATGCAGAAAGACCTCCGGGCAAGCGCTCGGAGGTCTTTGTGAATCTTTACCGTGGCTATGAGACAAGCGGTAAAATAAAATCATGCCAACAAAAAAACTCTATGGTGCTATTGAAGCGGGCGGCACAAAGTTTGTGTGCGTGGTTGCCGGCGGACCCAATCACATTGTTGACGAAATCCGTTATATGACCACGACACCTGAAGAAACGCTGGGGAAAGCCATTCAATTCTTCCAACCGTTTATCACATCAGGGCAAGTAGGCGCCATTGGGGTCGGTTCTTTTGGTCCATTGGATTTGAATCCTGAGTCATCCACATATGGCTTCATCATGTCTACGCCCAAGCCCGGGTGGAGTAATACCGACGTACTAGGTACACTTCGGCGCGCACTACAAGTGAATATTGCTTTTGACATGGATGTTAACATTGCGGCACTTGGCGAATACTTGTGGGGAGCAAGCAAAGGCTACGATCCTTCGCTTTATCTGACAGTTGGAACGGGAATTGGCGGTGGATATATCGTCAATGGAAAACCCCTGATCGGCTTGCTAAATCTCGAAATGGGACATATTCTTGTCCCTCATAGCCGCGAGCTGGATCCGTTCCCTGGGGTTTGCCCCTTCCACGGCGATTGCTTCGAGGGCTTGGCGAGCGGACCCGCAATCGAGAAGCGGCTCGGGTTAGCCGGAGCAGTGGTCCCTGAGAATGATCCGTTCTGGGATATCGAGGCGGATTACATTGCATCTGCATTAATGAATTACATCCTCACGCTTTCGCCGAAGAAGATCATTCTGGGTGGGGGTGTGATGCAACGCGAGTTCCTCTTTCCTACGGTTCGTCAGAGAGTCCGCGAATTGCTTAATGGCTATGTATCCAATAAAAGCTTACTTGAAAATATTGAAGCTTATATCCTGCCACCGGGACTCGGGAATCAATCAGGCAGCCTGGGAGCGATTGCACTCGCCATGCAAGTTGATGAAGCGAGCAGCTAAAATCAAGATATATGGGCGAATTTTGGTTCAAGGGTCTCATGTCTGTGATAGCCATTCTGGTGATTATCTGGGAGTCTCGTACTTCGACTTCGCAATCATCTAGATTGACCAAACTGTGTCTACTATTGACTGCCTCAGTAAGCATGCTAGCATATTTCAACTTTGGTGTTTTTCATGGTAGCAGCTACGGGGGAGGATGGGTGGGGTTTCAGTATCGGTTCACTCATAAATGGGAGCAATTTCACTATTTTCTGAATGCTAAATATTTCAAAGAACTTAGGTACGATGGATTATATGTAGCGTCAATTGCTGCTCAAAGACAAAGCGATCCTCTTTTGCCTATCCAAGAATATGTTCGGGATATGCATAGTAACCAAATTGTGCCTGTTGCTCAACTCGATGCATTCACTCAGGAGGTGATTGCAAGGTTTACACCAGAACGCTGGTCTAGTTTTGTCCGCGATAATCATTTTTTTGTTACAACGAGCGATAGTAATTATTTGAGACTTGTTCGCAGTGATCATGGGTTCAATGGTTCACCTACTTGGGCATCCATAGCCTTGTTTTTTTGCCGTACATTGCCGGCCAATCTAAATACACTTTTCTTTTTGGGAACCGTTGATATTTTGCTCCTCGGTTTGATGTTTTTCGCCATAAACTGGGCATATGGTTGGCGCGTTTCGTGCTGGACACTTATTCTTTTTGGCTTGAGCTACCCCTCGCGTTATTACTGGAACGGTGGGGCATTCCTTCGTTTAGACTGGCTTGTTGCCTCTGTGATTGGGGTCTGCATGCTGAAAAAACAAAACTATATCCAAGCTGGATTTCTTTTTGGTTATGCTATTATGTCGCGTTTGTTTCCTATATTTTTTCTGATCGGACTGTGCATATTGTTTTTTAAAGATATTATTCTACATCGCCCGATTAATTGGTTTGTACGACTGTGGTCAGGCTTAATAATAAGTATTGCCCTTGGATTCGCTCTAGGAAGTATTGCAGGTGGAGGGTTGAAGATTTGGAAAGAATACGCTGCCAATATTCAAAAACATCGCAACACTTGGCTGACGAATAATGTTGGCCTAGAAAATATTTTGGTTTATGATTCTTATACCTATAACAGGGATTTGGTGAATTGGAATTTGCCGGAACCTTGGCGGCCCTGGCAAACATACATGGTTGAGGTTCAAAAAGAGAAAAGCTTTCCTATTATTGTTGTTACAGCTATTTCTCTCGTGTTCATCGCGAAGGCAGCTTGGCAGGCTAGTCTAGATGAGGCGGCGATTATCTGTATAGCTGCTGTTTTTGTACTTACCTTACTCACATGTTATTACTGGGTTATGCTTATTCTGGTCGGCTTAAAAAAAGGCAATCTTGGGACCATACTTGTTTTAATCCTTAATGCTATATTATTTGGGGTTCATATTTTTTATGACCCTGTCTTTGAAATTATCTATGGATTTATGTCATGGGGACTAATGGCTTTCTTTGTTTTCTGGCTTGGACATGATCTACTAGCTGGAAACAAACATCCTTCGCATGTTATTACTATGGCGCGGGCCAGGGAATAATGGCAGGCTCGGAAAATCCATGTTTTTCAACCGTATAGAGCTTTCCTGAGGAGGGCTGAGCGCATCCCGCTTCATCTTGAACTGTGTAGCTTGTAGAATACTGATCAGGGTAGGAATCCGTCCACCACTTGAAGATAGTGTCCTGGCAGACGAATAATTCGAGCAAATAGCCTCTATCCTTATCCTTTGTCATTTCGATCCGATCCCAGCTAATCGTAACGTTGTTTCCATCACGAACAGCAATCACATTTTTGGGTGGGCCATATTGATTGCTCCCAATCGATTGTAGATTAAGTTCCTTATAAGCGACCGTTGAAATATCTCCAACCACATCAACGACGGATGGCGCGACCCAGCAGAAATAATTCAATTTATCGAACTTGATGTAAAGCCAGTTGCTGTAGATATAACGCCCACGCACACTACCCTTATCACCTACATACAAGTCCGCCGCGTGAAGATAGGCAACTGAGGGCCCGTAGCGACAATGCGCCTGCTTATTCACGGTCACGGTTGGAAATGCAAACGTTGGCGTGGTAGTAACGGTTGGCGATAATATGATCGTTGGAGTGGATGTAACCGTAGGTGTAAAGGTTTTAGCTGGTGTGAGTGTGGCCACAGACGTTTCTGTTAAAGTGTTTGTAGCAGTGATGGCTGGTACAGTGGGAGTGACTGGCTCTTCGGTTGAAGACGCACAGGCTGAGAGAAGCGCCACAGCAAATAACAAAACACAACAGTCTTTCATTTCAACTCTTTCAATAGCGCAATCATATTCTTGCCTAGCGCGTCATTGTTATACCCACCCTCCATAATGGTAATCGTTGGAAGTCTGAGTGAAGCGATGCGTTTTCCAATTTCACTGATTCCTTTTCTAGTGATCTTGAAGGTTCCGAGTTTGTCATCTCGGTAAAGATCCATGCCAGCAGAGATCACGAGATAGTCCGGTTTGAATGCACGGATTAAGTCAAGTGTGCCATCAAGCGTCTTGAGATAAGACTCGTCGTGTGTCTTGGCGGGCAGAGGGAAGTTGTAGTGAAATCCGAAGCCTTTTCCATCGCCGCGCTCATCCGGATAGCCAAAGTAATGTGGATATTCAAAGTTCGGATCAGCATGGATGGAGATACTTAACACATCATCGCGCTCATAAAAAATATCTTCCGTACCGTTGCCCGCGTGATAATCGATATCCAGGATAGCCACCTTGCCTTTGGACGAAAGCCAATTTGCCGCGACAGACGCATTGTTGATAAAACAATAACCAGCTGCATAATCTTTCCCTGCATGATGACCCGGGGGACGGCATAAAGCAAAAGCGACGCGCTCTCCATTCGCCACAACTTCTGCTGCGTTCAATGCACAATTTGCAGAAGCCAGCGCAGCAGGATATGTTCCCTCGACAATACAAGCGCTTAAATCCATCACGTAATAACCCGCCTGTCCAAGCAGGGAGGTCGGCTTTTGAGGATGACGCCGAAGCGCGAAGGTGGAAGGCAACATGACAGTCTTATCTTTGGCTTCTGAATCCATCCACTTGTCCCAACAGGATTCGAGAAAGTCGATGTAGCCCTTATCATGTACTTCATAGACCGGGTCGAGTCCAAAATCCTTTGGTTCAAGGACTTCTGCCCAGCTTGTTTTTTTCAAGGCCTTCAAAACTTTGTCAACGCGGTCAGCATTTTCCATATAGGGAGAACGCAAGCCACCATCCATAATTTCAAAGGGTGGTTCATGCTTACGATGCGCATCAGAATAATAGACTTTCATTTCATCTCCGTAAGAACTTGTACTACAATTCTATCAATAGAACGGAGGAAAGATGGACGTATTCGAAGCAATACACAACCGACACTCACAGGGAAAAGTCAAACCTGATCCGCTGCCACGTGAATTGATCGAAAAATTATTAGATGCGGCTGTTCAAGCCCCAAATCATTATAAGGTGAGACCCTGGCGATTTGTCGTTTTGACTGGGGACGGCCTTAAAAAATTGGGTGATGTGATGGCTGCTTCGCAACTGAAACGCCATCCTGATTTCCCATCAGAAGCATTCGACAGCTGCCGCGCGTTGCCCTTGCGCGCTCCTGTCGTGATCGCGGTCGGTGTAGAGAAACCAAGCGAACCTAAAGTGTTGGAGATTGAAAACATTTGTGCAGCTGCAGCCGCGTGCGAGAATCTTTTGCTGGCTGCCCATGCCATGGGACTTGGTGCAAAATGGCGCACCAGTGAATGGGCGCGCGACCCGCTGGTGAAAGAGTTTTTAGGCTTTTCAGCAGACCAGCATATTGTTGCATTTCTTTATATCGGCTATCCTGAGTTTATTGCTGAATACCCACCAAGGCCCTCGTTTGAAGATAGAACAGTTTGGATGGAATAAAGCAATAAGTTTGAAGTAAGAAAATAAAAAGAGCAATGCGAGGTTGATACTTCATTGCTCTTTTACTTTTACCTTTTTACTTCTGACTTGTTTACTTGTATCCTTATTTACTTATTTTCCAATTCTTTCAATACATCAATCATCAAATCTGGCCGATCTGTCATGATGCCATCCACACCCCATTCGATGTACTGCTTCATCAGTTCAGGATCGTTGACTGTCCACGGCTCAACTTTGACATTTTTCGCATGTGCCTCGCGGATAAATCGTTTTGTCATAATGGGAATGTTCTTCGATTCCTTCGGATCATATGGAGGTTGAATCGATTGATATTGCGGTGCGACGAGTCCGCTCAAAAATACTTTGCCGAGCAAAACAAATTTTGTCACCTCGCCGCGTGAAGCGGATGTGGCGACTTCAGGACAGGTCGTGCGGAAGTTTTGCATCGCCTCATCATGGAACGAGGCGATCACCGCGTTATCCTGCATGTTGTATTTGCGGATCAAATCACATAATGGTTTATCAATCGGATTCTGAGTTAGTTTGATCTCTATAACATAGCGCATCTGTGGGAATTTCTGAAAAAGCTCCTCTAGTGTTGCCACTTGGATTCCTTGCCCGCGATACGGAAAGGTCTTGCCATTATTTATTGACCATTTATAGGCTGCATCAAGTTGCTTCAATTCCACAAGAGTCAACTCTTCGATCAGACCGGTGCCATCTGTGGTGCGGTCTACTTTTTCATCATGCACCAAAACGATTTGACCATCTTTCGTGATGTGGGCATCCATCTCAAGAACGTCTGCTCCGATCTTGACCGCGTGTTCAAACGCGTACATGGTGTCCCCAGGCCAGACTCCATCTCCGCCTTGATGCGCAATCACTAGTGGAGGTTTTATAGTCTTGTAATAGTCTTTTGAGGGCGCATCTGGTGTGAAGAGCAGAAGTAATATCAAGCTGAGGAAGATCAGCGCTGCCAGAACAAGTAACGGTTTTAATTTCATGATTTGCACCAAGTCGTTCTAGGAGAATAGAGTTATTAGATCATTTATTTGTATACAGCTCTGTTCGTAAATTTTTCATCACCCTGACAACACGCGGCGAGAAGTAATTCTCCGTTTGAGTGCCAACCATATAAACATCCGACACATTTGGAAAGAATTGAGGTGGATTTTTTAGTTCGAAGATCACTAATCCGTTTTGAGGACCAATCAGGAAAAATAACAGCCGCGCTTTTTCGTTAGGCTCATAGCCTATTTTGTCAGTTCCAGACTCGCCCTCACCTGCCTTATAGTAACGAGGATAGATCGCGCGGCCATACAATGTGACTTCTCCCTCTTCTGGTAGCAAGCCGATTTGTTGAATCATCTCTTCTTGTGATTTCGGTGGATATTTCTGTGGAAAAATGGATTCTGTAATTGGAAGGAAAGCACCTAGAAACAGGACCAATATGAAGCTTAGCATGAAATAACGACGGGATAATGCAGGCGATTTCTCAGTGCCAATATTTTGTTCAGGTGGAAGCTGAATCCAAGCCGCGATATTTTCTCGTGTCCCTTGCACAAAGGAGAGTAATAACCCTCCAAATAAGAGTAAACCAAAAATTTCATAGAGATAAATACTCCAATCCACTGGAACGACGAAACGTTGCCCGGAACTTAAGAATAATGCTGTCCATCCGTTGTATATGAGACCAAGACTAAGTGGAAGCAAGCCAATCAACCCATGGCGATACCATGCAGTTGCAAGCCCAATGCTGAAGAGAAAAAGATAGAACACAAAAAGTGGGATTTGCTTGCTGGTAAGTGGTGTTTTCCAAAATGCATGCTGTGGCATAAAAAGTTCGACGGGCGATCGTATTTCATCGCGAATAGGGAATGCTAACAAGCTGGCAATTTCATTATTGACAAAATGATTCGCGGCAGAGTGCAATATGAAACTGGGGTTTTCTCTAAAGCTAGCGATTGCCATCTTTGTCAGTCGACTGGAATATTGCGCGTCATTTTCGCCAGGCAGGCGCGGCAATATTTCATTGCCTGTACTTCCACTCCAGCGGCGTGCCATTGTCATGGTCTGTGAGATGGGATTATCTAGGATGAATCCGCCGGTGGCAACATAATTTCGTATGAGCCATGGAGTGATTGTTAGCGTAAAACCAATCACAATAAAAATCGAACCTTTCATCCATTGTTTATGGTCCGGAATGACAAAAAGAGCAACGCATAGAATGAGGGCAATAAGAGCAGAACTTTGTAATCTTATCAGTGCCGCTGCACCGAACACGCTACCGATCAAAAGTGGCAACCAAGCAGGTCGATTCGAGGATCGCGACCAACGGATCGAAAGCAAAGTCGCCAGACTGAGGAGAAGCGCGGTAGGTAATTCTGAAAGGAATAATTTGGAATAAGTTAGATTACTAGCGAACGGCACGGCAACATTTGAGTTTATATCTCTAAATGCAGCCAATAGTGATAAGCCCACACCTAGTGGTCTGCCACCAATCTCTTTGCCTAAAAGATATAGCAGAACGGGAAAGAGTGCCAACACAAGAGTCTGTAGGATAATAATGGTTTGGTAGTTTTGATTTCCGAATAAGTGTATCCAGGTTAAGAAGGCAACATAAAATGGTCGTGCAGGAACCTCGGGCCATAAAAAGCCATTTCCAATCAATGCAGATTGAGCATATTGAGCATAAATTTGTGCATCGGAGAAAGGATAGATTTCAAAGTTGGGTGCACGAGGTGGCATAGCGGTAAAAGCCGGTTTTATGGGTTGGCTTAACCAAAGCACAACAGTAAATGCGTAAATTCCAAAAGGAATCCATTTTTGATTTTTCTTCGAGAGAATATTTGGAAAAAACGCAAAGATTGCGATAAGCACTAAAGTTAGAAAAACTTGCCATTCAAGGAAAGGAATAGGAGGTGCGCCCCAGTTATCTTCATGTGTAATACCAATTTTCGTGGTAACACTCCATCCCCCAAGCAGTGAAAAAAAAGCAATTAGGAAAATTACCTTTTTCCAAATCGGTTGAAAAGCATCGAAGACCTGTTTAGCTCTTCCAACTCTATTCCACGCGATCAATATTGCGAGCTCCAAACTGGAAAAACCAAACCAAGATACTAACGGGCGTACGCGTGCTGCATATATAGGAAACAATGGATTGCTTTTGAATAGTGGGATATCAATAATAAAAATAATTGCAGCGATTGTTGTTGAAAGGGCAACAATATAAATCGAATCCCATAAAACAAAATGTTGATCTAAATTAAGCCAGTTTTGATGAAATGTTGATCGACGGCTCTGGAGCCATAACACTACACAAATGCAAGCGGATTCTCTGTATCAGTTGGAATAAGAACAAGCCAACATAATACAACTATTCCTTGTATCCCCCATAGACTAAAGAGAACTTGCCAGTAATCGGGCTTCGTTGTTTTCATCAGTTCAATAATATACCTGAACTTATCTGGCTTGGCAATTTACTCTTTAAAAGTATGCTATTGATCTCCTATTTTAAGAATAAGACCTGACGAAAGTCAGGTCTCGTCTTTCTAAATTCCCACTCCCAAATAGCGGGCAATCGCCATGAAGATCACGGCAAGGATCAGCGCTGCAACAGATATATTTGAATAAGTAGCTTGTTGTTTTCGAATTGCCTGCATTTGAGCCATTTGTTCGGGGGTGGGCTTTCCCCTGAATTGTGCGCCAAGATCTGCCATCGCTTTGGTAACACGTCCAATCATGATACCGAATATAAAGCCGATCAGCGCGGACCCTGCGCCGATGTTAAGGCCGATAGCAAAGCTTGACCTTAGCCAGGCTGCTCCAGCCCTTGCATCCAAGCTGTATAGGAAAACACCTGCCAGAATAGTCAAGCCAGCCGCTACAGACATTCGATTACTGAACTTCAAGTTATTCATCAAATGGGCCACAAATTTTTGTCCTGCTTCCGCCGTTGCGCCGGCTGCGGGCCCAATAAAGAAGGTCATAATTAACGTACCGCCAACCCAAATTACTCCAGATACAATGTGTACGATACGAAGCAGCCAAATCAGGTAAATCATTTTCTCTCCTCAAATTGGAATGAATTTGGACATGATAACACTAAATTTAGAGGGTTGTTGCTATAAGTTGATTTGATGAAGCAACAAATTCTGACATGGAACCTACGGCAAAAGCCAAATCTATCGTTCACAGAGATATGATCCATTTGCTCTCATACCGTATTTTCGTCTCAAAGCTTGTGCTATCAGACTGCCAATAAGACCAAGTCAATATGCGATGATGTAATAGATAAAGTAACTCCCTTTGTAAGGAACGCGTTATTCAATTTGTCTCTTTATTAGGTGATCCGATGTCTGTTTCTAACGCGCAGAAAATAATCACGCAAACACTTGTTTCATGGAATGGTGTATCGACTGCACCGCATCGCTTCGGAGGCGTGGAGTATCGTCTCGGCACGCGTGAACTTGGTCATATTCACGGTGATCATCTCATCGATGTTCCATTCCCGAAAAAGGTGCGCGATGAAATTGTAAATGCAGGTCTTGCCGAGCCTCATCATATTTTGCCTGAAACCGGCTGGGTCAGCTTTTACTTGCGAGAGGAAGAAGACGTACAAAAAGCAATTACCCTCCTACGTCGTTCGTATGAAATTGCATTAAAGCAAAAGCAGCCTCGCAGCACGACGAACTAAAATCTTTATTGTAGCGTTTCGATTGCTTGTTTAGCTAAGGTATGCAGTTCACGATCTGCCCGGTTCGAGACAATTTCTTGCAATGCAGGTAAGGCGCGTGGATCTTTCAAATTCCCCAACGATCCAATCACATGTTTCTTTACTTCACGCTCGGGATCATCTAACATTTCTAAAAGGATGGGTGTGACACGCGCATCATTGATTTTGGGCAGCGCATCCACAGCATGGATTCGAATCCACATTTCGGGATGACTCAACGCCTCAGTCAACACGTCGACCGCTGGTACACCAAATTGAGCCAGCGACTCTGCTGATACTTTCCCCACCTCATGATGCAAATCATAAAGCGCCATGCCAAGTGGTTCGATGGCACGGGGATCATGTAATTTCCCAAGCAAGATCGCGGCAAACTTGCGGACAGTTCCCTCTTTATCTTGCAAAGCGTCAATCAGCGGATTGACTGCTATAATGCCCATCTTTTCAATCGCTGCCAACAGATCGCTTGCAGCATATTCGCGTTCATACCACCAGAACGAATCGTGCAAGGCTTCCATAAGATAAGGCAATGCCGCAGAGTGCTGTGTGTTTCCCAATGCTCGCGCCGCAGCCTGCCGGACTTCGATTTTTGGGTCATCTAGTAACACATTTGTAATATCATCGAATGTAGATGGGTCTTTAAATAATCCAAGTGCCAGGCATGCCGCGCTGCGGACTTCATCTTCTTTGTCTTTTAATAACCTAACCAAAGGCTGGATTGCTTTTGGTTCACCAATTTTTCCGAGTGCTAATGCAGCGCGCGAACGGACAGTAAAATATTCGCCCTGTAATGCTTCTAATAAAGCAGGCACTGCGTTACGATCTTTGTTGATCGCAAAGACTTCAGCGACGCGCCCACGAATGATGGGATGTTCAGTATTAAGAGTCCTTATCAGTGAAGGAGTGGCGGAAGGGATTCGGGCAAGGATCTGCTGATATAACGGGAGCAGATTTGCGTCTTTCGTTTGAAGCGCCTCAATCAGAGCTGGCACAGCTTCTTTACCCA
>WNFZ01008370.1_pt1 | contig 12121 bp, 10 predicted proteins | sample 5400081 | NCBI WGS metagenome assembly WNFZ01 (sample SAMN13153365, study PRJNA577476) | soil metagenome | isolation source: 80 cm soil or saprolite under grassland replicate 1 | place: USA:California | collected 2016-06-15
GGCGTTCAAGAAACAGCGCTACCGGTGGGCCTCGGGCGGCGCGCAGATCATCAAGAAGCACTGGCGCCAGTTCTTGCCGGGTGCGCGCCTGCTGTCCCGCGACCAGAAACGCGAATTCGCCGTGGGCTGGCTCAATTGGCTCGGCGCCGAGACCGTCGGGGTCGCGGTCGCGCTGCTCAACCTGCTATGGGTGCCTGTCGTCGCCTTCGTGGGCATCGCGATCCCCGACAAGATCCTGACGTTGCCGATCATTGCGGCGTTCGTGGTTTCGATCGTGCACTTCGTCGCAGTCTACCGTCTGCGGGTCGCAATCTCGCTGGGCCACGCGATCGGCGCCATGTTCGCGGCGATGTCGGTGCAATGGACGGTCGCGCGCGCGGTCGGCGACGGCCTGATCAAGCAAAGCCTGCCGTTCGTGCGCACCGCAAAGGGCGCCGGCAAGAGCAAGGGCCGGGAGTTTCAGGCGTTCTGGGAAACGATCCTCGGCGTCGCATTGCTGGTCGGCGCGGCGATCCTGTTCCTCACCAATCGCCAGCAGATCCGCGAGATCTACATCTTCGCCGCGGTGCTGGTGCTGCAGAGCCTGCCGTTCCTCTCGGCGCTGGTCATTGCCGTGCTCGAGAGCTCGCGTATCAACGATTTCGCCTACTGGCGCCGGATCGAGGCGCGCATTGCCGAATTCATTCCGCGGCGCGCCCTCATCCCCAAGGCGCCTGCGCGCGCCGACAAACCGCTCGAACCGCTGCCGTGATCGGGGATCGGATTTCGTGAGATTTCGTAGGGTGGGTTGAGCGTTGAGATTTCGTAGGGTGGGTTGAGCGTCAGCGAAACCCATCAGCTCTCGCCGAAATTACCTGCCTCGTCTTGGACGTCGCCGCCCCAATCTTCCGGATAACGCGTCACGTAATAAATCGATGCCTTCTGTGAGAAGGCGCAACTGTCGATTCTCCAAGTTTACCGTGAAGAAATAACTCCCGCCGAGAACGAAGTTGCGCCGATACTCCACCATCCAACCTCCGCGCCGCAGCTCATGCGATGGGTTTCGCTCGCTACGCGCTACCCATCCTACGACCGTCACGCCGGCAACGCCGTCTCCACCAGCCGGACCCAGTACGACGCGCCGACCGGGATCGCCTCGTCGTTGAAATCGTAAGCCGGGTGATGCAGTCCGGCGGAAGCGCCGTTGCCGAGGAAGATGAAGGCGCCGGGCCGCGCCTGCAGCATGAAGGAAAAATCCTCGGCGCCCATCATGGGCGGCGCTCCGGCATCGACCCGCTCGCGCCCCGCGATCTCGGCAGCAACCGAGGCGGCGAACGCGGTCTGCCGCTCGTGGTTGCTGGTCACCGGGTAATCGCGCTTGTAGGTGAGCTTGGCCGTGGCGCCGTGGAGGCGGGCGGTCGCCTCGACGATCTCGTGAAGCCGCCGCTCGAGCAGATCCCGGACTTGCGGCGTCAGGCTGCGGGCGGTGCCGCACAGTCGCGCGGTTTGCGGAATCACATTGTCAGTGTGCCCGGCCTGGAACATGCAAATCGAAACGACCGCGGCATCGAGCGGATCGACGTTGCGGGATACGACCGACTGCATCTGATTGATCATCTGCGCGCCGACCAGGATCGGATCGACGGCGAGATGCGGCTTGGCCGCGTGACCGCCGAGGCCCTCGATGTCGATATAGAGCCGGTCGGCGGCGGCCATCATCGCGCCGGGGCGGATCGCGAATTGCCCGACCGGAAGCCCGGGAAAGTTGTGCATCCCGAACACCTCGTCGATGCCGAAGCGATCGACGAGGCCGTCCTCCAGCATGGCCTTGGCGCCTGCCCCGCCCTCCTCCGCCGGCTGAAAGATCACCACCGCGGTTCCGGCGAAATTGCGCGTCTCGGCGAGATATTTGCTGGCGCCCAACAGCATCGCCGTGTGCCCGTCATGACCGCAGGCGTGCATCTTGCCGGGCACCGTGGATTTGTACGCAACGTCGGTCGCCTCTTCGATCGGCAGCGCATCCATGTCGGCGCGCAGGCCGATCGTCCGCCCCGCTTGCGTCCGCTTGCGCCCGCGGATCACGCCGACGACGCCGGTCCTGCCGAGCCCAGTCACCACCTCGTCGCAGCCGAACGCCTTGAGCTTGTCGGCAACGCTCGCCGCAGTGCGGTGCACTTCGTAGAGAAGCTCCGGATGCGCATGGAAATCATGGCGCCAGCCGGCGATCTCGTCCTGCATGGCGGCGATGCGATTGATGATCGGCATCTGGGCGGCTCCTCGGAAGACCGGTGCCGGGAGCGCCTAGGAGGTGGGGCTGCGGCCACGGCCCGGCCGCGCTCCAGCATGGGTCGGCGCCCACGCTAGCAATCGAGGGTCGCGATGTCGATCAAGAGGTAGATTCTTGCCCGGGGAAGGGAATCGCCCTTAGCATGCGAGCGGGCTGAAACGGGACGGGGTATGGCCGGCATCGACGCAGATCCCAAGCGACATTCTCAGCGCTGCCGTTTGCGCGCCCCCAACCCTTCCGAGAGGTTGGGGGCGTGCTCCCGCTTCGACAGATAGCCCAGGGGGAAAGCTCATGTGGAACCAAGTCTATAATCCGCTCGGCAACGCGGCGTTATCGACACTCGTGGCAGCGCTGCCGGTCGTGACGCTGCTGGTTCTGATCGCCTCGGGCAAGGTGAAGGCGCATGTTGCCGCCTTGATCGCCCTCCTGGTGGCGATTCTCGTCGCCGTCATTTTGTTCACGATGCCGGCGGGGCTGGCGATCCGCGCCAGCATTTTGGGCGCGGTGATCGGCTTCTTTCCGATCGGCTGGATCGTGCTCAACGTCATCTTCATGTATCGGCTGACCGTGGAGAAGGGCGCGTTCGAGACCCTGCAGCAGACGATCGGCGGCGTCACGAAGGACCGCCGTCTGCAGTTGCTCCTGATCGCATTTTCGTTCGGCGCCTTCTTCGAGGGCGCCTCGGGCTTCGGCACTCCGGTCGCGGTGACCGGCGCCATCCTCATCGGGCTCGGCTTCTCGCCGCTGGCCGCCTCCGGTCTCTCCCTGATCGCCAATACCGCGCCGGTCGCCTACGGGGCGCTGGGAACGCCGATCGTCGGCCTCGCCAGCGTGACCGGGCTCGACCCCTACGTGCTCGGCGCCATGGTGGGGCGGCAATTGCCGTTCTTCTCGCTGATCGTGCCGTTCTGGCTGATCTGGGCCTTTGCCGGCTTCCGCGGCATGATCGAGATCTGGCCGGCGATCCTCGTCTGCGGCGTGTCCTTCGCCATCCCGCAATTTTTGATCTCGAACTACATCAATCCCTGGATCGTCGACGTCGGCGCCTCGCTGGTCTCCATGGCCTGCCTGATCGGCTTCCTGGAGATCTGGCATCCCAAGACGCTGTGGACCTCCCCGGCCCTGCGCAGCCATGATGATTCCGCCGCGACGATGCCGCCGCCTCGCGCTGCCGGACCCGAGCCGAGCACCCGCCAGATCTGGCTGGGACTGATGCCGTGGATCATCGTCTGCGTCGTGCTGCTGGTCTGGGGCACCGGTTGGTTCAAGGCGCTGGTGAATCCGATCTTCAGCTGGAATTACGACGTCCCCGGCCTCGATAAGATGATCAACAAGGTGGCGCCGGTGGTGTCCCAGCCGACTCCGGAACGCGCGACCTTCGCCTTCACCTATCTATCGTTCACCGGGACCGGCATGCTGATCGCCGCGATCATTTCCGGCTTCCTGATGGGATTCTCGCCGGCCAAGCTCGCGGTGGAATACGGCAAGACCATCAAAGTGTGCGCCTATTCGCTCATCACCATCTCGGCCATGCTGGCGATCGGGACGCTCACCCGGCTGTCGGGGGTCGATGCGACGCTCGGGCTCGCGTTCGCCACCACGGGCATTCTCTATCCGTTCTTCGGAACCCTGCTCGGCTGGCTCGGCGTCGCGCTCACCGGCTCGGACACCGCCTCCAACGTGCTGTTCGGCAACCTGCAGAAGATCACCTCCGAGCAGCTCGGGCTCAGTCCGGTTCTCATGGGCGCCGCCAATTCCTCGGGCGGCGTCATGGGTAAGATGATCGACGCGCAATCGATCGTCGTCGCCTCGACCGCCACCAATTGGTTCGGCCACGAGGGCACGATCCTGAGGTTCGTATTCTGGCACTCGATCGCGCTCGCCTGTCTGGTCGGCATCTTGGTGATGCTGCAGGCCTACGTCCCGCCGTTCACCGGGATGGTTTACTGACCGCCGCGGGCGTGGCGGCGAAATCGGGCCCGGCGCGGCAGCCGCCGCGGGGTTTGCCGTTTGCCTGCCCGGGAAACGCTCTGGACCCGTCGCGCCGATCAAGCTTAAGCTCCGGGCCGAGCGAGCAGCCGCCGCGCTGATCGGCGGCAAGGTCGAGAGGTAGCAATGAAATTGAGGACTGCGTTTCTCGCGCTTGCCATCGCGATGCCGATGGTCTGCGAGGCGTCCGCCGCAACATTCCGTTTCGGCTTCCAGGGCGATCTCAAATCGCTGGATTCCTACAGCCTCAACGAGACCTTCACGCTCGGGGTGCTGGGCAACGTCTACGAGGGATTGACCAAGCGCGACAAGAACCTCGAGATCGTTCCGGGTCTCGCCGAGCGCTGGGAAGTGGTCGAACCGACGCGGTGGCGGTTCTATCTGCGCAAGGGCGTCAAGTTCCACAACGGCGAGGATTTCACCGCGGACGACGTGGTGTTCTCGGCCGAACGGGCCCGCGCCAACGGCTCCGATATCAAGACGCGGCTGCCCGCCGACGCCAAGGCGGTCAAGGTCGACGATCACACCGTCGATTTCGTGCTCTCCCAGCCCAATCCCATTCTGCATTACGAATGGGACACCTGGTACATCATGTCGAAGAAATGGTCGGAAGCGAACAATTCGGCCATGCCGCAGCCCGCGACCGGCCAGCAGATGAGCTACGCGGCGCTGCACGAGAACGGCACCGGCCCGTTCATCATCACCGAGCATCAAGCCGGCGTGCGCACCGTGTTCAAGCCCTACCCCAATTGGTGGGGCAAGCCCGAGCACAATTTCGACGAGGTGATCTTCACCACGATTTCCAATGACGCGACCCGGGTCGCGGCGCTGCTGTCCGGCGACGTCGATTGGGTCGATCCCGTGCCGCTGCAGGACATTCCGCGAGTCAATGCCAATCCCGGCACGCAGGTGCTGACCAGGCCGGAGCTCCGCACGATTTTTCTGGGGTTCGACCAGACGCGGGACGAGCTCAAGGCGTCCAGCGTGAAGGGCAAGAATCCATTCAAGGACGTGCGCGTGCGCAAGGCCTTCTATCAGGCGGTCGATATCGAGGCGATCAAATCGCGGGTCATGCGCGGGCTGGGCACGCCCTCGGCGCTGATGATCTCGCCGCTGCTGTTCTCCCGATCGGGCGAGTTCAAACGCTGGCCCTATGATCCGGAAGCGGCGAAGAAGCTGCTCGCCGAGGCCGGCTATGCCAGCGGCCTCGAGGTGACGATGGACTGCCCGAACGACCGCTACGTCAACGACGAAGCGATCTGCCAAGCCGTGGTCGCGATGCTGGCGCGCGTCGGCGTGAAGATCGATCTATTGGCGCAGCCCAAGGCCAAATATTTCGCCAAGGTGCTGGCCTCGGGCGGATACGACACTTCGTTCTATCTGCTCGGGTGGACTCCCGGGTCGCTCGATTCCTGGAACGTGCTGGCGAACATCATCGGCTGCCGGGACGAGAAGGGCAAAGGCGGCCAGTTCAATTTCGGCAATTACTGCAATCCCAAGATCGAGGAGCTGCGTGACAAGATCCTGGTGGAAGCCGACAAGACCAAGCGCGACGAGCTGATCGCCCAGGCATTTCGGATCGCGCACGAGGACGTGGCCTATATCCCGCTGCATCAGCAGGCGCTGGTCTGGGGCGTCTCCAAGAAGGTGCATGTGGTCCAGCGACCGGACAACCAGATCCTGTTCTACTGGTTCCGCAAAGACTGAGGCATTCACCCTCCCCTCGCGCGCCACGCGGCCGAACAGCGCAGGATATCGCACATGCTTGACGGCTGGCTCGGCACACCTCCCCCGGAAAGGGGGAGGTCGACCCGGCCAAGTTGGATGTTTCCGACTTGGCCCAAAATATATCTGCCGAAATCGGCAAGAGCCGATTTCGGTTGGCGGTCGGGAGGGGGTCGCGATCCCCTCCCCATCCCTCCCCTACAAGGGGGGAGGGAGCAGGGCACGGCGCGCGCGGAGGCACATACCATCGCGCCCTCCACGGGAGGGTAAGCTCCATGCTCGCCTTCGTCGTCCGCCGCGCACTCGAAGCCGTGCTGGTCATGCTGGTCGTGGCTTTGATCGCGTTCGCGTTGTTCCGCTTTGTCGGCGATCCGATCAACCAGATGGTGGGGCTCGAGACCAGCTTCGAGGAACGCCAGCAGCTGCGCCAGGCGCTCGGCTTGAACGATTCCGTGCTCATACAGTTCGTCCGCTTCGTGTGGCACGCGCTGCGCTTCGATTTCGGCATTTCCTACCAGTTCAAGCGGCCGGTCATCGAGCTGATCGGCGAGCGCTTTCCGGCGACGATCGAGCTCGCGGTGGTTTCCGCGCTGTTTTCGCTGCTGCTCGGGATTCCCATGGGCGTCTATACCGCGCTCAACCGCCAATCCTGGCTCTCCAAGCTGTTCCTGGCAATCTCCCTGATCGGCATCTCGCTTCCGACATTCCTGATCGGCATCCTGCTCATCTTCGTGTTCGCGGTGAGCTTTCAGGTCCTGCCCTCGTTCGGTCGCGGCGAGGTGGTTCGTCTGGGCTTTTGGAGCACCGGATTGCTGACCGGCTCCGGCCTCAAGGCGATCATTCTGCCCGCCGTGACGCTGGGCCTGTTCCAGATGACGCTGATCATGCGGCTGGTTCGCTCGGAAATGCTCGAAGTGCTGCGGACCGATTACATCAAATTCGCGCGGGCGCGAGGCTTGAGCAACCGCGCGATCCATTTCGGCCACGCGCTGAAGAATACGCTGGTTCCGGTGATCACCATTGCCGGGCTCCAGATCGGATCGATCATCGCCTTCGCCATCATCACCGAGACGGTGTTCCAGTGGCCCGGAATGGGCCTGATGTTCCTGCAGGCGGTGCAGAACGCCGACATCCCGATCATGTCCACCTATTTGCTGCTGGTGTCCGGCATCTTCGTCACCATCAATCTGGTCGTCGATCTGCTCTATGTCTCGGTCGATCCGCGAATCCGGATCGATCGGCGGGTGGCGTGAGACATGGTCGAGCAGTGCCAATCCTTGCCGGCGCCGCAACGAGGTGGGTTCGCTGCCGCGCTCGACAGCGACCTGCTGCACGCGTTCCTGCGCTCGAAAATCACCGTTGCGGCCGCCCTGATCACCGTCGTGCTGGTGCTCGCCGCGATCCTGGCGCCCTGGATCGCGCCGCATGATCCGTTCGACCTGAGGCAGCTCAATCTGCTGGATTCCCACTTGCCGCCGGCGTGGCTCGCGGACGGCGATCCGCGCTACCTGCTCGGGACCGACGATCAGGGCCGCGACGTGCTCTCCACGATTCTATACGGCTCGCGCATCTCGCTCAGCGTCGGCGTGCTCTCGGTCGGGCTCGCGGCCGCGGTCGGCATCGTGCTCGGGCTGATCGCCGGCTACGCCGGCGGCTTCCTCGACGCACTCATCATGCGCATCGCGGACGTACAGCTGACGTTCCCGGCGATCCTGATCGCGCTCTTGATCGACGGCACGGTGCGCGCGCTGTTCGGCGCGCAGCGCAACGAGACCCTGGAGTTCTGGGTGCTGGTGCTCTCGATCGGCATGTCGTTCTGGGTGCAGTACGCCCGCACCGTGCGCGGCTCGACCATGGTCGAAAAGAGCAAGGACTACGTGCTCGCCGCCCAGCTGATCGGCATCCATCCGGCCACGATCCTGTTCCGCCACGTGCTGCCCAATGTCATCGGACCGGTGCTGGTGATCGCCACGATCAACCTCGCGCTCGCGATCATCACCGAAGCGACGCTGTCGTTCCTCGGCGTCGGCCTGCCGCCGACGCAGCCCTCGCTCGGCACCCTGATCCGGATCGGCAACAATTTCCTGTTCGCGGGCGAATGGTGGATCGCGATCTTTCCCGGCATCACGCTGGCGCTGCTCGTGGTCGCCATCAATCTGCTCGGCGATTGGCTGCGCGACGCCCTCAATCCTCGCCTGCAATGACGGAGCCCGTGCTCAGCGTCCGCAATCTCCGGGTCGAGTTCCCGACCCGGCGGGCGCGGCTCGTGGCCATCGACGACGTGTCGTTCGACATCCTGCCCGGCGAGGTACTGGGCATGGTCGGCGAATCCGGAGCCGGCAAATCGGTCACCGGCACGGCGATCGTCGGCCTGATCGAGCCGCCGGGCCGGATCGCCGGCGGCGAGATTTTTCTTTCCGGAATGCGCATCGACAATCTCCAGCCGGCCGCCATGCGGCGCATTCGCGGCAAGCGCATCGGCATGGTGTTTCAGGATCCGCTCACGAGCCTCGATCCGCTCTATCGGATCGGCGAGCAGCTGACCGAGACGATCGCCACGCACAGCGACCTGCGGGGCGCACGACTGCGCGAGCGGGCGATCGCGCTCTTGTCCGAAGTCGGCATTCCGGCGCCGGAGCAGCGCTTCGACAATTACCCCCATCAATTCTCCGGCGGCATGCGCCAGCGCGTGGTGCTGGCGCTGGCACTCGCCGCCGACCCCGAGCTCGTCATCGCCGATGAACCGACGACCGCGCTCGACGTATCGGTGCAGGCGCAGATCATCGCGCTGATGAAACGGCTCGCCCAGCGGCATCGCGCCGCCATCCTGCTGATCACCCACGACATGGGCGTGATCGCCGAAGCCGCGGATCGGGTGGCGGTGATGTATGCCGGCCGCATCGTCGAGATCGGCCCGGTGCGCGACGTGGTGAGCGCGCCGCTGCATCCCTATACGCGCGGGCTGATGGGCTCGATCCCGAAGCTCGACGGCGGCCTCGACCGCCTCGTCCAGATCCCGGGCTCCATGCCCCGGCTGACCGCGATCCCGCCCGGCTGCCCGTTCCATCCGCGCTGCCCGCGCGTGTTTGCGCCGTGCCCCATGCACCGCCCGGAATTGCGCCCGCACAGCCGAAAATCTCGGTCGCATCTTCGACGTGTCGAGCCCGTGGCTGACGCGGGCGCTCGAAGGCCTGCCGCGCCAAGTCGTCGTCGCGGTCGCGGACATGTCGTTCGAGATCGCGCAAAAGGAGACGCTGGCGCTGGTTGGCGAGTCGGGATCCGGCAAGTCGACGGTCGCCAAGATGGTGGTCGGCCTGGTTCCGCCCACGACCGGGGAAGTCTTCATCGATGCCATGCCGATGCACGGCCGCCAGCGCGGGGCGGAACGCAGGCGGCTGCGCCGGCGCATCCAGATGGTGTTCCAGGATCCCTACGCGAGCCTCAATCCGCGCTGGCGGGCGCTGGACATCGTTGCCGAGCCGATCCGCGCGTTCGGGCTTGTCGCGCGCCGCGCGGAGATCGCCGGCCGGGTCGGCGAGCTGCTCCGGCTCGTCGGTCTCGATCCGGCGGACGGCAGCAAATATCCGCACCAGTTTTCCGGCGGCCAACGACAGCGCATCGCCATCGCCCGCGCGCTCGCCTCGCAGCCGGAGTTCGTCGTCTGCGACGAGCCGACCTCGGCGCTCGACGTCTCGGTCCAGGCCCAGATCCTGAACCTGATGCGCGATCTGCAGGACCGGTTCGGCCTCACCTATCTCTTCATCAGCCACAATCTCGCGGTGGTGCGCCACATGGCGCACCGCATCGGCGTGATGTATCTGGGCCGGCTGGTCGAGATCGCCACGGCGGATGCGCTGTTTCGCGCGCCGCGGCACCCGTATACGCGTATGCTGCTCGATGCGGTGCCCGACCTCGACATGTCGGGTCGGCAGCGCAAGCCCGTCGAGGGCGAGATTCCCAACCCGATCGATCCGCCCAAGGGCTGCAGCTTCCACCCCCGCTGTCCGTTCGCGAATGCCCGCTGCAAGAGCGAGCGCCCGGCGCTGGTGGCATGGGGCGCCGCAGGTCCCGTCGCCTGTCACGCGGTCGAGGAGGGCAGGATATGAGCTCACGGCCGGCGTGGAGCCAAGCGAAATGCGGGCGATGCCCGGGACAGCAATAGGGCGGCTGAGCGACACGGCGGAGAAAGCGGAGGGATAGGATGCGGTTTCGCCTCAACCATTGGCTGGGCATCGGCGTCGCGATCTCATTGGTGTGGGCGTTGGGCGGCGGTTTGTGGGGCTACCAGCTTGGCAATCGCTGGACTGAATCCGCCCGTGAAGATGCCGCCTCCAGGCTTTACCAGTGCTTGAACAACGAAACGCTGGGTTCCGGATCGGAGGTCTGCGAGCAACGGGAAAGGGAAATGGCGCGGATACGCTCTTACCAATGGCCCACCGCGGCGTTCTTGGGCCTAGGTCCGATTCCTATCGGCTGGTTGGCTGCGTATCTCGCTATCGGGATCGTGCGCCGGATACGACCGGATCAGCAAGGAACGACGTAACGTTGGGTCTGCGGCAAGTCGGCCCCGATTCGCTCCGCTGCATCCGGGCTACGGCTCTCCTGTTCAGTCCTCGGGACGCGTGCGGGCGACGGCGGCGAGCGCATCGGGTTTGAGCACCACGACGCCGCCGCGCTCGAGCCGAACCCAATTGCGGTCCTCCCAGTCGCGCAACTGCTTGTTGGTGCTCTCGCGCGACATCCCGATCATCTGCCCGATCTCGCGCTGGGTAATCGCTACTCTGCGCGCCTGGGAAACCTGAGCCTTCTCGGTCAATTGCAGCAGGATTTTCGCCAGCCGTCCCGGCAGGTCCAGGAACAGCACGTCCTCGACCTGCTCCGAGGTATGGCGCAGGCGGGCGCACAGCACCTCCATGAGCTTGAGCGCGATCTCCGGCTGGCTGCGCACCAGATCGAGGAAATCGCGGCGCTCGATCACCATGAGCTCGCAGTCGGCCATGGCGGTCGCGTCGGCCGTGCGCGGCCGGCCGTCCAGCAAGGCGATTTCCCCGAAAATCTCGCCCTCGCCGACCAGATTGAAGACGGCGTCCTTGCCGTCCGCCGACGGAACGCTGATCTTCACGGTGCCGACGCAGACCGCATACAGGCTGTTGCCGGGATCGCCCTTGGCGAAGATGGTGTCGCCGCGATGGACGGCGCGCGTCGTCGCATACGAGCTCAGCCGCTCGAGCAATTCCGGCGCAATGGCGCCGAACAACGGATGTCCGCGGAGCAGCGCCAGCTTGTCGGAGGCGGAAAGACTGCGCCGGCTCTCGTGACGTGAGGGCATGAGATCCGCTCGCTGTCCCGGCAACAACCACAGCATCTATGCCAGCAAATAGTGCAACCAGCATAAGATGCTGTCAGTACTACTCAGTGGCCACGATTGGAAATTACAGCTTACCAAAATGGCTTCTTTGTGCATCCGATTCATCTCGAGGCGTTAATCTTGTGTATTCCCGGCCCGGCGTTGCCGAATAGGACGTTTTGATCGCAGCTGGCAATGCCGTGGGCCGCTATCCGAACAGGCGCCACTTCCGCTTAAAGCCGGCGGCGCCGCTATTGACCGGGAAGAGACCGCCTCCTACACACGCCGCTCGGAGCCCGTAGCTCAGCCGGTAGAGCACTTGACTTTTAATCAAGGGGTCGTGGGTTCGAGTCCCACCGGGCTCGCCAAGCAAAAACAAAGGCTTATGGGCCGTGCCGCCGAGTATTCAGACCGCCCCAAATCGCCCCGGTAAGCGTCCGGTAAGCAGAGCTCGAGCCTCGGCGCCGGACCTATCACTCCCCCCTCTCCTATTCGATGACGCTCACCGGCGGCCCGCGCTCGCATCTCGTGACGCTCATGGATGCCGCGATCCTGATTCGCGACTTAGAGCCATTTCGGCAAGCGCGCCCGGTTTGGGATCGGGCCGCGCAAATGATTTTGCTGGCGGCTGAGACCGGCGACGCGCCGGACATTGCAGAAGCGACGCGGCAACTTCACGTCGCTCTCAATCGCGAAAATTGGCTGAAAAATTGATCTTGGCCCGCCGCATAGGGGCTGCGGTGGTTACGGCCATCTGCATTGGGTTTTACGTTCTTACCCAGCTGGCCAACCTA
>WNFZ01005084.1_pt1 | contig 12117 bp, 13 predicted proteins | sample 5400081 | NCBI WGS metagenome assembly WNFZ01 (sample SAMN13153365, study PRJNA577476) | soil metagenome | isolation source: 80 cm soil or saprolite under grassland replicate 1 | place: USA:California | collected 2016-06-15
CAAGCTCATTGCATTCGATTCGACCTTGTGGAGGAGGCGGAGCACTGGCGCAAAGCTGCCAGGGCGAAACTGTATCGGCGGCGTATGCAGACATGTAGACACGACCCGAAGGCGAAACAGCGACGCCAGGCCATTGCGTATCCACTCGGCGCGGAGTTGGTGCATTCAATGTGCTGCCATCTGGTTGAGTCACAGGATAGCCATCGGGCGTACGGGTTGATGCATCGATCACGGGGAAGATTGGTACCGGCGCGCTCCAGGTCGCGGCGCCATCTGTTGACTTGCTATAGACAGTAACAGCATGGCAATCCGTATTGGTGCGGGTTGGGCACAAGCCGCCAGTATCTTTCATCAATGTGGTCCATGCAACGTACAGATCTCCATTTGGGGCGATATCTCCAGCCGGGAAGCTGTCATTGCGGAACGCAGCATTTGCTAATGGAATGACATCCTGCAAATCAGCCACCTTCACAGGCTTACTAAAGCTCACGCCGCCATCTGTGGATTTGACGATGTACGTGCTATCAAGGGTAGCCAAGCGGCTTGATCCCTCGAAGATGACGTACACCGTCCCATCGTAGCCGACAATGGGGCGCGAACCCTGATCGTAAAGCACCTTTCCCGAGATATTTTGTGGCGTGCTGAAGGTTGCGCCTCCATCGGTGGAATATGCAAAGAAAATCGGCGATTGAACATAGTTTCCATTCGACGCGTTAAAGATGTAACGCGTCCAGCTTACATATACGCGATCCCTATATGAACTGGAAACATGCCAGTCAGCGGCAATCCATTCTTTATCATTGAGAGTTGCAGGTGAAGTCGTTTGGTTGATAAAGGTGGGTGCTCCCCAGCTAAGATTTCCACTGCCATCGAAGGTCCCTTTGTTCACAGCCACCGTATTCGGTGCTGATGCGCGATTGAAACCCAAGCCCGCATAATACACGTTCCCACGGCTATCAAAAGCCAACGCCGGGTCGCCACCCGCGTCATATTGACCGCCAGACAGACGGGTCACGCCCGGGATAAGCGTGCCAAGATGAGTCGGATCGCTACTGGCGCAGCACCAGGTCTGGCCGCCATTATTGGAAAAATAGGTACCTGAATAAGCATCGCCTAACGCGCTGCATGGCGTGCCATTAACATCACATGTCCAGGTGCGAGTCACGTAATCATTTGCCGCGGCTACAACTCGATTGGGATTATTCGGATCGACGGCGATCGCCGTTTCATTCTGCGGCGCACCGGCTGTGTCCTGATTGACAGTCACAGCAGGAGCAGCAACCGTATCGCCATCCAAGGGGCTGGATAAAACAAACGGCGGAGTAATGGGCTCACTGGGTACAAGATTAGCATCTCCTTCTTCAGCCTCCTCCTCGATAAAGGCTGAAAAACGGGTCTGCAAACCAGCCGTCCCATTGACGGATGCTACTTTGCCAGCAAGTGTATTGATGTCATATTGGGCTTGAGGGGCTGCGCTTGTTGGTTGAACCGCCACTGCCACTAGCAAAATAAGTATCACAAGAGTTGTACTTAACATACGAGCTTTCATCATGTTCATCTCCTTGCTACTAAAGTTTGAGAGTAATTTTTTACGGATCGAATTTCAATTAAAACCGAACATCACCTTCTTTCTGGAAAGTTTGGATCGTGCCGTTAACTGCAAAATCACAGGATCATTCAGTGAAACCTGCGCGGCGATGTCTGTTTTATTGTTTAGCGGGGATGGGCACGCACTGAGTATAGTACAACGAAAGCGTTCAAACATGAAATTCAAATTAATAAATCTTATCTCCATTGGCTCTAAATTAGGAATGATCTTGTCCGCATTCATCTTTATACTGAATTTAAGACACTTTATAAGGAGCAGAAATATGGAAGCAGAAAATGATGGACGCAATGATTTTGATTTCCTGATCGGGAACTGGAAAATGCATCACTGGCGGTTAAAGGAGCGACTAAAAGGCTGTACAGAATGGGAAGAGTTTGAGGGGACGGCCGTAGCCAGAAAGATATTAAACGGACTCGGCAATTGTGACGAAGTGACCATGAACCGAGAGTCCGGCACAACGTATGGCTACTCGCTTCGCCTGTTTGACGTAAAGTCAAAGGAATGGAGCATCTATTGGGCTGCTGGCGCAAGTGCAATTTTAGATGTCCCGGTGGTCGGCAAGTTTAAAAATGGAGTTGGTGAATTTTATTCGCATGAAGTTTTCGCAGGCAAACATATTTTTTGTCGCTTCACTTGGTCAAAGCTCACAGCGAGCTCTGCACAGTGGGAGCAAGCATTTTCTGTGGATGGCGGAAAAACATGGGAAACTAACTGGATGAATACATTGGAGCGAATCTAGGAGATAAAGATGCAAACCGAAAACGACGGACGCAACGATTTTGATTTTCTAATTGGGACCTGGAAGGTCCATCACCGCAGGCTGGTGGAACGCTTGAAGGGATGTACAGACTGGAAGGAATTTGATGGCGACACCGTTGACAGGAAAATCCTGAATGGGATCGGCAACATGGATGAGAATATCCTTCATCGCAAAACAGGTTCCGTACACGCCATTAGTTTGCGCTTGTTCAATCCAGAATCGAAGGAATGGAGTATTCATTGGTCCACAAATTTAACCGGAACTCTGGATGTTCCCATGATCGGCGGCTTCAAAGATGGGATCGGTGAATTCTACTCACAGGAAGTATTCGAAGGTCAACATATTTATAACCGCTTCCTCTGGTCAAAAATCACGGCAAATTCGTGTCAGTGGGAACAGGCGTTTTCCATAGACGGCGGTAGAACCTGGGAAACGAACTGGATCATGGAGTTCGAACGAGTGTGAACAAGCTTATCTATTCCCCCGTTGTCGAGCTTCGAATGTATGCTTTGCATCCCGGTCGGCGTGACGAATTGATCAGGCTCTTTGAGCGTGAATTCATCGAAACCCAGGAAGCCGTGGGGATTCAAGTCATCGGTCAATTTTACGATTTAGATGATCCCAATCAATTTGTGTGGTTGCGCGGGTTTAACGATATGGCTGCCCGCCAGCGTTCGCTCCATGCTTTTTATGATGGTCCCATCTGGAAGGCGCATCGCGAGGCGGCAAACGCGACTATGATCGATTCGGATAACGTTCTTTTACTGCATCCTGTGCGCCCGACTTCTGGATTCTCACTCACGAATGGAGATCGTCCTCCGCGCGGCAGCTCCAAGGCTCTCGATGGATTCGTAGCTGCTACGATTTATTACTTCAATGGACCTGTAGCTTCAGCATTCATCAACTATTTTGAAAATACAATGTGTTCCCTGCTGATCAAATATGGCGCCTCGATCCTGGCATACTTCACAATAGAGGACAGCCCGAATACATTTCCAGGGCTGCCGGTGCGTGAAGGTGAATATGTGTTCGTCTGGTTTGCAGGGTTTCCAGATCAGAGTGCTTACAAAGATCACCTTGCCAAACTAAGGGGGTCGGAGCTTTGGAATGATGAAGTTGCTAAGTTTCTGCAAGAATATATTCAACGCAAACCTGAAATCTTGCGCTTAACTCCTACCCCGCGTTCACGGTTGACCGGAAACCAGTAAACGGCTGGTGTATACTCGCCGAGTATGTATCATCCCACCACGCGTGTACTGGCAGTACTGGCTTTGTTACAAACTCACGGGCGCATGTCGGGCCCGGAATTAGCTCAGCGTCTTGAAGTGAACATCCGCACACTGCGCCGTTACATCATCATGTTGCAGGATCTGGGGATTCCCATCGAATCGGAGCGCGGACGAAATGGCGCGTATTTGTTATCACCAGGATTCAAGCTGCCGCCGATGATGTTCACCAATGAAGAGGCACTTGCCCTGACGGTTGGGCTTATTTCTGCACGACGATTCAACCTTGCCGATACGGACCGTGCCATCGAAAGCGCTCTCGCCAAACTGGAACGCGTCATGCCGCTCGATCTCAAAAGCCGTGTGCGCGCCTTGACGGAAACGGTGACCCTTGACCTAGACCCTGGTTCATCAACTCCACCAAGCGAGAAAGTGCTCAGCGTCATGAGCAGTGCTGCTCAACTCCAGCAACGTGTCCATGTTCGCTACCATCCTCCTCAAGGCGCAGAAACAGAGCGTGATTTTGATCCGTATGGTCTAACCTACTATCTTCAAAAATGGTATGTAGTTGGATATTGTCATTTGCGCCAGGACTTGCGTTCATTTCGCCTAGACCGCATTATGCAAATCCAAGAAGTGAATGCTCGTTTTGAACGTCCTGCAGGCTTCGATCCACTTTTGCATGTCATGCAGGCAATCGCCACCATGCCGCGCAAGTATGCATTTGAACTCCTCCTCAAAACAGACATTTCGACCGCACAAAAAGAAGTCTTCGATGTGCTCGGCGTTTTGGAACCCTATGATGAGGGCGTCATCCTGCGCGGCAGCGTGGAAGACCTCGATTGGCTGGCACGGCAAATATCCATTTTTTCATTTGATTTCATTGTGCGCGAGCCAAATGAATTGAGGGAAGAAATAAGAAAACATTCTGTGAAGCTCGCTAATTTATCAGAGCCATCATGACAAACATGAAGCACCCCGAATTTAATTTTCAGCATTTTAGCCACGGATACTTCGACAGGCTCAGCACAAGTTTCACAGATTTACACGAAATTAGCCGATCCTCTGCGTTGGGTCGGCTAATTTTTAGCCTTCAGGCTACCGTTCTGACAGATTAATTCAAAAATCCGTGAGTTTCCGTGTAATCAGTGGCTGAATCCTTAAGTTTGGGCTGAATCATGTTATTTTCTATGGCAATACTTTGTCGGCGCTTAGGCTTTTCTTTTCTTCCGCGCCGCGTGAGCCTTCGTAACCGAGCCGGTGCTTTCTTCCACTTTCGCATTATACAGCGGATAAGCTTACGCTATAATCGGCGCAACCAAAGGATTCCATATGCCAAAACAAATTTCCAATCCCACAACTCACGAGTACGCGCCTTTTTACGGCGACTATATTGAACGCGCTTCCAGGCGAGGCGATGTATACTCGGCGCTTTCTCATCAAGTGAATGAATTGCACACCGCACTCGATTCCTTGACGGATGTACAAGCACGCTTCAAACCCGGACCTCAGGAGTGGTCTATCAAAGAAGTGATCGGTCATGTCGGCGACGTGGAGCGCGTCTTTTCCTATCGATTGCTGCGTGTCTCACGAAATGACGCCACGCCTCTCCCAGGCTTCGATCAGGAGGATTATGTTCGCGAATCAGGTTTTGATAACCTTGCGCTTAGTGACCTCTTATGTGAATTTGAATATCAACGCCACGCAAACATTCTCGCTATTGAGCACCTGAGCGATGAAGCTACCAGGCGATATGGCACCGCCAGCGGATACACCGTCAGCGCCCGGGCATTGATTTATATGATGGTGGGTCATGTGGATCACCACGTGGCAAGTTTGCAGGAGAAGTATATTCCGAATATCTAACGGAATATTTTTACTAAATTGCAACATTTTTGCCTTGACGAATGAATCATGACAGGAGTATAAAACTCAAAGCCAGTATGAACGTATTTCATCCTACCCAAAGAAAGGAAGTGACCGCCTTGGACGCTGATGTCCCGCTACTGCGTCGTTTACCGATTCGTTTGAATTTGTCCGGATTGCGATTGTTACAGGCTCAGGTAGATTGTCCCAGTGCGTGTCATGGTTTGGCAACGCGCGGGGTAAAGTAATCAGTCCGCCTCCTGTGAACAATCGCCACCTTCCATCGAAGGTGGTTTTTATTTCCTATAGGAGGTATGTGCATGAATGCAGAAATGACAATTTTGGATCTCGAGGCTTTGATTGAAGCGCGCGACTTCGCCTCCCTGCGCGAACAAATACGGAACTGGCCTGCAGGAGATCTGGCTGATGTAATGGAACCATTGTCGGCTGAGAAGGAGGCGGTGGTCTTTCGTCTGCTGCCGCGCGATGAAGCAGCGCAGGTCTTTGGCTATCTTCCTCTGGAACGTCAACAGGAATTATTGAAAGCCATGGCGCATGAGGAAGTTGTCAACATCCTGAATGATATGTCGGATGATGATCGCACCGAATTACTGGAAGAACTTCCCGCGCAAGTTACCCAAAAACTCTTAAGTTCCCTTTCACCGGAGGAACGGCGCCGCGCCTCGCAATTACTTGGATATCCTGAAAACAGCGTCGGGCGTTTAATGACGCCGCACTTTGTCAGAGTCAAATCGCACTGGACCGTTGCTCATGCCCTGGACCATATCCGCCGTTATGGCGAGGACAGCGAAACGATGAGCTTGATCTATGTGATCGATGACAAAGGGAAATTAATCGATGACTTGCGCATTCGGCAGTTCCTACTGGCAGCGCCTGATACGCTTATTTCTGATCTGATGGATTCGCGCTTCGTAGCGCTCAAAGCAACGGATGATCAGGAAGTGGCGGTGGAAGCATTCCGAGAAGCGGACTTGAACGCCCTGCCCGTCACCGACACACAGGGCATTTTGATCGGCATCGTAACGGTCGATGATATCTTCGATGTAGCCGAAGAAGAAGCCACAGAAGACATTCAGAAAATGGGTGGTACCGAAGCGCTCGACGAGCCTTACATGGAAATTGCCATTCCTCGGATGGTGCGCAAACGCGTCACATGGCTCGTCATTTTATTTTTGAGCGAAATGTTGACAGCAACGGCCATGGGCAGGTTTCAGGATGAAATTGCAAAAGCAGTTGTCCTTTCTATTTTTGTTCCTTTAGTCATATCAAGCGGTGGCAATTCTGGCTCTCAGGCTTCGACTCTCATTATTCGTGCCATGGCGCTTGGCGAAGTCACTTTAAAGGATTGGTGGCACGTCATGCGCCGGGAAATTTTGTCAGGTTTTTCACTTGGCTTGATCCTTGGCAGTATTGGATTTATCCGAATTTCGTTATGGGCGTTGCTCTTTCATTCGTATGGGCAACATTGGCTCCTGGTTGCAATTACCGTGGGGCTGGCGTTGACCGGCATCGTGATGTGGGGATCGCTTGCAGGTTCCATGCTGCCGTTCATCCTACGCCGAATCGGACTCGATCCGGCGACCTCCTCTGCCCCATTTGTTGCCACCCTCGTGGATGTTTCTGGTTTGATTATCTATTTCAGTGTGGCGGCAACTATCCTAAAAGGAACATTGCTGTAAATATCGTCGAATGTTTTTCTAAAGCAAACAGCCTCCGAGTATCGACGGAGGCTTTTCGCTTATAATTTTCGCAAGGAGAGAGCATGGACAAAGATTTCTGGAATTCCATCGCCAAGAATGATTACCAAATCCCTGAGGAACACACACTCGATAATCTGACGGATATCCTTTTCAGCTATCTAGGCAGTGTTGACCCTGAACTGCGGGATGATATCGCTTATGTTGTTTATGCCAACTGGTTGAAACAGGAAGTATATTCGAAGCAGGCGATCAAATCACACGTGGAAAAACTCCTTTCAAATCTCGATAAGGGCATTGGCGAAACCGAATCGGATACTGTTTTCCTGCGAACATTTTCGGCCCTACTTTTGGCAGAGATTGTTCATAACGATAACAAGAAACAGTTGCTGGAGAAGAGTCAAGTCAAAACGATTCTTGAAAAGGGATTATGGTATTTGGACGCCGAAAAGGATCCGCGCGGATACACTCCGGTAAAGGGCTGGGCACACGCCCTGGCGCATACTGCCGACTTGATGCTTGTCCTTGCCCGCAACCGCTTCATGGATGGTAACGATCTGTGGAGGATGCTGGCGACGATCTCGAATAAAATTGTTCATTCTTCGAGGCATGTTTATATCCACGGCGAGGATGAGCGCCTTTCCAAGGCGATTATGGAGATCCTCCGCCGTGATTTGATTTCCCTCAATCAATTGGAAATATGGACGCGGTCTTTCAAGGAACCCGATGGCAAAGAATGGAAAGGTGCTTACGTTGATGAGGAACGTAGCCGCGCTTTTCAGAATACCCGCAATTTGCTTCGGAGTATTTATCTGGCACTGATTACACAACAGGTAAATCTCCCGGATCAGGAAGAACTCAGTAGGTTGTTTCTAAATACGTTAACAGAATTAAAGCCTTATTGAAATCCGAGTAGAGAAACATGGATTTCAAACAGACGGTAAAAGCAGGTTATAACGCGATCGCCAAACGCTATTTGGAAGAACGCAGGCGCGACTCAGAGGATGTGCGCCTGTTGGATGATTTGATCAGCAAACTCCCCCTCCACGCAAAAGTGCTGGATGGGGGCTGTGGCGCGGGTGTTCCGATCACACAAATTTTGAGTGAACGATTCAACGTCACCGGTGTGGATTTCTCAGAGGCACAGATCGACCTGGCGAGAAGGAACGTTCCGCAAGCTGAGTTTCTCTGCCAGAATATGACCCAGCTCGATTTTCCGGACAACACGTTTGATGCCGTTTGTTCGTATTACGCGATTATTCATATCCCGCGCGAAGAGCACCAGTCACTAATTGAAAACTTTTATCGAATGCTCAAGCCGAACGGATATGCCCTGCTCTGTTTGGGTGCGGAAGACTTGATTGATGATATAGATGACGATTTTTTCGGCACACGAATGTATTGGAGTCATTTCGACAGCCAGACTTATTTAGTGATGTTGAAAGGTGCAGGCTTTTCAACGATTTGGTCGAAAAGGATCGCAGACGCAACATGTGAAGGACCTGGTCACTTGTTTGTGCTTGTACAGAAATCATCAGTATGAAAACGTTCAGAAAGTATTGGGCTATTTTCCAGATCACGCTGCTCAACAGCCTTGCCTATCCGGGCGAATTGATCGCGCGCAGTTTCTTGATCGTTCCCTTCATGTGGATTTTCTTCCAACTGTGGAGCATAACATTCAAGTCTTCCGGTACAAACAACATCAACGGCCTGACGCTTTATTCAACGATGTGGTATCTCATGATGGCAGAGACTATTGAACTGAGCCGGCCTGCCTTAGCGCGCACGATTTCCGATAATGTGAAAGATGGTTCGATTGCGTACATTTTGAACAAGCCTTACAGCTTTCTTCTCTATCAATTCAGCAATTCAATGGGCGAGACATTATTCCGGGCTTTGATCAATGCGCTGTTTGGGAGCGCCATCGTTTGGTGGCTGGTTGGTCCGCCGCCTGCGCCGATTGGTTGGTTGTTCACGTTCATTGCCCTGCTGGGAACATGGGTGCTCAATTTTTGTATTACCTGTCTCATCGGGTTATCTGCGTTCTTGGTCGAGGATGTTGCTCCCTTTATGTGGATCTATCAAAAGTTCATTTTTATTCTGGGTGGCTTTTTAATCCCGCTCGATTTTTATCCCAACTGGCTACAGGTGATTGCCAAGGCGCTGCCCTTCTCTGCGATGATCTACGGACCGTCAAAATTATTTGTGGCGCCGACCTGGGAATTACTCGGTCAGGTGATGCTGATGCAGATCGTGTGGATTATTGCGCTTGGAGCAACCTTGGTTATTGCTTATCGACGCGGGATTGCGTATCTTACGGTGAATGGAGGATAATTGTAGGGGCGGATCGCGATCCGCCCCTACAGGAAATCAACATGCGCGAATTGAAATTTCTTCTCGCCGTTTGGCAGGCTAATCTGCAATCCATCATGGAATACCGCGTCGCGTTCCTGACTCAGGTCATCGGGATGATGCTCAATAACTTTATTTATTTTGCGATCTGGATCATCTTCTTTGATCGTTTCAAGAATGTGCGCGGCTGGGGAATCGGCGATATGTACATCACATATGGTGTGCTGGCGAGCGCGTTCGGACTGGTGTCCTTATTGTTTGGCAACGCCTTCATGCTGAGCGATATCATCAACAATGGTCGCCTCGACTACTACCTTTCTTTGCCGCGACCTGTGCTGCTTCATACACTGGCAAGTCGAACCATTGCCAGTGGGATGGGCGATTTTACATACGGCTTCCTGAGCTTCGCGATATCAGGCCAATTCACGTGGGATGGATTCCTTCGCTTCGTTCTCGCGACACTTCTAGCCGCGACCGTTTTCGCCTCATTTTTGATTCTTGTTCAAAGTCTAGCGTTCTGGATGGGCGTGATTAACAACCTGACGAATCTCGCTGTCAATGCGATCGTGACATTTGGAATCTATCCGATCACTTTATTTGATAACTATGCCAAGCTGATTTTGTTCACCGTAATTCCCGCCGCGTTCATGGGGGCGGTGCCCGCGGCATTCATCCACGCTTTTACATGGCAAACTTTGGCGGAACTTCTTGCCGGCGCGGTGATCTTTCTGTCCATAGCGGTGACCGTTTTCCGGCTGGGCCTGAAGCGCTACGAGTCCGGCAGTGCCATTCAAATAGAGCTGTAAGGCAGATCACGCTCCTTGAGCATCTACGATGATCCGCCACTGCGCATTTCTGGTATAATTTTAGCCCGTGACTGGTCCTATCTCATGGTTTCGGCTGTGGATACGGAGACCTGCATAATTTACAGAAAGGAAAGCACACGTCATGCCTTTGCAAAAAGAAGTTAAGACAAAAATGATAACGGACTATCATCGTCATGATGCTGATACCGGTTCGCCTGAAGTGCAGATCGCAATTCTCACCGCCCGTATTCAGCAATTGAACGATCACCTTCGGGCAAACAAGAAAGATCAGTCCTGTCGTCGTGGTTTGCTCAAGCTTGTAGGTCAGCGCCGCAGAATGCTAGCCTACCTGCGCAAAGCGGACTACCAGCGCTATCTGGGAGTCACTGAGAGCCTAAACCTGCGCCACAAATAGTATGGCAACCCGTAGGGGCACGACATCTCGTGCCCCTACAATTATTTTATAAACCGCCGTCAGGAATTGAATAGCGTGAACAAATGGCTTGTCCCCGCTCTTCAGTCCCTGACTGGGCGGAAACAGATTCATGGCTGACCAACTCACCAAAAAAATAGCTGAAGAATGTGCGCAAATTGATTCATTTGCGTAAATTTTTTAGCATAGCGGACTGACTATGGGGAGGCTCAGCCAACACAGGAGACAAAATGAAACCCGAATCAAAAAAGTATTCAACGACCGTTGGAAGCCATGTGCTTACCTTCGAGACCGGCAAATTGGCTGGGCAAGCTGGCGGAGCCGTGACCTTTGGAACACCTGAATCGATCGTCTTTGCAGCTGCCACCATGGGCGGCGTGCGCGAAGGGATTGATTTCTTCCCGCTATCCGTGGAATACGAAGAGAGACTCTATGCCGGCGGACGAATCCCCGGTTCTTTCTTCCGACGTGAGGGACGCCCCGGCACCGAGGCGATTCTCACCGCTCGCCTCACCGACCGCCCACTGCGACCGCTCTTTCAGGATGGAATGCGAAATGAAGTGCAAGTCATTATGTTCTCCCTTTCCTCCGATGGCGTGAACCCGCTTGACATCCTGGCGATCAATGCTGCATCCGCAGCCATCATGATTTCCGATATTCCGTGGAATGGACCTGTTGGCGCTGTCCGCGTGGGACGTGTGAATGGCGAGTTTGTCATCAACCCTACCTTTGCTGAGATCGATGCCTCTGACCTCGATTTGAGAATTGCAGGCACGCGCGAAGCGATCTTGATGGTGGAATGCGGCGCCAATGAAATCCCCGAGGATGTGATGGTCGCGGCATTGGAACTTGGACATAAATCGATTCAACCTTTGATCGATCTGCAACTTCAAATGCGTGAAGAGGTTGGAAAGCCCAAACACGAAATCGCTTTGGCAGTCCCCGACCCAGAAATTCGCAAGCGCGTCTTTGATAGTGTCAGTGGACCGCTGAATGAATTGCTCGAAAGGCCGCTATCGAAGAATGAATTTTATACCGGCATGGACACACTCCGTCAGGCAGTGATCGCAGAAATGTGCACCGTTCCAGAAGGTGCAAATGCAGCAGATTATCCTGCGATCGGTTCTGTAGCAGAAGCCTTCAACCAGGCCGAGCAGGATGTCGTTCGTGAGCGCATCTTGAGCATGGGCAAACGTCCCGATGGTCGCACACCGACTCAAATCCGCCCGATCTGGTGCGAAGTGGGAATTTCGCCACGTGCCCATGGTTCTGGTTTGTTCACACGCGGTGAGACGCAGATTCTTTCGATCGCAACGCTTGGCACATTGGGAGAAGCGCAGGAGCTTG
>WNFZ01009818.1_pt1 | contig 12117 bp, 6 predicted proteins | sample 5400081 | NCBI WGS metagenome assembly WNFZ01 (sample SAMN13153365, study PRJNA577476) | soil metagenome | isolation source: 80 cm soil or saprolite under grassland replicate 1 | place: USA:California | collected 2016-06-15
ACCACCTGGAGGTCGGCCGCGGAGTCGACCAGCACCCGGAAGCCGGCCCTGACCAGAGCCTGGTCGTCGGCGACCACCACCCGGATCGTCATCGCTGGTCCGCCTCGAAGGGAAGCCGGGCGGCGACCCGGAAGCCTCCGCCCGGCCGCGGGCCGACCTCCAGGTCACCGCCGAACAGCGCCACCCGCTCGCGCATCCCGACCAGACCGTGGCCAGCTCCTGTGCGCCCGTCGCCGGCCGGCGCCGCGACGCCCCGGCCGTCGTCGGTGACCTCGACGGTGACCTGCCGGTCGCCGTAGCAGACCGTCACCTGGGCCTGCGCCGGGCCGGCGTGCTTGACCACGTTGGTCAGGGCCTCCTGGACGATCCGGTAGGCGCACAGGTCGACCCCGAGCGGCACCCGCGGCCGCGCCCCTTCCACGCCCAGCTTCACCTCGAGCCCCGCCTGGACCACCTGGCCGAGCAGGGCGTCCAGGTCGGCCAGGCCGGGCGCCGGAGCGAGGCTGCCCTGGGGTTCGTCGTCCTGGCGCAGCACGCCCAGCAGGCGCCGCAGCTCCTCCAGGGCGGTCCGGCTGGTCGCCTCGATGGCGACCAGTGCCTTGCGGGCCTCTCCGGGCTGGCTGTCGGCGACGTGGGCGCCGACGCCGGACTGCACCGCGATCACGCTCATGCTGTGCGCGACCACGTCGTGCAGCTCGCGCGCGATGCGCAGGCGCTCCTCGGCCACCGCGCGGCGAGCCAGCTCCCCGCGGGCCTGCTCCAGCTCGGCGGTCCGAGCCTCGAGCTGGGCGGCGTAGACGCGGCGGTCACCGACGAACCGGCCCAGCAGCCAGGCCGCCGCCACGACCAGCGCGTCGCCGACCCAGGTGCTCACCTCGGTCCTGGCCGAGGTGAGCTGGACGGCGGCAAGGGCAAGCTCGACGGCGGACAGGCCGGCCAGCGACTCGCGCCGCCCGCGGTACGCCGCCACGGTGTAGACCGGCACCAGGACCGCCGGGCCGAGCAGGAACGGCGGAAGGCCGACGACCGCGAACGCCAGCCCGCTGGCCACGCTCGTCGCCAGCACCGCCAGGGGCAACCGCCGCCGCGCCGCCAGCGGCAGGGTGTGCAGCAGGGCGAGCACGTACCCCACGGCGACGACCTCACGCGGCAGGGCCGGCTGGGCGCCGCCCACGAGCTCGGCGAACAAGGCCGTGCTCAAGCCGGCGGCCGCCGCCGCCAGCGCGCTGTCGAACAGCCACGGTCTCGCCCGTGGCCATCGCGAACGCCGGGCACGCTCCTGCATGCCGTGACGGTATCGCCGGCGGGCGCCGGGCACATCTACCTGGAGGGCGAACAGCTCCGTACTCCACCAGGAGTACGGCCGGTCCCGGCGACGCCGCTGAGCGGTCGTAGCGGTCGGGCCGCTCATCTCACGAGGCGGACGGCGGGTGAGAGACTCGGCCGGGCTGTCGGGTTGCGGCCGTTTGCAGCGGGTAGGCGGACGAGATGGCAAGACTGGCAGCGGGCCGCATCATCGCCAACCGCTATGCGCTCAAGACCTCGCTCGGGCGGGGTGGGACGGGCGTGGTGTGGGATGCCTACGACCTGCTCCTCGGCCGGGAGGTGGCGGTCAAGGAGGTCGTGCCCCCGCCGACCTTGCCCGACACCGAGCGGCGCTCCGCCCAGGCCAGGGTCCTGCGGGAGGCGCGGGCGGCTGCCCGGCTCAACCATCCGGGCGCGGTCACCATCTACGACGTCCTCCAGGACCGGGGCGGCACCTTCATCGTGATGGAGCTGGTTCGCGCCCCCACACTGGCCGAGCTGGTCCAGGCCGAGGGCCCGCTGCCGGCCGAGCGCGTGGCCGAGATCGGCGCGCAGGTCGCCAGCACGCTGGCGGCCGCCCACCGCGCCGGCATCGTCCACCGCGACGTCACGCCCGGCAACGTGATGGTGCCCGAGGCCGGCACCGCCAGGCTGACCGACTTCGGCATCGCCTCCCTCCAGGGCGACCCGCGGCTCACCTCGACCGGGCTGGTCATCGGCTCGCCGGCGTACATGGCGCCCGAGCAGGCCAAGGGAGAGCCGAGCGGCCCTGCGACCGACTTCTGGGGGCTCGGGGCGACGATGTACTACGCGGTCGAGGGCGAAGCGCCCTTCGACCAGGGCACCCCGGTCGCGACCGCGGCCGCCGTGGTCAACGAGGAGCCCCGTCCGATGCGGCGGGCCGGCCCGCTGGCCCCGCTGCTCACGGCGCTGCTGGCCAAGAACCCCGCCGCCCGGCCACCCGCCACGGCGCTGTGGGTCGTCAGCCGGCTGCTGTCGCCGGCGCCGGTCCAGGGGCCATCCCACACCGCCCTCCCGCCGGTGACGGCTGTCCCTCGTCGCGGCGGGGGGCGGCTGCTCAGCGTGCTCGCCCTGCTGCTGATGGGCGGCCTGCTGGTCGCCTGGCTGGCCAACGGCATCGGCGCCGAGCAGGGCCAGGATCGCGCCGCCCCGGCCACGACCCAGCGCGGCACCGGCGCGACCGGGACGACCGCGCAGGCGGTGGCCACCACCGAGGAGCCTGCGACCACGCACGAGCCCACGACCGCGACCACCGCCGCTCTCCAGGACGGGCTCCCGGCCGGATGGCGGGCCTTCACCAATAGGGCCGGCAACAACCGCGTCGGCGTCCCGCCGGGGTTCCAAGCGCGCACCAGGACCAGCTACCACGCCACCGTCGTCGAGGAGCGGCACGATCCCGGGCGGGTGTTCACCGTGCGGTCGACGACCCCGGCGAACCCGCTGCCGCAGGCCTCCCGAGGCTACCGCGCGTGGGCGCGGCGGAACGTGGATGCCTTCCGGGAGCTCCGGTACGCGGAGGACCAAACCTATGCGGGCCGCGACGGAGCGGTCGTGTTCGAGTACGAGACGGTCAGGAACGGCCGGCGGGTCCACGTCAGCCACATCAACCTCGAGGGCAGGACCTGGGGCTACAACGTCGAGTTCGTCGCGCCGGCCGACCAGTGGGACGGCTCCAAGGGCCTGGCTCGCCAGTTCGAGCAGGCGTTCACCCCTCTCGGCTAGGCGGTCGGCTATGCTCGTCCCGAACGCTCTTCGTCCGAGTGACCTGCTGGCCGTCTGATGGCTGACCAACCTGTTCCGGTGACCACCCGGCTGACCCTGCTGTCGCGGGTGGCGTACCGCGGCCAGGAGATCGCCGGCGCCCGGCTGCGCGGCCTCCTCGCGCTGCTTGCCGGCGATCTGCGCACGGGCTGCAGCAGCACCCGGCTGATGGAAGGGCTCTGGCCGGACGAGCAGCCCGAGAACCCGGCCAAGGCGCTGCAGGTCCTCGTCTCCCGTGCCCGGGCACAGCTGGGCTCCGAGCTGATCATCAGCACCCCCACCGGCTACCGCCTGTCGCTGCGCGAGGACCAGGTCGACACCTCTGCTGTCCTGCTCAGCGCGTCGGCGAGCGCACGGCACTCCCGCGCCGGCGACGAGGCGGCGGCGCTGGCGCACGCCGAGGCGGGCCTCGCGCTGTGGGAGGGGACCGCGGGCGGCGACACCGCGTTCGACGACCCGGTGTCCGCGCTGCGCGCGGAACGGGCAGCGACGTACCGGGCGCTGCTGCGCGCCCGCGCGCTGGCGCTGTCCAGGCTGGGCCGCCATGCCGAGGCGGCCGAGGCGCTCACCGATCTGGTGGCCGAGCGCCCGCGGGACGAGGAGGTCCTGCTGGAGCTGCTGCGCTGCGAGGCGGCGACGGTGGGGCCGTCCGCGGCGCTGGCCAGGTACGAGGCGTACCGCCGCTCGCTGCGCGACGAGCTCGGCGCCGACCCCGGTGCCGCGCTCCAGGCCGTGCACCAGCAGTTACTGCAGGGTACCTCGCCGGTGGTCCGGCACGGCGTGCCGTACGAGCCCAACCCGCTGCTCGGCCGCGACGACGACATCGCCGCGGTGGCGAACCTGCTGCGCACCTCGCGCGTCACGTCGATCGTCGGTGCCGGCGGCCTGGGCAAGACCCGGCTCGCGCAGGTCCTGCGTCATCGACACCAGGGCGCGCACCAGCTCGGCGGCGCCAACTGCGAGCACGTCATCCGGAGCGCCGCCGAGCTGGTGCGCGCCCTGGTGTCGATGACGCAGGACCTGCGCGTGCTCACCACCAGCCGCGCGCCGTTGGGCATCTCGTCGGAATCGGTGTACCTGCTGCCGGAGCTGGACCTGCCGACGACCGTTGAGCTGTTCGAGCAGCGCGCGAGGGCGGCCCGGCCTGGTGCGGACCTGCCCGCGGGTGCGGTGGAGGAGGTGTGCCGCCACCTGGACGGGTTACCGCTCGCGGCGGAGTTGGCGGCGGCGCGGGTCCGGGTGATGTCGGTCGCCGAGATCGCCCGTCGCCTGGAGGACCGTTTCGCCTTGCTGCGTGGCGGCGCGCGCGACGCGCCGGAGCGGCACCAGACCCTGCAGGCCGTGGTCGACTGGAGCTGGAACCTCCTCGGGCCGGCGGGGCAGGCGGCGATGCGGGCGTTGTCGGTCTTCCCGGGCGGGTTCACCGCCGACGCCGCGCGGCACGTGCTCCGCGACGGTGACGCCCTGGACGCCTCGCAGGTCCTGGAGCATCTCGTCGACCAGTCGTTGCTCCAGGTGGCGGACGTCCCGACGGGAACGCGGTTCCGGATGCTGGAGACGGTGCGCGAGTTCAGCACGGCGCGTCGGGAGGTGGCCGGGGAGACCGAGCAGGCGGTCGGCGGCTTCCTGGCGTGGGCACGCGACTTCGGGGTGGCGCACCATCATTCGCCGTTCGGGGCCGACCCCTACTCGGCAGTTGAGCGGATCCGGGCCGAGCAGGACAACCTCGTGCAGGCGCTCCGCTACGCGCTCGCCGGGTCCGACGGCGGCACCGTCGCGGCGACGTCGGCCGTGCTCGTGGGCCTGTGGACCATCGAGTCCAACTACCCGCGCATGGCGACGCTTACCGAGGAGACCGCCCGCGTGCTGTCGCACTTCCGGCCCGAGCCCGACCTCGTCGAGGTCACCCGGACGACCTTGGCGCTGTGCACCATGTACACGTTCCTCGTCCTGGGGCCCCGCGCGGTGCGCTCGCTGGTCGCCTTGCGCCGGCTGCCGCCGGCCCCGCCGGACACCCTGGTCCGAGCTGTCGCGATCGTGCTCGACGCCGCGGCCGAGGACCGTTCGGCCCTGTACGAGCTGGGCGACAGCGACGAGCCGCTGGTGGCCGGCGCCGCCAACGGCATCGTCAGCTACCTCTGGGAGGACCAGGGCGACCTGGAAGGCGCGCTGAAGGCCGCCAGGCGGTCGCTCGACGTGTTCGAGAGCCGGAAGGTTTCCTACCTGCAAGCGGCCCTCCACAGCCGGATCAGCGAGCTGTGCCTGCAGGTCGAGCGGGGTGACGAGGCGCGGCGCCACCTGATGGCGGTCCTGCCGGTGCTGGAGAAGCTCGGGGCATCGTCGGACCTGGTCGGGGCCCAGTGGTGGATGGTGCTCGCCAACCTGCAGCTCGGCGACGTCGACGAGGCGGAGCACTGGTTGGAGCAGACGGCGCCGCCTCGGGCGGACGAGCCGGTCGGCACGCTCACCTACGGCCTCGGCGTGCGAGCCGAGATCCTGCTCGCGCGAGGTGAGGTCGAGGCCGGCCTGCGCCTGTGGCGTCGAGCTGTCGACCTGCTGACCAACGCCGAGGAGCCGATCTTCGGCATCGACCTGGATCCTGGCCGCGAGCCGTGGACCTTGGAGGCCGAGGCCGTCGCCGTGGTCGCCCACGCGCAGCACGGCGGCCTCGACCTCGTCGAGGAGATGACTGCCGAGCTGCCGCACCGGCTGTCGACGATGCTCACCAACCCCGTCGCCAATCCGCCGCCGTACGTCATGGAGCTGCCGATCTGCGGTGGGCTCCTGCTGGCGCTGGCAATGGCGGACCTCGACCGCGGAGCCCGCGCCGGCGACGAGCGGGCCACGAGGTCGGGGGCGCGGATGGTCGCGTTGGCGGAGCGCTTCGGTTTCCTGCGGAACTTCCAGCCGACGATGTCCGCCGCCCGCGCCCGCCACGCGGCCGAGCAAGCCGACCGGTCGGCGTACGACGACGCGGTGTCCTCGTACGCCGACCTGGGTCGCGAGGGCCTGCGGGCCGCCGCCCTGGCGGCGCTGCGTGCGCGCGAGCGGACCTGAAGGCGGACTACCGGATGGGGTCGCGGTTGTACAGCCTCCTCGCCCAGAGGTAACTGACCAGGGTGATGCCGGCGCACCAGGCGACGGCGATGACCGCGCTGTTGCCGATCGGGGTTCCGGTCAGCAGCCCCCGCACGGTCTCGATGACGGGCGTGAACGGCTGGTACTCGGCGAACCAGCGCAGCCCGACCGGCATGGACTCGGTGGGGACGAAGCCGCTGCCGAGGAACGGCAGGAACACCAGGGGCGTTGGCAGGTTGCTGGCCGCCTCGACGGTCTTGGTCACCAAGCCGAACGCGACACACAGCCAGGTGAGCGCCAGGGTGATCAGCGCCAGGACAGCGACGGTCGCGACCCACTCGACCGGACTGGCATCGGGCCGGAACCCGATCAGCAGCGCGACGCCGGTGACGACCGCCAGGGTGAGCATCGTCTGGATCATGCTGCCGAGGACGTGGCCGGTCAGCACCGAGGGACGGAAGATCGCCATGGTGCGGAAGCGGGCGACGATCCCCTCGGTCATGTCCATGGCCACCGAGATCGCCGTCCCGGTCCCGCCGGCGGCCACGGCGATCAGCAGGATTCCGGGAACGACGTACTCGAGGTACTCGGCGCGGCCGCCCGAGGGGCCGCCGAGCCCGTTGCCCAGGGTGCCGCCGAAGACGTAGACGAACAGCAGCAGGAAGACGATCGGCATGCCGATCAGGAAAACCGTCACGGACGCGTAGCGCAGCATGTGCCGGAGCTGGCGGCGCAGCATCGTGGCCGAGTCGGCCACGGCGTAGGAGAGCCTGCTCATCGTGGGGGCTCCTTCTCGTTGTCGGGTTGGCCGGTGAGGGCCAGGAAGACGTCGTCGAGGTCGGGCAGGTGGACCGACAGTGCGCCGACCTCGACCGACGCCCCGTCGAGCCGGTCCAGCAGGGCACGCAGCGACTTGACGCTGCCGTCGCTCGGGACCTGCAAGGTGAGCGCCTCGTCGTCGCGCACCGCCTCCCCGAGGACGCGGGCGGCCGCTTCGAGCCCGTCCGCATAGGCGAACTGCAGGCGGATGTGGCCGCCGGGGATGAGGCGCTTGAGCTCGTCCGGAGTGCCCTCGGCGACCAGCCGGCCGTGGTCGAGGAGCGCGATCCGGTCGGCGAGCTCGTCCGCCTCCTCCAGGTACTGCGTGGTCAGGAGGATCGTGGCCCCGCCGGCTACCAGGTCGCGGATGATCTGCCACATGGTGCGGCGGCTGCGCGGGTCCAGGCCGGTGGTCGGCTCGTCCAGGAAGACGATGCGCGGGTCGCCGACCAGGCCCATCGCCAGGTCGAGCCGCCGCTTCATGCCGCCGGAGTAGGTCGCGGCCGGCTTCTTGGCCGCTTCGACCAGGTCGAACTGCTCGAGCAGCTCGGCGGCCCGCCGCCGGCCCTCACGCCGGCCCAGGTGGCGCAGGTCCGCCATCAGGATCAGGTTCTCCTCGCCGGTGAGCAGGTTGTCCACCGCAGTGAGCTGGCCGGTGACGCCGATCGCGGCGCGGACCGAATCCGGGTCGCCGGCCACGTCGTTGCCGCCGACGCGCACCTCGCCCCCGTCGGCCCCGATCAGGGTGGACAGGATGTGCACCGTGGTGGTCTTGCCGGCGCCGTTGGGACCGAGCAGCGCGAAGATCGTTCCCGCAGGAACGTCCAGGTCGATGCCGTCGAGCACGACCTTGTCGCCGAACGACTTGCGCAGCCCGGTCGCCCTGATCGCCGGTTGGGATCGGGTGGTCGTCATACTGCCTCGCTTCGTCGCTGTGGCCCTGGTGGCCACGACTCGCCGAGCATGCACGCCGCGAGGTTTACCGCGGTTTCATCGCGGTTTCAGGCGCTCGGACGGACGAGGTTGATGACGACCTCGGCGCGTGCAGCGATCGTCATGCGCTGAAGAAGCGGCCGAGCACCGGAGCGAGCGCCTTCGGGTCGACCATGTGTCCCTGGCCTGCGAGGGTCTCGCGTTCCGCTTGCGGGATGCTCGCGGCGATCGTGGCCGCGGCCTTGTCGAAGAGGTCGGGCGGCATCCCGCCCGCGGGGGAGTCCAGGCGTGGTTCGCCCGTGGCCACCAGGGTCGGCCGCGTGATCGTCGCGAGCCGGGCGCTGGGAGGGGCGCCGTTTCCCATGCAGGCGGCGTCGTAGGCGATGGTGTGCGCGATGGCCTCCAGGCCCGGCCACACCGGCAGCTTCCTCGCCCCCGCGATCTCCTCCTCGGAGGCGCCCGCCGTCCGCATGAAGTGCGCGACCGTGTCACCGCGACGACCCTCGGCCAGCAACGCCTCGAACCTCCTGGCGTCGGTCGGGGAGGGCCAGCCCCACGGCACCTCGTACACCGCGAGCCTGTCGATCGCGACCCCCGCCGCCGCGGCTTGCAGCGCGAGGCCACCACCCGACGAGGCGCCGAACAGGTGCGCCGACCCGCCGGCCTCGGCGATGAGCGCCTCGATGTCCTCGATCTCGCGTTCCACCGCGTACGGCAGGGTGTCGCCGCTGCCGCCCCGGCCGCGCCGGTCGTAGTTGACCACGGTGAACCGCCCCGCCAGCTCCGCGGCGAGCGGCGCATGCTCCGAGCGGTCGGCGATGGCGCCGCCTACCAGGACGACGGCCGCTCCACGCCCGAGGCGTTCGTACGCGATCGACGTGCCATCCTTCGACGTCACCTGGCTCACGGGACCCTCCTCGAGTGCGCGTGTGGGTGTCGGGTGTCCGTGGAGTCCACGGGCCGATCGGGATGCCGTACGCGTCGTACTCCGGGGCCACCAGCGCGGCGTTCGGAAGGCCGCCGACGCCGATCCCGAAGTCGAGCCGTCCATCGGAGATCACGTCGACGGTCGCGGCGATCTTCGCGAGCACGGCCGGCAGCCGAATCCGGTTGTTCGTCACCAGCAACCCGAACCGCAGCCGCCGCGTTTGCGCGGCCAGGGCGGTGAGCAGCGTCCACCCCTCGTACGCGGGCCCCGACGGATCGCCGACCCTCCCTCGGTGGTTGGGCAGCAGATGGTCATACAACCATGCGTGCTCGATCTCGGGGATCCCGTCCGCCTCGAGCCGGACCCGCCGGATCTCGTCATAGCCGACATCGGCAGGCGTCGTCTTGATGCCGAAGCTCGGCACAGCCCGTCGCGTCAAAGTTGCCTCCACTGGTCAGTCCTACTGATCGCACCCCGCGTCATCGGGCCCAGACGCGCTTCGCTCATCGTGCAAGGGCCCTCCGCCGCCGGACTCGTTGCACACGCGCTAGGTTCCTGCGCCGGCGGGACGTGCCCGCCGTTGCGTGCGGCAGCGTCGTGGTTCAGTCTTTGCTGGTTCTCCGGCGACAAGGGATCATGGCGGAAGGCGGGTTGGACGGACGGCTGTAGGAGCCGGCGGGTGGTGGCTCGGATAGCGTCCCAACAGCTCTGGCACAGGTGCCGGCCAGGTGTTGGGCACGGGACTGGCGGGGGGCAAGCATGCTAGTCTCTTCGAACGTATGTTCCCAGACCAGAGCTGCCGACACCGGCATGCTCAGGATCTCCTGACTTGGCTGACGGGCCGAACTGGGCGAGGGGGCGCACCCATCGCGCCCTGCTGATCGGCAACGCGCACCTGGGGGGCACCACCGAGCGCTTCGGCCCGTTGCGCTCGCCCCCCGGGGACGTGGCCGCGCTGCGCGCGGCGCTCACCGACGCCGAGCGGGGCCTGCACTCCCGCCGTCACGTCCAGGTGGTCCTCGACGCGCCGAGGGAGCGGGTGCTCGCCGCCCTGCGGGCGTTCTTCGACGGGGCGGGACCGGAGGACCAGCTGCTGCTCTTCTACAGCGGCCATGGCCTGCCGGACGAGCGTGCCGCCCTGCACCTCGGCACCAGCGACACGATGGCGCAGTTCCCGGTCTCGACCGCGGTCCCGGCCGAGGTGATCGGCCAGCTCGCCGACGCCTCGCCCGCCGCCACGGTGGCGATCATCCTCGACTGCCGCTACGGCGACGCCTGGCCGGGCTCGCCGTCGGCCGCCCTGGCGGGCCCGCAGCGCCACGTGCTGGCCAGCCCGTCCGGCGTGCCCCGAGCCGACGACGACGCCAGGGTGAGCGCCTTCACGGAGGTCGTCGCCGCCGGGCTGACCGCCGGGCCGGCGGCCGACCGGAACCGCGACGGGCTGGTCTCCTTTGCTGAGCTGTGCGCCTTCGTCACCGCCGAGCTGACCGAGGCCGGTGACCCGCCGCCCGAGTGCTGGCTTCCCAACACCGCCGCCGACGTGCCCATCGCCCGGGTGGACGACCCGGCCCGTGGCCGCCGGGCCGCCGCCGCCGAGGAGTCCGGCTGGCGCCTGCCGGGCGAGGAGGCGCCACTGGTCCCGGTCGCCGACGTACCCCCGGCGCCGTGGGGGCCGCAGCCGCCCGTCCCGCGGGGACCGGAGCCGGCCGAGCCGTCCCCGCGCCGTGTTCCCATCCGCGCGGCACTGCCCGCCGGCCCGCCGGTCGCGCCCGGGCGTCCGGCCGGCCAGCCGGCGTCCCGGCCGGTCGCGCCAGCGCCCCGCCAGGGCGCCGACCTCCCTGGCTTCGCGGTCGAGCCGGTCCCGGGATACGCCCCCGCCGGACCGGCTGAGCGGCTCGGGAACCCGGCCACGGAGCCCGGGAGGTTGCTCGCCCCACCTCCCGGGGTGCCCCAGGCCACCCCGGCTCCCGAGGTGGCGCCGCCGCCGGCCCGGCGCTGGCCTGACGAGCCTGCCGGCGGACCGGACGCCGATCTGGGGACCGGGCCGGCGTCCCCGCCTGACACGGCATGGCCGGCCGAGCTCACGCCTGACCGGGGCGCCGACCGCACGGCCGGTCCGGCACCACCGGCCCGCCGGCAGCCCGGCCCCGCCCGGCCTGACGGCGCCCCCGACGGCGGCCAGGGGCTGCGCCAGGTACCTGGGAACGGGCCGCACCGGCCGTCCGGCCCGGCCTGGCCCGGCGATCTCGACGCCGGTCCGCGGGTCCAGCAGGACGAGGTGGAGTCGAACCCGTACCGGACCGCCCGCGAGGGCGGGCCCGGCGCCCTCGGGGCATCGCAGCGGGCGTTCCCGAGCGAGATCCTGCCGCCGGGCCGGCAGGGTCGAGCGGGGCCGACCGGCCCCGCCACCGCGACGCCTGGTTCGGTGACGGCCGCGCCCGGCCCCGCGAGCGGGGGACCTCGCCGTGACCGCTCCCGACGCGAGTCCGTGGCGCCGACCGACATCCACCGGCCAGGGTCGCAGCCGGCCGGAGCCGACCGGAGCGGGCCGATCTCCAACCTGCCGCCGGCCGGGCCGCGAGGACCGGATGCGGGCGACGCGCTCCTGGCGGAGATCCGCCGCCGGGTGGTGGAGCGGGGTGAGCGGGTCCTCACGCTGGTCGGTCCCGGGGCGGTCGGGCCGGCCAGCGCGATGGTCCGCTATGCCAGCCGGCACAGCGAGGAGTACGAGGTCTGCTGGTGGCTGCGCGCCCACGACCTGAGCCTGCTGGCCGAGGACTGGCGCTCCCTGGCCGCCGAGCTGGGCCTGCCGCCCCACTCGGACCTGCTGCGGGCCGTCCCGGCGCTGCGCGCGTGGCTGGAGGACGAGCGCCACGGCCCCTGGCTGCTGGTGCTCGACGGCGCGCCTGCGCCGGAAGAGATCGCCCCATACGTCCCCAAGGCCGGCCGCGGCCAGGTGCTGATCACCGCGACGTCGCCGGGATGGGAGGAGCTGTCCAGCTCGACGCCCCTGTCGACCTCCCAGCCCCGAGCGGCCGACCCGCGCGGTCTCGGCGCACCGGCCGCACCGGATGGCGACCGCCGGCCACCGGCCGGTGACCCGAGGCACGGCATGGCCCCACCGCCCCGCCCGGCCGGGCCACCCCCCGGACGAGCACCGGGCGGTCCGCCACCCGGTCCGCCGCCGCCCCCGGGACCGCCCATGGACGGCCCATGGGTCGAGCGGCAGCCGCCGCGCCCCGCGCCACCGCCCCGGGACGACCGGCCGTTCC
>WNFZ01012270.1_pt1 | contig 12113 bp, 8 predicted proteins | sample 5400081 | NCBI WGS metagenome assembly WNFZ01 (sample SAMN13153365, study PRJNA577476) | soil metagenome | isolation source: 80 cm soil or saprolite under grassland replicate 1 | place: USA:California | collected 2016-06-15
GGCTCGAGCTGGTTCGTGACCGCGACCCGCCTGCCCTTGTCGGTCTGGGCCAGGATGTCCACGGTGAAGGAACCGACCCCGATGTCGCGGCCCACGTCACGCAGACCGGTGATGCCGATCTCCTTGGCCAGCCTGTCGAGGTTGCCGGCCAGCCAGCCCGAGAACCCGTCGCCGTCACGCTGGAAGACAGTGCGGACGTCGACTTCCTCGAGCTCGGCGAGCTGTACCGAACCGCCACCGCCGAGATGGCGCGCAGACCGGTCGGGGTCGACCTGCCTGTTGTTGCCAGCGTGGGAGATTGCCGACCGCGTGCTCGAGGTGGCCTCTGAGCTGGCGGACGCGCTGACGTCTGGCTGGGTCACGCTGGATCCTTTCGCCTGGTCGACATACGCGAGGGAGCGTCTCGAAAAGTGCACCGGCGAGTCAAATCGCATCCAGTCGAAATGCTCGGAAGGCGGAAGAACGGGCTCTCCATGGGGGAGGCGCTCGGCGCCGTGCTTGATTAGGATCTTGCTTGCCATGCAGGGGGGGAATCGGTCTGGTGCCGGCCATGCTCCTCACTTCGGCGTCCGTCAGGAAGTTCAAGAGCATCGACGACTCGGGTGTCGTCCGCTTCGAGCCGGACGTGACCTGCCTGGTCGGCAGGAACGAGAGCGGCAAGACGGCGTTCCTGGAGGCGCTCGCGCGCGCCAACCCCGTTGCGGGCGACCCGCAGCACTTCGACGAGCTGCGCGACTATCCGCGCAGCCTGCGCGCCCGCGAGCGGGCCATGGTCGCGGACACGGTGCCGGTGTCGGCCACCTTCGAGCTGCGCGACGAGGACGTCGAGGCGCTCTGGGCCAGGTTCGGCCCGGGGGTGATGAGCTCGCGCGAGGTCCGCCTCGAGCGCTCCTACTCGGGCCGGCGCCGGCTGATCGTCCAGCAGGACGAGGCCGCCCGTGCCCGTGGCGACGGCAGGGAGCTGGTCGCCTTCCTGATGGAGCGCCTGCCCCGCTCGCTCTACTTCAGCCACTACAGCGTGCTGCCGGGCCGGGTGTCGATCCCGCGGCTGCAGACCCTGCCCGCCGGCCAGCTCACGGCGGGGGAGCGGACCGCCCGCTCGCTGCTGCGCCTGGCCGGCGTGGACGCCGAGGACTTTGCCGAGTCCGCCTACGAGCGGCGCAAGGTCGCCCTGGAGGCGGCGGCCGACCGCATCAGCGAGGAGGTGCTCCGCTACTGGAGCCAGAGCCGCGACCTCGCCGTCGAACTGGACGTGGACTTCCGCCCCGGCATGACCGGCCCAGGGTCCAGCCTGTCCGGCGCCGGACCCGGCCCGTTCCTCGACATCCGCATCCGTGACCAGCGGCATCGCGTCACCATGAACTTCGGCGAGCGATCGGAAGGGTTCGTCTGGTTCTTCTCGTTCGTGGCGGCCTTCCTGGAGCTGCGCGACGCCGACCAGGTGATCGTGCTGCTCGACGAGCCCGGGCTCGGGCTGCACGCCGCCGCCCAGGCCGACCTCCTGCGCTACCTCCGCGAGCAGCTCGCCCCTCGTCACCAGGTCGTCTACACCACCCACTCGCCGTTCATGGTCGACCCCGACGCGCTGCACCGCGTGCGCACGGTCGAGGACCTCGCCGACGAGGGCACCAAGGTGCGGACTCTGGACGGGGTGACCTGCCGCGACACTCTCGCGCCCCTGCAGGCGGCGCTCGCCTCGCGGGTCGCCGGCCAGCTCGGCGCGGGGTCGGACACCCTGCTGGTCCCCGGGCCGGCGGACGTGCTCTACCTTGAGCTCATGAGCGCCTACCTGCGCGACGCCGGCAGGCACGGCCTGGACCCGCGGTGGGTGCCGGTCCCAGCCGGAGGGCTGCACGCCCTCCCCGCCGTGGCCATGCTGCTCGGCACGCCGCTGCGCGCCGCCGTCCTGCTCAGCCTCGGGGCCGGCCACCCGGAGGTCACCGGGCTGCTGCGGGGCGGCCTGCTCCTGCCCGAGCGGCTGGTGCCGCTCACCGAGCTGACCGGCAGCAGCGAGGCGGGCCTGGAGGACCTCTTCGAGGAGAGCTTCTACCTGGAGCTGCTGCGCTGGTCCGGGGTGGAGCCGCCGCGCGCCGACGAGCTGCCCAAGGGGCGCGGCTCGCTCGTCACGCGCATCGAGGGCGCCCTCGGCCGTCCGGTCGACCGCTACCGGCCCGCGCGCTTCCTGCTCGTCAACCAGGCCAACCTGTTGCCCGGCCTTGGCCGATCGACGATCAACCGTTTCGCCCGGCTGTTCGAGCTGCTGAACGAGCTCGAGCCGCCGGCCACGTCCTGAGGGGACCTACCGGTGCAGCCAGACAGCTTCTTCCAGCAGCCGCCGGCACTGACCAACACCTACCGCACCGACGTGGCGCTGCGCGAGCACCTCGAGCGGTTGCTGCCGGCCGAGGTCCGGGCCCAGGTCGAGCCCGAGCTCGACGGGATGGGGGAGGCCGCCGCGGGCGAGCTCGCCCGGCTGGCCGGCGAGGCCGAGGCCTCGCCGCCGCGCCTGGTCCGCTACAGCCCCTGGGGCCGGCGGGTCGACCGGATCGAGGTCAGCAGCGCCTGGCGGGCGTTGCACGTCGCCCAGGTGCGGGCCGGCCTCGCCGCCCTGCCGTACCAGGACCGCCACGGCCCCCACGACCGCATCGTCCAGCACGCGCTGCTGCACCTGTACGCGCCCTCCGCCGCCATCTATGCCTGCCCGGTGGCGATGACCGACGCCGCGGCCCGCGTGCTCAGCGACCACGCGCCCGCCGAGCTGCGCGAGCGGGTGGTGCCGCGGCTGGCGTCGCGTGACCCGGAGCGTGCCTGGACCTCGGGCCAGTGGATGACCGAGCGCGAGGGCGGCTCCGACCTGTCCCGCCACTCGACCGTCGCGCGGCGGGACCAGCAGGGGCGCTGGCGCCTGCACGGCGTCAAGTGGTTCACCTCGGCGGCGACGGCGGACTGCGCGCTGGTGCTCGCCAGGCCAGAGGGCGCCGCGGCAGGGAGCCGTGGCCTCGGCCTGTTCCTGGTGGAGCGCGTCGACCCCAGCAGCGGCGAGCCGCAGGTCGGCACGACGATCCTCGTCAACCGGCTGAAGGACAAGCTCGGCACGCGAGCGCTGCCGACCGCCGAGCTGACGCTCGCGGGCGCCGCCGCCACACCGGTCGGGGGCGTCGAGGGTGGCCTCAGGAAGATGGCCGGGATGCTCAACGTGACCAGGGCGCACAACGCGATCAACGCGGCCGCGGGCATGCGCCGTGGGGTCGACCTGGCGGTTGCGTACGCGCGGGTGCGCGAGGCCTTCGGCCGGCCGCTGCTGGACCTGCCACTGCACCGTGAGACGCTGGCCGCGCTCGCGGTGGAGGCGGAGGCGGCGTTCGCGCTGGCGGCCCGCGCGATGGAGCTGGAAGGCAGGCTCGAGCACGGCTTGGCGGGCGATGCCGAGCAGCGCGCGCTGCGCGCGCTGATCCCCACGGTCAAGCTTCTCACCGGCAAGGACGCCGTGGCCCACGCGAGCGAGGTGGTCGAGGCCTTCGGCGGCGCCGGCTACATCGAGGACACCGGGGTCCCGCGCCTGCTCCGCGACGCGCAGGTGCTGCCGATCTGGGAGGGGACGACCAACGTGCTGAGCCTCGACCTGCTGCGCGCCGAGCTGAAGGACGAGGCGGTCACGGCGCTGCTCGAGGAGGTCTCGGAGCGCGCCGTGTCGCTGCGGAGCGCTCGACCACTCCCGGCCGGCCTCGGCGTCACCGGCGATCTGGTCGAGCGCTCGGCTGAGGCGCTCGCCAAGGACGTCCGGGGCTGGACGCTGGTGGACGGCGACGTGCTCCAGGCGCACATGCGCGACTTCGCGCTCCGGCTCGGCCGGGCCTGCGCCGCGAGCCTGCTCACCGGACATGCCGCGCACCGCCTCGCCCGCGACGAGCACGACGACCGCGCCGCCCGCGTCGCCGGCCGCTACGCCGAGCGCTGGCTCACCACCACCCTGCCCGCCATGCCCACTCCAGAGCACGTGGCCGGGTCGTGCTCGCTGCTCGCCGCGGAGCTCGCCGCGGAGCCGTGACCTTCCGGTTCAGACCTCATGCGGAAACCGTTACGCCCTCGTGACCGCCGGCGTCGACGATTGCTGGCACCAAGAGGAATGCCGCGTGGGATCCTTGGGCAGGCTTCTTCATTGAGCTGGGTCCATTCGGGGGACGTGTCCGGCTTGCACCCACGAGGGGATGGCGAGTGCGCATGGCGCTGTGGGGGAGAGCTTCGCGAACCGCCGGGCTGCTCGCAGTCGCACTGGCCGTCGCCGTGGCGCTGGCGGCCTGCCATTCGGCGGTCACCCATGTTGAAGGCGACGGCTCGAGCCGGTCCGCGGCGGGACAGCGTTCATCGGCGTCGCCCGCGAAGGTCGCAGCCGGCTCGACCACGACCGGCCCCGGCGGGGCCAAGGGTTCCGGCGGGGCCAAGGGTTCCGGCGGGGCCAAGGGTTCCCGCGGCAGCCGGCCGACGAAGAGCACCGGGCCCGCGCCGCCGTCGACGCTACGCCTCGGCGACCACGGCGCGGCCGTGCTCGCCCTGCAGCGGCGCCTCGCGGCGCTGGGCTACCAGGTCCACGAGCCGGACGGCGAGCTCGGCTCCGAGACCCACCACGCGGTGGTCGCCTTCCAGAAGGTCAACCACCTCGACCGCGACGGAGTCGCCGGACCGAAGACCCTGAAGGCGCTGGAGCACCCTCGGCGGCCGAGCCCCCGCTCGCGCCACGGCTTCCACATTGAGGCCGACCTCACGCTCCAGGTCGTCTACGTCGTCAAGAATGCCGCCATCGAGGAGATCCTCGATGCCTCCTCAGCCTCGGGACGGCAGTACGTGGTCGACGGCGACGTCCGCATCGCCCACACCCCAGAGGGCAGCTTCCACATCGAGCACAAGATCAACGGCTGGCACCGCAGCCCGCTGGGCCTCCTCTACCGGCCAGCCTATTTCGTCGGCGGCTTCGCCCTGCACGGAGCGCCGAGCGTGCCGCCGTTCCCCGCCAGCCACGGCTGCATCCGCATCACCACCACAGCCATGGACAGGCTCTACGACCGCCTCGCGCTCGGCACCCCGATGCTCGTCTACCGGAGCTGACGGCGAAGCCGGCCCCCCGGTGGGGTGCAGCTCTGCGTAACGGTCACTTGCCGCGCAGGAGGCGGTGCTCTGCCGCGCCAGTGCAGCTCTGCCGCGCAGATCGCTCCACGAACCCCCCAAACCGGGCGTCCCAGCGACACGTGGCGCGGCAAGGCGGCACCCACGCGGCAAAGCACCACCACGCCCCCGGCAAGGTCCGCGACCCTGTGGACAGCGCCGTGCGGCGTTCGCCGTCAGGAAATACAGTCGGGGGAGCAACCGAACCTCCGACCCGTAAGCGAGGACCCACATGGCCAAACTCGAGCCGGGCGCGGCGGCGCCGTCGTTCAGCCTGCCCGACCAGGACGGTAAGCTCGCCTCCCTCGACGACCTCAAGGGCAACAAAGTGGTCGTCTATTTCTATCCCAAGGACGACACCCCTGGCTGCACCGCGGAAGCCTGCCAGTTCAACGACAACCTGCAGGCATTTCAGCGCATCGGCGTCCCGGTGCTCGGCATCTCCGCCGACGACGGCGACAGTCACCGCAAGTTCCGCGAGAAGTACGGCCTGCGCTTCCCCCTGCTGTCCGACCTCGACCATCAGGTCATGGAGGCCTACGGCGCCTGGGGCGAGAAGACCCTCTACGGCAGGACCAGCGTCGGGGTGATCCGCTCGACCTTCCTGCTCGACGAGCAGGGCAGGGTCGAGCGCGCCTGGTACAACGTCAGGGCCGACGGCCACGCCGAGAAGGTCCTCGCCGAGTTGCACGGCTGAGCGCCTGGTGACCCTCACGGGCGACGCGGGAGCGCCCCGGTGACCAGCCAGGCGCTGCCGCGTGCCCGCAGCGTCAGCGTGACCAGGCGGGCGAGCATGAAGACGCCGAACGCAGCCCACAGGGCGATCAGCCCGCGGTCGAGGGCGAGCGCGGCGTAGGCGCCCGGCAGGAACGCCAGCATGGTGAGGAGCCCGGCGACGGCGAGGTAGCGCATGTCGCCGGCACCGATCAGGACGCCGTCGAGCACGAAGACGACGCCGCAGACCGGTTGCAGGACCGCGACCGCGACGAGCACGGCGAGCAACAGCGCACGCACCTCGGCGTCGGCACTGAACAGGCTCGGAAGGAACGGGCGGACCAGCAGCACGAGCAGGCCGAGCACGACGCCGGCCAGCACGCCCCACTCGACCATGCGCCGGGTGGCGCTGCGCGTGCCCGCGACGTCGGCGGCGCCGAGGTAGCGGCCGGTGATCGCCTGCCCTGCGATCGCGATCGCATCCAAGGCCAGTGCGAGCAGCGACCACACCCCGAACGCGATCTGGTGTGCGGCCACCTCGGCGTCGCCGATACGCGCGGCGACCGCGGTCAGGGCCAGCAGGACCGCGCGCAGCGTCAGCGTCCGCACCAGCAGCGCCAGGCTTGACGCGGCCGAGGCGCGGATGCCGGCGCGGTCGGCGCGCAGCGGGACCTTGTGCCGGCGCGCGGCGCGGAGGGTGACGGCGAGGTAGGCGAGCGCGCTGCCGTACTGCGCCAGCACCGTGCCGATCGCCGAGCCGGCGATGCCCCAGTGCAGGCCCAGCACCAGCCAGGCGTTGAGCGCGAGGTTCACGACATTGGCGCCGACCGCGACGGCAAGTGGAGTGCGGGTGTTCTGGAGCCCGCGCAGCACCCCGGTGCCCGCCAGCACCGCCAGCATCGCCGGCACGGCGAGCAGGCTGATGCGAAGGTAGGTGACGGCGTATGGATGCACGGCGGGAGAGGCTCCGAGTGCGTCGACCAGCCACGGGACCAGCGGCAGGGCGGCGAGCAGCAGCAGGGTGCCGAGGCCGATGGCGAGCCAGATGCCGTCGATGCCCTGCCTGATGGCGCCTCGCAGGTCGCCGGCGCCAAGCCGGCGGGCGACCGCGGCAGTGGTGCCGAAGGCCAGGAAGACGCACAGGTAGACCAGTGTCGTCAGCGTGCCGAGGCGGCCGACGATCGCGGAGTCGGCCAGCAGGAACAGCGGCTCGGCCACGAGCGCGCCGAGCGACGGCAGCGCCAGCCGCAGGATCTCCCGGTCGTGGGGATGGCGGAGTGGCGGCGGGCGGAGCGCCGCGGGCCGGCGCGTCATCGGGTGCCGGGACGCGGCCCCGCCCCACGGCGCGCCGGCCACTGGCCGAGCAGCCGTGCCGGCCGCGGTGGCGACCGCCGACGGTCGCAGGGCATCCCACTCCGGGTCACCGCGGAAGCGCCGAGCGAGCAGCAGCGGTGCCACCAGCAGCGAAGCGTAGATCACCCCACTGGCCAGGTCGTGGCCGTGGTTGTGCCAGGACTGGCCGCTGACCGCATCCGAGGGGTGCAGCAGCATCCGGTCGCGTCGCAGCAGGCCCGCGGCGACGGTCGCGATCCCGGCCGCCTGCACCAGCGCCGGTCCCCGCCCGGCGCGCCCGCGGCCACCCAGAGCCTCCCGGAGCGCGGAGCCGAACGCGATGGTGCAGGCACCGAGACCGACGAACCCGGCGACCATGATCTCCGGATCGCGAGCGTCGGGAGCGGCCAGACCGCTCAGATGCTCCGCAGCGATGGAGTAGCCGGCCTGGCGCAGGGTGCTCGCAACCCAGGCCGCCGTGAAGGCGACCGGTCCGGCGAGGCCGCAGGCGGCTCGCACCCGGAACCCCACGCTCTCCATGTGGCCTGCGCTCTCCCCACGTCTCGTCCCAGCTCGCCTCCCGCCGCGGCGATCCGCCCCCTGCAGGATAACGAACCCCTCCCAGTACCCGATAAGCATCTCGAAATGTCCAGAGGCCCGATCCGGGGTTCCGCCCCGGCCGCGGGACCCGGCCTCAGCCATCCCCCGCCCGGGCGACGGGGTGCGGCAAAGCACCAAAGCACGACCACGGGATCCCGCGTCCAGCCGCGGCGCAACCTTGACAATAAATTGTCAAGGTTGCTAGCGTGCACACCATGGCGATCGAGATCGAGCGGCTTGCGCTGCGGCATGGCATCCGGCCGGGGACGAGCGAGGTGGTCGGGGCGGCGGCGGCGCGGCTCGGCACCACCCCGCGGATGCTGCGCTACCGCGAGGCGCTGGCGCCGCAAGGTCGAGTTCGCGGCCGGGCGCATGCCCGTCCTGCGCGCCATCCAGGAGGACTTCGGGCGCAGGCGGCCACTACGGGGCGTGCGCATCGGCGCCTGCCTGCACGTCACCACCGAGACCGCCAACCTCTGCCGGACGCTGGTGGCCGGCGGCGCCGAGCTGGCGCTGTGCGGCTCCAACCCGCTGTCGACCAAGGACGACGTGGCCGCGTCCATCCAGGCCGACCTCGGGGCGCAGGTCTTCGCCATCCACGGCTGCGACCGTGACACCTTCTACCGGCAGGTGGAGGAGGTGCTGGCCAGCCGGCCCACGCTGATCGTGGACGATGGCGCCGACCTCACCGCCACCATCCACGCCCAGCGGCCAGAGCTGCTGCCCGGCATCGTCGGCGGCACCGAGGTGACCAGCACCGGCGTGCTGCGGGCACGGAACATGGCGCGCGACGGGGCGCTGCGCTACCCGATGGTCGCGCTGAACGACGCCGACACCAAGCACCTGTTCGACAACCGCTACGGCACCGGGCAGAACACCATCGACGGGATCCTGCGTGCCACCAACGTGCTGCTGGCCGGGTCGGTGCTGGTGGTCGTCGGCTACGGCTGGTGTGGCCGCGGAGTGGCACTGCGGGCCCGCGGCATGGGCGCGCGGGTGGTGGTCGTCGAGGTGGACCCGATCAAGGCACTCGAGGCGGTCATGGAGGGCTACCAGGTGCTGCCCATGGCCGAGGCTGCCGAGGTCGGCGATCTGTTCGTCACCGTGACCGGTAACCGCGACGCGATCCGGCTCGAGCACCTGGAGGCGATGAAGTCCGGCGCGATCGTCTGCAACTCCGGCCATTTCGACGTGGAGATCGACCTGGAGGGCCTGCGCGCCCGTGCGACCGGGTCCAGGGCCGTGCGGCCTGACGTGGTCGAGCACCTGCTGCCGGGCGGCAAGCGGATCATCGTGCTGGCCGAGGGCCGCCTGGTGGGGCAGGCATGCGCCGAGGCCCACCCGGCGGAGATCATGGACTTGAGCTTCTCCACCCAGGCGCTGGCCGTGGAGTACCTGGTGGCTGAGGGCAGCTCGCTGGAGGCGGGTGTCCACGCCGTGCCGACGGCGATCAGCGACCGCGTCGCCCGCCACAAGCTCCGCTCCGTCGGCGTGCGCTGGGACGACCTCACCGAGCGCCAGCTCGCCTACCTCTCGAGCTGGCGCATCGGCACCTGACTTGAGGTGCGCTGGCCGCGAGCGTGAGGGGATCGAGCGGGTGCCGGGTCGCGCTGGCGACCACCGGGGCGGCGGCGAGCCAGCCGGCGGCGCCGAGCAGCGCATGTGAGCGGGCCATCATCCGAGCCGCGGTATCCCTCCGTGTAGGGGCATTGGCGGCAATCATGCATCATGGGCGTGACATGTCGAGCTGGGGCGCCTGACCGGCCGGTCACTCCACCCGGCGCAGCTCGGCGGCCAGGTGGGGGAGAAGCGGCTCGCCGACGGCGGCCATGGCCAGCGTGTAGCGGAGCAGACCGTCGCCGAGCTCGAGGTGCCGCTCGATGGCGCTGACCCGCTTGGCACTGCTGGTGCCGACCACCGCGCGGCTGGTCAGGTCGATGCGGCCAGCTTCGAGCCGGCCTTCGAGCACCTCGACGATGCCGGTGGGGTGCGCGAGCACCACCTCGACGTGGCCGTCCGGCCCGGCGCGCCAGTAGCCGCTCTCGGAGTGCAGCGGGCGCTGGTCGTCAGCCGCCCAGGTGCGCTGCTCGTAGGCGAGGAACGGCTTGCCGACGTGCCAGAAGCGCACCTGCTCGCGGTAGCGGAACGACGCGATGGTCGGATAGTGGCCCTCGCCCTCGCCACGCCACGTCCCCAGCAGCGACGCGAGCGGCGCTATGTCGGGATGCGGGGGCGGCGAGGACGTGATGGGCTGCATGACCACGATCCTAACAGTGCAGACCGTCCAGGGCAGTCGCCACGATCGGGTCCTCGGGCGGTGTGTCCGAGGTCATCGGCGGCGCGTCGGAGCTGTCCAGACGGCCGAAGTTCTGCGTGGCCCAGGCGCGACCGCCCGAGCAGACCACGGCGATCCCAACCGAGTCGAAGCCCGGCTGCAGCAGGTTGCTGCGGTGGCCATCCGATCGCATCCAGCCGATGTGGAGCTGGTACGCCTCGTTTGGATAACCCTCCACCCAGGCGATGTTCTCGCCGAGGGCGGAGAACTTGTCGATGCCGGGGAGGCTCGAGGCGGTGCTCAGGTCGCGGTGGGAGAAGTCGCCGGTGGCGGCCATGTGACCTGACCAGTCGGCAGCCATGTCGGCCAGGCTGCCATCCCAGGTCAGGGCGGCCAGCCCGCGGGCTTTGCGCTCGGCGTTCAGCCGGCTGAAGAGATCCTGGGTGATGCGCTCGGCGACCGTTGGGGCCCGGCTGGTCGCCGGAGCGCTCGAGGACGAGGGCGCGGCGGTGGTCCTGGGCGGTCTGGTCGTCGTGGGTGCGGCGCTGGTGGTCGGCGCGGCGGTGGTGCGCGTGGTCGCCGGGGGCCTGCGCTTGACGCGGGTCGTGGCCGGGTGCCCAGAGGCGGTGGCGCCCTGGTCGCCACCACCGACGATCTGGCCGACCCGGGCGGCATTGGCTTGGATCGAGCGCTCGGCCGACTTGGGCCGCTCGGCGCCAGGGCCGAGCGGCCGGGCCTGCGCGGGCAGCAGGAACCACGCCAGCACCAGCGGCAGCACGATCAGGCCGACCATGCGCAGGTTCGCGATCCAGGACGAAGTCGGCCGGGCGTGCTGGGGGGCTGCCCTACGTCCAGAGGTTCGCTCGTCTCGCACCGTGCCAGCCTCTCGCTCGGGGGACCGAGGGTCGACGACGCAACAACGCCGAGTGCCCTGTCAGGGCACCCGACCGGCAGGTCGCTATCGCCGCTGGCCCGTCGAGAGCTCCGGGGGGATGGCCAACGACGGGCGTACCCTGTCAAACCAGCCCGTTCAATGTCAAGCCGGCGCTGGCCGCGGCGAAGCTCGCCGCGGTCCGGCCGTCAGGTCAGCCGGCGGGGCAGCAGCTCGACCACCACGCCGACGATCGTGAGCAGGACGGCCACGCCGACCAGCACCGGAGCCGGCGGCAGGGCCAGGGCGAACTGCCCGCGCAACCAGGGGATGGCGAGGATGCCGGCCATGGCGCCCACCATTGCGGCGATCACGGTCAGCCGCAGAAGGTTCAACGGTCGGGACAGCGACCACAGCACCAGCAGGCCGGCACCGGTCAGGGTGATGGTGGCGGTGGTGCGGGCCTGCTCGAGCGAGACTTCGGGGCTGCGGTGGGCGAGCCAGTAGGCGAGCAGCGTGGCGCTGGCCGCGATGAGCCCGGCGGGCGCGGCGAAGGCGATCACGCGCCGGACCAGCGCGGGTCGGGCGCGCTGCAGGTTCGGCTCCAGCGCCAGGAAGAACCCGGGGATGCCGATGGTGAGGCTGCCGACCAGCGTGAGCTGGCGGGGCAGGAAGGGGAACGGCAGACGCGCGATGCCCACGGCGACCGCCAGCGCGGTCGCGTACACGGTCTTGGTGACGAACAGCTTGGCGACCCGCTCGATGTTGGCGATCACCCGGCGGCCCTCGGCGACCACGTGCGGAAGGGTGGCGAAGCGGCTGTCGAGCAGCACGAGCTGGGCGACCGCTCGCGAGGCCGGGCTGCCGCTGCCCATGGCGATGCCGATGTCGGCGTCCTTCAGGGCGAGGACGTCGTTGACCCCGTCGCCGGTCATGGCCACCACGTGCCCGCGCGACTGCAGCGACTTGACCATGACCTCCTTCTGGTCGGGCACGACCCGCCCGAAGACAGAGCGCCGCTCGAGCACGTCGGCGAGGTCGTCGGCGTCGTGGGGCAGGGTGCGGGCGTCCACCGGCTCCTCCGTACCGGGGATGCCGACCTGGCGGGCGACCGCCGCCGCCGTGCGGGGGTGGTCGCCGGAGACGACCTTGGTGCGCACG
>WNFZ01014336.1_pt1 | contig 12113 bp, 11 predicted proteins | sample 5400081 | NCBI WGS metagenome assembly WNFZ01 (sample SAMN13153365, study PRJNA577476) | soil metagenome | isolation source: 80 cm soil or saprolite under grassland replicate 1 | place: USA:California | collected 2016-06-15
CGCATTGCGGTCTGCCCCTGCCAGACAGTGCCACCGCACCAGCAAGTTCCTTCTGTTTGAATTTCGGAGACGACGCGGTTAGTAGTTTCTGCATCTCCAAATGCGACCAGCACCTGATTGAGAACTACGTCATTGAGTACCCTGAAGCCGGCAGCTTCAAGTCCTTCTGCGAAAAGTCTGGCCTGACGGCAATTGCGTTCGATCAGTTCAGCGACGCCCTGGCGTCCAAGCGAACGCAACGCGGCCCACACCTCTACACCGCGCGCGCGTCTTGAAAGTTCCGGCGTAAAGTCAGATGGGTTTCGAAATTCACTGGTAGGTAGATAGTCGGCGGTGATGGCCATGGCGCCGCGCAACGCGTCAGCGTCACGCACCAGAGCGATGCCGCTGTCATAGGGAACGTTTAGCCACTTGTGAAAATCTGTTGCCCATGAGACCGCATCGGCCAGGCCGGTTGCGAGGTGAGCAGTGGAGGCTGCGGTTGTCGCCCATAAACCAAAGGCCCCATCCACATGCACCCACGCGCCGGCGTCGTGCGCGCGCGCGCAGATTTCGGGGAACGGATCAAAGGCGCCGGTGTTCACATTGCCCGCCTGAACACACAGAATCGTCGGCCCTGACAAAGAGGAAATTGCATCCGCGCGCATTCTGCCCTGCGGATCGACCGGCACCTTGACGACTCTATTCCTGCCCAAACCCAAAAGTCCCAGCGACTTGAAAAGCGTCGGATGCGCTTCGGCGCCAACGACAACTGTAATCGGCGGTGCGCCAAACAGCCCGTCGGCCTCGACGTTCCAACCCTCGCGTTGCAGGAGCGCATGGCGTGCGGCGGCAAGCGCAGAAAAATTGGCCATCGTCGCGCCCGTCACAAATGCGCCACCACAGTCGGGTGGCAACTGGAAGAGATCGAGCAACCAGTTCAGGGCCACTTGTTCTAGTCGAGATGTTGCCGGCGTCGGAGTGTAAAGACCTGTGTTTTGATCCCAGGCCCCGGCGAGCCAGTTGGCTGCGACGGTAACAGGCAGGGATCCGCCGATGACAAAGCCGAAGAAACGTGGGCCGGCCATCGCCATTGTGGCCGGGGAACAAATCTCGTCGAGGATTTTGACTACGTGTTCAGGCGAGGTGGGCCTGTCGGCCAGGGCTTCGTCGAGTGTCGCTAGTCTTGCCACTGCTTCAGCAGAGGGTGACACGCCGCGATCCCCAAGATTTTCCAGATATGAAATGGCCCGTTGCGCCGTACTCTCCAAAAGTTCTCGCATAGTTGTTCCTTAAAACCAGTTTGCCGAACCATCTTTCGCATTGAGCAAAACGGAATAAGCTCGATCTACGAAGTTACACGCCAAAGGTCCAGGGACATTTCGTGTCATTCGTGCTTTCCTGGATAAGAATCAGATGGATACTTTTTCAAGGGTGGAAGTGGTGACCCAGGGTTCACAATAATTATTTGATAGCAGACTTGATTCTCCGGAAACGAACGCGGTCGCTAACCAAGACTGTGAGAAAACTCAGCCGCATTCTAACCCGGTCGCGGCGGGGGCAAGCCACCCTTCCCAACCTCGAGACTTTCATACTTGAGTGATTACACAATGGTGTTGGGCGCTAAACGTTGTCGAAAATGCTGTGTGAGCAGCTTTCAAGTCTTTGCGCAACTCGATCAAGCGGTCGCTACCCGCTACCGGTTCCGTATTTTGTTTACCGCGGAGCCAGGATGCTTTTATACCGAGTAGTCCAAACAGCGCCGGATATTGCTTCAACGAGAGACGTATTAACAGACTCATCGCAAGGCTGCGTTTAATAGTAGTTTCTCAACGCTCATTTGTTAGTCAGCCGACGATGTCACGTCTTCGAGCGGTTGGCGGGCCGCGCAGAGTGGACATTCAGCAGGCAGCCACATTTCATACTCGTCGCGCGCGACCGCCTCGACCGGCACCCCGTGGCGCGAAAAGAATTCGCTGCCAGTCGACCCGAACACCAGGAGCGCTCCGACAACAACAGTCACCGCGCCATGCGCCTGGAGTTCATTGTAGGTGCCTCGCAACGCTGAGCCCGCACTCATCACATCGTCAACCAGCGCGATTCGTTTACCTCCTATCCGAGCCGCAAGTGCCCGCGCCACGCGATAGCGTGCCTGATAAATTCCCAAGCACTGCGGCGGCATTACGCGCTCAGTGAAATAAAACTCCACCTCGAGCGCGCGCGCGACCAGTTGTGCGAGGAACGCGCCGCCGAGGAGCGGTCCGCATACCCCCGCCAGATCGTACGGGCGAAGGAGACTCGAGAGCCTGGCGACGAAAGGATCGATTCGATGCGGGTCGGCAAACAACGGATCGAGATCCAGCCAAAGCTGACTGTGGTAGCCTGACTCAAGCAGGAAGTGACCACGGCGACCAGCCACTAACTCCAGGAATGCCGCCACGGTGATCTCATTCATCCTTACTCCGGCGTCAAACTCTAAAGATTTTTTTAATAGTGTCTTAAATTCGATTTCTCTGTGCTACCTCTGTGCTCTTTGTGTCTCTGTGGTGAGTAGTTGTTGGGCGTTTATTCACCACCGAGGCACAGAGGACACAAAAGGTTGCACAGAGAAGACCTCAAACTACGACGCTACCAGTTTAGTGTATTTTCTTTACTAGCTGACCAACGCGAATCACGCCTGGCTGGACGACTTTGGCGTTGATGCCGCGCAGATGAAGCTCTTTTCCGACAGACGAATTGACAAACTTCATCGCTTCGAGCCCGAAGCGTGAAACGAACTTCTTGCAGCCGGTGTGAGGTGGCGGCGTCACTTCAATCACCGCGGAGCCGATTGCGAGTCGCGTACCGGGAGATAAATTGGCAGCGCTCAAATCCAGGTCGACATAGAGTTGATCGCCCGCCAGTTGCCAGCGATCTTTGGTTTGTGCGACGAGCGCCGCCACGCGCGCGTTCATGATGTTGAGTTGCATGTCGGGATGGGCAGACCCATCCACTGTGTGCGAGCTGCCGCGATTTATCCAGCTGTCACCCACCAGGCCCATGGCCGGATCAAGTTCACCCGTTTCCAAAACTTCTCGCTCGCCGATTTGCGGCCGTCGCACAATCAAACACAACACGCCTTCGTCTTTTGGCGCGCTTCGAATTTCGAATAACCCGGCTTCGAGTTCCGCTCTTGTCAGGTGCCTGCCAGCGATCAATATCTCTCTCCTGCACTTGCCGACCTTCTATTTACTATCGTAAGAGAAAAGCTTCGCTTGTTCCACTCCGGGAGCGTCGCATGCATATTTTTTTATCACGATAATCAGAACGATAAATACAATGGCGCTGACCAGGGCCACAAGCAATGAGGTACAAAGTTCCTTCGCCAACTACTCTTTCACCAAACATAGAAAATACGAATCCACCGAGGAAACTGCCGACCACGCCGGTGATAACCTTCACCATGGTCCCTGGACCGCTACCGTCCGTTAGCGAACCCATCAACCAACCGGTTACAAGTCCGATCACGAACATCGTAATAAGGATGCCGTTCAATTGTCGTTGGTGGATTCAAGTTTGAAGTGCAACTGTATATTCAGTCGGAAAGGTCGTGGTACTTCTCTCATTAACATCTGGCTTCAGCCAGGTGAACCGGAATGAGCAACTAATTCTGAAACCGTTTAAACGGTTTCTCGCTTCTGCTTGTGCTGCAAACACCGGGCTTAAGCCAGGTGTTAATTAGAATTAACATGATCTGAGAAGAAACACTTGCGTTGCGCTTCCAAGTTGAGTTCACCCTTTTTACTTTTTGATTAGGCGTTTTAGAAAACGATCGGCAGCGACTTCAAACCGCGCAGTGTGAAGTTCCTATGCCATTCCAGATTTTCATTTGCCAGCTGGAGCTTTGGCAGGCAACGCAAGACGCTGTTGATTGCAATCTGTCCCTCCAGACGAGCCAGGGCTGCGCCGACGCAATAGTGCAGCCCATGTCCAAAGGCAAGGTGCCGGTTTGGCTTGCGGGTGATATCGAGCTGTTGGGGATTGACAAATTGTTCCGGGTCACGGTTAGCGGCCGCAAAGCTGAAGCAAACGAAGTCGTCCTTTTTAATCTGTTTGCCGGCGACTTGAATGTCCGCCAACGCGATTCTTCCCATCTTTTGCACCGGGCTATCGTAGCGAAGCAATTCCTCGATGGCAGACACGATTGCTTCAGGGTTGGCGGTTAGTGCTGCTCGCTGGCTGGGATTCTGCAAGAGGGCGAGCATGCCGTTGCCTATCAAATTCGTGGTTGTTTCGTGTCCCGCGATCATAAGCAGCACGCAGTTGGCGAAAAGCTCGTCTTGCGTCAGCCGATCGCCCTGCTCTTCAGCCTGGGCCAGCGCGCTGAGCAGATTCTCATGCGGGTTACGACGAAGCTCGACAACTCTTTCCCTGAAGTAGTCTGACAATGCTACGAAACTCTTTTGCGCCAGATCATAAAGGGCAAAGAGTTCATCGTCGGAACCGGCGGTGTCGATGCCGCTCAAGGCTAGCGCAATGTCATCTGACCACCCCTTGAATTGGCGTTGGTCTGTCCCGGGCACGCCCAGCAACTCGGCGATGACTGTCGCCGGCAGGGGGTTGGCGAGGTCAGCCATAAGATCTATGCGACCCTGTTTCTTCACGGCCGCCAGCATGTCGTTTACTAGATCCTGGATAAGGCCGCGCATGTTTTCCACCACGCGAGGTGTAAAAGCCTTGTTAACAAGTCCGCGCAGGCGCGTGTGATCAGGTGGGTCGATCATCAGCATCCATGAAGCCACTGCTGAGAAAAACGGACGAAAATATTCCCTGGCCTCACTAGGCATGCGGCCGGCGTGAGCGCCGATCCGGTTAGAAGAAAAGAGTTCGCTTTGGATCAATGAGGTAATGTCGGAGTAACGAGTCAGAATCCAATACTTGTTTCGTTCGCTCCAGAAAATCGGGTCATTGCTCCGCATCCGATCAAATGTGGTGTACGGATTAGCGAGGAACTCAGAGCTGTCGAGATCATACGGAATTGCCTGCATTGTGAATGTCGCTGACTCCTTAGACCGTGAGCGGTTATGGGATTTGCAGAGGACGAGAGACGGGCGTAGGTTAGGCCGCTTTGGTGGAACTGTCAATGAATACAAGCTGGAGTGTCTTAATTTCGGTTTTCTCTGTGTAACCTCCGTGTTCTTTGTGTCTCTGCGGTGAGTTATTCTTGAGCGTTTATTTACCAAGAGACACAAAGAACACGGAGGTTGCACGGAGGAAATCTCAAGCTAAGACACTGCCTGGGAACGCTGGCGACTTCAAATCCAGAATAGTAGGATTGCAGCATGAACGACACGAGCCCGGCTCAAATTTCCGCTATCGATCGGTTTCGCGCTTTGCACGATTCCGGATGTTTTGTTCTGCCAAATCCCTGGGATGCGGGTACAGCGATATATCTCCAACATCTCGGCTTTGAAGCGCTCGCGACCACGTCAGCGGGTTTCGCTTTTTCGCGTGGCTTGCCCGATTCAGTTTCGGCGGTTTCTCGCGGCCTGATGCTCTCTCATATCAGCGAAGTTGTTGAGGCGACGCCTCTGCCAGTCAATGCAGACTTCCAAACCGGATATGCGGATGAACCCGAAGGTGTGGCCACCAACGTCACGCTCTGCGTCGCTACGGGCGTGGCCGGGTTATCGATAGAGGACGCAAGTGGTAACAACACTGCGCCGCTTTACGACTTTGATTTGGCGGTCGAACGCATCAAGTCGGCACGCGCTGCGATCGATGCGTTGGGGATTCCGGTGGTCCTGACAGCGCGCTGCGAAGCCTGGCTCGTCGGACATCCCGATCCTGCTCGCGTCGCTATTGAGCGACTCATCGCCTTCGCCGAGGCGGGAGCCGATTGTCTCTACGCTCCGGGCGTTAGTGATCCAGGTGAGATCGAAACCATCGTAAAGGCCGTCTCCCCCAAGCCAGTCAACGTATTGGTGTCACGTTTCAATTCCGAGCTTACTGTTTCGCGCCTCGCCGATCTTGGAGTTCGTCGCATTTCTGTAGGCTCCGCGCTGGCGTGCGTTGCGTGGGGCGCATTCATTCGCGCAGCCCGAACCATCGCGGAGACCGGCTCATTCGAAGCGTTTTCTGAAGCGGCGCCTTTCAACGAGATCAATGAACTGTTTCGGAGGCGCACTGCTCGCGAGTAAGAGCGGGGGCAAGCCCACCTTCCTTACCACGAGCTGAATCCAGTTGACTCTCAATTTTTGTGTGAAAGGCTTTCCAGCGAGATCCTTGGGAGTTAATTAGAGAAGCTCGTGGTAAGGAAGGTGGGCTTGCCCCCGCTCTTACTCGCGAGCAGCACACCGCAGTTCTTGCTCATTCGCCGCCCTCCGACTCTTGCCAGCGATAAGTTTTTCCATTCCAGTAAAGGACGCTCTCTGTCGCTTCAGTTCCCAGGAGAATCGAATCGCCCTTCGCTGCCAAAGGCGACCGGTTTGCGGCACGGCGCTTTCCGCGTTTGCTGACGATCTCCATCAAGCCTTTGGCATCCTCGGAATGGCCGGACGTGGCCCTATCGTTTTCCAAAATGAGGATTGGCGACTCGCCCAGCAGCAGAAACTTTCCGGCGGGCTGAGGAGTCTTCCAACCCGCATTCGTGCCGTGAATGATTGCGAAGGCGAGAGTCGGTTTGGCGGCCGGGTCCGCGGGAAAAGCCGGCTCGCGCGTGCGGTAAAAAGGATTAAGAACTTTCACGTCTGGCGGCAGCTCGCTTCGCCTACCTTTAACGCGCACGACTATCAGAATGTCCTGTGCCCCATCACCATTGAAGTCTGCTGTTAAATAAAAGGGGTTGAAACCCGTCACCGCCTCCAACGACGCTCCAAACGATGCCCGCAGAGCTTCAGTTACAGCAGCGGACTGACTGGATTCATTAGCTTTTGTTTGCCGAGTTGCGTAAACAGTCGTGATGAGGAAAACCACGAGTAAGAGAAAGAGAGATCGTCTGACTAATGAGTAATTAGCATTCATTTGTTTTTGCCTCAACTACTCCATCATTTGGGCAACCAGTGCGCAGCGGAGTTTCGCCGCAGATCCTCTTCCCTGCAAACTCCCCTTACGGATTCGGGTCCGGCTTGTCCAGCAATTCCTTTATTACCGCCGCAAGATCCAAAATCGCCACGCGACCGTCACCACGAAACGAACTCCCATGCATCAAGGCGAGAGTCTTTGGCTCCAGGGCTGCGAGCCGGTGCATCGTGCTATCTGTATACGGTGTGTAAGGCATATCCTTCGCCAGCGGACTTGAAAGACCTTCGATCATCGCTACCCGCGCACGTCCGACTATCTCCGACTCCGTGAGAGGTTCAGGATCGCCGGGGTGGAAGAACAGGTCGGAGCAGAGCAACGTGCGATCTGTTTCTTCATAGAAGAGACCCGCGTCCCAACAGTGTGGTACGTGTGGGGTTGCTAAGAACCGCAATCGATGACGACCAATCTGCAATATCTCGCCGTCGCTCAACGCACGCGCTGGTTTATCGGCGAAGTCGTTCACCATAACCATTGCGCCTACAACGCTACATGCAGCTTCTGCATGTGGAGCAACCTTAAGCCACTCATTCAGGGCGCCACACTCGTCAGACTCAAAGTGACTGAAACCAATCCAACGCAATTTCTCAGGTTGCATGACAGAAGCCACAGCCTCGAGCGTCAAGGGAAACATTTTCTTGAACCCGGTATGCATGATGAAAGGTTCATCATCGCGGATGAGGAACTGGTTAAACTGGATACCATAATCGGGATGAAACGTCGAAATACGAAAAACGTCGGGTGCGATTTCATTGACCTTGCTCTCCATAACAATTCTCCTTAAAACATGACAATTGCCGTTTCAGACTTCCACACGGGTTACTGCCCCACTGTGATGTTTCATACCGGCGACCGCCGGTGTTGTGCCAGGCCTCAGACAATTACTTCGTCTGGTCAAAATATTTATCAAGGTAAAACTTATCAACGAAGTAACGCTGCCGCCAGCGCGGGTTGGTGCGATCAAGCAACAGCCCCTCTCCGGCACCCAGCGCATAAAACTTTACCCGCTTGTGGTCGTCAAGCTGGCCAGTGCTCAATTCGTTTACAATCCCACTCATAACTTGCTTAGCGACCTCAGCGAATGGCTTGTAGTCTTTCCTGCCACATCTGAAAAGAGAAATATCTATAGTCATCGGGGCTGAGCGTTTTTCCCAATTCGTCTCGTTGTCTACGGTACGCCGAGAGTTTGCCAGGGAACTCGTCTTTGTTCCTCGCCTGAAGGGCATCCACAAGCAACTTGCTCAAGAGAGAGAAATGATCCTTCATCTCGGGCCAGTCATAGGGGAACGGATAGTTCAACATCCACATGCCACTCTTATCGCCGCGAGATAATGCTAACGCGTCTACCGCCGGGTAATAGCCCGGCTGCGAATACTGCAACTGGTGAAAGTGTTCGTGCACCACGGTCACAACCCAGGGCGTGGAAGTTTTCTTGGCAGTGTTTTCCGCCTGACCGATGACGATAGTCGGGATGCCACCGACAACCGGAAACGTCGCGAGCAGATTTTGTGGCTGAGTTCGGGCGCGATAGTAGACTTTACTCTGCAACAGCGGATCGTAGTTAATCAGAGTGAAATCCGCGGAAGGTTTCGCATGGCGGATAAGGAATTCGTGATCGGGCGTGACGAGTAACACCGCGAATGGAGCCTTGTTCCAACCTGGCCATAGTTGGTTTCCCAGCGTCTCGCCGATTCGAAATGCCTCGGCCAGCCGCGCACGATCGATATCAGCGACGTGCAGTTCTCGGTGCGTTGTTCCAGACAGAAGCCCTACCGTTTGGGCAGCTCGCTCTTTGCTGACTAGCAGAGTTACCACGTAATCACTCGCCCCGATTTTCTGGTCGCTCTGCGGGTAAGGATTCAATCCCAATAGTCTGACTTTGTAACCATGATACTGCCTTTCCCCAACCAGCGTTGTACTCTTGGCGGTGTTCAGCGTCAGGCTTTTCCGATCCCGATGGCTTATGCTGAACTCCAACCGCACGGCCCCATTTCCCGCCCAAACACACGTGACGTTTGCTGGACAGCGCGAGTCCTCTTCCACCGCCTCGAACTTGATCCGTAGTCTTTCCCCTTTTACCGTAACTTGCTGTCCTGTCCTAAGACTGAACGGACGGTTCAAACGGACTACTTGCATCGTGCCCGCAGCATTCCCATTTCCGCCTGCCGCGCTCAAACACCCAAGTAGCACGAAGCAGGTGATGACGGAGGAAATCAAGCGCGAAATAAGCTGGCAGGTACGGGCGCAAATCATAGCGAAAAATCCTTCTCTCTGGCAGAATCTCTGGACCTGATTACCGTCCTTTCAACTGTTCGCACGTCCAGGCTTCAGAAACTGCTCGTCCTTTTTCGAAATTGTCGACAACCAGGATCAGTTGATGATTGTGATCGCTGTAGAGAACTTCGATGTTGACGCCCGCCTCAGGCCGCGCGCGCTGGTCTGGGCGCGGATGTGCACCGCCGAAGCGATCAGAACCTCCATGACAATAAGCAGGATTATGATTGCTTTCTTTCTACGCATAAGACAGAAGGTAAAGCTCAAGAGATTATTCCGCTGGGCAGGAGTTGATCTCATTTCGGCTTCTTCGCAATAGTAAACTGACGAATTCTTTTTCCCAGCAGCGAGTGGTCGATTAAGTGCTTCAGCCGTTTGAGTCTGGTTTCCTCTTTCTTCGCGCTTAAGACATACCAGTTGGCTGCCTTTCGATACGAAGGTGGTTGTGCCTGAAAGAATTTCCAGGCGGACTGGTGCATCTTTAGTTTGTTAGCATACTTTTCTGGCAGCTCGGGACTTCGTTGTTCGTAGGAATAGATCCCGGAACGGTTTTCTTCGCGCGCCAGAAAGGCCTTTAGACCCGCAGGCTGCATCAGTCCTTGCTCTAGAAGTTCCTTAGCCCGCTTGATGTTAACCGCGCTCCAGATGCTGAACGGCTTGCGCGGAGTAAAGCGAATGGTATAGCTGATGTCATCAATGCTTTTTCTGATCCCATCAATCCAACCAAAGCAAAGCGCTTCGTCCACAGACTGGGGCCACGTAATACTCGCTTTGCCCGAGTCCTTCTTGTAGAAGCCGACCAACAGCTCTGGCGCCGAGGCGTGATGAGCCTCGAACCACTTGCGCAAGTCAGCCGGTGATTTAAAGAATTTAGGTTTCAATGCACTGGAATCGGTTGTGTCTCTGAAGCAGTGGATAATTAGGAACATCACAAGTGCTTTCAACTAGAAGTTGATTCCGAGAGCGGCGAACAGTGCCAGCACCACCGCCAGAATTGCTTCACCTGCGATCAGACCCGACGCCAACGGAATACGAAAGTCTTCTTCAGACTTCGGCGATGTTTTGGCCCATACCAACTGCCCGACGCCACCGAGAATAAACGTCATCAAAACAGAAGCGGGAATGAGCATGCCGATACCAATAGCCGCTGGTGACGGAATGTTTTCTTTATATTTTTCAGCCAGCAGAGTAAGGCCTATGCCTACTGCAATCCCAATCACCAGCCCGACCAGACAACCGGGTGGCAGTGCACTCAATCCCCTGGTTAGAAGTTCAGCGAAGCCGGCCCACTTCACACTGATAGGCGAAGACAAACCCGAAGGCCCGATGCCAAACCTGTCGCGCAGCAGGGGATAGACCAGGGCTGTCGCCAAAGATCCAACGGGCGCGGCGATTAACTGGGCAATCGTCAGGTTTCGCGGATTCGAGCGGATTAATTGTCCCGCTTTGAAATCCTGCATCAACGCCTCTGAGGTTACCGCAATGGTTCCGGTGAGTCCGCTGGAAGACATGTTAACCGGTACATTGCCGGGTGATATGAAAGCAAAAATCGCCTGCATCATGTTTGACATCGCGCTGATTGGTCCCCAGTTTGTTTCGCCCAGGACGCGCAGGCCAACAAGCATCAGCGGCAATGACAAGAGAATGGCGATAAACGAAAGCCACATGGGAATTCCCATGCTGAAGTATTGCACCAGGCAAATCACCACGGTCATGACCAGTGACCCAATAACGACCCACTGCATCGGAAATTCACGCTGACCCTGGTCGCCGACTTTGCTGTCTTTCAGTCCGCGAAAAGTTTTGACAATGAGGTTCCATTTCAGCGCCAGAGATATCAGCCCGCCGGCCACCATCAATCCGGTCGCGGGCCACATCACCCAGCGCAACGTCATAGGGTAAGTCTGCTCGGGAATCATGCCGTGCGACAGCAGAAAACCAGGCAGGATGAACCAACTGATAGCCGTACCGATTGCCATTGCCAGGCAAATGCGCCACCCGACGAGCAGTCCGGAGCCGAATGACAACAGGCTCCAGTTGAAGCCGATGTTCATCGGCGCCATTCCTGGGAGCAGCCACGTATCGGGAAAGAGCTTTAGAAAACTGGTGAGGATCATCAGCACGCCTGACGCCAGACTGCCGAGGGCAAGGGCTTTCACCGGTCGAGCTGATGTCCCTTTTTCCCGTCCTTCATGCAAAACCAGGATCGTTTCGCCCGCTGCCATCCCGTCTGCGTAAGTCAGATTCTCTTCATCGATGTAGTGCCGGCGCATGGGGACGGCAAGCAGGATACCGAGCAGGCTCGCGCTGCAGAGCCAGAAAAAGATTTGCGCAGTGCCCAAATGAATCGGAGGAATCAGCACGCCCTTCGTGTTGAGCATGTCGAAGGCTGCAAGCAGGACGCACATGAAAGCTGTTTGCCCCGCGCTGGTGCCCATTGTTTGCACGATGTTGTTCTCGCGCGCGTTAGTATCCACGGCCCGTAGAATCAGAACTAGCGGCACCAGCGTCATAAATCCGAGGAAGGCCGACACCACGGAGAGGTTTGGTCCAAAGCCCAGCTTCAAGACGCAGTAGGGATAAGCGCTGCCAATAATCATTGCAACGATGAGTCCTACAACAATGGAACGAGCGGTGAGTTCCGACCCGGTTTGGATTGCGGCTGTAGTGGTCTTGCTCATCGCTGCTCCTTAACTGGATGGTTACAAATCTTGGTGTTAGTGCAGGTCCGTTCAACTTTCAACTTAAATTCTGGCAAAAAGCGGGGGCAAGCCCGCCTTCCCGACCTGAGAGATGCTGTG
>WNFZ01005086.1_pt1 | contig 12112 bp, 8 predicted proteins | sample 5400081 | NCBI WGS metagenome assembly WNFZ01 (sample SAMN13153365, study PRJNA577476) | soil metagenome | isolation source: 80 cm soil or saprolite under grassland replicate 1 | place: USA:California | collected 2016-06-15
CTTCGACTCAGCCAAGAACGGCACACGTGAGATCGCGTATTCAATTGTAAGTGGCATGGCATCCTTCCCATTTTGAAACAGATTTGGATTCGTGCAACGACTTTGAGCGGTACCTCTTGATTTGACTTTTGGGAATGGCAACCTCCTTGTTCACAATTCCCGCTTCGCGCGAGATCATGAACATGTCTCCGTTTAAGCGCGGATTCTCTCGCCCTTTGGATCCCACAATATGGGCTGGTCCACCACCGCACCGACCTTTTCACCAAAACATTCGACTTCGAGTCTTGTTCCAACTTTTGTACATTCAACCGGTAAATAAGCGAACACAATACTTTTTCCAACCGAATAGCCAAACCCACCTGACGCCACCCAACCGATCGTGTGATCACCTGCGCGGATCGGTTCCTTGCCAAGCGCAATGGTCCGGTCATCGGTGAGCGTCATGCAGCACAACTTACGTGTGACGCCCTCTTGTTTCTGTTTTACAAGCGCATCTCTGCCGATAAAATCGCTTTTATCTAGTTTGACGGCAAATCCTAAGCCTGCTTCATATGGCGTATAGTCTGGGCTGATTTCAGCACTCCAATAACGATAACCCTTTTCAAGTCGCAGAGTGTCTATGGCTTTGTAACCTCCCGCAACCAATCCTTCAGGTTGACCGGCTGCCCATAACGTATCCCAAAGTCGCAGGCCATATTCCACAGGGCAGTAAAACTCCCAGCCGAGCTCGCCAACGTAAGTCACGCGTGAGGCGATAACGGGAACATCTCCAACAGTCATACGTTTTGCGGTCATGTATGGGAAGCCCGCGTTGGAAATGTCGTCAGTGGTTGCCTTTTCCAAAATCTTGCGTGCTTTTGGCCCCCACATTCCGATACAGGCGTAATTTGAACCTACATCTTCCAATGTGACAGAGCCATCTTCAGGCATATTAATGGAGAGCCAGGACATATCATGCTGGCCAAATGCCGTTCCGGTAATGATGAAGAAGCGCTCTTCGCCAAGCCGTGTGACCGTGAAATCACATTCGATGCCACCACGTTTATTGAGACATTGAGTGTAGACCACACTGCCCACTGGTTGGTCAATGTTGTTTGCGCAAACATAGTTCAGGAATTTCAATGCACCTGGACCGCGCACCTCAATTTTGTTGAATGAGGTTTCATCGAACAGACCAGCATTCTCACGAGTCATGAGGTGTTCGTATCCAATCGCGCGTGACCAATTGTGGCGTGCCCAGCCTCTTGGCTCATGGCCATGGGTCGCTTTTTCTTCGTACGGCTTGAACCAGTTCGGGCGTTCCCATCCCATTTTCTCGCCGAATGAACAGCCAAGCTCGCGCAACCGGAAATAGGTGGGTGAGAGGCGGACATTGCGTCGTGAGATGCGCTCTTCACCCGGGAAGTGAATGTCATAGTATTGGGTGTAGGTTTCAATCGTGCGTGCGACCGTGTAATCGAGATTGTTGTAATTCGCACCGAAGCGGCGAACATCTAGGCGCCAGACATCATATTCAGGATGTCCATCAATAATCCATTCCGCCATTGTTTTGCCGATGCCACCCGCGCCCGCGAGACCGTGTGCACAGAAAGCGCATGCGACCCAGAAGCCTTTCACGGAAGTTGGGCCAAGCAGGAATTCACCATCAGGTGTGAAGCCTTCCGGTCCATTGAGCAGCTTGACAACTTCCGCAGTTTCTACGGCAGGCACACGCCTGATGGAATTTTCCATCAACGGCGCAAAGCGGTCCCAATCGGGGGCTAATAACTGAAATTTAAAATCGCGCGGGATTCCTTTCAAACCAAAGGTTGCGGGTTGGCGTTCGTACCCGCCTGTTACCAAGCCGCCCACTTCCTCGCGCCAATAGACTAATAAGTCCGGATCACGTAGGTTCGGGAAACTATGTGTGACGCCCTCAATGGGTTTGGTCATGATATACAAATGCGCCATTGGAACGACCGGCAGATCCAACCCGACCATTTTCCCCACTTCACGCCCCCATAGACCTGAGGCATTCACCACAACCTCGGTCTTAATCGTGCCTTTATCAGTGACTACTTCACTGACCCGACCATTTTTTACATTGATCTTTTCAACGTTTGTATTCGTAAAAATCTTTACCCCGCGATTCTTCGCGCCAACTGCTAAGGCGTTTGTTAAACCCGTGGGATCAATGCTGCCATCGTTTGGTGTGAATGCCGCGCCGAGCACTCCCTCCAACGACATCAGCGGGAACATATCGTGCGCTTCCTTGGGCGAGACTAATTCCATTGCTACGCCAAAGGAACGGGCCATGCCGACGAGTCGTTTATTCTCTTCCATACGATCCGCTGAAGAAGCTAGACGGAGACCACCGACTTCACGCCATGATGTATCCACACCTGTTTCTTCTTTCAGCTTGCGATACAGGTCTGTGCTATAGTGCATCATACGTGTCAGATTTGCGTCCGAACGCATCTGGCCTACCAGGCCTGCAGAATGCCACGTAGAACCGGCCGTCAATTCGTGACGTTCAATGATGACTACATCCTTCCACCCCATGAGTGCAAGATGATAGGCGATACTCGCCCCGCCCACGCCGCCGCCGATGACGACTGCTTGTGCTTGCGATGGTAACTCAGACATATTGATTTTCTCCTTGAGTACTTATTCCTGTTGCGCTGTGTTGACGGTAGGCAGCGTTTAATCAGCACGGAATATATTCTTTTATATTCAGTTTATTTCTTACGATTGCCAAACGGAACCGGACTTTGCCATAGCCGCGACGATATCGAAGGACGATATGATGCCAAGCGGGAAGGCATCTGGCTCCTCCTGATCTGTTACTACAAGACGGTGATGGTGCTGCTTGATCATCATATCGGCGGCCTGACGTAGGCTGTCATGGATGTCTATTGTCAACGCAGGGTGCATGACCTCTCTCACGGTCAGTGTTTCGTCCATGCCATTTTTGACGAAGGGTAACAAGTCTTGGCCGCTGACGACACCCAGGGCTTTGCCTTTTGTATCCACGACGAGTACAGAGCGCCAGCCTGCCTCTGTCATCGAGCGGGCAGCAGAAACAATGGGTGTTTTATCGCGGCAAACCAGAATCGCATCCGACATCACATCACCAACCGTTTCTCGTTTGGGTTTTTCCTGCTGGGCGATACTGGCAACGAAATCAGAAAGAGAAATCACACCAACAGGTTTGCCGTTTTCAGTGACAAGCAGCCGGCTAATTTCCTTGTCGATCAGTTTATGAACTGCCTCAGAGAGGGGCATGCTTGCATCAACGGAATCAATTGGATGGGACATAAGATCCGAGGCGGTTAATTTCCGCATGGTGGCGAGACTTTGAGAATCTGATGAAAGCCATTCGCCCGCCAGAAGGTCAAAATCCGATATCACTCCTAGTGCACGTCCATCGCGGTCTTCAACGATCAGAGCGTGAACATGGTTTTGGTTTAGCAAGACGGCTACCTGACCAAGCCTTGCATCTGGTCTACAAGTAAATAACCCAGGGTGCATTAAGTCGCGTACAAGTTTAGTCATGAAGGACTCCTCTTGTTAATAAACTTCATCTACGTCTTTGTACCATTTCACGCGGTCACCAACTCGGTCACGCAGACGCCAGGCGAGGGGCTTTGGTTCATTATTCAGCCGCGCCAGGATTTCGTTTATCTGAGATTCAACTTTTGATTTCTGTTCGGGAGTAAGTTGCGAATAGCCATGAGCCAGTTGCTTTACTTTATCGAGGTTCATCGTGGTGGTACGCCATAGCCCCCAGTCGCTCGCACATAACATCGCCGCACGTTTGATGTTGATAGTTTCTTTATCATGATCACCCAATGTGTGTTCGAGTAATAGCATAATCGTATCGATCACATCCTTTTCGTTGATCTTCACGATCTGCATCTTTTCAAGCAACAATTCTATAAGAGGAATAGTAGGCGAGTCCACTTCAAGCCGCCCCTCCCATCGAATGACATGACAGAAATCTAATTTTTCATAAAACACATCGACATGCAGTCCACTTCCGGGATTATCATAAATAGCACGATCGCCTTCTGAGGCAATAAAAACCTCGCGGTTTTCGGTATAACCCAGCGCGGCCATTAGTTCTTGGATCTGCTTTGTTTGCTTGCTATAAGCGGCAAAGTCGATGTCGGTATACGCTCGTCCCATAGCAGCCTGGAGATAGCCATGTTGGGGACAATGGATTTGAAAAGCCAGTGACCCGATCACTCGCAAAATAATTGCGGAATCGTCACTGGCTTTCAGGATTTTTTTTAATTCGTTTTCGAATCTTTCGCGCTCAGAACGGTCTTGTTCACCCATCCCGATAGAACTGTTCGTCATACACATCTCCCGTGATGAGAATCAGGCTATTCGTGCCTGCTATTAGCCAGGTTATGAACTTCTAAGATTTGCCCGGGGCATTGATCCATTATAATAAAAAAATCAAAATCTTGCAAATTTCGTCAGATTCTTATATAATCTCAATTAAATCCTTCAATTTCATTCATGTAAATTAAATTGAGATTAAAGAATGGGTAAATCCCTCATACCAGCTCAGCGGCGGGAACGAATTCAGGAATATTTGTCCATTCATCAAATCGTCCGAACAGCCGACCTTTGTGAACTGTTAGATGCCTCGGAAGCAACAGTGCGCCGTGACTTGGAGTGGCTGGAGCAAAAGGGAATTTTAGAACGCACACATGGGGGCGCAGCAATCCTTAATCAGCGCCTAGTCTTCGAACAGGAATACCACCAAAAGGCGCAGCTTTTGCCCGAAGAAAAACATGCCATTGGTGCCTTAGCTGCTTCATTGATCAAGGAGGGTGATATTGTCTTCATCGACAGTGGCACAACTGTTACACAGGTCTTACAACATATTCCTGGCGATCCGACTATTTCAGTGTTTACAAACAATGTCAAAGCAGCACTAGATTTAGGTGAATATGGCTTTCACTATTATTTGATAGGCGGTGAATTTCAGGCTCGCTCTAATTCACTTACTGGAAGTTTCGCGATCGAGAATCTGAAACAGGTCTATGCAAGCAAGGCCATCATCGGCGTGGATGGTATTAGCCTGAAACATGGTTGTACTGTTCCTACCAGCGCGGAGGCAGAAGTCGTTCGCCAGATGATCGAACGAACTAAAGGTCAGGTGATCATTGTCGCTGATCATAGCAAGTGGGGTGTGGTTTCCAATTTTCAAGTTGCTTCCATTGATGAAATAGATAAATTTGTGACTGACGATAAACTCGATGCCGCTGCGATTGAATCTCTTGCGGAACATAATGTTGAATGCCTGATTGCCACAACGAATCCAACCCCGGCCTGACTACTCTACCAGCGAAATTTTAGGTTTTTGTTCGGAGGAACCCATGTCTTTCTTCTCAAAGAAGCCCAGCAAAAAAGCCACACGTTTGTTTTTTGCTACAGACTTGCACGGCTCGGAACGTACCTATCGTAAATTCATCAACGCGGGAAAATTTTATGATGTCAACGTGATCGTGATGGGTGGGGATATTCAAGGCAAATTGTTGATTCCAATTATTAAAGAACCAAATGGACATTATCGGGCCACGGTACAGGGACGTGTGGAACATCTTTCCACAGAAGAGGAATTAAATGAACTCAAAGGGAGGTTAGATATTTTAGGCTTTTATTACAAGATCATGGACGAGGACGAATTTCGTTCTTTGTCTGCAGATCCCAAGTCCGTAGATAAATTATTCCATGAGTTGGCTCATCAGAAGCTGGTCACCTGGGTGGATTTGGCGGAAGAACGGTTGAATAGTACGGGCATTAAGTGTTTCGTCACCGGTGGTAACGATGATGACCCTGAGGTGTTAAACGCAATTAAGCGAGAAGGAACGAAATCTTTCTTTGCTTGTGAAAATGAAATGGTCTATGTAGATGATGATCACACCATGATTTCAGTCGGGCTCAGCACACCCACGCCGTGGAATACTCCCCGTGAAGTAACAGAAGAAGAACTTGGGGAGATGATTGAAAAGATGGCATCAAAAGTCCCCGATATGAATAAAGCAATCTTTAATTTCCACGATCCGCCGAAAGACTCTACGCTTGATACCTGCCCAATGCTCGATTGGACGAAAGATCCACCTGAACAAATCACACAAGCCGGACAGCCTGTAATGCATGGTGCAGGGAGCATGTCTGTGCGCAAGGCTATTGAGAAATATAAACCCATGCTTGGTTTGCATGGACATATTCATGAATCCCAGTCTGTAGCAAAACTTGGTCGCACAACTTGTATCAATCCAGGCAGTGAATACGGCGAAGGAATACTGCGCGGGTGTCTGGTGACTTTTGCAGATGGCGAAGTGCAAGGTTACCAGATGACAAGCGGCTAATACCGCAACCCCGCCAGACGCAGGCGGGGCAACAACGTGAAATTGTAGGGTACTTAGAATTTTATCTTTTGAAATGCAGCGAAGTGCCATACTCTTAAGGTAACTGCGGCATTAATACCTACCTAGAAAGGAGCTTGCCTACTTTGTAAAATGGACTCTATTAATGAAGACAGAATGATGTTCGGAAGCGAGAAGTGAAATAATACCTTCCCTATAAATCATCCAATCAACCAGCATTTGAATTTGTTACCAAAGGAGAATTGCAATGGCTACAGTAACAGCAGTGAGGCCCGAGGTCTTTACCCGAAAAGCATCGGGGCTCGTCCGTGTTATGTCTCCATATTCGGCCTATGTCTACAACATTTTGACAATGGGCATCATATTCCCGTGGGTCTTCCTCGTCTCTCCGACGGCTTTCCCAGGCGGCAATGTGCCGCTCGGGATTCTGATCTGCACGCTCATCGAGATTCCTATTGCCTTCGCGGCAGTCTGGCTTTCGACGGCGCTGCCACGGTCGGGTGGTGACTACGTTTTCCAAAGCCGTGTCCTTGGGGGCGGCTGGGGCTACACTATCGTGATGAGCGGATTCGTGATCTGGATTCTTGTCTGGACTGCTCTCTCTGGTTGGCTAGTCGGAGTACTTGGCTTAGCACCATTGTTCCTCGGCCTTGGACGCGTGCTGAACAACGCTGGCTTAATCGCGGCTGGCCTGTGGGCCACCACGCCTATGGGCCTTTTCATTATCAGTCTACTCAATGGCCTGATTGGTGCTGCTCTCCTCGTGACTGGCTTCAAGAACTATGTACGTTTCCAGCACCTATTATGGTGGGGCACGCTCCTCGGATTCGCTGCGACTCTGCTTGTTCTGTTTGCCAGTCCGGTCGCAGCCTTCGCTGACAAGTTGAATCAATTTGCATCTGCTGTTGGTGAGTCGTCTTCCTTTTATCAGGATGCCCTTGCTGCTGCGCAAACCGCGGGTGTGAACACCGCGCCTAGTTTCAGTTGGCTGCTGACCCTGCTGGTCGCGCCTGTGGCGTGGCAAAGCCTGCAATGGGCTACCTATAGCGCTCAGCAAAATGGTGAGATCAAGGACGCGCGCTCATTCCGCAATCAGACCTTCATCATGATCGGTTCCCTCATAACCGCAGGTCTTTTGTTAGCTCTTCTGGGATTGGCTCTGCAGCATGCAGCCGGGACGGAAGGCCAGGTAGTTGCTTCGTATGGCTATTGGTATGTTGACCCAACGGCCAAGATCGCCGATACGATTATCTTGGCTCCGAGTATGTTGGCAGTGGCGCTCACGACCAACCCGCTATTGATCCTGCTGATTGGTATCGGATTTACCCTCAACGCTTTTCAGATCGTGTGCAACTGCTACATCGGTGTCACTCGTATTATGGTGGCGATGAGCCTCGATCGCTTACTGCCAGAGTGGGTGAGCAGGGTGCATGAGCGTTATCACACACCATTGAACGCTCACCTGATCTATTTCCTGCTTAGCATCCCAATCTTCGCTTTATACAGTTTCAAATATGGAGATTTCGTTTTGTTCACCCTAGGAGTGACCTTTGGTTGTGGTTACGTCTTTGCCGCGACTGCCTTGGCGGGGGCGTTCCTGCCTACGCGCGCTAAACCGTTGTATGATGCCTCACCAGGCGGGCGGTATAACGTTAACGGTCTGCTAGGTGTGCTCTTGATGTTAGTAGGTTTGGTCACTTTCATCTGGACAACATGGAGCATGGCGACGGTATTCGCCAGCCTGCCCATCCTCATCTGGATCACCCGGTTGGTAGCCCTATTCATCGCGGGTTGGGTCGTCTATAGCTTGCGGGACCGATTGGGAGGCTGGCTCGGCGGTGGGAGTATGCCTTGGGTGACAGCTCTTGGCGTTCTCGGCGCGGGATTCGCCATGTCCATGGTTGCCGCATTCCTTTTAAAGCCAGATTACTTCGTCCTTGGAATCTGGTCTGGCCTCGACACTCTGCTGAAGGGTGACATCGGCGGAGGGTTGTACGAACTACGGGCACAACTGATTGCCATAGGTGTCATCGTAGTATCCCTGATCATGTACTATTGGGCTAAGGCCGCCCAGAAGCAACGCGGCATTGACGTCGAATTCGCCTTCAAGGAAATCCCGCCCGAATAAAAAAGGGCCATCCAAGTAGGTCACGCTAAAAGCGTGACCTACTTACAGAGAGAGACTACATGTCGGTCATTGAAAAAGTGGTAGAGAAAATAGAAGACTGGAAAGGTAAGACAGTTTCCATCCAAGCTCTTTCGGGCGGGTTGACGAATACAAATTTCAAAGTCGAAGTAGAGGGAACGCCTTATTTTGTGCGGGTTCCCGGTGAAAGCACAGAACTACTGGCTGTAGATAGAAATAATGAATATTACAATTCGAGAGCTGCGGCTGAGGCCGGAGTTGGTCCGAAAGTTTTATATCATTTGCCTGAATATAATGTGATGGTTTTGGAATTTCTCCAAGGTAAGACCATGTCGAAGGATTCGTTGAATGAAGCAGGCATGCCGTCGCGCATGGCGCAAGCAATCAAAAAGTTGCATGCTGGCCGCCCCTTCTTAACGGACTTCAACATGTTCCGCCTCACGGAATATTATCTTAAAATCTGCAAGGAACGTGAGATCCGTATTCCAGATGGATATCTGGAAAAGATGCCGATTGTGGAGCAGATAGAAAAGGCGATGTGTGTTCATCCATTGGAAACAGTTCCATGTAACAATGACTTGCTTGCGGAAAATTACATTGATGACGGCAAATTATTGTGGCTTATTGACTATGAATATAGCGGGAATAACGACCCGTGTTTTGAATTAGGGAATACCTGTCAGGAAATGCAATTTGACGAGGCGCGCATCAGGGAAGTATGTTCCTCGTATTTTGGAACTGCCTCTGCAGATATGATTGCCCGCATGAAGTTGAACATGATTATGTCCGATGTGGGTTGGGGCTTATGGGCAGCAATCCAGGCGAAGATATCAAAGATCGAATTCGATTTTTGGGGCTGGGCAATTGAACGTTGGGGAAGAGCTGTCGAAAAAATGGATTCGGCTGAATTCCCCGTTTGGTTAAAGGATGTGAGTCAGACATAGACACGTAGACAAGTAAACAGGTACACAAATCAAACATGTATACTTGTGTACCTCTCTACCTGTGTACATCAAAAAAGGTGATTTCATGAAAGATCAAGCACAAATTGTCATTGTCGGCGGGGGAATCGTCGGCGCACAAATTGCCTATCATCTTGCAAAAATGGGACGTAAGGATATTGTCCTTGTAGAAAAGGGTGAAATTGCGAGTGGAGAGTCTTCTCACGCGGCGGGGCTTGTCACGCAATTCGCTACGTCTCACACGATGTTGAAATTCCGTATGTACAGCATCGAGTTATACAGTGAACTGGGATTGTTTGACCATGTTGGGAGTTTGAGAGTTGCGTCGAGCCGGGAGCAACTCAAGGAGCTGGAAAGAAGCGTGAGTCGCGCCAAAGCATTGGGATTGGAATGCGAAGTCATCTCACCCGACGAGGCAGTCAAGATCATGCCGCAGATCAGTAAAAAAGATTTATATGGCGCGATTTATCTCCCACGCGATGGGCAACTTGATCCCTATACAACCACCACGTCCATGGTGCGATTTGCAAAAGAATTGGGCGTGGACGTTTACACCAACACCCGTGTGACCGGCATTGAGCTATCCCCTAAAGGGGAAGTGAGAGCTGTTATCACAAATAAAGGATCCATCAAGACTGAATTGGTGATCAATGCAGCAGGCCTGTGGGCACCGCGCATCGCGGCAATGGCTGGTATTTATGTTCCAACCACGCCTGTCGATCACCAGCACATCGCTCTGAAAGCCGTATCTGGCAATGAATTTTCTGCAAATACACCCTGTCTGCGTGACCCAGATAACCTCGTTTATATGCGACAAGAACAGGGCGGTCTTGTGATCGGTGGGTATGAACCAAATCCACTGGAGCGCTGGATTGATGGCGTCCCATGGGAACATGGCGGCACAGCTTTGCCCGGAGACTTTGATCGTTTTGAGATCCTTCTTGAAGGAGCAATCCGGCGCATTCCATTCCTGGATCAGGCTGGCATCATCACATTGGTCTGCCATCCCGGCGCGTATACACCGGACTGCCAACCCATGCTTGGACCTATGGCAGGCGTGCGCGGCTTTTGGATGGCGGCAGGCATGTCTTTGAATGGGTATGGTGGAGCGGGTGGTATTGGAAAGTTGATAGCCGAGTGGATTGAAGAAGGTGAAGCGCCTTTGGATGTTTATAGCTACCGCGCCACACGCTTTGGTAACTACTATTCTGATCCGGTCTATGCTGCAGAACGAACGCGTGAATGCGTGAAATATTACTATCGCTTGAAATTCCCGCACGATGAACCGGAGTGGGCGCGGCCACATCGCGTCAGCCCTGTTCATTATCGCTTACAAGAATTAGGTGCGGTCTTCGGTGAAAAATTTGGCTGGGAACGCGTCAACTACTTTCGGCCTGGCCAACCATGGCGCCGTATGGGTGAAGATCAGCGGCAGTGGGGTTGGAATCGTCCGCCGTTTTTTGAACGCCTGCGCAAGGAACATGCAGCGACGCGCGAGCGCGTCACGCTATTTGACTTGACCTCCTTTGGCAAGATTGAAGTGAGCGGACCAGGCGCGTTGAAGTTACTACAGCGACTCACAGACAACGATATTGACAAGCCCGTTGGAAGCGCCGTTTATACTCAATTCCTTAATGCACAAGGTTGCATCGAATCCGATTTGACCATTACGCGCTTGGGTGAGGATTATTTCTGGGCAATCACAGGCTCCGGCTTTATTGGCAATGACCTGGCACGCATACAGATGCATGTTGACGAAAACGATGGTGATGTAATCATACGCGATATTACGGAGCAATGGGCTTGTCTCGCGTTATGGGGACCGAAAGCCCGACTAGTTTTGCAGAAAGTTACTAAGGATGATGTCTCGAATGAAGTACATCCATACCTGCACACGCGACAAATCAATATCAACGGTGCGAAAGTATATGCCCAGCGGGTAAGTTATGTAGGCGAACTGGGCTGGGAGTTGTATGTTCCATACAATCGTGCCATAATGGTCTGGGATATGCTCATCGAAGCTGGTAAGGAATTTGATATGGAGGTTGGCGGCTACAAAGTGTTGGATTCACTTCGCCTTGAAAAGGGTTATCGCTATTACACAGCCGATATCACCCAGCTCGATACGCCTTATGAAGGCGGCCTTGGCTTCTGTGTAAATCTCGAGAAGGGTGATTTCATTGGCCGTGCTGCGCTGCTCAAGCAAAAACAGGAGGGCGTGACGCGGAAACTCTGCACGCTTGTTTTGGTGGATGGTGACGACTTTACACAAATTTATGGTGGTGAAGCGGTTTATTGCGATGGAAAAGTCCTGACGCGGGTGCGCAGCGGTGGATACGGCTTCACCGTCAAGAAAAACATCTTATATGCTTATCTGCCCATAGAACTCTCCAAGCCTGGCACACGCTTCGAGCTGGAGCTCATAGAGGGTCGCCGTTTCGCGGAAGTGACCACCTCCGTGCTGTTTGACCCCAAAGGTGAAAGACTGCGTGCCTAATATGTTCCTTCGTCCTGCCTGCAGCTGCAGGCACAGGTGAGCGGAGGAGCTGAGTGTAATTCGAGGCTCCGAAGTCGAAGGACAATTCCCTGGAAGGCGCAGCGTTTCGACTGCGCTCGCT
>WNFZ01005089.1_pt1 | contig 12107 bp, 10 predicted proteins | sample 5400081 | NCBI WGS metagenome assembly WNFZ01 (sample SAMN13153365, study PRJNA577476) | soil metagenome | isolation source: 80 cm soil or saprolite under grassland replicate 1 | place: USA:California | collected 2016-06-15
GGACATGTCGAGTGGAAGGCGAGGTATGAAGCGGGTGTGATCGAAGCGCGGGGCACGAAGAACGGCAAGGTGGTCCTGACCGAAAAGCGCGAGACGACGGGGCCGACGGGTTCGATCCGGCTTACCGCGGACCGCGACCAGATCAGGGCCGATGGCGAAGATGTGGCTGTCCTCAAGGTCGAAGCCCTCGACAAAGACGGCCGGCCCGTGCCCGTCGCCAAAAACCTGATCGGCTTCAAGGTCTCTGGCGCCGGCACCCTGATCGGTGTGGGGAACGGCGATCCTGACTGTTTAGAAAGTGATAAAGGGCCAAAGCGTTCCTTCTTCAACGGGCTTTGTCAGGTCATTGTGCAGTCGGCCAGGCATCCCGGGGAGATTCACGTCGAGGCGGCGAAAGAGGGATGGGAGGGCCCCGAAATCATGCCGGCCAAGCTGGTCATTACCAATAAACCGGCCGAAGCGCGGCCTTCGGTCCCGATAGTTCGGCGAGGATGAACAGCGCGAGGACGGCTGAGAACAGGTCCCCTGCGAGGCAAACAGCAGGCTGGTTGCTGTTTGAGACTGCCATCGCGAGGTCTTGAGATCGGCCATCCTTAGCGAAAAGCATACGCATGAAAGGTAACCCGACCATGAAGATCAGCAGACGAAAAGCACTTGCCGTGCTCGCGGGCGCACCTGCCATTCTCTTGCACCGCGAGTCTCTCGCTCGGAGCGCGGTATCTGGCGGACTGCCCAACCCCTCTGCCGAGGCAGTCGGTCCAGAACTGGAGATCACTCCCGGCCCCTTCAAGGGCACGCGCGAATCCCTGCGTGAGTGGCAGGTTCCTGACTGGTATCGCGACGCCAAGTTCGGCATCTGGGCGCATTGGGGGCCGCAGTCCGCGATCGAATACGGAGACTGGTACGCCCGGAATATGTACCTCCAGGGCTACAAACAGTATGAGTACCACGTGAAGGTTTACGGACATCCGACCAAAGTCGGGTACAAGGATTTGATTCCCATATGGAAGGCGGAGAAGTTCGACCCAGATCATTTGCTGGAGCTCTATAAGAAAGCGGGCGCGAAGTACTTCTGCAGTATGGCAGTGCATCACGATGGGTTCGACTTGTGGAACTCGAAGTATCAGCCGCGTTGGAATTCCACCGTCATGGGTCCGAAGAGAGATATTGCGGGCGCCTTCAAGAAAGCTGCCGCCAGGCAGGGGCTCCGCTTCGCCCTGAGCGAGCACCTGGCTCCCAGTTATCACTGGTTTTCCACCTCGCATATGAGCGACAAAACTGGTCCGCTTGCCGGAGTGCCTTACGATGGCGCTGATCCCGCTTACGCCGACCTGTACCACGAAATGCCGAAATACTATCCCTACGGTGAACGGATCGTTAACGACCGCCAGGCGCCAGCCACATGGAAACAGCACTACTTCAATCGGATTAAAGACCTTGTCGATAAGTACGAACCCGACTTGCTCTACAGCGATGGCGATATTTTCTTCGAACAATATGGATTGGCGTTGGTAGCAAATCTGTACAATCGCGATGCAAAGCGCCACGGCGGCCGTTGCGAGGCGGTCTATACCAGCAAACTGGCGAGCGACTGCCAAACAGGAACGTGCGTGCTGGACTGGGAGCGCGGCGTGGCTGGCGGCATTCCGGAGAATCATGGCAGACCGATACCTGCATCGGCGACTGGCATTACAACCGAGAGGCGAAGTACAAATCTCCCAAGCAGGTCATTGATCTGCTGGTTGATATCGTCAGCCGCAATGGAAACCTGATGCTGAATTTCCCACTTCCTAATAGCGGCGAACTCGATTACGAGGAGTTAGTCATTCTCGACGAGCTCACGAAGTGGATGGCCATTAACAGCGAAGGGATCTACGCAACCCGGCCGTGGAAGACGTTCGGCGACGGACCAGTGGCAACGGCTGTGCCCGCAAGCGGCGGTACTCGCTTCAATGAAGCCGGACGCCGTGACCTCACCGCAGAGGAAGTACGCTTCACAATGAAAGCTGACACACTCTACGCATTCATCATGGGCTGGCCGGACAAATTGACCCTTATCAAACCCTTGGCGACGACGAGCAGTTTCTCGCCGCCGAGAATCCACAACGTAGAACTGTTGGGTTACAAGGACAAAGTAAACTGGATCCAGGATGAACAGGGCCTCACAGTGGTGATGCCCCAAGAACGCCCCTGCGACTACGCGATCGCGCTGAAGCTCAGCACGTTATAGGCCCGGCCCTCGAGGAGAAGACGCCTTGGAGAAAACGGCACGCGTACACTTCAAGCTCCAAACCGAGAAAGACGCTGAAAGAATTTGAACGGGCGGAGCCGACCAAGCTGGCAGCGGATGCCAGTCCATACGCAGGTTTCGTGCTACCACCCGCAGCCACGTGGTAAAGCTCGCATTGCCGTCTAGCTTAGACTTGAGCTGTGCAACTCCAACATCTCCACCCACTTATCGCCGCACGAATTCGGCGACCGGAGGGCTTCGAGAACAGGCGCAACACCGCGATTGCCCACTCTTTATTCCAGACGGGGAGGATACAACCTGAACTGATGGCGAAGTTTACATCAGGACCGATCCCCCCAAATCATTGCCAATGGAGAGAAGCCAGTCATAACTATCAAGGAGCTTGCTCGTTTAGGTGGGCTTTGGCAATGATAGGCGCACGATCTGAAGCCTTACGTTCCCGCCAGATTTACGACGCCGAGGTGGGGCAAACAGCGCAGCGATCGGGACAGTGCCGAGAAAAGATTTGGGGATCAGCTGAAATCACTGCTCGAAAAGAAAGAGGATTCCGAACCGCTGCCCAAGGAACTCGCTCCCACCTTCGCGCGAATGCGAAGCCGCGCGAACCTAATCGGCGGCACGAAAAAACCGGAGTCGATCACCGAAGAACAGTGGCACGCATCGTGTTCATTTCATGACGTGCCCGATCTGCATCTCGAATTTAGAAAAGAGCCCGGCGTGAGCGTTACGCTGGCGGATATTGCCGACGAAGTTGTCGCGTTGCGGGCGTTCCGGGCCGCGTGAAAGAGGGGGGCGCTGAACTCAACTGTCCACGCCCGCCGTCTGAAAGTACTTCAATGGTCGCGTCAAAATGAGAATGGCATCTCGTTTGTGGGCATCGATCAGTTGTGGAACCGCTCGCTCAGTCCTTGAATGACGAGCAAACCGGAAGTTAATTGGAAAACCGCTGGTGCGAGCACGCCGCTCCGCGCCTTTCAGGGACGCGAGAATTAGGATTGTGACCCCTGGTGGATGACAAAGACAAGCCGATTTCCCCGAAGACCATCACACCGGCTGCACTGTACGAGATGTTCACGCGCAACAGCTAGTGCGTCCTCAATCAAACGGGCAGATGCCCCTTGCTGGTGTTCACGAAACAATTATGTGACGAACTGAATGTTGGAGGCGCGGGTCGGAATCGAACCGACGCATAAAGGTTTTGCAGACCTCTCCCTTACCACTTGGGTACCGCGCCTTACCGGAACACTAAGGTAGCGCCCTGCGGGCGAAAAGTCCAATGCTGCGGCGGCCTAGCGAATCCGGATGAACCGCGCGACAAAGACTCAGGACGACTACAAAAATCTGGAGCGGGAGACGGGATTTGAACCCGCGACTTCGACCTTGGCAAGGTCGCACTCTACCACTGAGTTACTCCCGCTCGGTGTACAAATTATAAACTATGGCTGCTTCGTGGCCGAATTGAGTCATTGAATCATCCGGTCATTGATTCATTGGAAACCCGTACTGGAAAGGGTCTTCAATGATTCAATGCCTTGATGATTCAATTCTTCCTCAGTGTCCCGTGTGCCATTGCGGATCCTTCTCCGGCTCCACGATCTCGCCATCCCGCATATGGATGATCCGGTCACCATAGGCAGCAGCCTCGGGATTGTGCGTGATCATCAACACCGTCTGGCCCAGTTCTTTGTTCGAGTGGCGAAGCATCTGGAGAACAATTTCCGAGTTTTTGGAATCCAGGTTGCCCGTGGGCTCGTCGGCCAGCACAATTGCCGGACGGTTTACCAGCGCCCGCGCCAGTGCCACGCGCTGCTGTTCCCCGCCCGAAAGCTCAGCCGGACGATGGTTCATGCGCTTCGTCAGCCCTAACAGCCCTAAGATTTTTTCCAGATACGCCGGATCACGGTCGCCGTTTTTCCCGGCAATATCGATTGCCACGTCAATGTTCGACCGCGCGTCCAGCGTAGGCAGCAGGTTGAACTTTTGGAACACGAAGCCGATTTTCGCCTTGCGCATGCGGGTGCGCTCGGCGTCGGAGAGCTGGCTGAAATCCACGCCGTCAATGATGACTTTGCCCGAGTCCGCGCGTGTCAGCCCTCCGAGAAGATAAAACAGCGTCGACTTTCCGCTTCCAGAGGGGCCGACGATGCTGACGAATTCGCCCTTAGCGACGGTGAACGACACTCCACACAGCGCCTGCACGTCGATCTTTCCGATGTGATAGGTCTTGCGGAGATCAGCTGCTTCGATGATGGCTGGCATGCAAGCTATTGATTTTACAACAAGAGCTGCGCTGCGTTCTCCCGTGAGGCCTGAAGAAGAAGTGGCATCCTTTGCTGCAGACATTCACTCCGCAGCAAAGGACACCCTCAAAAACCATTCCTGAATGGAAATCAGGCCGAGGCCGCGCTACAACGCATCACGCGGCTTTGTGGAGAGCCTTGCAATCGAGCATGCGCGCGCTTGGGGCCGCGCTTGCGAACCAGCAGCAGTCGAATACGCTCAAGAAGATCGGCGGGAAGATACATCCCCTTCGCAAGAAACAAGTCCGCACCGCTTTCCTGCTCATAAATTTTAACTTTGCCAGACAGAAGGATGGCTGGAGTTTCAGGAGAAATGTCTTTAACACCTTGAATCAGTTTTGAACCGTCAACACCGGGCATCACCAGGTCCGTTAAGACCAGGTCAACGCCTCCTTGGGTGAAGCGATTAAGGGCTTGTTGCGCATCGGTAAACGCGAGCACGCGATAGCCGCGCGTTTCCAACAGCACTTTGCGAATGGAGAGAGATTGTTCGTTATCGTCAACACAAAGAATTGTTCTTTTCGGTTTCATTACACGTTCCTGGCAGCGCGAAGACTGCCGCGCAAAAGTTAGAAGAATTGTCGGTGAAAAATCAACCAGAGCGAAATGAATCCTAGCGGTGAAGAGAGGCTGTGTAAAGTGACGCGAACGCCAACGCTGCTTTTCCTCGTTGCAAAACGGCCACGTATGTGCCTGACCGCGTTTTTCGCGGATGCGCGCACCTGTGCAATTAAAAGAAAAGTTCTCCGCGCAAAACTTCAACAACATTTCCACCGACGCGTACATTAACCACTCTGCCATTGGTGAGAGAGGCACGAACAAAAATCCGGCTGGGACGCCGCATTTCAATTCCCTGCTCGATCATCACGCGCTCGTCCGGCCGCGCAATACCATACTGAACCATCCATGCGGCGCAACATCCGGACGCGGAACCGGTCGCGGGATCCTCGCCGTTGTAGAAAAGCATGCGCGCGTGGAGACGCGCGGAAGAGTCAACAGTCTCACGCGTGACACAGAAGAAAAACTTTCCACTCGTGCGATCGAGATATTCCGTCGCACGCTGCTGGTTGATCTGGAGCTTGCGAATCCCTTCAAGACTGACAATTGGAACCATCGTGAAAGGCGTTCCGGTGGAAACAGTTTGAATGGGAAGCGAGAGATCGAGGTCGGGCAGCGGAATGCCGGTGACTTCCGCGATTGTGCTGTGATCATGCGTGGCGCCGAACTCCGGATCGCGTTGCCTCATTTCGCCGAACGCCGGCTCTCCCGGCTGAGCTTCGAATCGAACCGGGATTGTGCCCAGGTTCAAATCGAGCTTGATTTCGCTCGCGCCGGAGTCCCCGCGCAAGAAAAATGCGGTGCCAAGCGTGGGGTGTCCGGCAAAGGGGAGTTCTTCCTGAACTGTGAAGATCCTTACTCGCACGCCGCGTTCGCGCTCGATTGCTGGATCTCTGGGGAAAATGAATGTTGTTTCAGAAAGGTTCATTTCGCGCGCGATCGCCTGCATATCGGCATCGCTCACGCCAGTCGCATCGTGCAGTACGGCGAGCTGGTTCCCCTCAAGTGGACGGGAGGTGAATACGTCGAACTGGGTGAAAGCGAACTTGCGCGCGGTGGAAGCAGGCATAGAAGTTGGATTCCGATGCATTAACAAAGGTGCTTTAATTTCGCTCGGCTTACCGGTAGTGGTGGTGCCTAAGCAAAGAAGAACCTTCACCACAGAGGACACAGAGTTACACAGAGGAACGCCACAGAGGTCGCCTCATCCAGGTCCTCTCTTCCCTTCTTCTGCCCTTGCACGTCCTTCCTCTGTGCTTTTCCTCTGTGTACCCTGTGCCCTCTGTGGTAGAGATTTTGTTTTTACTGAAGTGGCAGCTCGTTTGACGACCTTTTCTGCCATGCGTATCCTATCGGCATGCGATCCTGCTTCACGCCGTGCTGTTGTACTCGCGCGCCGGCGTGTGGGTAGGCGAGGGACTTTCCGAACCCACCCGGCGCAATCGGGTGGGTTTTGCTTTTCTAGCCCACAGAATGAGTCGCGCCTCGCGGGTCCTAAAGTTTTCAATTGAGGAGGACAAACATAATGGGTACCGCAACCCTTGAGTCAACTCCAGCCATGCTTCGCATCAACGATGTCGCGCCAGATTTCACGGCACAAACTACCCAAGGTCCAATTCGTTTTCATGAATGGATCGGCGACGGGTGGGCCGTCCTGTTTTCGCACCCCAAAGACTTCACGCCTGTCTGCACCACGGAACTCGGAACGATGGCGGGCCTGGAGCCGGAGTTCAAGAAACGCAACACAAAGATCATCGCGCTCAGCGTGGATCCCGTGAGCAGCCACGGCAGGTGGGCGGCCGATATCGAGGAGACGCAAGTGCACAAGGTGAATTATCCGATGATCGGCGATCCGCAACTCGAGGTCGCGAAGCTGTACAACATGCTTCCGGCCAGCGCGGGCAGCACGTCAGAGGGACGCACGCCCGCGGACAACCTGACGGTGCGTACGGTGTTCCTCATCGGGCCGGACAAGAAGATCAAGACGATGCTGGTTTATCCGATGAGCACGGGGCGAAACTTCGCGGAGATTCTGCGGATCCTGGATTCGCTGCAGCTCACAGCGAGAGCCGGCGTTTCGACGCCGGTGAACTGGAACCCAGGCGACGATGTGGTTGTCCCCGCTGCCATGCCGGAAGATGAAGTGAAGAGGAAGTTCCCCGAAGGCATCAGGACGCTGAAGCCGTATCTGCGGTTAGGGAAACAGCCGAAGTAGGGTTGTGGTCTCTTTCCCATTCCGGGAATTGGGTTGCCCCACCCTTGTCGCTCCGCTCTTTGGAGCGACAAGGGTGGGCCTACAATTCTCTCGTGCACATAAAGCCGCAGCGATATCAGCACCAGAAGTGTTTGCACTTCATAACATTCAGTTGTTATCAGCGGAGGAAGCTGCTCGACTCCGCGGTTGCGAGAGACATCTTCGAACGCGAACTCGACCGGGTTCGCCGCTGGTATGGCTGTTACATCACGGGTTAGGTGGTCATGCCTGAGCATATTCACCTGCTCATCAGCGAGCCCGAACGCGGAGAACTCGCCCTGGTAATTCAAATGCTCAAGCAAATTACCTCGCACAAGCTGAAGTCAGCCGGCCTTCCACGCTTCTGGCAGGTTCGCTACTACGATTTCCCTGTGTGGAGCGGGGACAAGCGCATCGAAAAACTTCGATACATTCATCGCAATCCTGTAAAGAGGGGTTTGGTAGCTCACCCGGAAGACCGGCGCTGGAGCAGTTTCAATCAGTGGGCGACCGGACAGGAAGGTGTCGTTGAAGTCGAGTGTCCGGCAGCTGCTCGGAAGCGAGAGCAGATGGGCGTTCAACCTACCTTGAAGGCCCGCCCTGTCGCAAAAAGCGCGACAAGGGTGGGGCAACCCATTTTCTAAATGGGATAGGACAGGTTGGGCCAGCCCCCACCCCACATTTTGGATGGCCGTAGACCTCGGGCACCGGTCTCTTATCTGCGGCGAGACTTGAGATCGGAAGAAGAACTACTGCTTCAATTTCTCCCACCAAGTAAGGGGTCTAACAAAGATAACCAACTCTCCAGGCTTTGGTGAAGCTGTGGCCTTACCGCAGCTATTCGGCCAAACAATGCCTTGCTGCAGCAACTGCTTCGTCGAAATGTTCGTTGTCGCTAACCAGGAGTGATCTCGAACATGTGGATAACAAATTACAAAGCCCACATTGATCTGGAACTTTCCGTCATATTTCACAATCGGGTCGGTGACCACATTATCTCCAACGTACTTCTTGCGCATGTGAAGGTCAACTTCGTCGTCGTTATCTGTTAGACGAAGCCGCGCAATACCATCTTTATCCGTTGCAATTACCATTGCTTCTTTGCGTTTAGTCCCAACCCATACATTCGCATAGGAATTCGACATGGGATGACCGTTTCGTCCATTCACGAGCTTCATCGTGACTATTTGTGCACAAAGGATTGTGCCTGATGCAGTTAAGACAAGGAGTAAGAGAAAACGCACTACGCTCCTAAAAGATAGCTTATTCACAACAACACTTCCTCGATCTGTTCTTAGCATCTTGGATACTTCCGACTGGCGTCATATTTAACCAAAGATGGAATAATGCCGGGCACCCCACTTCCTCCAGGTTCATGGAGAAGCGCGAAGAATCAACCTCACCGCTTCTTCGGCAGTATCTCCCCGATCCTGCGTATCTGCGCTCCCACGCCGCGCAACTTCTCTTCAATGTTTTCGTAGCCGCGGTCGATGTGATACACGCGGTCGATGATGGTCTCGCCATCGGCGACGAGGGCTGCCAGGACAAGAGAGGCTGATGCGCGAAGGTCGGAAGCCAGCACGGCGGCGCCGCTGAGTTGCGACTTACCGCGAACCACGGCACGGCTGCCTTCGATCTTGATGTTCGCGCCCATGCGGACCATTTCCTGGGCGTGCATGAAGCGGTTTTCGAAAATGTTTTCCGTGATGATCGACGTTCCCTCGGCCTGGGTGGCCAGCGCCATGTATTGCGCCTGCACGTCGGTGGGAAAGCCGGGATACTCCTCGGTGTTCACGTCGGTGGCCTTGAGGGCACTGGTGCCTTCGACGCGGACAGAGTCGCGAGTGCTGTTGGTTTTCACTCCGACTTCTTCCAGCTTCTGTAGCAGCGCGCCGAGGTGTTTCGGCTCGCATCCGGCGATGTTCAGGTCGCCGTCAGTGAGCGCGCCCGCAAGGATAAACGTAGCGGCTTCGATGCGGTCGGGAATGATGCGATGTTTGGCGCCGTGAAGCTTGGCGACTCCCTTGATGCGAATGGTCGGCGTGCCCGCGCCTTCGATCTTCGCTCCCATCTTGTTGAGCAGGTCGGCGAGGTCGGCGACTTCGGGCTCGCGCGCGCAATTCTGCATCACGGTCTCCCCATCGGCGAGCGCGGCGGCCATGAGCAGGTCTTCGGTGCCGGTGACGGTGATCTTGTCGAAAACAATCTCTGCGCCTTTGAGCCGCTCGGCCGAGGCTTCCACGTATCCGTGCTGCTGATCGATCTTCGCGCCCAGGCGTTCGAGGCCTTTGATATGAAGATCGATGGGACGGGCGCCGATGGCACAGCCTCCGGGAAGCGAAACGCGAGCGCGACCGCAACGGGCCACCAGAGGTCCAAGGACCAGAGTGGAAGCGCGCATGGTCTTGACCAGTTCGTAGGACGCTTCAGGTGAGGTCAGGTTCTTGCAGCAGATGCTGGTGCGATGCTGCGCGCGGCCGTATCCAAGTTCGACCTCGGCGCCCATGGCGGCGAGCAGCTTGCGCGTGGTCTCGATGTCGCGGACCTTCGGCACGTTCTCGAGAATGACCGGTTCTTCCGTGAGCAGGGCCGCCGCCATGGCGGGCAGCGCGGCATTTTTTGCTCCGCTGATGCGGACCGTGCCCAGCAGGGGATTTCCGCCGCGTATTACGAATTTGTCCATATAAATTTTGTGTGCGACCACGCACGGTGTGGGACGATGCCCACAGTCGTTGCGTCCCAACCTTCGGTAAAGCCGTGAAGGATGGGTACCCGGCGTCGCAAGAAATCGGTCGTCCCGCCGGGACTTCCGTCTTTTTCTTTCACTCTACCGAGGACTTCCGTCCTGGGCTAAGCTAGCGCGCCCCCGTTCGGGGCTCGACCTCTTCACGCGCAAGTGCCGCGATCACACCCCGTCTCTATTGCATCTTCTGCATCTTCTTCGCCAAAGTGATGGCGTTCCTAGCGTGGCCTCCGGTGCGCGTCAAAACCTGCACGGCAACCTCGCGCTTTACATCGGCCTTCGACATCACGATAGCTACCAGGACGCTGTTCTTCGCATTCTTCAGCGCGCGTAAGGCGTCTTCCTCTTTCACTCCGAGGGCCTGTTGAACAATGCTCACCGAACGTTCAGCCAGCTTCGAGTTCTTGCGATGCAGGTTCACCATCAGGTTGCCATAAACATAGCCCAGCCGCACCATCGCCCCGGTGGAAAGAATGTTCAACACCATTTTTTCGGCGGTTCCGGCTTTCATGCGGGTGGAACCGGCCACAACCTCTGGTCCAGTCGCGACCACGATGGCGAGTTCGGCCGCTTTTTCGAGCGGGCTGTGAGCGTTGGACGTAATCCCAATCGTCTTCGCTCCCGCCCGGCGGGCATATTTGATCGCGGCCACGGTGAAGGGCGTGCGCCCACTGGCGGCCAGCCCTACGACAACATCATTCTTGCCCGGACGCTTGCGTCGGATTTCTTTCACGCCCAACTGCCCCGAGTCTTCATCAGACTCCACGGCACCCGCCAGAGCTTTCGTGCCTCCAGCGATCACGAACTGGACCATTTTCGGATTTGTGTTGAACGTCGGGGGACACTCGGCGGCATCCAGGGCAGCGATCCTTCCGCTGGATCCGGCTCCAACGTAAATGATTCGTCCGCCGCTGCGCAGCGCGTTCGCGGCCCAGTCAATGGCGTTGGCAATTTGAGGGAGAACGCGCTGCACCGCTGCTGCAACTTTTGCGTCTTCGGCATTGATGATGCGAGCGATCTCAATCGCTGACTTCGTATCGAGCTCGCGAGCAGCGGGATTGGCCTTCTCGGTGGCGAGCTGACTGAGGTCGAATTTGGCTTTCCGTTTAGGCGGCATGACTTTTGCCCAACTGCGAATTCGTCAGTAGGTCGTCCCTCCGGGACTTGGGTTGCCTCCACTGACCCACCCAGGACTATCGTCCTGGGCTAAACTGGTTCGCCCCTTCGGGGCTCATCCTGTTTCAATGTCCATCCCAGGCTCACGAGTCTGTTACGAACGCGTGCCGCCCCCTAAAAGCGACTCGATGCTTCCCACTTTGCCTTCCTGGCACTGTGAGTGCTGGGCTATTTATACTCCGCCGCTGCGCGGCTCGCGCTCGGTGGCCTTAGACATTCGAACTCCATGTTTGAAACACTCGAACACTCTCTTTGCCCGGAACTCACTCATCACTTCCCGTCCCCCTCGATCGCTTCCACAACCGCGTCGTAAAATCTCGGGCGGACTTGATTGATTGCTTTGTTCGAACAATCCGGCCACGTGCGATTGGTAAGCAGGGTGACTGAAAGCTGGCGGACCGGATCGATCCACAGCGAGGTACCTGTGTAGCCGACATGCCCGAATGACGAAGGCGCGAAGTATTTACCGGACAGCGATGGAGCCGATGGAGTGTCCCAGCCCAGCGCGCGCGATGTCCCGGCGGGCTGGCTTTCGCGCCGAGTAAAGAGCAAGACCGTTTCCGGGCGAAGAATCGGAGTTCCGAGACGCAGCATGGCTTGCGCAAACACCGCAACGTCCGCTGCCGTCGAGAACAGGCCGGCGTGGGGGGCGACTCCTCCCAGAACGCTGGCGTTCTCGTCTTGCACCTCGCCTTGAATGATTCGCTTGCGAAATGTCTGATCGTCGGCGGTGGGCGGGATGAGTTGCTGCCATTCTACTGGAGGATTGAAGGTCGTATGTGTCGTGCCGAGCGGGCCGAAGATCTCCCGCTGGCAAAAGCGGTCGAGCGGGTCACCAGCGATGAT
>WNFZ01005737.1_pt1 | contig 12104 bp, 7 predicted proteins | sample 5400081 | NCBI WGS metagenome assembly WNFZ01 (sample SAMN13153365, study PRJNA577476) | soil metagenome | isolation source: 80 cm soil or saprolite under grassland replicate 1 | place: USA:California | collected 2016-06-15
GGCGCGGACAGCGCGATCCCGACGGCGGACATCGCCGCCGGCGTGTTGGACAGGCTGTAGGTCTGCCAGGCCAGTGCGACGAGCAGGATTCCGTCGCCGAGTAGGGAGATGCTCATCCCGGTCCACAGCAGACGGAAGTCCCGGTGCCGCAGCGGGGTGAGCAGCTGGATCCGGCTGGCCGGCCGCGCCCCGGTGGCGGTGGGCATCAGGCGGCCTCCCGCAGCATGTACCGCTCGGCGAGAGCGGTCAGCGTGTCGTTGAGCTGGTCGATCTCGTCGTCGGTGTTCGCGGCGGTGACCTGGACCCGGAAGCCGACCTGGTTCTTGGGTACCAGCGGGTAGGCGGCGAGGGTGACGTAGATGCCGCGGTCGAACAGGATGCGCCCCACCTGGTCGAGTTCTTCCTGGTCGGCGAGCGGCAGCTCGATGATGGGTGTGCCGCTGGTGTTGGGGGTGTGCAGGCCCAACGCGCGCACGTGCTGCAGGACCCGGCGGGTCTTTCGGTACAGGTCGGCGCGGATCTCGTCGCCGCGGCGGCGGTTGACCTCCAGCCCGGCCAGCACGGTCGCCAGCGACGCGGTCGGTGACGGTCCAGAGTAGAGGTAGGGCGGTGCGGCCACCTTGAGATGGTTCTTCAGCCAGGTCGGCAGCGCGAGGAACGCCAGCAGCGACGAGTAGGACTTGGAGAAACCTCCGACGAGCACGATGTTGTCGTAGGTCTCGCCGGCATGCCGGACGACGCTGTTGCCACGCGCGCCGTAAGGAGAGCTCTCCTCCGGCCGGCGTTCGCCGAGCACTCCGAAGCCGTGTGCGTCATCGACATAGAGCAGCGCGTCGTGCTCCCGGCAGACCCGGGCGAACGCGGCGATGTCCGGTGGGTTGCCGGTCATGCTGTTCACGCCGTCGATGCACACCAGCCGGCTGGCCCGGGCCGGTGCGGCCCGCAGCAGCTCCTCCAGATGGTGCGGGTCGTCGGCGCGGAAGCGCTGCACGGTGGCGCCCAGTCCCCGGGCGTACATGCAGCCGTCGTAGATGGTCTTGTGCGCCTGGGCGTCGACGAACACCGCGCCCTGGCCGGCGAGCACCGGGATCACCGACATGTGGATGTGCGTGATCGTGGGCAGGACCAGGGTGTCCGAGGCGGCGAGCAGCTCGGTCAGCTGCTCCTCGATCTGCGGGTAGAGGCGCGGGTTGCCCAGCAGCCGCGACCAGCTCGGGTGGGTGCCCCAGCGCCGGACCGGCTCTTCGATCGAGGCGATGATCTCCGGGTCGAGGTCGAAGCCGAGGTAGTTGCAGGACGCGAAGTCGGTCAGCCAGTGCTCGCCGATTCGGATGCGCCGGCCCTGGATCTCCTCGATGACCGCGTCGTACATGGGGTTGCTGCTCCGCAGCCGCTCCAGCTCGCTCCACCGCTGGTCCCGGCGCAGGTATCCCTGCCGGCTCACATCGACCTCAGCCATGTGCTTCCTTTCCGATCACGTCGGCGTACGCCGGGTCTGGCCCGGCGGAGAACAGGGACGGAAGCGCAGCCAGCGGCGACGGCGCAGCGGGGCTAGGCGGTCGGCGCAGCAGCCGCCGGGCTGCGTCCGGGCCGGTCAGCGGACGGGCGAACAGGTAGCCCTGGCCGAACGGGCAGCCCATCCGGGTCAGCACGTCGCGTTGGGCTGCGTCCTGGATGCCTTCGGCGATCACCTGCAGGTCGAGGGTGCCGGCCAACCGGATGATCGCCTCGACCACGGCGGTCTGCTTGGCCGAGGCGGTGGTGTGGTCGATGAAGGACTTGTCGATCTTCAGCACGTCGATCGGGAACTGCTGCAGGTAGCTCAGCGACGAGTAGCCGGTACCGAAGTCATCGATGGCGATCTTCACGCCGAGCTCGTGCAGGGTCGTGAGGTCGGCGAAGATCTGCTGGTCGTCCCGCAGCAGCAGACTCTCGGTGGTCTCCAGCATGAGCAGTTGTGGGGGCAGCGTGGAGCGGGCCAGCGCGGCGCGCACCCCCTCCACGAATCCGCCGGCCCGGACTTGCCGGGCGGAGACGTTCACGCTCACGTACGGCCGGCGCCGTCCCGGGGTCGGCTGCCAGCCCGCTGCCTCGACCAGCGCGCGCTCCAGGACCCAGCTGCCGAGCGGGACGATCAGGCCGCTTTCCTCGGCGACCTCGATGAACTGGTTGGGCCGGATCAGGCCGTGCGTCGGGTGCCGCCAGCGCACCAACGCCTCGAAGCCGGCCACTTCACCGCTGCCCAGGTGGACGATGGGCTGGAACCGGAGGGTGAAGGCGTCCTTGGCGAGGGCCTGCTCCAGCGCGGCCCGCAGCTCCATCCGCTCCACCATCGCCGTGTGCAGGGTGGCCTGGTAGCGCCGCCACTGTCCCTTGCCGGCTGCCTTGGCCGCGTACAGTGCGAGGTCGGCGCGCCGCAGCAGCTCTGCGGCGTCGGCCGCCTCGACGGTGGTGGCCACACCGACGCTCGCCCCGCCCCCGACCGGGCCGCGGTCCACAGTGAACGGTGTGGCCAGCGCGGTGACGATCCGCTCGGCCACCTCGTCCACTTCGGCCGGGCTGATGGCGCCCTCGATCAGGACGGCAAACTCGTCCCCGCCGACCCGGGCCGCCGTGTCGTGTGGCCGCAGCAACCCGGTCAGTCGCTGCGCGACCGCCATCAGCAGCTTGTCCCCGCTGCTATGCCCCAGGGTGTCGTTGACCACCTTGAAGTCGTCCAGGTCGAGGAACAGCACCCCGACGACCGTGCCGTCCCGGCCGGCCCGCGCCACCGCGTGCTCGACCCGGTCCTGGAGCAGGACCCGGTTCGCCAGCCCGGTCAGCGCGTCGTGGAACGCGCGGTGGGTGAGCTGACGCTCCAGTTGCCGCCGCTCGGTCACGTCCCGCAGGGTCAGTACCAGGCCGTGCACCGTGCGGTCCTCGCGCAGGTTGCGGCAGGTGACCTCGACCTCGACGCAGGTGCCGTCGGCGCGCAGGATCCGCCAGTCGTCACTGTGGTTCCGCGCCCCGCCGGCGCGGATCTGCCGCAGCGCCGCCTGGACACGGTCCCGATCCTGCGGGTGCACGAGCTCGCCCAACGGCAGGTCCGCCAGTAGCTCGGAGTCGAAGACCGTGTCCGCCGAGGGACTTGCATAGCGGACCCGGTCGTCGTCGTCGACGATCACGATGACGTCCGACGCGTTCTGCACCAGGGTCCGGAAGTAGACCTCGCTGTTGCGGCGGTTGACCTCGGCCGTCAACGCGATCCGCTCCAGTGCGAGGGCGGCCTGGGACGCCAGCACCTGCAACGAGTCCTGGAGCGCGACGAGCGTGAACTCCTCCGCTGCGACCAGGACGAAGCCGACCAGCGGATCGCCGCTGGGCCGGTCGCCCAGGGCGAGCGGGCACATCAGGGTCGCTTCGAGGCCGGGCAGTTCGGCGGCCAGGGTGGTACCCAGGTCGCCGGTGGGCAGCAGCCGTACCGCCCGTGTTCCCAGCGCCTCGGCCCACGTGGACAGGAACCCGGTGGTGTCCCGCAGCCGCCACCCGCGGTCGGGACCGACCGGCCGCAGTTCGTCGCCGTCGCTGACCACGAGGATCACCCCGTGATCCATGTCGGGCGGCAGGAGGTGGCCCACCGCGGTCCGGACCGCGGCCGCGACGTCCTCCCCGTCGGCCGCGGACACCAGCGCCGCGCTTGCCTGCCGCAGCCCGCGCTCGCGGGCCACGGCCTGCCGGTGGCTGGCCGCCACGCCGGCCAGCCGCCACAGCACCAGCAGGAACATCACGCCGGAGAGCACCGCGATGATCGGGCCGTCGCGCACCGCGCCGGTCGCCGACTCCTCCAACAGCACCGCGGGCGCGATCAGGGACGTCAGCGCGAGCAGCGCCAGCCGCCGGGAGTTGCCCTCGCCGGGCTGGTCGGACCTCGGCCGGGTGAGCTGCCGCATCGACGGGTGCAGCGCCGCGGCACCACAGGCCGCGTAGAACAGGACCCAGCCCAGGTCGACGGCGGTGCCGGTCTGCCACGAGCCGTTGATCTGGATCAGGCCGTAGATCACGTCGGCGACCAGCAGGCTGGCGGTACCGATGCCGAGCAGTTCGACCGCCCGGGTCCGCCGGCCGCCGCCGGCCAGCAACCGGGCGAGGATGGCCAGGATCAGCACGTCACCGAGCGGGTACGCGATCGATGTCGCCTTCTCCAGCACGCTGAGATCGGTGCTCCGCACGTACGGGTCGATCAGGAACACCCACGACAGCAGCGTCACTCCCGCTGTCACGATCAGCGCGTCGAGCAGGCTCGCCCGGTCCCCCTTGGCCGTACGGCACCGGATGAAGCCGAGCAGTCCGGCAGCCAGCAGGGGATACATGGCCAAATAGCACACATCGGCGGCCGACGGGAACGGGTTGTCCTGACCCATCACGCCGGTCAGGACGTCATAGGTCGTGTCGCCGGCCGAGAACGTGACCAACGCGCCCGCCAGCAGCAGCCACGGGCCCCGCCGCCGCGGCCGCGCGGCGATCACGCCCACGACGACAGCCACGGCGCTGCTCAGCCCGATCGCGCTCCACAGCACGGTGTGCCAGCCGGGAAACGCGTAGACGGCGCCCGTGAGCAGCGTCATCCACGCGCCGTAACAGGCCAGCCTCACCCGTGCCCGTCTCGGCTCACCACCTCGCCGCTTCGCCCGCCAGCCAACCATGCCCTGGTTATCGACCGGCGCCGACGCAGAGCTGAGAAGTCCCGGACGCCGGTACTGCTGCGTGCGGGCCCGGGCGGCGGACCCGGCCGCAGGTGCACTCGGCCAGCCGGGTCCTGGGTTAGGGTGAGCGATCTGGCGCCCTGAGCCCGCTCGCACGGATTCACATCCACCACATCGCTTCCTGGGGGCAGCTCACGATGCACAAACTCTGTCGATGCCTGGTCGCCGTGGTCTTCGGCGTGGGAGCGCTGCTGACCGCGACGGTGCCTGCCGGCGCCATCACCGGTGGCACGGAGGACACCGCCAACACCTACTCGAACGTCGGAATGATCGTCTTCTACCAGCCCGACGGCCGGTTCCGGTGCTCCGGCACGCTGATCAATGCCAGGGTCGTGCTCACCGCCGCCCACTGCGCCTTCCAGGACGTCGGAAAGGTGGTCGTCACGTTCGATCCGGTGATCTCGCGGACCGCGGAGGAAGCCGAGCGCGACATCCCCCGAGCGGCCGATGACGCCGGCCCGGCCGACGCCATCTCGACGATCGGGTACACGGCGGCCGACATCACCGCCCCGAAGTACCCGGGTGAACAGACCTGGTACCTGGGCACACCGCGGACCCACCCGCAGTACAGCGACTTCACGGACCTGAACAACTGGAACGACACCGGGGTGATCATCCTGGACGGGCCCCTCGGGCTGCCGACAGCACCACTGGCTCCGGAGAACTACCTCGACCAGTTCGCCCAGCCGCTGCTGAACATGACCGAGTTCCTCACCATCGGCTACGGCACCGAGGTGCGTTCGGCCGATTCCGGCCCGCAGACGCCGACGCCGCAGCGCCAGCCGATCGTCCGCCGGTACACCACGGAGATCGGCCAGAAGCTGACCGACCAGATCCTGCAGATGAACGGCAACGAGCACGACAACCGGGCTGGTGGCGGTAGCTGCTTCGGCGACTCGGGAGGGCCCGCGATCCACGACGGCTTCGTCGTCGGTGACACGAGCTACGGGTACACGAACAACTGCCGGTACCTCGGCGGCTACCAGCGCGTCGACATCCCCGTCGTACGCGACTGGCTGCTCGACTGCATCGCCGATCTGGTCTGCGCCACGAAGGAGTAAACGCGGCCGGACGAGCGCCGGGTCCTGGCGAGGTCCGACCGCATCACCCTGCGTGCCGCGGCGAGGTTTCGCGACCGGCGGCGAGACGACGTTGATCTTCGCGTCGTCTCGTCGCCGGTCGCTGGCGTTTCCACCGATCGGGCACCGGCTCCAGATCCCGAACCCCCTCCAGGTCCCGTACCGCTCAGGTGAGCCGGCAGCCGGTCGATAGACGACACGGAGTTCCGCGACAACGACTGACCCCGAATATCGCTGAGTGGGAGAGGCCAGATGCAGCCGACCGGTCGAATCCCGGCACGCGGCGACATCCGCCCGGCCGGGGCAGCCCCAGGTGGAGACCGCAGGTCCGCCGGGCATCGGCCGGGCGGGCAGGGCCGTGCCGGGACCAGGCTGGCCACCGCCGGCCTTGCCGTGGTGCTGGTGTCGCTGGCCGGGTTCGGCTTGTGGGTGGCGTTCAGCACCAGCCGGGCGACCCGCGAGGTGACCTTCGTGACCGGGCTTCGCGATGCCTTCGAGACAGCCCGCTTCGCGCTCGCAGCGGAGGAGTCGCTCGAGCGCGGCTACCGCCTTGACCGGGATCCCCAGGCCCTGTCCGAACTGGACCGGACGGCCCGCCGGCTGGTCGATGCGTTGGCGTTCGTGGACCGGTACGGCGACAAGCACGACCGGAGCCCGATCGCTCTCATCAGATCCCAGCACGAGCACTACCGGCAGCTCTCAAGGGACATGTTGGCTGCTGTCCAGGCCGGCCATTCTGCGCAGGCCGCCGCGCTCGCCAGACAGGGCCGGCCACTGTTCCAGGCCATGGTCCGCGAGATCGACGAGGTGGCCCAGCACGAGCGTGCGGAGGCAGTGACCGCGCTGACCGAACTCCGGCAACTGGCGCGCAAGGTCGAGGTCGCGACGCCCATCACGTTCATCGGCGGGCTGGGGCTGCTCACCACGTCCTGGCTGATCATGGTCGGCTACCAGCGGCGGGCCGAGCGCCAGGCGGCCGACAGCCACCACCAGGCGTTGCACGACGCGCTCACCGGGCTGCCCAACCGCACGTTGCTGCACGACCGCATCGACCAGGCCGTCCGGCAGGCCGATCGGGACCTCGGGCCGGCCGCCCTTCTGCTGGTCGACCTCGACCGGTTCAAGGATGTCAACGACACCCTGGGCCACCACTACGGTGACCTGCTGCTGATGCAGGTCGGCGACCGGCTGGCCAGCATGCTCCGGGACATTGACACGGTCGCCCGGCTGGGCGGCGACGAGTTCGCCATCCTGCTGCCCCGGATCGCCACGGCCGAGGCCGGGGTCGACGCCGGGGTCGACGCCGGGGTCGACGCGGCAGTCGAGGTCGCCAAGAGGCTGACCGCCGGCTTCCACGAGCCGTTCATCATCGAAGGGCTCACCATCGACGTCGAGGCCAGCATCGGTGTCGCGCTCTACCCCGAACACGCCGGCAACGCCGACGACCTGCTGCAGCGCGCCGACATCGCCATGTACGTGGCCAAGGACAGCCACGCCGGGTTCGTGGTGTTCGATGCCACCCAGGACCAGCACAGCCCCCGCCGGCTCGCCCTGCTCGGCGAGCTGCGCCGCGCTCTTGACCATGAGCAGCTCGTCCTGCACTACCAGCCCAAGGTCGACACCCGCACCGGCCAGCTCCTCGGGGTCGAGGCGCTGGTGCGCTGGCAGCACCCCGAGCACGGCCTGCTCCCCCCGGCCGAGTTCATCCCGCTGATCGAGCGGACCGGCCTCATGCAGCCCATGACCCACTACGTGCTCAACGCCGCCCTGCGCCAGTCCCACGAATGGCAGCGCGCCGGACACGAGGTCTCGGTGGCCGTCAACGTCTCCCCGCGCCGCCTCCTCGACCTCACCTTCCCGGACGAGGTCGCCGACCTGCTGGCCACCTGGGACGTCCCCGCCACCCGGCTGGTCATCGAGATCACCGAGAGCACCATCATGGCCGACCCCGTGCACGCCCTGCAGGTGCTGTCCCGGCTCAACGCCACGGGTGTGCAGTTGGCCATCGACGACTTCGGCACCGGCTACTCCTCCATGGCCTACCTCAGGAACCTGCCCGTCCACGAGCTCAAGGTGGACCGCTCCTTCGTCACCCACATGACCAGCAACGCCAGCGACGCGACCATCGTCCGCTCCACCCTGAACCTCGGCCACAACCTCGGCCTGCGCGTCGTCGCCGAAGGCGTCGAGGACCGCGCCACCTTGCTGGAACTCGACGCCCTCGGCTGCGACGCCATCCAGGGCTACTACATCAGCAAGCCGATGCCCGCCGACGACCTCAGCCGTTGGCTCGACCAGATGCCCGCCCGGGTGTCCGCCACAATGCCCGCCCCGGTATCCGCGACGACGACCCGCTGACCGGCGCCTCCCGCCGTACCACCTCGGCCAGCGGGGTCAACGGGGCGACATGTACATCGCCGCGCTCGTACCTCCCGCGACGTAGCCGACCGCGCCTGGTCGGCCACGGTTCGCAGATGATCAGAATGGGCGGTGTCTGCCAACAGAACTGTGGCCCTACCGTGTCGCGCACGCAGTCCGGCGACCAGGCCGGGCTCGAGACGGGGGTGTCTCATGATTCGTCGCACGCTTTCGGTGGCGGGGCTTGCCGGTGTCATCGTGGTGGGCGGACCTGCCGGTGCCGCGCTCGCCCACGAGTGCTTTGTCGCCGACCGCTCCGCGCAGGGCAACGCCGCCGTCTCAGAACACTCGGCGGCGTGGTCCACGATCACGCCCGAGATCTTGTTCACCGAGATCATCCCGTTGCCCGCCCCGGTGGCGACCTGCGCGATCGCGGCCTGGAAGGCAGACGAGTCGCTGCCGGACTACATCGTGGTCGGCGGCAAGCAGGCCGTCGGTCAGGACTATGTCATCGCGGAGAACAACCCGAACTTCGCGGCAAAGGGGCTCGCCTCGGACGGCAAGGGAATCGACCACGCCGAGGATGTCTACGGTCCGGTGGTCGGGGCCATTATCGCCGGTTGTACCGCCTGACACCTCATCGGCGCTGATGCGCTCCACCGGTCCTTCCGGGCTGTTCCCTTGGTAGGTCCGCTTCCGCGGCGGCCCGGCTGGCGTGCAGGCTACGTGTCGCGGTCATCGAATCGACACGCTACGGTGGCCTGCGCGTCGAGGGCCTGACCCACACTCGGCTCCGGTCATGCCAGCGGGAGTTCAGGGGGGCACCGGTGAAGAGTTCGCGCGTCCGCGTCCTTGGTGTCGTTGCCGTCGCAGCGGCGACGGTGTCCGCCGGTCCAGCGGCGGGTGCCGTTCCCGGCGCGTCGACCGGGCCGAGCAGCTCGCAGTCGCCCTACCTGGTGCGCTCGCAGCCTGGCGTTGGGCTGAAGTCGATCGTCACCGTGGGTGACGCCGTGCCGAAGGCGGGTGGTGGCTCCTACCGCATGGTCGGGATCCCGGACGGTCTCGGCGCCTTCGACAACGGCGATGGAACGTTCACCGTGCTCATGAACCACGAGATCGCGCCGGGGGTGGGCGCCGTCCGGGCGCACGGGGCGGCCGGAGCGTTCGTGTCGAAGTGGACGGTCCGCAAGGACGACCTCTCGGTCGTCGGCGCCGAGGACCTGATCAAGCAGGTCGCGACCTGGAACACCGCCACCTCGTCCTACAACGCCCCGGCATCCGGCGTCGTGATCGGGCGGCTCTGCTCGGCGGACCTGCCACAGCCGGCCGCGTTCTACAACGCCTCGACCGGGAAGGGCTACGACGGCCGCATCTTCATGGACGGCGAGGAGGTGGGCGCCGAGGGCCGCGCGTTCGCCCATCTGCTGACCGGGACGAGCTACGAGCTGCCCGCTCTCGGGAACCTCAGCTTCGAGAACTCGGTGGCCAACCCCGCGACGGGTGACAAGACCGTCGTCGTCGGGCTCGACGACTCGACCCCCGGCCAGGTCTACGTCTACGTCGGTGAGAAGAAGTCGGCCGGCAGCCCGGTCGAGCGGGCCGGGCTCACCGGCGGAGCGCTCTACGGGATCAAGGTCAGCGGCTTCCCCGACGAGAGCGCGGCCACCGGCATCCCGTCGGGCACGGCGTTCACCGGTCAGGGCTTCGGCGACGTCTCGGCATGGACCGGAGCGCAGCTCGAGGCGGCCAGCAACACCGCCCAGGTGACCCGCTTCAACCGGCCGGAGGACGGCGCCTGGGATCCGTCGAGCCCGAGCGACTTCTACTTCAACACCACCGCGAGCTTCACCGGCGCGAGTCGGCTGTGGCGGCTGCATTTCACCGACCCGGCCGACCCGGCCGCCGGCGGCACGGTCTCGATGCTGCTGGACGGCACCGAGACCGGCGGTACCGCCGAACGGTTCCACATGCTGGACAACCTGACGGTGAACGGGCGCGGTCAGGTGGTCCTGCAGGAGGACCCGGGGAACCAGCCGTACCTGGCCCGGATCTGGCTCTACGACATCGCGTCGGACACGCTCACCCAGGTTGCCGAGCATGACCCGGCGCGGTTCCTACCACCGACACAAGCCCCCTTCACGCAGGACGAGGAGTCCTCGGGCGTGATCGACGCCTCGGCCATCCTCGGAACCGGCTGGTACCTGCTCGACGTCCAGGCGCACTACCCGAACCCGGACCCGGAGCTCGTCGAAGGAGGACAACTCCTGGCCCTGCACATCCCGGCCGGCAAGTTCCCGTTGAACGCCAGCAGCTAGCGTCCCCGGCGGTCCCCGGCGGTCCCCGGCGGCTCAGGCGAACGACGCGGGTGCCGTGCAGGCAGGCAGGCCGGTCGGGTCGGTAACGTCCGTGCCGGACGGGGTCGCCGCGGGGCGGGTCGAGGGGAGGCCGGGTGGACGCCATCCTCACCCTCGCCTGTCGGGACCGGCCGGGGATCGTCGCTGCGGTCGCGGCGTGCCTGGCCCGCGACGGCGCCGACATCAGGGACAGCCAGCAGTTCGGCGACGGCGACACCGGCAGGTTCTTCATGCGGGTGCATGCCCGGCTGCCGGCCGGCCTGGAGCTGGCCGCGCTTCGGGAGGCCATGGCCGCGGTCGCGGCCGAGTTCGGGATGGACTGGGATCTGGTCGACCAGGCCACCCGGCCCCGCATTCTCGTGCTCGGCTCCCGCGCCGGGCACTGCGTCAACGACCTGCTCTACCGCTGGCACACCGGCTGGCTGCCGGCCGACATCGTCGCCGTTGCCTCCAACCACGACATCCTGCGCCCGACCGTCAAGGCGTTCGACCTGCCGTACCACCACCTGCCGGTCCGGCCCGAGCACCGCGAGGAGCAGGAGGCCGCGCTGCTGGAGGTGGTCGCGCGGCACCGCGCCGACGTGGTCGTGCTGGCCCGGTACATGCAGATCCTCAGCCCCGGACTGTGCGCGACGCTCGCCGGCCGGATGATCAACATCCACCACTCCTTCCTGCCCAGCTTCGCCGGCCCCCAGCCGTACCGGCAGGCGCACGATCGAGGGGTGAAGCTGATCGGCGCGAGCGAGCACTACGTGACCGCCGACCTGGACGAGGGCCCCATCATCGAGCAGGACGTCGCCCGGGTGGGCGGCGGTCCGCTGGCACGTCGAGCGCCGGGTCTTCCTCAACGGTCCCCGGACCATCGTCTTCCGCTGACCCGCCCCGGGGTATCGACGCACGCGATGGTCGGCGCGGTTGCGGAGCGGCTGGCCGGCAGGGTGCGTCGGTCATTCCCAACCGTCGGGTTCCATTGCAACGATCACCTTGGCCGCCGGGGCGACGTAGACCCGGTACGACGCGTTGTTGCCCAGGTGCCAGAACTGCACCGGCATGCGGAAGGACCGATCCTGCACGGCGAGCCACCATCCGGTCCGGCCCCGCAGCGTCACACGTATCGGCCCAGCGAGGCATTCCACCACCCCGGCGCGTACCGCGGCGATCAGACCGCGTACCGCAACGAAGCCGACCGCTCCTCCCGCGGCAACGATGCCGCCGACCAGGGCGTACCGCCACCAGGCGAACGGGCGCTCGCCGACCAGATACACCGTCGCCACAAGGCCGAGCAGGATCACCGCGGTCGCCACCACGTTCCAGTAGATGCCGCGTCGCAGCTTGCCCGACTGCCGTGCGCCCAGGGCGCCGGCCCGGTTCGCCTGGATATCCTCGGGGCCGATCTTGAACACCCGGAGCAACTCGTCGCGATGAGACTCGCCGTGCCGTGAACCTCGCCGCACGGTACCTCCCGTACTGATGGTGCATACCGACGTGGACCGTCGCGTTCAGCATGGCTGACCGAATCCGTCGATGGCCGTCAGTCCCAGCATCGAGCGTCATATCAGGGCGATACGCTG
>WNFZ01005575.1_pt1 | contig 12102 bp, 7 predicted proteins | sample 5400081 | NCBI WGS metagenome assembly WNFZ01 (sample SAMN13153365, study PRJNA577476) | soil metagenome | isolation source: 80 cm soil or saprolite under grassland replicate 1 | place: USA:California | collected 2016-06-15
GCATAATGCGGGTCCGCTTCCGGCACGGCAGTCTTCACTTCAGACATCGCGATCATAGGCAGAAAACGGATAAACAGCAGAAAGAGTGAAGTGAAAATTCCGAGCGTGCCGATGTATGTACAGATATCCACCCAGGTTGGGATAAACAGGCCCCAGGCCGAAGGGAGAAAGTCGCGGTGCAAACCTCCGACGATAATGATGAAGCGCTCGAACCACATGCCGGCGTTCACGCACATACAGACGAAATAGACAACATAGACATTCCGGCGGCACCACCTGAACCAAAAGAGTTGCGGCGAAAGCACGTTGCAGAAGAGCATGCCGACCCACCAGTACCACCAGTAGGGACCAAAGACGCGATTCCAAAACGCGAATCGCTCGTAGGAATTGCCGCTGTACCAGGCCACGAAAAATTCCATCATGTACGCGTAGCCAACGAATGAACCGGTTAACAAAATGATTTTCGCCATCTTGTCGATATGCTGCGGTGTGATGACATCTTGGAGTTTGAACATGGCCCGCGCGGGCAACAGCAAGGTCAAAACCATGGCGAAACCCCCGAAGATCGCGCCGGCGACAAAGTAGGGCGGAAAAATCGTGCTGTGCCACGTCGGCAGGATCGATGTGGCGAAGTCGAAAGACACGACGCTGTGCACCGAAAGAACGAGCGGCGTGGAAAGGCCGGCTAAAAGCAGATGGCTAAAAGCAGATACGCCATTTCGTAATGACGCCAGTTGCGATTCGAACCGCGCCAGCCGCACGCGAAAAGTCCAAAAAGAAACTTTCTGATTTTCGTCGTGGCTCGATCGCGCAACGTCGCCAAATCAGGAATCAAACCCGTGTACCAAAACAAAACCGAAACCGTAAAATAAGTCGAAACCGCAAAGACATCCCATACCAGCGGGCTCCGGAAGTTTGGCCAGATTGCCCAGTTGTTAGGCACCGGCGCGAGGTACCACGCCATCCAGACACGACCCACATGGACGCCTGGGAAAATCGCGGCGCAAATGACGGCAAAAAGCGTCATCGCTTCCGCGGAGCGGTTAATTGAAGTGCGCCATTTTTGGTGGAGCAAAAACAAGATGGCAGAGATCAGTGTGCCAGCGTGTCCGATACCGATCCAAAAAACGAAGTTCGTGATGTCCCAGGCCCAGCCAACCGGATGATTCAATCCCCAGGTGCCGACGCCGGTGGAAATCTGGTAACCGAGGCAAAAAAGACCGAACGTCGCCACGCTCGCAGTGATCGTAAAGGCCACCCACCACCACCGCGGCGCGGGTTGCTCCACAACTCCGGAGATGCGCCCTGTCAGCCAACTGAAGTTGCGCTTGTTCAAGACCAGCGGCACGCGCGCGAGCGGCCGCTCGGCTTCTTCGATCATCTCCGGTGCTGTTGGTGCTGCATCCATTGTTAATTGCGGAGTGTGGATTGTCGATTGCGGATTGCAGAGAAGTTCATGCTGGTTTCTCCTCGAGGCTTGCGACACCGATGTTTGCCGCGTCCGGCATTTTTGGATTCGGGTTGCGAATACGCGCCAGATAACTCGTTCGCGTATTCACATTCAAATATTCGAGCAGGCGATAATTGCGGTCCTGCTTTTTCATTTTCGAGACGCGGCTTTCGGGGTCCTTTACGTCGCCAAAAACAAGCGCTCCGGTGGGACATGCTTGCGCACACGCCGTGGTAAACGAATCGCGCGGGATAAGCGTATTGGCGGAAGCGCCGGCGCGCGCATGTGCGGTAATTTTTGCTTCCTCAATCCGTTGCACGCAAAAGGTGCATTTCTCCATCACGCCGCGCATACGTACCGTGACGTTCGGATTTTTCTGCATCTTGATAATGTCCGGCGCGCCCTTGGTGGTGAGCGGCGCGAAATATTCTTCGTAGATGCTCAACGCGCCTGCGATCTTCTTTTTGCCGACTGGTCGCTGATTGTAATCGAAGTAATTGAATCGGCGCACCTTGAATGGGCAGTTGTTCGCGCAATATCGCGTGCCGATGCAGCGGTTGTACGCCATGACGTTAAGGCCATCCTCGCTATGGACGGTAGCGTTCACAGGACAAACCGTTTCGCACGGAGCGTTCTCGCAGTGCTGGCACATCATCGGTTCGTGCACGATCTCCGGATCTTCCGGCCAGTCGCCACGGTCCTGGTCGAATGGTTTTCTGCTCGCATAGTAGCGATCGATGCGAATCCAGTGCATCGCGCGGCCATGAGCCACCTGCAGCTTGCCGACGATCGGGATATTGTTCTCGCTTTGGCAGGCGATCACGCAGGCGCTGCATCCGGTGCAAACATTCAGATCGACGCTCATCCCCCACTGCTGAGGAGCGTCGAGTGGCGGATGCGCATAAATGCTCGGCAACCGATGCGGCAATTCTTCCTCGCCGGGCATTTTTTTCGCAAAATCGTTGTCGGCCCGGTAACGCTCTAGTGTTGCTTCCCGCACAAGACCGCGGCCTTCAATGCTGAAATGCTCTTGAGTGATCGAGAGCGGATAAGTGCGGCCGACCTTCCTTACACTGACGCTCTCGATCCCCTGCCCTCCCGCGACAATAAAGTGCGGATTCGCTGCCGTGCGCAAGAGGTATCCGTTGAAACCACCCTGTTCTGCGATCTTCGGTTCTTCTTTAAGTGCTCCGCCCGCATACGGCAATGCGCTGAACTCTGGCATTTTCCGCGCGTAACCCAGTGGGATCGTGATTGAATTGTCGACATGACCGGGCGACACGAGCGCCGCGATGACCAGCTCGGGTTTGATCGACGCTGAACGAGCGCTCTTTTTATTAACCGCGATCTGCACAAGATCGCCAGTCTGGACACCAAGCTTTTTCGCGAAAGCAGGACTCATCAGGGCAGCGTTATCCCAGGTCACCTTCGTGATTGGGTCGGGCAATTCCTGCAGCCAGCCATTATTAGCGTAGCGGCCGTCGTCCATTGCGTAACTGCCGACCAGCACAATCTCCGGCGATTCTGGCGTGGGCGATGGCGGCAATGCCCCCGAATTTTGTACGAAAGGACCTGCCGCGTTTGCGTTAAACGGGGATGACTGATCACGCGGCTGAACGTGGGAGGCAAAACCGTCGTGGAGAAAACGCGACCACGCTGTTTGAAAATCCCCTGGCGGATTCGTCGCGCGAAAAGTCTCCTGCACCAGCTCGGGTCCTTCCGTTTTCGGTCGGCCGAGCAGCGCGTTGAGCAATTCGATTTCCGAAAGCCCGCCGAAGAGCGGGAGAATCATCGGCTGGATAGACAAGTACGCGCCTTCGGACGTGAGCGCGTCACCCCAGCATTCGAGATAATGCGCGGCCGGAACGTGCCAGCGACTCAAGGCCGAAGTCGCATCTTCATGGTAACCCAGCCGCACTACCTCCGGCACTTTCTTCTGGAGAGCGGTCCAATCGAGCGGCTGCTTCGTCTTTCGATCCATGGCCAGCTCGCGCGGCGCGTTATAAACCGGATCGCCTCCCAAAATGAACAGCTGCTCGATGCGCCCCTCGTTTACGTCCGTGGCCAGCTGCAAGATGCTGTTCGTCCGCGGATTCCGCGCAAATTCGCGGAGGATCAGCGTCTGTCCCAGATTCTTGAGCGCCGAATTGATTCCGTAAACGAGCACTTGCACAACAACCGGCTGATGCGAGCCGGCCAGAACAAGGCTAGAGCCCGGTTTCGCGATTAGATCGTGCGCCAGTTCGCTGAGCCACTTATCATCGAACGTGGCGACGCCCGCTGGCAGTTTGATCGCGGCAATAACGGACGCCAGGCCGGGATCATTTGTTGCCGCCAGAATCTTGCCCGCTAGCGCGTGCGCGAATGCGGAGATTTGGCTGGCCGGGCAGCGCAGGCGATGGTCCGCCATGGCACCGGTGAGCGTGAAGCGGTTCTCGACCACATAAAGCCGGTTCATCGTATCCTTGGCCGCACTCACGCGCCGGCGCGAAGTGAATGCGCGGACCGATGCGAGGTCGCCCTGGCCGCAATCGAGAAAATCGCTGTCGAGCGCGACGATTACATCGGCCCGATCGAGCTTCGGCACCAGGCGCAGGTTGTCGCCGAAGCTCAGTTGCGTGGCAAAACTTTGCGCCTGCGTCAGGAGCGCGTCGTAAACGCACCAGCGCATTTTCGGAAAAAGTTTTTCCAACTCTCCGCGCAAGCGTTCGCGCGTGGGCGAATGCACTTCTTCTACCAGAAACGCGAGGCCGGCGCCGCCCTTGGCCTGCAATTTCGGACGTAACTTGTCAATGTACGCCTCGAAGGCCGAGCGGGCTGAAGTTTTCCCCTGTTCGACAAAACGGCGCGAGCGCGACGGATCGTAAAGATCGAGAACCGATGCTTGCGCAAACGTGTCGGTCGCGCCGCCGCTGGCGGGATGAAGCGGATTGCCTTCGAGTTTAATCGGCCGTCCATCAACGGTCGTCGCGATGAGCGGAATTGCCCCCGTCCGTCGTGGCATCGCGGTCGCGTAGTAGAGAAATTTTCCGGGGATTGTCCACTCCACATTCTTCGTAAAAGGAACCAGATGTGCTTCCGGTCGCCGGCAACCGTTTAACCCAAAGCCGGCCAGAGCCATCGATGCGCCCATTAATTTCAAAAAGCTCCGTCGCGACCATTCGTCGTCTTTCAGTTCCGCCGCGTCCGTGGGAAATTCACGTTCCAGCCATTCGCGAAATTCAGGCGTATCACTCAACTCGCCGAGACTGCGCCAATAACGCTTTCCCGTTAGCGGCTCCGGTGGATGTTGGAATACGCGCTTCATAGGAGGACAGGCACCTTGCCTGTCTCGGCCGGCGGGCTTCCAGCCTGCCGGTAAACGGTTATCGATGCTCGCCACGCTGGAAGCGTGTCGGCCAAGTCAGGCTGGAAGCCTAACTTCCGACCGCCGCGCGCTAGATTTATGATGAATCCTTTCATCGGTGGCACCCCTGACAATTCGTCGGCGGACTAATGTTCCAGCGTTCTTTTAAAGTCTGGCCGATCTCTGTTTGCGTGAGCCTTTTCTTCTTGGAAAAATCTTCTCTCGTGCTCTGTGGCTGCCCGTATTTCGCCACGAATTCCACCGGCTTCACGTCGTCCGGTTTCCAATCGAGATTGAAGACCTGGTCGTCCGGCCGCAGAAAATTTTCCGGATGCCGATGGCATTCGAGACACCAGGCCATGCTATGCGGTTTTGCATGATAAACCACCGGCATGTGGTTGACGGGGCCATGACAGCTAAAACAACTGATGCCGCGGTTGACGTGCGCGCTGTGATTGTAAAAAACATAATCGGGTGTGCGATGAATCTGCACCCACTCGATCGGGTTGCCCGTTTTCCAGCTCGCCCGCACCGGCTCGAGCTTTGGATTATCCTTTTGCACCTGCGTATGGCAGTTCATGCACGTCTGGGTATTGGGCAGGTTCGAGTGCGCCGCCATATCGACAAAGCTGTGACAGTAACGGCAATCCATTCCCAGTTGCGACACGTGCACATCATGAGGGAAAGGTACCGGCTGAATCGGTTCATACCTCACCCGGGTATATTTTGGCGTCACGTAATACCATGTGGCTGCGGTCAACCCACAGACCGACAGGATCCCGCAGATCACCAGTTTGATCGGCACCCAGTTGGTCCAGCGTGGAAAAAAATTTGCCATGAATATTTAGCCGGCCCGGACCGCGCAAACCGGTGGCCGTAAAACTAAAAACGGATCAAGTTTGGAACCAGTATGTGCTTCGTTCAGACGGTGCAAGGTTTGAGATTGGTTGCTCGTCTGAGGGGAAGTCAAGATTCTATAAATCTGCTCGGGGAGAGCAAAATAAAATTCGTCCTTCGCTCTCATGTCCATAAAAAATAATGTCGCGACGGGTCCGACACGGAAAGATGAATATTGAAGGTGAACATTGGCAAAACTGATAACGTCAAAACTTCGCGAACGCGTCAAGCCCGGAACACCGACATGCGCTCAGCGCGGCAGGAGACAATGTGCAATCGTGGAAATCCTTAGCGATCTCGATTCTCGATCGCGCTTGTCCAGCTTGATCTTTCTCGTCGTTTTTTTCCTTACAACAATGGTCCGCGCCCATGAACCTGTTCTGAGCGAAACGCAGCGGAGTCGAATGGATGTCGATTTGATTTTGGTTAACGGGAATGTTTACACAGTAACCAAGAAGCAGCCGCGCGCGGAAGCGATTGCCGTGAGAGATCAGCGGATCGTTTTTGTCGGTTCAAACCAAGACGCGAGAAAATTTCGCGGTGACAAAACGCGCATCATCGATCTTGGCAGCAAAACGGTCGTGCCGGGCTTCACCGATTCGCATTGCCACATTTTCGGAATCGGCGAGCGCGAGATGAAATTGAACCTCGAAGGGACGAACACGCGGGAAGATTTTCTCGCCAGGGTTAAGGAGCGCGTTGCGCAAACCGAACGTTCCAAATGGATCACCGGCCGCGGCTGGATCGAAACATTTTGGAAACCGCCCCAATTTCCTGCTCGACAGGACCTCGATAAAATCGCGCCGGATAATCCCGTTTTTCTCACTCGCGCTGACGGCCACGCTTCAGTCGCGAATTCTGCGGCGCTGAAGATTGCCAGGATCGACAAGAGCACGCCGGACCCTTTCGGCGGGCAAATTCTGAAAACAAACGGCGAGCTAAACGGCATGTTGCTCGACAATGCGCAAGATCTCGTCGCGAAAAATATTCCGAAACCGACCGAAGCTGAGCGGGAGCAGGCGTTGCTGCGCGGAATCGAGCGCGAGATCGGGCTTGGCTGGTGCGAAATTCAAAACGCCGGCAGCTACAAGGACGATGTCGATCTCATCAAGAACGCATTCGAATCTGGCAAAGCGAAAATCCGATTCATCAACGCCGTTTACGGTCCGGGCGAAGATGCAGAAAATTTCTTGCACGAAGGATCGATAATCGGAGCCTTCAATCATCATTTCACGCAGCGCACGATCAAGGTGGTGTTCGATGGCGCGCTCGGCTCGCGCGGCGCGGCGTTGTTGAAACCATACAGCGATTCGCCCGACACTTCTGGTTATCTCACCGAGAAACCCGAAGAGTTAAAGCCGATGTTTGAGGAAGCATTGCGCCGCGGGATTCAGGTCGAGACGCATGCCATTGGCGATCGGGCGAACCGCATCATCCTCGATCTTTACGAGCAAGCATTCAAAGCGGTCTCGCCCGACCAACGCAAAATTCGCGACCCGCGCTGGCGCGTCGAGCACGCGCAGATTGTGGATCCTGCTGACATTCCGCGATTCGCAGAGCTCGGCGTGATTCCGTCGATGCAATCGTCGCACGCAATCAGCGATTTATTTTTCGCGCCTGCCCGGCTCGGAATGGATCGGTTAGATGGGGCCTACGCGTGGCAAAGTTTCCTCAAATCCGGCGCGATCATCTGCGGCGGATCCGATGCGCCGGTCGAGCGGGGCGAACCAATGATCGAATTTTACGCCGCCGTTGCACGCAAAAGCGTGAAAGGCGAATCCGGCGAAGGCTGGCACCCCGAGCAAGCCGTCTCGCGCGAGCAGGCGCTAAAAATGTTCACGATCTGGCCCGCTTACGCCGCGTTCGAAGAAAAAGACAAAGGCTCAATCGAAGTTGGCGAGCTCGCCGATTTTACCATGCTATCGCAGGACATCATGAAAATCCCGGAGCCGGAGATTCTCAAAACACGCTGCGTAATGACGATAATCGGCGGCGAAATCGTCTTCGATGTGACGAAGTAGTAGCGGACGGCTGACTAAGCCCCAGCCGCACGAGCGCGAGTTCCCGCTAACCTGAATATTATCGATCTTCCATCGGCGGTCGGTTCCAAGTAACCGGCGCGATAGCTCTGCAAACTTGACTGTTTAAAGCAGTCAAGTTTTTCCCTGGCATAACAGGTATGATTGCGGCATCTGCGTTCGGTCAGTCCACGAACGCGCAGCCGCATGAGTCGTTACTTTGCGATATCGCAGATCGGCGGTGCATTTGTTGTGCATTTTCGCGCGCGCATTTTCTCTTGCCGATGGGCTTCCGGAACAGCACGATCGCGATCACATGAAGCGAACCAGTTCTCCCCGGCAATAGGCGCGGGGCAAGTCTGGTGCAGCCGGGCGCGATCCAGTGCGGCCCACGCACATCGAACTCATTAATGGCTGGCAAACCAGACTCAACAAAGTTACCGCGTCACTTTTCTGTCTCGCGAAACGCCACACCACAAGCGGTAATCGCGAACCCAGGAGACATCTTCGATTAGGAATACAAATACTCGTCGTGATACTCGCGCTGTGGCGCGAATTGCACGGATTGATCGTCGCCGGTCTCGGGATATTCGAAAATTTTTCCTTCGTAATTACGGATCACGATTTTCTCGTTGTCATGATACAAAATGTAACCGGGATTAATCGGCACTTTCCCGCCGCCGCCGGGCGCGTCGATCACATATTGCGGAACCGCATAGCCGGTGGTGTGTCCGCGCAATCCTTCAATGATCTCGATTCCTTTCGCGACCGAGGTGCGCAAATGCGATGAGCCATTGATCAAATCGCATTGGTAAATGTAATAGGGGCGCACCCGGCACATGAGCAGTTTATGCACGAGCGTTTTCATGGTTTCGACATCGTCGTTCACGCCTGCAAGCAGCACGCTTTGGTTGCCGAGCGGGATGCCGGCGTTGGCGAGACGGTCGAGCGCTTCCTTCACTTCAATGGTCAGTTCGCGCGGATGATTGACGTGCACGCTGATCCAAAGCGGATGATATTTTTGCAACATCGCGCATAGCTCGGGCGTAATGCGTTGCGGCAAAAAAATCGGAATGCGCGTGCCGATGCGAAGGAACTCAATGTGCGGAATCGCGCGAAGCCGGCTCAGTATTTTTTCCAATTTATCGTCACTGAAAATCAACGCATCGCCACCGCTCAGCAACACGTCGCGCACTTCGGTGTGCGCTTCGAGGTAACGAAAGGCTTCCTCGAAATCGGTATGCAGTTCCTGTTCGCCGACGCCACTGACAACGCGGCTGCGGGTGCAATAGCGACAATAACTCGCGCAGCGATCCGTCACTAAAAACAGGACGCGGTCCGGATATCGGTGCACTAATCCCGGCACCGGCATGTGCGAATCTTCGCCGCAGGGATCGGCCATATCGTACGGCGACGCCCATGTTTCTTCAATCCGTGGAATAACCTGACGCCGAATCGGATCCTCGGGGTTGTCACGCGGGATCAGATTAAAAAAATGCGGAGTGATCGCGAGGGCGAGTTTGTCCCCCGATAGCAGCACTCCGCTGCGCTCCTCTTCGCTAAGATCGAGATGTTTTTCCAGTTGAGCGAGCGAAGTGACCCTGTTTTTGAGCTGCCATTTCCAATCCTTCCAGAGTTCAGGCGCAACGTCCTCCCAACAGCCTGGCGCGTGCGAGACGAACTCTTTCCCATCCCCTTTTTCCGTCGCAAAAGTGATCATTGTAAGTTTGAGAACGGAAAAACGTTAAGGTCGTTAAATACCGTGTCAACGCAGGCACTTGGCCGTGCGCTACGCACGTGAATGAGCGATGGGAGTCCGCTATTTGCCGCCGAGTACGCTCAACTCCCAACGGTAGCCGTCGGGATCGCGGAACCAAAGACCCATGTTTTTCGATCCGGGCCCTTCCGGGCCGATTTCGTCGCCTGGATCTTCTATATCCGCGCCGACGCTCTTCAGATGCTCGAGCGCTTTCCGCAATGTCGCCATGTTTGGCAGATGAAACGACATATGGTCAATCGTTTCGGGCGACGGTTTGCCCTTGAACAGCGCAATAGTAACGCTGTCGTTGCCAATAGCGACGCCATTTTCGAAATCGAATTCCTTGTGCAATCCAAGTGCGCGCTCGAACCATTTCGCGCTTTCTTTCGGATCGCGCACCGCCAAACCAAAGTGCCCGACTTCCCCGAGTGAAAAGGGAACTTTCATATGAAGAAATTGAAGCCTTGAATGGCTAAGAAGACAAAGTGTGGACGACGGGACCTGAACATTGAAAAGAAGGCCGCGCTAGGCTGGTTCGAAGCCGTTTCGTGAAATGAGCGGCTCCATGAAATGGCGATTGAAATCATCCAGCGCGTCAAGCGGCGTCTGTCCTAATCCACTAGCGCCCTCTCGCAGTTCTGGTCCGATAAAAGCCAGCCAGACGTCGCCGGCCATCCCGATTTTCGGACGCAGCCGTGCGGCTGGGCTACCCGGATGGTCCTCCAGGTATTCCTCTATGTCCTCTTTTATAGGAGTGGGAAGTTCTTCGATCGCAAGTGAGGTCACATCCAAGAAACGCGCGTGACCCACTCGCTGGACGTAGAGGCGCGGAAATCGATCTCAGCCGCGGCCCCACACCATGGCGACGGAAGTCGTTAGGCTGCCCCCCATGTTGAAGGTGAGGAATTTCTTCACGTTTTCGATCTGGCGCGCGCCCGCTCGTTCGGTGAGTTGTTGATAAGCCTCGAATACCTGGCGAACGCCGGTCGCGCCCACCGGATGACCGTCGGCGATCAATCCACCGCCTGCGTTCACCGGAATTTCAAAGGGGAGTTTGCCCGCTTGTTCGCCGCGCACCTGGGGCAATGTGGTTGCTCCGCTTTTCACCAGCTCGACACCTTTGCCCGGCTCGGCGAGCCCGAGAATTTCGTACGCAACGATCTCAGTAATCGAAAAGCAATCGTGCACTTCAGCGCCTTGCATGTCGCGCGGCTTTAAGTTTGCCATCCGGAATGCTTTTTCGCCTGCTTTGCGCGCAGTCGAAAAGATGGGCGCGTCTTTTTTGTCGAGTGGAAGATAATCAGTGGTGTGACCGTAGCCGAGCAGACGTGCCGTCTCGCTTTTATCGCCGCCGATTTTGTCCAGATATTTTTCAGAAACGAGAATGACCGACGCCGCGCCATCCGTGATCTGCGAGCAATCGGAGACTTTCAGAGGCGGTGCGACGCTCGGATTTTTGTCGGAAACTTGCGAGGCGCAATCGAGCGTGAGATCGGCGTCGCGCATTTGCGCCATCGGATTCAATTTGGCGTGCGCGTAGTTTTTCCATGCGACCTGGGCAAGGTCCGCTTCGCTCGCGCCATATTTCTCGATATAAATTTGCGCGATGCGTCCGAACAATTTCGGGAACATGAAATCGCCGTACTCCGGTTTTTCATTGTGATAATCGGCCGCCGCGCCAAGCACATCGGAGCCGTCGAGCGACGACATCGTTTTCTGCTGTTCCGCGCCGACCACGAGCACAACGTCGTGGAATCCGCCCATGATCCACTGCGCGCCGAGCAACACAGATAGCGCGCCGGAAGCACACGCCGCTTCCGTGTGCATTGTGGGAATGCCGCGCAATTTTGGATCGATCTCCGGAATGAACGCGCCGAGTTGCAATTGCTTCGTGAACTGGCCGGCATTGAAATTACCAACCGCGCCGGCTTCAATTTCCGCGGGATCGATCTTCGCGTCATCGATCGCCTTCTTGCCGGCTTCGATGATTAAATGTCGGATGGTTTTACCCTCCTTCTTTAGATTGCGCTTAAAATCCGTGCGCCCGCCGCCGAGAATGTAAACTGACTCGCTCATAACGTATCTTAGCCTATTTCTTGAGCGCGTCATCCTGAGCGAAGTCGAAAGCCTGCCCTGAGCGAGGTGAACCCGAGTCGAATGGGGATCCCGCAATTGTACTTTGAGGTTCGCAACACGATTCCTCGATTCCACTTCGCTCCGCTCGGAATGACGATGTCGATCTCTTACCCACCGAAAGCATTAATCCCCGTGATGTCGTGGCCGACGACCAGTGTGTGGATGTCGTGCGTGCCTTCGTAAGTGGAGACGGTCTCCAGGTTCATGAGGTGCCGTATCACGGAATAGCGATCTATGATGCCCACGGCGCCTAAAATGTCGCGGGCCTTGCGCGCGCATTCGAGCGCCATCCACACGTTGTTGCGCTTCGCCAGCGAAATCTGCGCGGGCAGTGCCGTACCCGCCTCCATCATGCGAGTGAGACGCAACGCGAGTAACTGCGCCTTCGTTGTCTCTTGCACCATCCAAACAAGTTTTTCCTGCACCAGTTGGAAGCCTGCAATAGGGCGGCCAAACTGCTCGCGCGATTTGGCATAGGCGAGCGCCGTTTCGTAGC
>WNFZ01005571.1_pt1 | contig 12097 bp, 14 predicted proteins | sample 5400081 | NCBI WGS metagenome assembly WNFZ01 (sample SAMN13153365, study PRJNA577476) | soil metagenome | isolation source: 80 cm soil or saprolite under grassland replicate 1 | place: USA:California | collected 2016-06-15
GCATGCGGACGGTTTCGGCCGGCTCGCGCAGCATGTGCAGGACGGGAATCTCGTCAGGCGATTCGAGCGCGAGCCTGAGCGTCGCCTCCAACGCCGCGAGCGTCAGCTTGTCGGCGCGCAGGGCACGCTGCAGCGGATGCCGCCGGAGCCGTTCGACCAGGTCCGTCCGGCCCACGACGATGCCTGCCTGCGGGCCCCCGAGAAGCTTGTCGCCGGAGAAGCAGACGAGATCGGCGCCCGCCGCGATGCTTGCGCGCGCAGTCGGCTCGTTTCCGACGTCGACGAGCGCGCCGGAGCCGAGATCGTCGACGAGCGGGACTTTGTGGCTCTGAGCCACTTGTGCAAGCTCCGGGAGTGTCGGCCGCTCCGTGAAGCCGACGACGCGGAAGTTCGACTGGTGGACGCGCAGGAGGACGGCCGTCTCCGGGCCGATTGCTTCCGCGTAGTCGGCAGCCCTGGTGCGGTTCGTCGTGCCGACCTCGCGCAGGCGCGCGCCCGACCGCACCAACACGTCTGGGATGCGAAAACCGTCGCCGATCTCGATCAACTCGCCGCGCGAGACGAGCACCTCCCGTCCCTCGGCGAGTGCAGCCAGGGCGAGCATCACCGCCGCGGCGTTGTTGTTCACGACGAGCGCCGCCTCCGGGAGCGGCGCGCGACCGAGATTCGTATGGATGATCACGCCGGTCGCGTTGATGACGCGACGCAGCCTCGGCGCACGTGCGGCGGCCAGCTCGTCACGCAGGCGCGCCTCGAGGTCGCCCGGATCGGATCCCGCCCGTATTCGTTCACGTGCGCGCTCGAGAACAGAGCGTGCGGCTTCGACCGCAAGCGGATCGTCGAGGCCGCGTGCCAGCTCGTCCACCGAGGGCAGGTCGCGCAGCTTCATACGGCGAAGGTTAGTGGGCCTCCCGGCAATGGATGCCGCCTCCGGCCCGCTATCGCACGGCGCCAGCGACCCGGAGATTGGGCCCCATGACCGGACGTGCCACTACTGCGCGTCTGCCTTCGCCGGCTCCGCGGGCATCTCCGCGCAGCGGCGGTCGTAGCATTCGAGCACGTGCGCAATCGCCTCGTCGAGGTCGTCGGTCACGAAGAGGAGGTCGACGTCCTCGGGCGAGATCATCCCGTCGGCGAGCAACTCCCCGCGCACCCACTCGAGTAACTCGCCCCAGTAGTCCGAGCCGACGAGCACGAGCGGGAAGTGCAGAACCTTGCCCGTCTGGATCAGCGTCAGCGCCTCGAAGAGCTCATCCGCCGTCCCGAAGCCACCGGGGAAGACGACAAATCCCTCCGCCGCCTTCACGAACATCGTCTTGCGCGCGTAGAAGTGGCGGAACGTCAGCGACAGGTCGATATAGCCGTTCGAGCGCTGCTCGTGCGGCAGCTCGATGTTGAAGCCGATGGAGAGACCGCCGGCTTCCTGCGCTCCGCGGTTGGCGGCCTCCATCACGCCAGGACCGCCTCCGGTGACGATCGCCCAGCCTCGCTCCGCAAATCGGCGTGCGGCTTCGCGCGCGTGCTCGTAGATGGGATCTCCCTCGCGGATCCGCGCGGAGCCGAAAATCGTCACCGCGGGCCGGTCGATCTTGTCGACCGCCTCGAAGCCCTCGCGGAACTCCTGCGCGATTGCGGCGACGTGCCGCTCCAGGTCCTCAGGCGGCTCTTCTCGCCGGTCGAGGACCCGTCGGTCCTCCATCAGAAGTCGCGAGGGACGTGCGTCTCGTGCATGCCGAGCACGAGGAGGACCGCGAGGCCGAAGTAGAGCACGCCGATGATCAGGCGCTGGTGCGGTTGCACTCGGTAGTACTCCTGCATCTCGGGGTAGCGGCGCATCTGCCAGCGGCGCCAGAGCTCCGACGCCGCGAAGATCAGGATGATGATCAGAATCGGGTTCGGCCGGACGATCACGAGGCCGACCAGCGCGAGGAAGCCGACCAGCCACAGCGCCGGATGTAGCGCCGCGGTGATGCGTCCCCCGTCGAGCGGGATCACCGGCAGCAGGTTGAAGAGATTGATGAAGAATCCGAGGAAGGCCAGCGCCTTCAACGACCTCGAGTCCCACGCGACGCCGGCGAGGTAGATCGCGAGCGCGCCCGCAGAGCCGAGCAGCGGCCCCGCGATCGCGAGCTTCGCCTCGCGCCAGGCGTTGTGCGGCATCTGCTTGAGCGTGATCAACGCGCCCATGAACGGAATGAAGACCGGCGCCGATACGGGGAGGCCCTGGCGCTTGGCCTCGATGACGTGTCCCATCTCGTGCACGAACAGGAGCACGACGAGCCCGATCCCGAACCACCAGCCGCCCAGCCACACGTAGACGGCGGCCGACACGAACATCGAGAACAAGAACTTCGCCTTGAGCAGGACCGCGCCGAACTTGACCAGGAAGGCCCCGATCGCGGCGATTGGCGCCCAGAGCTTTTTGAACACGCCGCGCCAGTCCGTCCCGCGCGGATGGACGGGCTGGTAGTCGCGCCACTCTTCGGGGTACTGCTCCATCTCAGCCATTGTGCCTACAGGTATCGGTCGTGAAGCGTCGGCTCAGGAGCCCCGGCCGATCCACTCCTCGCCGCCCTCGTACACCTCCTTCTTCCAGAGGCAATGCAGGGATTTAGTGTGGCGCCAGGCGCCCAAACGTGAGGTCCAGGGCCACATTTCTCGAATAACTGCGAATAGCTCGACTCTGCGCATGATTTTCGGCCCTAGGCGAAATGTGTACCCCCTGTTCCAGTGATCGGTCGATGGGCCCTTGAGCGGGTGACGCATCCCCCATCGCTTTACTCTCCCGAGCTCCCAGCGCACAAAGAGCACGGACCCAGGACGTTCCGTGCGACGGCGAAGGCCGGAAATACGCCTGAGACCTCGTCGTACACACTCCGTTCCAGCCAGACGGTACGCCGTTTACGGATGCGGCCTGCAGAGCGAGGAGAGGCCACGAGAGCCGACGCCCGGACTCGAACCGGGGACCCATCCGGCCACGCCTGCGTCCGGAACTGCGGTACCGAATTCGCGGAAGTAGCCGCCCGACCTACGCCGAGTCTCAGCGGTGCCAGGAAGCGCCGCCGAGGGCGCCGTTCGTGCCCGGCGCCGGTCGCGGAGTCCCGCCTTTGACCGAGACGATGTAGAGCTGACGAGAGCTCACCGCACCCTGCTCCGGATTCGCGACTCGCAGAAAGAGAACCGCATCGCTTCTCGGCGACCAAGCGGCCGGGAAGATCGCGCCTCCGGTCGTCAGCGTTCTTCGAGACGTCCCGTCTGGGCTGATGATGTCGAGCGAATCGACCTCGTGCGTGCGCCAATCTGCGTTGAGACTTCTCAGCGCAATCCACCTGCCGTTCGGAGACCAGACCGGACTCTGGTCGGTGACGGTCGCATGTGACACGTCGTGGTCGCCGCCGCCGTCGGCCCCGATGACAAAAATGGAGAACTTCCCGCCGTCCGAGCCGGTGTACGCGAGCCGCTTGCCATCTGGAGACCAGCTCGGATCGCCACTTGGCCGTTGCGTGACCTGCATCAACCTTCCATTGAGTTCATAGGTCCACACGGCCGACGAGTTCATGACCGCTGAAAAGGCGATTCGCCGGCCGTCCGGCGACCATGCTGCGTCGAAGATTCGAGATTGGAACCTGGCGTCCGCTGTCCACAGCAGTCGTGGCTTCATGCCGTTGGCGGCCATGCGATAGAGCGAACGGCCTCTCACGTAGGCGATCGACCTACCGTTGGGCGACCAGGTGGGATTGTCCTCCTCTGCCGAGCTCGTCGTCAGGCGTCGGAGACGAGTGCCGTCTGCGTTGACTGAGTAGATGTCGCTGCCCCCACCGAGGTGGGCGCGCGCTGCGAAGACGATTTTCCCAGGCGGCTGCCTCGATCCGCGAGCCCCAAAACCGCTGACAATTGCAACCAACAAAGCAACGAGGCCAAGCAAAGCCCCGCTGCGTAAGACCAGCGTGACGAACCGGCGATCCACTGCGGCGGAGCGTAGGTCAATCCCCATGTGGGCTCGCCAGATCTTCGGCTGGGTTCGGGCCGGTCGTTCAGGGGGTCCGACTCGTGGACGGCTGGAGCCAAGCCGACGCCCGGACTCGAACCGGGGACACCTTCATTACGAGGGACCGGCGCTCCTACTGCCGAGCCGTCTTCCGCCAGAAGGTGTACTCCCTGTTCCAGAGGCGCGAAACTTCGGCTTGCGTGCGGCCTCCAACACGGCGTCAGGAGCCGCGTCCGATCCACTCCTCGCCGCCCTCGTACACCTCCTTCTTCCAGAGCGGGACTCGCTCCTTGAGCGTATCGATCGCGTCCTTGCATGCGGCGAGGGCGTCCTGGCGGTGTGGCGCGGAGACGGCGATCACGACGGAGGCCTCGCCGATCTCGACGCGGCCGGTACGGTGGTGGATCGCGATCTCGCAGACGTCGTACCGTCGCTTCAGCTCGTCGGCGATCTCGGTCATGACGTCTTGCGCCATTTCCTCGTATGCGTCGTAATCGAGGTGGAGGACCGTGCGACCCCGTGACTCGATGCGTGTCGTCCCAAGAAAGGTGGCGATCGCGCCGGCCTGATCGGAGCGGACCTCGTCGACCACGGCCTCCAGCGAGAGCGGCGCGTCGGTGAGCCGGAACGAGCCGCCGGAGACGGGCGGGATCAGCGCGACCTCGTCGCCGTCCGCGAGCTCGTCCCCGCGGTCCGCGTACTCCCTGTTGACGGCGTAGAGCAGGCCGCGTGGCTCGTCTCCGAGTTGCAGCACTCCCCAGACGTCCCCGACACGGACGACATCATCGATTTCGCGCTCCGACCACCCGGCGCGCTCACGCAATCCCGCGAAGAGCTTGACCGTGACGCGCATGCACATCAGCCTACGTAGGATGAGTGAGACCTCCGCAGGCGCACCGCAGGGCACGAAGCCGGGGTGGCGCCCGCCACGACGCCCGCTTGGACGCGTGGGCACCTGGGTCGTCGCCCTCATCGTCGGCGCATTCATCGTCAACTACTGGCTCGCGGCGCGCTCCCTCTCCGAGCCGCCGCGTGTCCGCATCCCCTACAGCCCGCTGTTCGTCGATCAGATCCGCGACGGCAACGTCGAACGCATCACCTCGAAGGGAACGTCGCTCCAAGGACTGTTCAAGCAGCCGGTGCGCTACCCGCCGACGGGGTCGGACTCACGCGAGTCACGGCGGTTCTCGACGCTCATCCCCTCGTTTGCCGACACCGAGGCGCTGTCGAAGCTGCTCGAGGAGAACGGAGTCGTCATCAACGCCGAGCCGCTCGAGACGGGCGCCACCTGGTGGGAGACCCTGCTCTTCGGCTTCGGCCCGACGGTCCTCCTCATCGGCCTTCTCGTCTTCCTCCTGCGACGCACTGGACGTGGCGGAGTCCTCGGCTCGTTCGGGCGCTCGCGTGCGCGCCGATACCAGCCGACGGCGCAGCGTGTGACGTTCGACGACGTCGCCGGCATCGACGAAGCGGAGGACGAGCTGACGGAGATCGTCGACTTCCTCAAGAACCCAAACCGCTACCGGCGCCTCGGGGGGCGCATCCCGCGTGGGGTCCTTCTCAGCGGTCCGCCGGGAACGGGCAAGACGCTGCTTGCCCGAGCCGTTGCCGGCGAGGCGAACGTCCCGTTCTTCTCGATGTCCGCCTCGGAGTTCATCGAGGCGATCGTCGGCGTCGGCGCCTCGCGCGTCCGTGATCTCTTCAAGCAGGCCAAGGAAGCGTCGCCTGCCATCGTCTTCATCGACGAGCTCGACGCGATCGGGCGCTCACGTTCGGCGGGCGTGGCCGGCGGCGGGGGTGGCGACGAGCGCGAGCAGACGCTGAACCAGATCCTCACGGAGATGGACGGCTTCGACCCGTCGACCGGCGTGATCGTCCTCGCAGCGACGAACCGGCCGGACATCCTGGATCCAGCTCTTCTGCGTCCCGGCCGGTTCGATCGCCGAGTGGCGGTGCAGCCGCCGGACCGCACCGGGCGCCGGAAGATCCTCGAAGTCCACACGCGTTCGGTGCCACTTGCGGACGACGTCGATCTCGACCGGATCGCGGCGAGTACACCGGGGATGGTGGGCGCCGACCTGGCAAACCTCGTCAACGAGGCGGCGCTGCTCGCCGCGAAGCGCGGGCACGAGCGCGTTGACGTCGACGACTTCGGCGACGCACAGGAAAAGGTCGTCCTCGGCGCCGAGCGGAAGATCGTGTTGAGTCCGGCCGATCGCGAGCGAACCGCCTATCACGAGGCCGGACACGCGATCGTCGGGATGCTGAGCCCGGGCGCCGACCCGGTGCGGAAGGTGTCGATCATTCCGCGCGGGGTGACTCTCGGCGTCACGCTCTCCTCGCCGGAGGACGATCGGTTCAGCTACGAGGAGCCGTATCTGAGGACGCTGATCAAGGTCGCGCTCGGAGGACGCGCAGCCGAGGAGCTCGTCTACGCCGAGCTGACCACCGGCGCCGAGTCGGACCTCCAGCAGCTCACCGGGATCGCACGCCAGATGGTCGGCCGCTGGGGAATGAGCCCGGCGATCGGGCCCGTCACGGTGCTGGCCCAGGACGGGCGCGGTCCCTTCCTGCCGGGCGCGGCCCAGCCCTCCGAGCAGACACAGCAGCTCGTCGATCAGGAAGTCCGCCGCATTGTCGACGAGCTGTACGCGGACGTCCTTGAGCTTCTGCGCGCCAATCGGGCCAAACTCGACCGGCTCGCAAACGCGCTGCTCAAGCACGAGACGCTCGATCAGGTGGATGCCTACGCGGCTGTCGGGATCGAGCCGCGCGTCGACGAGCCTGCCGGAAGAGAGCTCGCCGCGCCTGCATAGACACAGCCGGCCTCAGGGTCCGCTACGGTGTGCCCGCAAACCAGGACGAGTACCGGCAAGCGCTCTACAGCCCTTCCTTTACTTGTTCGCGTTCGAAGTAAGGGAGGTTTACATGGCTACCGGAACCGTCAAATGGTTCAACGACGCCAAGGGATACGGATTCATCTCGCCCGACGAGGGCGCGAAGGATCTGTTCGTGCATCACACGAACATCGCCGGCGAGGGCTTCAAGTCGCTCGCCGAGGGTGCGAAGGTCGAGTACGAGTCGCGCGAGGGCGCGAAGGGCCCTGAGGCGATCAACGTGCGCCCCACCGCAGCAGTAGGCGCGTAGTCGCCGAGAAGGAACAGAAGATCGAGCTCGACGGCGAGGTCGTCGAGGCGTTACGGAACGGTTATTTCCGGATCGCTCTCGACGGCGGCCACGAGACGCTCGGTTACACCGCCGGGAAGATGCGGCGCTACCGCATCCGCATCTTCCCCGGCGATCGCATCAAGATCGAGCTCTCGCCGTACGACCTCAACCGCGGCCGCATCGTCTACCGCTACAAGTAGGCGAGTCCGAGGCCTCGGCCGGGGGCGCGTACGATTCAGCCCATGGCTCTGACCGAGGATCGGCGCGAGACCGACTCGGGCATCGAGGTCAAGCCCGTCTACACCGCCGAGGATTCGCCGGACGAGCTCGAGCTTCCCGGCGAGTTTCCGTTCACGCGCGGCCCGCATCGAGACATGTACCGCGGCCGTCCGTGGACGATCCGGCAGTACGCCGGCTTCGCGTCGGCCGAGGAGACGAACCGGCGCTTCCGCTACCTCCTCGACCGCGGGCAGACGGGTCTGTCGGTCGCGTTCGACCTGCCGACGCAGCTCGGCTACGACTCGGACGACCCGCGCGCCGTGGGGGAGGTCGGCCGAACGGGAGTGGCGATCGACTCGATCGCGGACATGGAGCTCCTCTTCGAAGGCATCCCGCTCGCCGAGGTGTCCACCTCGATGACGATCAATGCGCCCGCGGCGTTGCTGCTCCTGCTCTACGAGCTGGTCGGCGAGGAGCAGGGCATGAGCGGCGACCAGCTTCGCGGCACTGTGCAGAACGACGTCCTCAAGGAGTACATCGCACGCGGGAACTACATCTTCCCGCCGCGTCCGACGATGCGGATCACCACCGATCTGTTCGTGTACTGCGCGGAGCGGATCCCGAAGTGGAACACGATCTCGATCTCGGGCTACCACATCCGCGAGGCGGGCTCGACGGCGGTGCAGGAGCTCGCCTTCACGCTCGCCAACGGCATCGCGTACTGCGAAGCGGCCGTCAAGGCCGGGCTCTCACCCGACGAGCTCGGGGAGCGGCTCTCGTTCTTCTTCAACGCGCACAATCACTTCTTCCAGGAGGTGGCGAAGTTTCGCGCGGCGCGCCGACTCTGGGCTCGGATCATGAAGGAGCGCTTCGGCGCGACGAACCCGAAGGCCCAGGCGCTCCGATTTCACGCGCAGACGGGCGGCTCGACGCTGACGGCGCAGCAACCCGAGAACAACATCGTCCGCGTCGCGGTGCAGGCGCTCTCGGCCGTCTGCGGCGGTGCGCAGTCGATCCACACGAACTCCTTCGACGAGGCACTCGGGCTGCCGACCGAGCGAAGCGCGCACATCGCCCTCCGCACGCAGCAACTGCTGGCGCACGAGGCGGGTGGGACGGATACGGCTGACCCACTCGGCGGCGCATACTTCATCGAGGCGCTTACCGACGAGCTCGAGGCTAAGGCCTGGGAGCTGATCGAGCGGATCGACGACCTCGGCGGCGCGGTCGCAGCGATCGAGCAGGGCTTCGTCCAGAGCGAGATCGAGCAGGCTGCCTTCCGCTGGCAGCAGGAGGTGGAAGAGGGCGACCGCGTAATCGTCGGCGTCAACCGCTTCGCCGAAGGCGACGAGGAGCCGATCGGATTGCACCGCCTGGATCCCGCCGCAGAGCAGCGGCAGCTCGAGCGCACGGCGCGCGTGCGCGCGGAGCGGAACGCGCAGAACGTCGAAGCCGCGCTTGGTGCCGTTCGCGACACCGCACGCGGAGATGCGAACTTGCTCGTCCCGATGCGCGAGGCTTTACGTGCCCGCGCGACGATCGGCGAGATCTGCAACGTCCTCCGCGAAGAGTTCGGGACGTACGACGCGCAGCACACGTGAGCTCGCAAGGGTTCGCTGAGCTCGTCCTGATCGTCGAGGACGTCCCCGCTGCCGCTCGGTTCTACCAGGACGTCGTCGGGCTGACGCTCGAGCACGAGACGTCCGACGAGTGGGCATGGTTCTGGGCGGGAAAGCCGGGCGAGCCGCAGCGCATTGCGCTTCACCGCGGGTCGTTGCTGTTCGAGGAGCACTCGCCGCTTCCGGAAGGCGAGCGCTTCGGCCGCGTCCACTTCGCCTTCGAGGTGGCGCGTGCGGAACTCGACGACGCGGTCGAGCGCGTGCGAAGGGACGGTGTCGAGGTGTACGGGCCCGTCGACTTCGATTGGATGAATGCTCGCTCTTACTACTTCTACGACCCGGACGCGAACCTGCTCGAGTTCTGGTCACCAGAGCCCGCTTCGGCGGGCCGGAAACCCCAGACCTAAGTCGACGCGCTTTCGTTCCACCTGCGTGCCGTTTCGGGGTCAGACCCGCCTAGGCGCAAGAGGCCTGTCCATTTCCCCGGTTGGGACACGTCGTGTGGGGACAGCGGAGCGCGGGGTTGTACACGCGACGTTGTGATCCGAGGCTCTCTTGTTTCACCCGCTTGCGTTTTTGGGGTCAGACCCCTGTAGGCGCAAGAGACATGTCACGCACTTCTGCTCGCCAGATCTGGCTCAGGCCGGGCTCCCGCTCGGGAACCTTGAAGACCTTCGTCAACTCGGAGACGTGAATGACGGACTCAGGCAACGGGTCGGAACTTTCCTCGAGGACCTACGAACGGCCTGGCCGGCTCAACGACGACGCGTCACACGGGCAGTGAGTATACGGCCGGATGCGGATTCTCCTCGTCTCCCAGATGTACCCGGGCCCCGCCGATCCCGACCTCGGCGTCTTCGTGCGCGGACTCGAGGAACAGCTCGCGGCCCGCGGTCATGAGGTCGAACGCGCGGTGCTCAATCGGCGTCGGCGCGGCAAGGTCAAGTATCTGGAGCTGGCCCGCGACACGTTCGCGAAGGCGCGCCGTTTTCAGCCGGACGTCGTCTACGCACACTTCCTCGTCCCGACCGGGCTGATCGCGGCGCTGGCCGGTCGCAGCCCCTTCGTCGTGACCGCTCACGGCCGTGATGTGCGCAACGTCGGCTGGATACCCGGGATTCGCGCCGCCACGCGGCTGGTCGTGCGCCGTGCCGCCGCGGTGATCGCCGTGTCCGACTACCTGCGCCGAGAGCTGGAGACGAAAGTGCCCGAAGCGCGGGGCAAGACGGAAGTGATCGACTCCGGGGTCGACCTCGAGCGCTTCACGGTCACGCCCGCGCCGAACGGCGGCCCGCGCTTCCTTTGCATCGCGTCGCTGATCAAGCGAAAGAATGTCCTCCGACTCGCCCGCGCGTTCGAGCGCCTCGGAGAGGGAACACTCACGCTCGTCGGCGACGGGCCGCTCCGTCCGCAGCTCGAAGGACGCGCCGGGATCGAGCTTGCCGGCAGACTCCCGTACGACGAGATTCCGTCGCACATCGCCGCCGCGCACGTCGTCTGCCAGCCGAGCCTGATCGAGCCGTTCGGCCAAGCGCTGCTCGAGGCGATGGCCTGCGGGCGGTCGGTCGTGGCAACGCGAATCGGCGGGCCGCCCGAGTTCGTCCCACCCGACGCGGGAGTCCTCGTCGACCCCGCCGACGAGGACGCACTCGTCGAGGCGCTCCGCAGCACCGCCGCCCTTCCTTGTCCCAACCCTGCCGCCCGCACCGCGGCCGAGGCGCACGATGTCAGGCGTCAGGCGGAGAAGGTGGAGGCGATTCTGCAGCGAGCCGCTCGAGGTCGGCCAGCCTGATCTCGACGAGCGGAGCGATCTGGTCCTCGAGTCCAGCCTCACGCGCCGCCTCGAGCGCTTGCTCGTAACTCTGCCGCACCTTGGCGGGATCGACTCCCTGTTTCAGCCGGTTGTCCCCCGTGACCAGGAGCTTCTGGATGCGCTCCCGAGTCGATTCCCCCTTCACAAATCGACCATAACGGTTCAGATTGGGAAGAAGAGGCAGCCGCTTGGAAGCCCTCACGAAGCCGCAGACGATCCGCGTCCTGATCGCGGACGATCACCGCCTGTTCGCTCAGGCCCTCGAGTCGATCCTCGATACCGACGATCGCCTCGCCGTGACCGGCCATGCGAACGACGGGGCCGAGGCGGTCAAGCTCGCGCTCTCGCTCGATCCCGACGTGATCCTGATGGACATCGCGATGCCCGTGATGGACGGCTTCCAGGCGACGAAGCAGCTCCGCAAGCAGCGCCCGGGTTCGTGCATCTTGATGCTCACCGGCTCCGATTCGAGGAGCGACGTTGATCGCGCCCGCGCGGCCGGCGCGGCCGGCTACGTGACAAAGGATCCCATCGCCGCCGAGCTGGTCGACGCGATTCTCGAAGTCGTAGGTCGCTGATACCCTGCCGGGCGCGATGGTTCAGGTGCTCGCCGTCATCCAGGTCTTGATCTCGATGGCCCTCGTCGGCTTGATCCTCATGCACTCCGGCCGGGACACCGGCCTCGGTGGAATGGGATTCACCCCGGCGTCGCAGGGCGGAACGCACATCGTCGAGCGCAACCTCACGCGACTGACCGTCGTCGTCGGCATCCTCTTCGTCGCGAACTGCGTCGCGCTCTTCCACGCGCTGAAGTAGCGGCGCTCTGCCTCGTCGCCGCGCTTGCCTCGGGCTGCGATTCCGAGCGCGCGGCTCCGGCTCGCGCGGTAGCGGCGGCCGGACCTGCCGATGTCGTGCGCGTTGCCCTCTCGGACTTTCGTTGGCCGCTTGACCCGGCGCTCGCCGAGGGGAGAGACGAGACGACGCTCGCGCGGACGCTCTACGCGACGCCTTTGCGGACGGATCCGGCGACCGGTTTCGTCAAGCCCGGACTCTGCAGTGCCTGGACGGCCTCTGCCGATTTTCGCGCGTGGCGCTTCACGTGCCGGGCGGCGCCCTCGATCGCCGCGGCGCTCAAGCGCCTCATGAGGTTGAGGGAAGCGCCGGCGCATTGGCTCTTCGCGGAGACGGAGCGCATCTCCGTGCAGGGAAGCTCGACGCTCGTCGTGCGTCTGCGCTTTCCCTGGCGACGCTTCCCATACGCGTTAACGGCGGTCGGCGCGGCGCCGCGCT
>WNFZ01005101.1_pt1 | contig 12093 bp, 4 predicted proteins | sample 5400081 | NCBI WGS metagenome assembly WNFZ01 (sample SAMN13153365, study PRJNA577476) | soil metagenome | isolation source: 80 cm soil or saprolite under grassland replicate 1 | place: USA:California | collected 2016-06-15
GTACTTGTCGATCTCGCGGCGGAGAACCTCGGCCAGCGGGCGCTCGAGGATGCTCATCGGCTCGAGTCCGCGCGCCAGCTCCCGCAGCGAGCTCTCGAGCGAACTGATCTGGGCGTGAAGATCCTCTAGGCGGCCGCTGACGAGCCGGCGCGTCCGTACCGGCACGCGCTTGGAGATCTCCGCGCGCGCAAGCTGGACATCCATGCCGAGCGCCGCGAGATCCTGAAGCGGTCCGTCGTGGAGATCGAAGCCCAGGCGCATCAGGTGACGCTCGCTCGCCTCGGCGAGCTTGCGCTCACGATCTGCGCTGCGCTCGAGCAGCATCTCGCGCTCGAGCACGGGTGCCATGCACCGCGCCGCCTCCTGCAGGAGCGCGCGGGTCCGCAGCCGATCGTTCGGGTGCGCGCGGCCGACGAGCGCCGCGTGCGGCTGCTGCCAGCGCAGGACGGGCACGGCGTGAATCCAGTTCCGCTGCGTCCCGCGGCCGTAGTCGTCGCCGTCGAGGATCGAGCGCACGATCGTGCGAACCCGGCGCGTCGGCGCCGCATCACCCGCGTGCGCGACACAACGCAGCTGCCGGTCGGGCTCGTCCGCCCAGAGGGAGACCTCCGTGATGGGGGAGAGCGCGATCAGCAGCCGCAGCTGCAGGTCGATCGTCAGCAGCGGAGGCAACTCGAGTAGGCGGGGGTTCGACGCCGCCCGGACGAAGAGCTCGAGCGAGACCGACTCCGTCGGCGCGTCGAGGATCAGCGCCACCCGCGCCATCATCCCCGCGATCGCCTCGTGCGGCCACTCGGTTTCGAGCATCACGCCGGTCAGGGCGTCGGCCGCGAAGGCGAGCGCCGCAGACCGTTCGGCCTCCTGCCCGCCGCCGGCCGCCGCATGGAGCGACCGCGCGCGGGAGCTCGCAGCCGCAAGCGCCGCCGCGGTCTCAGGATGGTCGTCGAACGGGTCGAAGGCCGATTCGACGTCGCTGAGCCAGCTCGGTGCGGGCGCCACTTCCGGCGCAAGCGCAAGCGGGCTGACACGAACCCTGGCCGCCGCCTCGGCCGCGCGTCCGGTCAGATCGGCAATCGTCGAGATCGGGACCTCCCTCCCCAGCAAGTCGTCAGCAAGTTGGCCACCGGCTTCAAGTGCCGCATATCCGGTCGCTCCCGGACTTTGCTTTCTTGTCCGTCCGCTGCCAAGGGCCTCGCGGTACCAGTGCGCGTTCAGTTGTTGAACGCAAGGCCTATTTTAGGAACTCTAAAGGAGGTTCGGGTGTGTAGGTTCGTCCACGTTCACCCAAAAAACACCTTAGAAAGGGTTCACCGAGCCGGTGACGCTTTCATCCACCGTCCCCGTTGACTTTCCGCCCTCGGCCTTGCGGCTTCCGCGTACGGCCCTCAGAGACGACTTCAACTTACTCGCGTCCCGTGCTCGGTGCAGTGGGGAACCTATTCGGTTCGGCGTCGTCCGATCAAGGTCCGTTTCAGCGAAAACGCGCAGCGAGCGCGATTTTTCTTGTGCGCGGCACAGTCCCTCGTTCGAGTGACAGCGTGTTTTGCCGGTGAGGGATACGCTGGCGAACCGCGAAGCGGGCGTAAACGCTAACGAGCGCACCTTCATGAGGACTCTCACCAAGACCACGGCATCTGTCCTGCTGGGCGCGATCGTCCCCTTCGGCATTGGAGCCGCCGCGGTTGGAGCAGACGCGGCAACTGCGAGCTCGGACCAGACGATCACCGTGGTCGTGAAGGCACCGTCGGCGGCGACGTATGACGACGCCTTCTCCGTTGCTGCGACGAGCAGCTCCGGGCTGCCGGTCTCGTACAGCAGCAGCGGCGCGTGCTCCAACTCCGGCGCGGTCTTCACGATGACCAGCGGCAACGGCACCTGTCTCGTCAAGTACGACCAGCCGGGCGACGCCAATTACAACGCCGCGCCTCAAGTCGTGGAGTCGGTGAGCGCGCAGAAGGCGGACCAGGAGATCACGTTCGGCGCACTCGACGACGGCACCTACGGCGATCTCGACTTCGACGTGGACGCGTTTGCGTCGTCGGAGCTGCCGGTCGTGTTCACCGCGAGCGGCGGCTGCACCGTGTCGGGCGCCACGGTCCACCTCACGGCGGCGGGCTCTTGTACGGTGACCGCCTCGCAGGCAGGCGACGCGAACTACAACGCCGCTCCCGCCGTCCCGCAGACGTTCGAGATCGCGAAGGCGGACCAGGAGATTTCGTTCGGGCCGCTGCAGGACAAGGCTTACGGCGACCCGGACTTCACGGTCAGCGCGACGGCGGATTCGAAGCTGCCGGTCTCGTTCACGGCGACCGGAAAATGCAGCGTGCGGAACGCGCGCGTGCACCTGACCGGCCCTGGAACGTGCACGCTGACCGCGTCGCAGGGCGGCAACGCGAACTGGAACGCCGCCGAGGATGTTTCGCAGAAATTCACGATCGCGAGACCGGTGTGCTCGGTGCCGAAGGTCGTGGGTAAGCGACTCGCAGCCGCGAAGGCGGCGATCGCTCAGAACCACTGCCGGACCGGCAGGGTCCGTCATGCCTCCTCGCCCAACGTCGCGAAAGGGCGCGTGATCTCGCAAAGCCTCCGGCCGGGGCGCACATTTGCTGAAAACACGAGAGTCAACCTCGTCGTCAGCCGCGGCAGATGAACCGCGCCCATCTTCTTCGCCTAGGTGCGGCGGCCGTCATCGTCGGCGCAGCCGTCACGGCTGTGGCCACGCTTCCCGTAGGAGGCTCCGGCGCGGCTCCTGCTGCCGCCGCGCCGTCGGCTTCGGCCGTCGGGCCGATCAGGCAGACCCTCGTCAAGTCGCGGTCGACCTTCAAGGGAGACGTGCGCCGTCTGCCGCAGTTGCCGCCCCGCGCAAAGCGAGCGAGGCCTGAGCGCGAGGCGCCCGAAACGCCGCTGCGGCCGGGCGGCGTTGCTGCTCCCGTCGGCTCCGGCAAGGCGCCCGCGGCCATTTCCGCTACGGCGCCGACCCCGCTCTCAAGCTTCGACGGTCTCCATTTCAATGAGAGTTGCACCGGTGGATTTTGCGGCGCAGGGCATCCGCCGGATACGAACGGGGATGTCGGCCCGACGTACTACATCCAGACGATCAACACCGCCATCGGCATCTACGACAAGAGCACCGAGGCCCGCGTCGCGGGGTTCACCTTCGACAACTTCATGAGCCAGGGCAACTTCGGAAATCTCTGCGACACCGACAACTTCGGCGACCCCGTCGTCCTGTACGACACGTTCCACGACCGTTGGGTCATCACGGACTTCGCCTTCCAACTCGACGGTCTCGGCAATGTCGTCGATCCGCCCGGCTCGTACCAGTGCTTCGCGGTCTCCCAGAGCGGCGATCCCGTGAACGGCGGGTGGAACTTCTACTCGCTGCACGTCACCGACGCCCTGCAGGATTACCCCAAGTTCGGCATCTGGCCGGACGGTCTCTACATGTCGGCCAACATGTTCGGCTTCGGTGCGGGCGACTCGTTCGAGAACGTTCGGGTGTGGTCGCTGAACCTTGCTCAGATGGAGGCCGGCGATGCGACCGCGCAGTCGGTGGCCTTCGATCTGCCGGCGGTCAGCCAGGTGCAGGTCGTCTTCACGGCCCTTCCGAGCAACGCACGCGTCCAGACGGGGACCCCGCCGGCGGGGACACCGAACTACTTCTCCGTGGTGTGGGGTTTCGCGAACCGCGTTCGGATCTGGAAGTTCCACGTCGACTGGAACACCACCTCGAACTCGACCGTGACCGGCCCGACCGACTCGACCGTCGCTACGAGCGCGGCCAGTCCGCCGGACACCGTCCCGGCGAAGAGCGGGAACGATCTCGACACGCTTCCCGTCCGGCTGATGATGCAGAACCAGTACTCAAGGATCGGCGGCGTCGAGTCGCTCTGGAACGTCCACACGGTGCGAGGCAGCTCCGCGAGCCAGGCGGCCGTCCGCTACTACCAGGTGAAGGTCACCGGCGGCACCGTCGAGCCGAACGCCACTCAGGGAGCGACGTGGAACCCGGACACCTCGAACAGGTTCATGCCGAGCGTGGCCGTCGACCGTGAAGGCGACATGGCTCTCGGCTACAGCGTCTCGAGCTCCACGCTCTTTCCGGCGGTCCGTTATGCGGGACGGCTCGCAAGCGATCCCGTCAATACGCTGAGCCAGACCGAGAACACCTTCATCGACGGAACCGGCTCGCAGACGGGCAGCTGTGGCGGGACCTGCGAGCGCTGGGGCGATTACAGCGCGATGACGCTCGATCCCGACGGCTGCACCTTCTGGTACACGAACGAGTACTACGCCGTCTCCGGGCTCGATCACCACACGCGCATCGGCTCCTTCAGGTACGCGTCATGCACACCCAAGGCGAACCAGACGATCGCATTCGCGCCGCTCGCGACCAAGGCGTTAGGTGACGCAGATTTCAGCGTCTCTGCGACCGCGACCTCGCTCCTCCCGGTCTCGTTCGTCGCGAGCGGGAACTGCACCATCACCGGTGCAACCGTGCACATCACCGGCCTCGGGTCGTGCACGATCACTGCCTCGCAGGCCGGAGACGCGACCTACAACCCGGCTGGGGACGTTTCGAGGACTTTCACGATCGCGAAGGGGAGCCAAGCGATCACCTTCGGCGCCCTCGCATCGCGGACTTGGGGCGACGCTGACTTCGCTGTCAGCGCGACTGCTTCATCGGGGCTTCCGGTTGCGTTCGCGGAGAGCGGGACCTGCACGATCAGCGGAGCGACGGTGCACATCACTGCACCGGGCTCGTGCACGATCACGGCTTCACAACTGGGCGACGCGAACTACAACGCCGCCACCGCCGTCGCGCAGACGTTTTCGATCGCGAAGGCGAGTCAGTCGATCACGTTCGCGGCGCTCGCGGGTAAGACGTGGGGGGACGCAGATTTCACAGTTGGTGCAACGGCGTCGTCCGCCCTGCCTGTTTCGTTCGCCGCGAGCGGAAGCTGCACGATCACCGGCGCGACGATGCACATCACCGGCGCCGGCTCGTGCACGGTGGCGGCGTCGCAAGCGGGAGACGCGAATTACGCCGCCGCACCCGGCGTCGCGCAGACGTTCGCGATCGCCAGGGCCAACCAGACGATCACCTTTGGCCCGCTCGGGAACAAGAGATACGGCGCGCCGAACTTCCGCGTCAGCGCACGAGCGTCGTCGGGCCTTGCTGTGTCGTTCGCCGCGAGGGGTCGCTGTACGGTCAGAGGCGCGACGGTGCACCTCACCGGCGCGGGCTCATGCACCCTGACCGCCAACCAGGCGGGGAACGCGAATTACAACGCGGCTCCCAGTGTCTCGCGGTCATTCAGGATCGTGCCACAGCCGTGCCGGGTGCCCAACGTGGTCGGCAAGACCCTCGCCGCCGCGAAGCGCGTGCTGTCGCAACGCCGCTGCCGCGCGGGCAGAGTGTCGTACGCGTACTCGCGCGGGGTCGCGAAGGGGAAGGTCGTCTCGCAGAGCCGCCGCCCTGGAAAGGTGCTTTCAGCCGGCTCGAAGGTCAACCTCGTCGTCAGCCGGGGCAGGCATTGAGGCTCACGCTGCGGAGGGCGGCTGCCAGATAGCGAGCTCGCCAACAGGTACTCGACCGGAACGAAGGAGCCCCGGCCGGGTGCTGCGCGTGAATGCGAAGCGTAACCTCGTGCTCAGCCGCGGCCCGACACGCTGATCCTTGTGGTCAGCCAGCCGTTGCTTTACCGTTTGAGCATCGAGGGCGGGGGCGCTTTGGGGAGAGCCGCCGCTGGACTGCGATGAGGGGGTTTGATGAAGCGGCGCGGGCAGGATCCGCACAGCACGATGCGCGAATTGCTTCGTGAGAGGTCCCTGCTCGTCGTCGGTGTCGTTCTGCTCGCTGTGCTGGCTCCGGTCGCCGTCGCCTCCCTGCGGTCGCCGGGCTCACTGCCGACTGTCCAGCGCGCCGACGGGCCGGGCCGTACGATGCAGGGCGAGCCGGGGAACATTACGAAGCCGAGGGCGGCCATGGCCGTAAGAGGGAAGCTGCCGAAGCGGGCTGTACGCTCGAGCCCTAGCGTGCTCCGTCTGAGAAAAGCGCAGGGCGCGGTGATGGACGTTCGGACCTTGAAGAGCGTGGTCGTCAAGCGCGAGCGCCCCGAGCACCGCGCTCCCGGTGTGGCTCGCGAGGCCGGCGAAGCCGCGACCGCCAATCCGAGCGCTGCCTTGCCTGCCGCCATTAGTCCGAGCACGTCGGCTGCCGGTTCCCTCGGCTCCCCGGCGCCGGCTCCGGACATCAGCTTCGAAGGACTCGATTTCGCCAACTGGGGAGCGGGTCATCCGCCGGACACGAACGGCGACGTCGGCCCCAGCTACTACATCCAGACGATCAACACCTCGATCGGTATCTACGACAAGTCGAACGGCAATCGAGTCGCCGCCTTCACGTTCGACGCTTTCATGAGCCAGGGGAACTTCGGGAACCTCTGCGACACCGACAACTTCGGCGATCCGGTCGTCATCTACGACAGCTTCGAGGACCGCTGGATCATCACCGACTTCGCGTTCAAGCTCGACGGCTCGGGCAACGTCAGCCCGCAGCACGTGTTCGAGTGCTTCGCCGCGTCGAAGACGGGCGATCCGGTGTCGGGTGGCTGGAACTTCTACTCGATCGAAACGCCGGGCGGCCTCGGCGACTACCCCAAGTTCGGCATCTGGCCGGACGGGCTCTACATGTCGGCCAACATGTTCGGCTACAGCGCGACGGCGTCGTTCATCGCGCCACGCGTCTGGGCGATCGACAAGGCGCAGATGTACGCCGGCGAGCCGACCGTGCAGGTCGCCGACTTCGAGGCGCCGGCCGAGGACTTCACGCTGCTGCCGGCCAACGCTCGTCTCCAGGCCGGGACGCCCCCGCCGGGCACACCCGAGTACTTCGTCTCGACGTGGGAGTTCCTGAACGGCGTGACGGTCTACAAGCTCCACGTCGACTGGGACAAGATCTCGACCTCCACGTTCGCCGGCCCGGATGTGCCGCTCAACGCGACGAGCTGGCCGAATGCGAGTGTCGGGAACGCGCCGACGCCCGGCAACAGCCTCGACACGCTCGAGATCCGCGCGATGGCACAGCTCCAGTACTCGAACATCAGCGGCAGCGAATCGCTGTGGGCAAGCCACACCGTGCGCCGAGCGAACACAAGCGGCTCCGCCGCGCCGCGCTGGTACCAGCTCAATGTCAGCGGCGGCACGGTGGCCGCCAACACGGTCCAGGGCACAACCTGGGATCCGGACGGAGCCAACACGTTCCATCGCTTCATGCCGAGCCTTGCGATCGACAGGAACGGCGACATGGCGCTCGGCTACAGCAAGTCGAATGCCACGACGAACCCGCAGATCAAGTACGCCGGCCGGCTCGCGGGCGACCCGGTCAACACCTTCAGCCAAACAGAGCAGACGCTCATCGACGGCACCGGCACGCAGACCGGCAACTGTGGCTCGACGTGCACCCGCTGGGGCGACTACAGCGGCATGTCGCTCGACCCGGACGGCTGCACGTTCTGGGAGACGAACGAGTACTACGCCGTCAACGGCCTCGACCACCACACGCGGATCGGCTCGTTCAAGTTCCCCGGCTGCACGACGGTCGGCGACGGGACGCTCTCGGGCACCGTGACCGACGGCAGCACTCCCGTCGCGGGGGCAACAGTCGCCCTCGGCAGCCGGACGACGACGACAAACGGCAGCGGCGCGTACTCCTTCTCGGTCCCTGCCGGCACCTATCTCACTCTCACCGCGACCAAGGCCGGGTTCGACCCGGCCTCGGCCTCGAGCATCGCCGTACCCGACGGCGGGACGGCCACGCGGAACTTCACCCTCAACGCCGCGGCGGCGAGCGGTTGCTTCGCCGACAACACGCAAAACGCCTTCCAGCGCGGCATCCCGAACGGTTGCGATCTCACCTCCAGCCCGGGCAGCGTCATCCTCGCGAACCCGGACAACGTCGACCAGGAGAACTCGGATGTCAATCCGACCGGATTCGGCATCAGCACCACGAACTGGGCCGGCCAGACGTTCACTCCGGCCGTGACGGGCAAACTGGTCCGCGTCGACGTCGAACTGTTCTGCTCCGCGTGCAGCGGGACGAATCCCGACATTACTGTCTCACTGCGCGCGACCACGGGCGCCACGCCGGTGCCGACGGGCGCAGACCTCGCCACAGCCACGCTCCCAGGCTTCAACGACGGCGCGGCCGGGGGCCTCAAGACCGTGACGTTCAACACGCCGGCGACAGTCACAGCCGGAACCCGCTATGCGTTCGTCTTCCGTGCCATTGCCGCCCGGACTGGGACGTACGCCTACACGTGTAGCTGTGCGACCACAGGCTTCTTCAACTCGAACCCGTACGCGAACGGCCAGCGGGTCACCTCCACGAACAGCGGGTCCACATGGACCGCTGACACGACGGTGGGCGGCCGTGACCTCAACTTCAAAACGTACATCAACAGCGGCTTCGCGCCGTCGGGCACCCTCGTGTCCTCCGTCAAGGACGCGAACCCGGCCGCGGGCCACACGGCCCATTGGACCACGCTCTCCTTCACGGCGACGAAGCCCGCCACCACCGGCGTCAAGTTCCAGGTCGCGGCCAGCAACTCGAGCTACGGCCCGTTCAACTTCGTCGGGCCGGACGGGACGGCCGCCACCTTCTTCACCACGAGCGGCGCCAGCCTGAGCCAGTTCAACGGGTTCCGCTATCTCCGTTACGAGGCGTACCTGTCGAGCGGCGACGGCTCGGTCACCCCGGCGCTCTCGGCCGTCACGGTCTGCTTCAACGACAACTCGGGCACGACTGCGACCAGCCTCGCCGTCGGCTCGGCCACGGGCACGTACGGCGGCACGACCAACGTGGCGGCGACGCTCACGGCAGCCGGGAACGGGGTGAGCGGCGAGACGGTCGACTTCGCGCTCAACGGGAACAGCGTCGGCAGCGCCGTAACGAATGCGAGCGGCGTAGCGACGCTGAGCAACGTCAGCCTCTCGGCCATCAGCGCCGGCTTGTACCCGGCCGGGGTTGCCGCGTCGTTTGCCGGCGACAGCACCTATGACCCGAACACCGCCTCGAACTCGCTGACGATCGGGAAAGCCGACCAGACGATCGCCGTTACGGCACACGCCCTCGCGAATGCGACCTACGCCACGAGCTTTGCCGTCGCGGCGACGGGCGGCGGCTCGGGGAATCCCGTGACGTTCTCGAACGGCGGCGTCTGTACGAACCTCGCGGGAACGTTCACGATGACGAGCGGCACCGGCATCTGCACGGTCAAGTACGACCAGGCCGGCAACGCCAACTACAACGCGGCGCCGCAAGTCACCGAAACAGTGAACGCGCAGAAAGCGAGTCAATCGATCTCGTTCGGCTCGCTTGCGGCGAAGACGTTCGGCGCCGCAGACTTCATGGTCTCAGCGTCGACGCCGTCCGGCCTCGTCGTCTCGTTCGCCGGCAGCGGCAACTGCACCATGAGCGGCGCGACGGTTCATATCACCGGGGCCGGCTCGTGCACGGTGACGGCGTCGCAGGCCGGGAACGCGAACTACGAGGCGGCACCGGCGGTGGCGCAGACGTTCGCGATCGCGAAGGCGGCGCAGTCGATCACCTTCGGCACGTTTACGAGCAAGACGTGGGGCGATCCCGACTTCACGGTCACTGCGACCTCGACGTCGGGGCTCGCCGTGGCGTTCGCCGCCGCCGGTCCCTGCACCGTGAGCGGCGCGGTCGTCCACCTGACGGGCGCGGGCTCGTGCCTGGTGACGGCGTCGCAGTCCGGCGACGCGAACTACGAGGCCGCGTTGCCGCATGCGCAATTGATCGCGGTCGCGAAGGCGAATCAGGCGATCACGTTCGGCGCGCTGGCAAACAAGACGCTGGGCGATCCCGACTTCGTCGTGAGCCCGACCGCGTCGTCCGGCCTGCCGATCTCCTTCACCTTCATTGGCGGCTGCACGCTGAGCGGGACGACCGTACACCTCGTCGCCGCGGGCTCGTGCGCGATCACGGCGTCTCAGTCGGGCGACGCGAACTACAACGTCGCGGCCGAAGTCTCCCAGTCGTTCACGATCGCGGCGCGGCCCGTCACCGTCACGCCCACGAAGTGCAGGGTGCCGAAGGTCGTCGGCAAGACGCTCACCGCCGCGAAGCTCGCCCTCAAGCAGAAGCACTGCCGCACCGGCAAGGTGTCGCGCGCCTACTCGAAGAAGACAAAGAAGGGCCGCGTGAGCTCTCAGAGCCGCCGCCCGGGGCGGGTGCTGGCGAACGGGACGAAGGTCAACCTCGTCGTCAGCCGCGGCCGCAGGCCCTAACCAACACCTCCCACCCGGACATGGCAGGGGTCTGACCCCTGACATGTCTGTTCAGATCGCGTTGCCGGTCTCGACTTCGAAGAAGTGGAGGCGCGACGTGTTCACGGCGAGCTCGATCGGCTCGCCTTCGCGCGCGGCCGATTCACGCGTCACCCGGGCCGTGAAGAGACTGCCCTTGCGGCGCGCCTGCTCGCTCGTCGCTTCGAGCGCTTCCTCGCCGAGCGCCGCCTCGACGTCCTCGCCGCGAACCGCCGGCGCGCCGACGCCGAAGTGGACGAGCACCTCTGACCCGAGATCCTCGCGGATGTCGACCACGGCGGCGATCGTGTCGCCGTCGCCGCGTCCGGTCACGCGCGCGTCGTCGAGGTCCTCCGGCCGCACGCCGAGGATCACGCGGTGCCCGGCATGCTGCTCGAGTGCCGGCCGCCCGCCGACGTCGAGACTGTTGTCGCCGAAGACCGCGCGCAGCGCGCCGTTCTGCTTGACGATGTCCGCGCCGACGAGGTTCATCGCCGGCGAGCCGATGAACTCGGCGACGAAGAGGTTGACAGGTCGGTCATAGAGATCCTTCGGCGTGCCGACCTGCTGCAGGAAGCCGTCCCGCATCACGGCGACGCGGTCGCCGAGCGTCATCGCCTCGACTTGGTCGTGCGTCACGTAGATCGTCGTCGCTCCCAGGTCGCGTTGGATGCGCGCGATCTCGGCGCGCATCTCAACGCGTAGCTTCGCGTCGAGATTGGACAGCGGCTCGTCCATCAGGACGGCCTGCGGCTCGCGCACGATCGCGCGCCCCATCGCAACGCGCTGCCGCTGGCCGCCCGAAAGCGTCCGCGGCTTCTTCTTCAGCACGGGCTCGAGCCCGAGCACCTGCGCGGCGTCGTCCACGCGGCGGCGGATCTCCGCCTTCGAGAACGAGCGCATCTTCAGCCCGAAAGCCATGTTGTCGTACGCCGACATGTGCGGGTAGAGCGCGTAGTTCTGGAAGATCATCGCGATGTCACGATCCTTCGGCGGCAGCTTGTTGACCACGCGCTCGCCGATCCGCACGACTCCTGACGTGATGTCCTCCAGCCCGGCCACCATCCGCAGGGCGGTCGTCTTCCCGCAGCCGGACGGGCCGACGAAGACGACGAGCTCCCCGTCCTCGATCTCCAGGCTCAAGTCCGAGACTGCGTGCGTCCCGTCCGCGTAGACCTTGGACAGATCCTCGAGGGCGATTGGTGCCATCGGAGCGGGCCGGACCTTACTAACATCCCGCGCCACCAGCAGAGAGCGAGGAGATCCTGTGGTAGCCGTAGCCCAACGAGGCTTCATGAGGCGCGGTGCCGACGTCTTCGAGAGTCGGCGCGTCCTCGCTGGAGCGCTCATCGCGCCGGCCGTCATCTTCATCCTCCTGCTCGTCGGCACACCGTTCGTGCTCGCGATCTACCTCAGCTTCACCGACGCAACCGCCGGCTCGCTCAGCGGCAGCTGGGTCGGGCTCCACAACTTCAGCGCCGAGTGGCACGACGAGACCTTCAGGCACGCCCTCCGAAACACCGCGCTGATGACGCTGCTCTCGCAGGCGATCATCGTCGTCTGCGCGGCGATCCTCGCGAATTACCTGGCGAAGCCGTTTCGCGGCCGCTGGTTCCTGCGCTTCCTCATCCTGCTGCCCTGGGCGGCGCCGGTGGCGCTCGGCGCGATCACGTGGCTCTGGATCTACGACGGCCTCTACAGCGTCATCAACTGGGTACTCGTGCACACGCACCTGATCGGGCCTGCGTGCTCGGTCTTGCA
>WNFZ01010008.1_pt1 | contig 12089 bp, 17 predicted proteins | sample 5400081 | NCBI WGS metagenome assembly WNFZ01 (sample SAMN13153365, study PRJNA577476) | soil metagenome | isolation source: 80 cm soil or saprolite under grassland replicate 1 | place: USA:California | collected 2016-06-15
CGCGCGCGGACCACCAGCGACGACCCGCGCATCGCCCAGCTGATCCGCACCCACGTTCAGGCCATGCACCAGCGCGTCATCGACGGCCGTCCGATCCGGCAGATGGACCCGCTGTTCCGGGAGATCTTCAAACACCACACCGCCATCACCATGACCGTCACCGACATACCCGGCGGCGTCGACGTCACCGAAACCTCCACCGACCCGCAGGTCGCGCTGCTCATCCACCAACACGCGCACCGCGCCGTGTCCGAGTTCGTCGCCTCCGGCATGGCCCGCGCGATGCAACCCACCCCACTGCCCGACGGCTACCACGGCTGAGGTCCAGCGCACGCAACCGGGCTCCGCCAAACAACGGGCGGGGCCAACCGACAGCCCCAGGCCTGATCCAGCTCGGAGCGTCTCGCCCGGGAGCCGAGGAGTATCTACCCTGCCGGCGGCCGAGCCGGTGGTGGTCGGCGGTCATCGGGTTCGTTGGCGCGGCAGGCATCGGCGCACTCCGGCCCACACCAGCAGCGGCATCACCACCAGCGACACCGCGGCCAGCCCGATCCCGACCGCAGACGGTGTCGGCTCGCCCGGCCCGAGCAGCGACCGCACCGCGGAGAAGGCGACCCAGCCGGCCAACGCGAAGAACGACACCGCGATCAGCCTGAGCGCCAACCGTTCCCGGGCCTCCGGCATCCGGGAGCGGAACTGCCAGATCACCACCAGCGCGCTGGACACCTCCACGAACGAGTCCAGGCCGAAGCCGACCAGGGCGCTCGACGCCGCGACGGTTCCGGCCGCGACGGCGACAAGACCCTCCAGAAGGTTGTAGCCGGCGGTGGCTACGCCAGCTGCAGGCTGTGACGGTTGAGCAGCGCCCGCCGCGGCGCGGTCAGCGCCGTGCTCATCGGGCGGCGTCCCGCGCCGCGGGTTGGCCGTAGGTGGGGCACGGCGCCACCGCCGCGCCGGTAGCAGCCAGCAGGCCCTCGGCCGCCGCGAGCAGATCGATCAGCTCGGGGCGGGTCAGGGCGTAGAACGACTGCCGGCCTTCGCTCCGGAAGTCGACCAGACCGCAGTCCCGAAGGCACGCCAGGTGCTTGGACACCGTCGATTGCGCCAGTCCCAGTTCACCGGTCAGGTCAACTACCCGCGCCTCACCGCGCGCCAGTCGGAGCACGATCGCCAGGCGGGTGCGGTCGGCCAGCGAGTGAAACAGCGCCACCGCCGGACCCAACTCCACAGACATCATCGCCATAACGCGATGATATGCCACCAGGGCGATGCTATTTGACTCCGGCTTGGGCATGGTCTTGGGCCTGCCCTCGCGGGCCCGATACTGGTCTCCACGATGTGGACCTGGCCGACCCCGCCCGCCGTTGGGCGCGGTCTACACCGGTGTTCTGCTTATCACTGTCGCTGCCCTCGTCGCCGCGGCGACCAACCGGTGCAGCCACCGCCGCACCCACATCGGCGGCCTGGGTGCGCTTGCCCTGGTCGTACTCGACGCGGCCATGATCGGCGCTGCCGGCGCTCTGGCACCGACATTCGTGTGGCCGATGGCCGTCGCGGTCGTGGCTAGCCTCACCCGTATCGGTTTCGCCATCCAATCCCTACCGGCGCTCAGCGGCTGACCGCACCGAGGCAGAACCCGCGCCGGCTGGGTGGAAAGCCTGTGGACCGTCGACGGGTTGTTCGGGCAGCCTGGGCGCGTGCAGGTCGCTGAGGATGGGGTGGAGTTTCGTCGTCACCACCGCTGGTCAGGATTGGCGGGTGGCTTGGCATCCACCGACGGCGCCCGCGGGGATGGGGCACGGCTCGGCCGCGGTGTGCCTGGTCGGGGACGTGGTCGTGCTTGTCAGCGACGATGGCCGACGCTGGGGTCTGCCCGGTGGGCGGCCGGAGCCGGGCGAGGATTGGGCGGACACGCTGGTGCGCGAAGTCGCTGAGGAGGCGTGCGCCACGGTGACCCGGTCTCGGCTGTTGGGGTTCAGCCGCGGCGCGTGCGTGCGCGGGGCGCAGGCCGGTCTGGTGCTGGTTCGGGCGCTGTGGCGGGCGGAGGTCCGGTTGGCGCGGTGGGAGCCGCGGTTCGAGATGCGCGGGCGCCGGCTGGTGCCGGCCGCGGAGGCGTTCGACCGCATGTGGATCCCGCCCGGATACGGCCCGATGTATCGGCGGATCTTCACCGAGGCCGGGCTGCCGGTCGGCGCGCAGGCTTCAGCAGGCTGATCGCCACGCCGGGGCCGGCGCCGTGCAGGCCTACTGAGTTCGGTGTTGGCGGTCGACCTGTAGGGCGAGATCCAGCAGGCGGCCGGCGACTTCCTTCCGCGACCAGCACAAGGTTGGCAGGACCTGGTCGACGGTGACGAGCCGGCGAGCGATCATCTCGTGCTGCGGCTGCCACGGGTTCAGTTCGACGCGGGCCCACCAGCGGGTCTGGTAGTAGCTGGGCCCGCCGTTGGGGTTGAGCGGGTCGGCGACGTGCTGGGCGGCCAGGTACCGGCAGGCCACGACCCGGGCGCAGGCTTCCTCGGCGACTTCTCGAACCAGCGCCTGCTCGACGGTCTCGCGTTCGTCGACCGTGCCGCCGGGGAAGGTCCATTGCCGGCCGTCCCAGGTCACCATGACCACCTGGCCGTCGGCGGTGAAGCACAAGCCGAGTGCCTGGGTGACCAGTGCGGCCGGTGCCATCCAGCCGGGTGCCATCAGGGTGAAGCGGGCGGGCCGGTCCACCTCGTCGACCGGGTATGCGGCCACGGTCGGGTCGACCGGGCCACCGGGGTCGGGCAGGACCGGCTCGGCCTGCGCGGTATGGGCCGCCGGACTCCCCGGCTCGGTGACACTCATCCGAACAGTCTCGGACACGAACGCTCGATGGGCTGCCGGATTTCGGTTGCTCGGACACCGCGGCGTTGATGCCCCTACGAATCGGCATTTCCTCCGACGGCGCTAGCTACTTCGAGCTGAAGAAGTAGGTGGGTTCTGGGTCGGATGTTGGTGGTTCGTTGGTGGGTTGGTGCGTCGTGTGGTGCCGGGCGTTCGTCATCCGGCCAGTCCGCTGATCTTGGTGAGGTTGTGGGTGAAGACGCCGTGTCCGCACCAGGTGCGGGCGCCGGCGAGCCCGTCGAGGAGGGTGCGGTCCCAGCCGGAGCGGCGTTTGAGGTGGGCGATGCGGCCTTCGCAGCCGGTGCGCCATTTGACGAGACGGCGGAAGGCTGGCCGGTGTTCGACGGCGCGGCGGGCCTGCCCGGGTTGTCCCTTGCGGGGAATGGCGACGGTACGCACCCCGAGCGCGTGTAGCTCGGCGTCGACGCGGGCCTCGCCGTAGCCGCGGTCGGCGGCCACCACCTGGGGTGGGCGGCCGGCGCGGCGGGTGATGCGGGCGACGGCCGGCGCGAGTTGCGGCGCGTCGGCCGGGTTGCCCTGCTCGACGGTGTAGTCGACGATCACGCCGTCGTCGTTGTCGCAGACCTGGGCCTTGTAGCCGAACTCGACCGGCCGGCCCAGCCGGCCCCGCACGATCGGGCGGGCGTCGCGGTCGTGCAGGCTGACCACCCGGCCGGCGGCGTCGGGCATCACGCCGGCCAACCGCGAGCGGGCCTGGGCCGCCACGACGGTGGTGGCCTGGATCGTGGTAGCCAGCTCGTTGACAGCGCGGCGCAGTTGCCCGCCGCGGCGGCCGGTGGCGGTGCGTAGAGCACGGCGGGCGTTGCGCAGCACCGCCTGCGCGTCGGCGGCGCTGCGGGAAGCCAGCCGGGCCAGCGCGGCGGTGGCTTGCCGGACTACCTGCTGAGCTTCGTCCTTGGCCTGCGCGCCGCGTAGCCGCAGCTTCGAGGCGATCTGGCGGGCGCGTCGCCCGGCGGCGCGGGTGTGATCCGGGCAGCGGGTGCCGGTGGCCGCGCCGGTGGCCTTGACCCGCCTGACGATCCGGCCGATCCGGCGCACTGCCTTGGCCAGCAGACCGGCGTCGGTGGGGTAGTCAACGTTGGCCGACACCACGGTGGTGTCGGCGCGGACTTTTCCCACCCGCAGCAGCTTGCCCTCGGTCGCCTTGGCCAGCAGCGCCTCGTTGAGCTGCTCGATCACCTCGCTCCCGCACCGGGTGGTGATCTTCATGAGGGTGGTCGGGTGCGGCACTTTGCCGTCGATACCGATGCGGGTGAACCGCCGCCACCCGATCGAGTCGGCCACCTCAGCGCACACCGACTCGTAGCCCAGCCGGTAGCGCAACGTCGGCTGCTCGTTGCGTGTGCGTAGCATCCGGGCCTCAATTCCCTTACACCACAACACTTCAAGCCGAGTCTCCCAGCCTACGAACCCGACACGTGGCAGACACGCCGATCGATCAACCGCCACCGACACACCAGTTGTTGATCTTACCTTTTCAGGTCGAAGTAACTAACGGTGGTTTGTTAGGGCGGGAGGTAGGCGGGGATCGGGTGGCCGGTAGCGACGGCGGCGAGTAGCTGCTGCAGTTGGGATGGTGGGGGCGCGTGCGACCAGGCCTGCCAGTAGCGTTGCAGCAGCGTGGCCGGGGTCAGCCAACTGCGGATGTGTCGCAGCGTGACCGGCCAGCGGGGTATCGGTGGCTGGCTGTCCATCGTGGACGTGCTGGTGCCCCCTCTCTCGGCGACCGGTAGGCCGGTCGCCGGTAGCGGTAGCGGCGTTCACCGTCGGGGGCGGGTCGGTGATCCAGGCCTGCCAGCAGAACGAGAACGCGCAGCACACCAGGGTGTAGTGCCGGCGGATCGCGATGTCGGAGCGCACCTGGAAGTCGGCCCAGCCCAGTTCGTGTTTGACCTGCTTGTAGCCCTGCTCGACCCAGTTGCGTAGCCCGTAGCAGCGCACGATCTCGGCCAGGTCGGCCGCCGGCAGCGTCGTCATCTCGTCGTCGGCCCGGTCCGGGTGGGGCCGGTTGGTGACCACATACCAGGTGGACCGTTCCGGCAGCCGGCCCGGGTCGGTGCTGGCCACCACCAGCCGCTGCGGCTGGTCCGGGCCCCAACCGGCCAGCCGGGCGTCGCCGGCCCACCAGGTCTCGGTGTGCCCGTCACGGAACCGTCGGGTCACCCGGTGCCAGCCGCCTGGCCGGCGCCGGCTGTGCCAGCCCAGATCCTGGGCGGCCTCGATCGGGCTGTGCGCGTCCTCGGCGCGGGCCCAGGTCTTCATCCGAGGCTTGAGCGCCAGCACTGGCCCGCGCGGGCAGCCGGGACGGCCGCTGTTGAAGGCGTACGGAAGGGATTCATCTGGCAGGCGGGGCCGCGGTGAGGTGGCTATGGCGATGAGTTCGAAGCCGCGCAGCCGGCGTCGAGCACGGAATGGGAAGGAATGTTGCCAGACGTGGTCGGCTGCGGCGGCGCGTGCCCCGCGCCGTTTGGCGCCAGCTTCTGCCGCAAGCCGCGGGACGCCGGCTTACAGCGAGCACCAGCAGTACATATGGTCGCCTGCATCACAGGCCCGCCGCGCCAGCCCGGCAATCTGTTCGATAACCGGCAGCATCTGCTCGTCGGGCAGCGGACCGTTCCAGGCCAGCTCCTCGGTCCGGCCCCACTGCGCCGACAACTCCAATAACTGCGCGCTGGCGGCGATCGACGCGAGGGTGTCCCGGACGGCATCGTCGATCGACATCAGCCAGGGGCCTTCCTCCGCACCGCTCCAGAGAAGCTCCATGCTGACCAAGTTGACATCCCATGAGACGCCGCGAACGAGGGCCACAAGCTTGCCGAGGGTCACCGCCGGCTCGACGCCCTTGAGGTCGAGGGCGTCCATGGCAGCGCCGTCGCCGGCAGCGGCGGGCCCACCACCGGACTCATCCATCAGGCTCACTGCCGCCGCGTCGCTGGCAGCCCGGAAGTAGTCGTACAACACACCCATAGCGAGCAGTTCACCATATCGGTACGACAGCTTCCGTCCCCAGTCTCTCCACGAGTCGCCCGTCGTGGCCGATAGCCGGATGCTCGATCTTGCGGAAGTGGCTTCGTCTCCGAGGCGCCTCTCCCAGCCGGTCCCGCTACTCGGGCAGCAGCCACTCTTCAGAGTTCGGCGACCTTCCCTGTCCCTGGCGTCCGCGTCGCATCCTCCGGTGAGCTGGTGCTGCGCGCGGCGGTGTCTGCATACCTCGGTCGCTACCGTGGCCAGACCCGACTGCATACCGAGTCGGACCTGCGGGTCTTCCTGCGCTGGTGCACCGACCACGAACTCGACCCGCTGGCAGCGGTCCGGGTGGACATTGAGCGCTACGTGCGCTGGCTGCAGGAGGTGCGCTGCTACCAGCCCTCAACGGTCTCCCGCCGACTGTCGGTTGTGGTCGGCTTCTACCGCGTCTGCGTCATCGACCAGATCCTGCCGCACTCGCCAGCTGACTACGTTCGCCGGCCCACGGTGCCGGCCGAGTCGCCCACCTTGGGTCTCGGGCATCTGCAGTTCGAAGCGCTGATCACGACAGCGCGGTTGTCGGCGAACCTGAACGACTTCGCTCTGGTCGCGCTTCTCGGCCTACTCGGGCTGCGGATCTTCGAATCCTGCGGGTCCAGCATCGCCGACCTGGGCGAAGAGCACGGCCACCGGGTGCTGCGCGTGCGCGGCAAGGGCGGCAAGGTAGTACTCGTGCCGCTTCCACCAGCGGTTGCCCGGGCGATCGACCGCGCCGTCGACGGCCGCGTCGATGGGCCGATCCTGCGCAACACGCTGGGCGCGCGGATGGACCGCCACTCCGCCACGCGCCGGCTCAAGCACCTGGCCGCGACTGCCGGGGTACGGATGCCGCGGATGCACCCGCACATGCTTCGCCACACCTTCGTGACCACTATGCTCGACGCCGGCGTCAGCCTCCGCGAGGTGCAGATCGCCGCCCGCCACGCCGACCCCCGCACCACCATGCGCTACGACCGGGCCCGCAAGAACCTCGACCGCCACCCGAACTACATCCTCGCGGCCTACATGGCCTCAGGCACGTAGCTGCCAGCTCACGACTTTGCCGAGATGAGTGCGGCCTGGTTCGCCTCGACCGCGGTCAGTGGGGCCGCGCTGGGGAGGCGGCAGATTCGCTCGGCCCCGGATGACCGGTCGGGAGGTCGGCCCACGGCGAAGGCGCTGTTGCCTGGTCCGGGCATACTCGGGTGTGGCTCCACGCTCCGGAAATGAGGACATGCGCAAGGTTCGCGACCTGCCGCCTATCAGCTTCCAGCCACCATACGTGGTGACGTACAGGTTTACTCCGTTCGTCGTGTTCTTCGTGCCACCGGCGATGACGCTTGGGGCCTTCTTCCTCGTGGGCGTTGTCCTGGCAACCCGACTGGAGACCGGGCGATCGTCAGACGTGCTGGCGAAGGCGGATTGATCATGATGTTCGCCTGCGCTGCGGTGTTCTTCCTGGGCGCGGGACTGTCATACTTGCTGGCTGCGGCGACCGGTGGCCTTGCCCTGCGGGTTGACTCGTCCGGGGTGACGTTGGGCCGCGCGTGGCTACCCACCCGAGCCGTGTTCGTACCGTGGCCGGACATCGAGCACATCGTGCGTTTCGCCGCCGTCAACCGGTCCGGCACCGCACAGTTCGTCGGCGGCGAGCGCCCCTTGGGGTCCCTTGGGGTCACCGCCCTCCGCCGGGCGCGCCTCCCCTGGCCGCCCCGCGGCCTGCGGCGCCGTAGACGATAGCGATCCTTCCGTTGTTGAGAGGCATGGGCCGGTCTCCGATCGGCAGATGGTTAACGGTCGACGTCGGTGTGTGCCGCCGGGCGCTGTGGTGCGGCGTTGAGGTATGCGAGCATCTCGACGGTGGTGCGTATCTGCTGCAGGTAGGTGCTGCAGCCGTCGCATTCGTCGAGATGCTGGTCCAGGCGGGTGCGCCAGTCGGTGGGTAGCACGCCGTCGACGTAGTCGGTGACGAGGGCGACCAGATCCCGGCAAGCGACGTCGGTGGAGACGGCCGGCTGGGTGGTACCGGCGACGGGATCGTCGAGGTCCGGTTCTGCGCCGGTCGGCTCGGGGGTGCCGGCCCGGCGGCGGGTGGACGCGGCGACCAGCACGACAAGCAGGCCGACGACGCCGACGAGTACCCATGCGGCCCAGTGCACGCCGTGCGCATTGATGAGCCAGCCGAACCCGAGAGAGAACGGAAGGAACAGCATCCAGGACAGGGTGCCCACGCCGGAGGACACTCCAGCGCGGATGGTGGACGGGACCGCGTCGTGAAGCAGAAGCCCGGCGTGGATGCCGATGATCGCCACGAGCAGTTGCAACGCGGTCTGTGCGGCGACCACGGCAATGACTGAGTTGCTGGTCGCGAGCAGAATCGGCGTCGCGGCGAGCAGCCCGGCCAGGAGCAGGACCGCTCCGCGGCGTTGCAGGCGCAGCTTGCTGGTGAGATATCCGCCGACGCCGAGGGTGGCGACCAGCGCTGCCCAGTAGGGCCCGAACGCCGCGGCCGGGGCATGCAGTGAGACCAGCCAGAGCGGCCCGAATTCGAACACGGCCTGGGCCAGCAGGGCGGTCAGCGCGGCGAGTAGCATGACCTGCCGCACCTCGGAGATGCGGGTCATGGCGGTAAAGGTCGTGGCGACGTGCTGGCGCAGTGCGACTGGCTCGGCGGCCCGGTGAAGTTGGGGTTCGTCGAAGCGCAGGAACGCCACGATCGAGACCAGCGCGAACGGGACGGTGACGTAATAGGTCACGCGCGGGGATGTCGCGCCGGCGAGGACGCCACCGATGAGGGCGCTGCTGGCGAATGCGGCCGCTTCGACCATCCGGACTCGGCCGATCCACTTCTCGTACACCTCGCTCGTGCCGGTTTCTTCCAGCACCGCGTCGTAGACGACGCTGTCCACGGTGCCGGAGTTCATGGCAAAGTAGACGCCGAGGATCATCGCCGCGATGACGTAGGTAACGACACCGGTGCTCAGTCCGCCGAGCAGCGAGCTGGCCGCGAGCGCGGCGCTGGCTACCACGAGAATCCCGTTGCGGCTCCACCGGTCGGCCAGGATGCCGGAGGGCACCTCCAGCAGCGGCACGACGGCGGCGTAGAGGGCTGCCATGATGCCGATAGATGCGGCGTTGAAACCGATCTGGGTCTGGAACAGTTTCTCCACGGGCACCCACAGCATGAAGCCCTGCAGGGCGACGCCGATCTGCAGCGGCACCAGCCGGCGGGCGAGGGTACGCGGGGTCGACCGAGCCTCGTCGATGGCCCCGGGTGCGAAGGAGCTCATCGACCGCCTCCCCGGCCGAGCAGCTCGGCGAGCTGGTCGCGAAGTACCGCCCGGGCGCGGGTGAGGATGTTGCGCTCCTGTTCGTGGGTGATCCCGAGTTCACCGGCGACATCGGTGTCGGATCGGCCGGCGATGTCGTGGCGGTCCACGACTGCTCGCCACGTGGGGGGTAGCCCGCTGAGTGCCTGGCGCAGATGCTCCCGCGCCGCAGCGTCCTTTGTAGACACCTTAGGCCATGGCTGCGGGAACTGGCGCCAGTGCCGCGGATACGGGTCCGTTGATCCTTGGAATCTACCGTCCGCAACGGGTCCGGTGCGCCGGAACCAGCGGCTCCACCGGGCGATCCGGGAGCCTTGCCCGCCGCGCAACACGGTGTTCGCTACGGCCCGGCCCAGCCAGCCCTTCACGGCTGCTCCGCCAAGGTGGCGGCTTCACGCGCGGCGGCGCGGGTGGCCTCGGAACTGGCAAGGATGTCGTCGAGATTGTCGAAGGAGGCCTGCCAGCCCTCGCGGTGCGACTGTTCATCCGACTCGGTGAGGCCCCGGTTGACGAGCACGACGGTGGTGGTCGCATCCGCGTTTTCGGTGAACGTGATCTCGACAAGCTGGGACCGTGCGCCCAGTTGCACACTGTCCCACTGCCAGGTGAACACGAGCCGGGTCGGGCGGCTGATCTCCACGTAGCGGCCTTCACCGCCGAACTCGGTGCCGTCGGGCGCGCGCATCACCAGTCTGAGCCGGCCGCCGACGCGGATGTCGACATCCGCGACCGGCGTTTCCCAGCCTGGCCCGGCTGGCCACCATAGGCGCAGCACCTCGACGCTGGTCCAGGCGTCGAACACCGTCGCTGCCGCGGCGGCGAAGGTTCGTTCGATCCGCAGGGGGTTTCGTTCGCGCTCGTCGGAGGTCATCGAGGGCCTCCGTTCGAATCGCTGTCACGTCGGGCACCGAGCGGCCCGGCGTTGAGGACGCCGAGGTGATCCTCGACGGCGTCGAACATCCGGTCCCAGACGAGGCGTTGCCGATCGAGCCAGTCGACGGCTTGGTTCAACGTGGCCACCTTGAGCCGCAGCTGATGGGTTCGCCCCTGCACGCTGCGCTCGACGACGCCGGCGTCTTCGAGCACCTTGAGGTGCCGCGAGATGGCCGGCTTCGACACCGCGAATCCGCTGGTTGCGGCACCGACCGTGCTCGGCCCGGACGCGAGTCGCTCCACGATGCCCCGGCGGATCGGGTTCGCCAGGGCGTCGAACGCATTGTTAACCATAACGTGAACAATAGCGGGGAGTCCCTCGCGCGGGAAGGAATACCGAGTATCCACCCCGTCACGTACAGTGATCGTGACCGACGCGGCGCGACCGCTGTAGCTGCGCGTGCGGTCATGGCGGTTCCGCTCCCAAACGAGTTGAAGCCGGCTCGGTACTTGGGTCACCACGCGGCTGCGCTCGGCGGCGGACAGTTGGCGCGGATCCCGTCGTGTTACCCGTTGATCCGGTGCAATTCGAGCGGTAGAGGTACATCTGCACGTTAGCGACTGCCGACGCAGCGGGGTCCGATGATCGGACTGAGACAGGCCGTTCTGCCACCGCTCTACCGACACTCTTCTAATGCCGTATACGGCGCGCCCTTCAACATCATCGACAGAGCGAGCCGCGTTCTGCCGCAGCATGCCGCATTCGCCTCCCCTCCACCCGTTGTGGATGGGGTGCATCTCAGTGCACGACTTCGGTTGTCGGCAACGACCGCGGGAAGGCCCGACAATCTGTTGACACGTGTCCAGCTGGGTGATGGTGGGGATGCCCCGCGATCCCGCACGATGCCCGAGATCAGGCGACAGGACGGATTTGATCAAGTCTTGTGTTCGATATCGGTGAGGCGCTGCTCAATGACACGGTGGGGTCCGAGGCGGATACGGACTTGGTGCGCGGCCCAGGTAAGCGTTGCCCGGTCAAGACCTGGTCGCTGTGCGGCCGTGGCGGGCAGCCGGCTGAGCCGGCGGGGGCGTGTGCGGGCGTGTGCGGGCGTGTGCGGGCGTGTGCGGGAACGCCGCCGCCGCGGGGTTCAGCCTGGCAACGCATCGGTGATGACGGACCATCGGAACGGCTCGTCGGGCGTGCCGGGCCGAATCGCTTCGGTTGGTGTGACAGTGGCCCCAGTGTCGCGGAGAAGGGCGAGGTTGCGGGCGAACGCTGGGTGGGCGGCAAGGGGCGCCTTGGCGTAGGGGGCGACGACGATCGGCAGGCCGAGACCCAGGGCTTCGTTGAGGATGCCCAGGGCGAAGGTGTCGCTGATGCCGGCCGCCCATTTGTTGATGGTGTTGAACGTTGCGGGTACGACAGCGATCGCATCGGCTCGCGGGAGCACGTCCGGGTCGTCCGGGTGCTTGTAGTCAGACCTGACCGGGTACCCGGTCTGGCTCGCCAACCGGTCGATGTCGATCCATGAGGCCGCCTGTGGGGTGGCGATAACGCATACCGTCCAGCCGAGGCGTTGGGTGCGTTCGACCAGCTCGCCAATGCGTCGCGCCGGTGGCGCGGCGCAGACAACGAGGTAGAGAACCAGTCCGGTGGCGCGTGGGTGGGCATTCATGGTCAGGCGGCTACCCCTGCCCGCGTAGCGAGTGGCCGGAGCCCGGGGGTCACGGCGCGCCGTTCTCGGGCGAGCAGGCTGGCCAGCAGGGACCGTGCCGCCGCGTTGACGCGCACCGCCTGCGGGGCGACGCGTTCGGCTTCCAGCAGGTGCAGGACCGCGAGCGAGTCGCCGTCCGGTCGTTGCGCGCATGCGGCGGCGAGGTCGAGGTGGATCTGTGTACGCCGGCCTATCAGTGTGCTGGGCAGTCGGGCCGTGTCCACCGTCTCGCCCATGCTGGTCGCCTCGTCTGGTCGGCCAAGCGCGACCGCAA
>WNFZ01005105.1_pt1 | contig 12088 bp, 11 predicted proteins | sample 5400081 | NCBI WGS metagenome assembly WNFZ01 (sample SAMN13153365, study PRJNA577476) | soil metagenome | isolation source: 80 cm soil or saprolite under grassland replicate 1 | place: USA:California | collected 2016-06-15
AGAAGGGCGAGCCCGGCCAGCAGCAGCGCCGCGGTCGCCACCTGGCCGGATGATGTCACGCGTCGCGCTAAGACTCCTGGCGTGGGCGACAACGATGTCGCCGACCGTACCGGCCGGCGACATCGGCGCCGGTCTCCATCCGCTAGGCGGATGCTCAGCAGTCCCGGCCGGTGACCAGCGCGCGAACCAGTCCTGCAAGCTCGACGTTGGCGCGTGCCCAGGTGCGGAACCACGGCTCGCGTGGGGCTGCGGCAACGACCTGGAGCTGCCCGTCGAAGCAGCGGCGCAGCAGGAGCCGCGCGCGCCGCGCGTGGTAGGTCGAGGTCACCACGACGACCGACCGCCAGCCCCGCCGCGCGGCGAGGTCGCCGACCATGCGGGCCTCGCCCCGGGTCGTGTCCGGATGGGGCTGCGAGCACACCACCTCGAACCGCTGGCGGGACGCGCACAGCCGGTTCGCCGCCGGCCAGCGCGCGTCGCGGCCGTTGGAGATGACCAGGGTTGGCGCGGCGTCCTGCTGCAGCAGCCTTTCGGCCTTGCTGAGGCGCTCACCGCGGCCACCGGCGAAGACGACCAGGGCGTCGGCTGAATGAGCGGGGTCGGTCGGGGCTTGGACCAGGACCGCTGCCGCGACCCCCCACAGGCCGCCGAGCACGACGACCACCAGCCCCCACCCGAGGATCCCGCCACCCGGCGGCCGACGGCGGCCACGCCCGACCTGGTGATCGGTCGCCCGTCGTCGGGCATCGCCCAGCGGTCGCGACCGCCACCGCCCGGCTTTGGAGGTCACGGGTTCCATCCTCACGAGCGCTTGCTGACCCGGAACTCGGCCTCGGTCCCGACCGATCCGTCGTGGCCCTCGACCGTCCAGCTCAGCAGTGAGCGGCCGGGACAGGCGTCGGCGGGGATGGTGGCCACCAGCTCGAAATCGTTCCCTCCGACCTCGCGTCTGCACGCTGAGGCTCCCAGACTTCCGCTGCGCCCTCAACGCTGGGCGCCTCCGACGAACGACCTAATTCCGCCCCAGCACGCGATCGTGGGCGGGTATGCAGGAACGTGCACCTGTGCGGCCACCGCTTCAGTCCGGTTCGTGATCCGCAGCGGTTTCCGGTGTGCCCGCGGTGCAAGGAGTTGGCGGGGATGCTGGGGATCGGCGGGTGAGGGGTCGAAGCGGTTGGGGATCGGCGAGCCTGGCAGGGTCGTCGGCGGGCCGGGCCGGCTGGTCGGCGTGCTCGGCATGAGCGCGCCAGGCACGGCGGCGCCGTGCCTGGCGCCACGGCCGGGTCGCTCCGCTCAGTCGCAGTAGCTGGGGGCGCTGCCCACCGGCTCGAAGCAGAGCGCGTCGCCCTGGTTCGAGTTGCCCTCGAGGAACCCGATGCGGCCGACCTCTCGCTCGAACGCGCCCCGGTACCTGAGGACGTACAGGCCGTTGCGCAGGTCGACGACGTAGATCAGGCCGTCCCTGATGATCGGGTAGCTCCACATCACGACCTTCTCGTGCCGGCCCGTGTCGGGGTCGGAGGAGAGTCGCGGATCCTCGAGCATCACCTCCGCAAGCGGCTCGGGGAAGAACTCGGCCAGCTGGTAGGGCCTGTGCGCCTGCTGGATGCTGACGGCCTGGAAGCCGCCCGAATGCCAGGTGCTGAACGCGATATGCGGCGTGAGCGTGGGGTTGTGGGCCGAGTACGACGTGTGCGGCGGGTTCCAGGTGGCACAGGTGGACGGGTCGTTCTCCGGCAGCCGGTACTCCGCCTCGACCGTCGGCGCGCGTGGGTCCGAGACGTCGACCATCCGTGCCCAGCCCCACGGGCAGCCGTGGCCGGGCCCGGTGGCCGTGCCGTACACCTCGTCGGAGACCCAGACCCAGTCACGGCCCCAGAGCTTGACCGCGCTGTGGGCTCCCGGCCCGGGCCAGGTCGGCCGCGCCTCGTTGGGCGTGATCGGACGCGGCTGCGGGAAGGGCACGCCCGCCGCGAAGTCGGACACGTCGACGACGGCGAACCCTCCTGTCAGCAGCGCGAAGTACGCGGTGCTGCCGTCGTTGCTGACCGAGAGCGAGTGCAGGGCACCCGCCGGCTTCTGCACGGGTTCCGGCTCGGCGGGGAACCGGGTGTAGCCGTGCAGGCCGCTGAAGAGGGTGACGGGCGACTGCCCGTTCCGCACCGGCGAGATGTCCCAGACCGCGAACGGGCAGCTCGGCGAGCCACCCCGTATCCCGCACGTCGAGCTGGCGTTGCCGGCGAAGAGCAGCGCCCGCTCGGGGTTCCCCGGGTCCTGCCAGAGGAAGAACTCGTGGGTGTCCACGTTGAACTGGTTGAGTAGCTGCGGGCGGGTCGCGTTCGCTCCTGCGATGTCGTAGAAGCGGATGTTGCTGATCGACGGCAGGGTGCAGTGGTGCAGGGTGTCACCGACGCCGCAGTTGGTGTTCAGGACGATCAGGATGTCCTGCGACCGCCAGACCCTGAGCTCGCGTGTCGACTCGCCCGCCTTCGCGTCGAGCGGGGGGCCGAGCAGCCTGGGGTCGGACGGATCCGAGATGTCCACGACCATCACGCCGCCGTGGGGCATGTCCTCGTGGCCTCCGTCGGTCCTGCTCCCGATGTAGGCGTAGTCCCCGTGGATCGCGATGGCGGCGTTCATGCCGCGGTTCATCAGCGGCTCGTGCCCGACCTGCGTGAGCGAGCCGGTCTTCTCCTTGCTCGGTGCCGCGGTCGCGGCCGCCGGCGACATGAGCGCCACCGCCACCATCGCCACGAGCGCCTTGAACCAGGCTGACCTTCCCATCTCTCCTCCTCGTCGTGTCTGCTACAGGGATCGCCCAGGCCGACCTGGGCTCACTGGCCCTTTTCCATTTCCATGCCAACGTGCGGGGGCTGGAGGTGCACCAGGGTCGCGGTGACGGCAAGCACGACAGCGACCAGCAGGACCTCGAGGAGCACCAGTCTCCTCAGGGTCCCCAGGGCCGCCACGCCCGACCCGGTGAGCCCGGTGGCCTGGGCCGCCCGCTGGATCCTGGGCTTGTTCCGCCGGTTGTTGACGGCTCCGAGGGCCAGGAGGCAGGCCACCACGGCCAGCTTGGCCAGCAGGGTGATCCCGTAGGCATAGCCGGTGAGCCCCGCCAGCGTTCGGACCTCCATCCAGGCCCGGACGGTCCCGCTGGCTGCGATCACGGCGACGCTCGCCACCGCAAGGTTCGAGAACCGCGACACCACCGGGGCCAGCACCGTGACCCGTTCCCGGTCGCTTGCGCCCCTGGTGGCCGGCAGCGCCACGGCCACCAGACCGACCAGGCCGCCCAGCCAGCAGGCCACCCCCGACAGGTGGAGCAGGTCGGCGGCCAGGCCCATGGCGATGGGTGACGTCGTGCCGGCGTGGCCGGACAGGCCGATCGTGGCCACCAGCGCGACCCCCAGCACCGTCCAGGCCAGCAGCGGTCGCAGGGGCAGGGCAGCAGGGGCGGCGGCCGCCCCCAGGCTTCGCCGGGCGTCCGCGTGCACCGGCTCGCGCCGCGCCCTGCCAGGCCGCCCGACCAGGACCACGGCGGCCACCACCGCCAGGAGCGCCAGCCGCACCAGCGTGACCAGCCCGAACCGGGTGGTCAGGAGCGCGCCGAGCACCTCCCCCGAGAAGGCCTCGCCGAGCGGGACGTCTGCCGCCACGGCGCCCTGGAAGGGCAGCGAGGCCACGGAGGCCACCACCGCCCCTCCCCAGGCCCACAGGATGAGGCGGCCCCATCGCCGCTCGAAGGCCTGGTCCATGGCGGGGGGTCGGGCGGCCGAGCCGGCGGGGCGCCACACGACCAAGGCGAACGCGCCGAGGCCCGCCAGCCCGAGGAGCGACGCGAACAGGACCCAGCGGGCGACTCCGAGCAGCACGGCGGGAAGGGCTCCGGCGTCCCGCGGCTGCAGCGTCTCGGAAGCCGCCGGGACGTCCGCGGTACGGGTGGTCGGAGGCGCCGGGGTCGCTCCGCGCGCCCCGGAGGACGTCGTGGTCGGGGGGGTGGGCTGGTCGAGCCGGAACCCGAAGCGACCATCGCGGGGATGGCCGTCCGCCGCCACGATCCTCCATACGACGGTGTACCGACCGTTGGCGAGGTCGGGCGCCAGCCCGACCCGGATGGCCTTCCGGTCTCTCGAGCCGTATCCGGTCTTCCCGACGTCCACGCGGCGCCGGTCGGGGTCCAGGACCTGGATCCCCCCGAATGCCAGCTCCACCGCCTCGTTGAACCGGATCACGACGGCGCTCGGTGTGCGTCGGACGGTGGACCCAGCCTTGGGATCCGTCGACCGCACCAGGCTGTGAGCACTCACCGCCCCCGCCCACAGCCCCACCGCCATGGCCGCCAGCCCCAGCAGGACCGCTGCTCGTCTGACCGTCCGGCTCGGGGTCATCGCATCCACCCCACATCTGGACGAGCCTTCCCGAGCCCCAGGTCCCAGACTCCCGAACGCTCGAGCACCGAGCCGCCGGGAGGGGGCCTTCTGGGACGTGAGAAGGCCCCTTCCCGACGTAGGGACCGGCCCCCGGTTCCGGGGCCCGGTCTGGCGAGCCGCATGGCCGGCTACCGGAGATCTACCCGTCCATCGTCTGCGGGTTCAGGTGGTCGAACGTGGCGCTTGGCCTTCCGACTCTGGCACGGAACACCACGAACCCCCTGGCGGAGTTCGGGTTGTGGACCCCGTCCGAGGCGTAGACGGGCACTCCGGGCCCGGTCTTGAACGTGGGACCCTGGTACGGGTATGCGGACCAGTTGTCCGAGCCCGTCGGCCCGAACGGCGCCATGTCGTAGAACGCGACTTCCTTTGGGGCGCGCGGGTGGGTGAAGTCGATCACGTCGACGCCGCCCATGTACCACGCGTTGACCAGGAGGTCCTTGTGCACGCCCATGATGGGCATCCCCATGTGCGCCGAGCAGTAGGCGCCCGGCTCGGGGCGCAGGTCCCCGACCTGGAACTCGCTGAGGAAGTCCCCGGTCGCCATGTCGGAGAAGAACATCCGGCCGGTCTTGTGGGTCCCCGCCGGGTGCCAGGGCCTCGCCGCCCAGTCCGTCGTCGGCGGGCACTCGTCGCTCCCCGTGGTGGGCGCGAAGGACTCGTCGACCCAGTTCACCACGGTGCCGTCGTTGTTGAACATCGCGGAGTGGAAGAAGTCGACCGCTCCTGGAATGTTGCCGGTTCCGCCGGAGCTGACCTCGTCGTCGCCGATCAGGATGGGGTGGGCCGTGTCGGGAATCCCGTTCTCGTCGACCCGCCACACCTGGCCCTGCTCGGCGCACGCCCCGGCGGCCAGGCGCAGCTCGACGTGGACGGCGATGTCGTGGCAGGCCCGGGCGGCCGGCTCGAGGATGCCCGGGGCGCAGGCCCCCGACCCGCGCTCGCACCAGTCGATCTGGTTGTCCGGGTCACCCGGGTAGTTGATCGGCGGCTCGGCGATCTCGTGCGCCGCGGCGGGGTTGCCGAGCGACACCTCGAGGACCTGGATCACGCCGTGCAGGGGGTCCCTGCCGACCCTCGGACCGTTGACCTGCCCGCAGGTCGGGCCTGGCCGCAGCGGGTACGACGACACGTACACGAGCAACCGGTTGTCGTCCAGGTCCGGCCATGCGGTGATGGTGTGGGCGCCACAGTCGGTGTACACGGCCTGTACCTGTTGAATGGTGGCGAAGGGGTTGGCTGGGTTGTCGCTCAGGGTGAAGACCCGGACCCCTTCCCAGCCGTTGGGGTCGTCGTGGGCCGCCCGGGCGGCCCCGCACTCCGGGCCCGCCATGGTCCGGTCCACGGCCAGCAGGAGCAGGTCGGGAATCCCGTTGCCGTTGCGATCCCACACGATGGGGTCGGCCTGGAGGCCGTCACACGGGAAGTCCACGAGCTGTCGGGGAGCCGCCGGGTTGGAGATGTCGAAGATCCGGAACCCGCCCACCGGCTGGTCGTTGCGGTAGTAGCCGTGGACCGCGTACTTCCCCCAGAAGGCCAGGTCCGAGTTGATCTTGGAGTTCGGTGAGGTGAACAAGAGGTCCATCTTGTCGTGGCGGTCGGCGTTGTGGCTGGCCCCCGCCGGATAGGCAAGGCTCGCCAGCACGAGCGCCAGGACGCTCGGGACGATGAACTTCACGAACCTTCGCATGCAATCACCCTCAGCGGCGATCGGTGGTGCGGGCGTTGAGATCCTCAGTCGGCCAAGGCAGGTCCCCGCTCGGCGGGTCACCTCCTCCGGGCTCTACCGGACCACGCCGCAGACCACGCGGGCGCCTGAGTCGCCCGTGGCCAGGGTGGCCGAGTCGGGTCCGAACACTCCTTCGGTCTGGGAGTAGTAGCGCGTCGGGATGTTCGCGAAGTTGTCGGCGTTGGCGTGGACGACGACTGCGCTGCCGTCCGCATCGAGCAGCGCTGCCACGGTGAACCGGTCGGTCTTGAACCGGAGCTCGCCGGTGCCGTCGGCCATCACCAGCAGGCTCGGCATGTCGCCGGCGTGGCCGCCGTGCGTCATGCCGCCGGGGTTGTAGTGGCCACCGGCCGAGGTGAACGGTGGCACACAGGCGCCCACGGCGTGGACGTGGAACCCGTGGAACCCGGGCGTGAGGTCGTAGACCCCGGCCCGGACCAGGACCGCCCCGTCCTCCTGGTCGAGCCGGACGGTCCCGACCGGCCGGCCGTCGGCGTTTCGAAGCAGCACCCGGGCGTTGTCCGGGTCGGCCCGCACCGCGCCAGCGGACGCCGGGACGACGGCCGCGAGGGCGACGGTGCAGATGACCGCGAACCGGCGGCCCAGTCGGCCTGCACATCGGCGCATGCCAACCTCCTTTCGAGGTTGCAAGCAGCAGCAGTCGGGGCGAGGTGGTCAGCCGCTTGGTCGCACGAGCTTGAAGACCTGTCCGGTCGTCCCGGTCGGGCCGGTCTGGTCGGTGGTGAGGACGTACATCTCGCCGGCGGGGTCCTGTCCGAAGCCGAGCACGTAGTGGCCGAGGCGGCCGGTCGGGCTGGTCGCGACCCGCAGCTGCTGCATCATCCACAGGCCCTGCTTCCGCAGCTTCGCCACGAACAGCGACCCGTCGGGCTCCTCGAACTCCCTGCTCCAGTCGCCGAAGACGTAGCGGCCGGAGAACTGGGGCAGGGCACTGCCGCGGTAGACGTGGCCACCGATCACCGTCGCCCCGAGGCCGCCCGGCTGGTGGTGGTTCGGGTACTCGATGACCGGGTCGATCAGCGGGTCGCCGGCTCGCGGATGGCCCGCCCCGACCGTGCTGGGGCACGTCGGCGGGGACACGTCAGGGTTCGCGGTGCTGAAGCAGTGGGTGCCTTCCTTCACGTTCCAGCCGAAGTTGCCGCCCTTGACGGCGATGCTCACCTCCTCCCAGAGCTCCTGTCCCGCGTCGCCCACGAACAGGTCGTGGCCGCCGCCCAGGTCGAAGGACATGCGGTACGGGTTGCGGAAGCCGTAGGCCCAGGTCTCGTCGCAGCCGTCCGCGCACCCCGGCGTCGCCGTGAAGGGGTTGTCGGCGGGAACCCGGTAGGGGCTCCCTGCGTCGACGTCGATCCGGAGGAGGTCGCCGAGCAGGTTCTGCTGGATGTCCTGGCCGTTGCCGCCTTCGTTGGCCGCGTACCAGTCCTCGACATGGCCGAGCCCGACGTCGTCGGCACCGCCGCCGTCGCCGACGGAGATGTAGAGGTAGCCGTCGTCCGGGCCGAACAGCAGCGTCCCGGCATTGTGGTTGAACTGGGGCTTGTCGACCTGCAGCAGGATCCGCTCCGAGCCGGGGTCGGCCCGGTTGGGGTTGGCCGCCGAGACGCGGAACTCGGCGACGGTGCTGGTGGTGTCGAAGCCGGCGGGAGCTCCCGCGCGCAGGGGCGCGCTGTAGAAGACGACGAAGCGACCGTTACTGGCGTACCGCGGGTGGAAGGCCAGTCCGAGGAGCCCGCGCTCGTCGAATCCCGGCATCAGCGGGACGATCCTGCTCCGCAGGTCGAGGAAGGGTTCCGGCGCGAGCGTCCCGTCCGGCATCAGCACGCGGATGAGCCCGATCTGGTCGACGATGAACAGCCGTCCGCTCCCGTCACCGGGGCTGGTGAGCGTGACCGGTGAGGTCAGGCCGTCCGCGACCAGCCGCAGGCCGACGACCGGACCGGTAGGTACCTCGGCATGGACGGGCACGGCCCCTCCGACGACGGCGACGGTCGCGCAGAGGACGATGAGCAGGCGAAGGCGCTGCGATCTCACTTCGGATTCCCCCTCTCCCACGCCGCCCTGGCAGGCATGGCGGCGGCGACCAAGTTTGGTCTGAGTCACCTCCAGGTTCGGCGGCGGAGGAGTGGGCCTCCCTGATCAAAGGAGGCCCACTCGGTTTCGTCGGCGTCCACCTATCCGATGGAGAATTCCTGCGTCTGGGGATTCAGGTGGTCGAGCCTGACGCCACCAGCCCGGGCGTCGTCGGAGAGCAGGAAGAGGTTGAGGCCCTTGGTGATCTCCGACTCGTAGATGAAGCCGTTGTACCAGTACGAGGACCACGCCCCGCCCAGCTCGTTGACGACCTGGCCGGTGGGCGTCGTCACCTGCCCGAGCGGCGGCGGGTCGGACCAGGCGACGGTCTCCGGGCTCGCCGGGTTGGTGAAATCAGCGACCCACGTGCCCGCCTGGTAGTTCCCGACCACCAGGACGTACCGCCCGCTCCTCACGGGCACGGTGTTGTAGTTGTGGATGGTGCAGTTCTCCGTCGAGGACTGCGCGCGCGGCAGCGTCCACTGGCCGAGCTTGGCACCGGTCTTAGCGTCGTAGAAGAAGGCGCTCTTGTGCGTGTCGGCCTGGACCACGCCGGCCGGCAGCCCCGTCGTGCTGCCGTTGGCCTGGCAGAACGGCGCCGCGCCGCCGCCGGGCTCCCAGCCCAGGATGATGACCTTGCCGTCCCAGGTGAAGGCGGCCGAGTGCCAGTTCCCCACCACGCCGTCGACGCCCGGCTCCTCGATCGTGAAGAGGAGGTTCGGGTTGTCCAGGCTGCCACCGGGGATGGCGTTGGCGCCGATGTCGAAGACGTTGCTCATGTGGCCCGAGGCCGTGGCGAGCAGGTTCACGTCGCCGAGGATCACGCCGTTGTCGTGGGCGGCATGCCCGCCCTCGAGCGGCTCGCGGCGCACGTGGCTGGCCGCGGCGGGGTTGCCCAGCGGGACCTGGACGATGTCGATCCAGTCGCAGGCCTGGTCCTGCGGGGGCAGCAGCGCATTCCCGCCGGACGTCGCGTTGTAGATCACCAGGCGGTTGTGCGCGAGATCCGGCACCGGCGTGAGCGTGTGGGTGCCACAGCCCGGCGAGTCGGCCTGCGGCCTGGCGCTCAGCTCGACTTCGCCGACGAGCTGGGGATCCTGGAGGTTCGAGATGTCGAAGATGTGCATGCCCTCGAAGCCCACGGGCACCGGCTGGCCGTCACAGAACCGTCCGGCGGGCGCCGGGCTGTTCCACGCGCGGACGAGGACGTCGCCCCAGACGGCGATGTCGCCCTGGTCGCCGTTGCAATGGGTCCAGGAGATCTCCTTCGGGTTGCCGGACGCGGAGATGTCGACGATCCGGAACCCGTCGTAGTTGCCGTGGAAGGCAAGCTTGCCCCAGAAGGCGATGTCGGAGTTGATGTTCCGCGTCGCGCTGGTCGCCCCGAAGAAGGAAGCGGGGTGGGGGCTGTGGCCCTTCGCGTGCAGGTTCTGGGTGTGCGGGCGGGTGGCGTGGTCGGCTGCGGCCGGAAGCACAAAGGCGACGACCGTCATCACGACGGCCAGGCCCAGCGTGCGGATGAGTCGCGCTCTCATCGTGCCGTCCTCCCTAAAGCGTCTGTCCGGGCCTTGCTGCCGGCCAGCCGCGCGGGCAGTGCCCTCGGGGCCTGTGGGACTCCGAAGGTCTGGCGGACATGCCCGTTCGGGCCCGCGCACATGGCTCCTATCGCGATAGGAGCCTGCGATTCGGCCCGGCGGGGAGCGGTGCGCGCACAGGTCAAGCCATCCCTCCTTTGGTCGGCGACCACCCTGCCCCGCAGCGCGGAGATCCCGCGGAGCTGAAGAGGCAGGGACGTGCGGGTCGCTAGAAGGGAGGTCCCCGGGCCGGGAGGGGGCCGGAAATCATCGCGTCGGCGATGACCTCATCGACGACCAGGCGGGGCAGCCGTCGAACCTCCGGGGCCAGCCGCGGCGGCCCGGCCAAGGGCCTTCCTACCAGCGCGGCGGTGCGAGCCAGCCAGCCAACGAGCAGGGTGGCCAGCAGCGCCAGCAGGAGCTGGGCGAGGAAGCCCCACATCAGCAGTCCCCGGTGCGGGAGGTCCGCGAGCGGCACGCCGGCGACCACTGGCTCCATCGCCTCACCCGCCATGAAGAGCAGGAGCTGGGCGGCCGCCAGGCGGAGCGCGAGCCAGCGACAGACGTCCGCCCTGACGGTGCGGCCACCGGCTCCCGGCCAGGAGCCGCGCAAGGCCATCGAGCCCGCAGCGTACAAGGAAGCGACCAGAGCGACGACAGCGGCCACCGACCAGTGAAGGTGTCCCGTGTCGGCGAGAGCGGCGTGCCGGGCCGCAGGTGAGAGGATCGCGACAAGGTGCGCGATGGCATGCCCGGAGACAGCCGCGGCTACCAGGACCACGAGGGCCGCGAGGTTGCGGGGGAAGGCGATTGCGGAGTCGATGCTGCGCCGGCCGTCCCGCAGGAGGAACACGCCGGGCTTGGGGCCGTGGCCCAGCGTATGGATGCTAGTGAGACGCCTGCAGGCGGGGGACGGGTGGAGCATCGGCGCCCTCCAGGCCCCCCACCAGGGGAGCCACAGACTCGCCCCCGTCCCGCTCCGCGGCTTTTCCTATTCTCGGCATGTTGCAGGCACCTCAAACATCGTGAGCAGACTATTCCCCGCCCCGGCATGGCGGGACCGCCCACTGGCGAAGCTCGCTCAGGTGCACCTGATCGACGAGCTGTTGGATGCGGCTCGACCCGCCGGCCTCCGCCTTGGGCTGGGCATGGTCCGGAATTGACCGGCCGGACGCCCCGGCGGACGGTCCGGCTCGACGTGCTGGCTTGCTCGTGCAGCTGTTCCGGGGATGGATGGCAGGCAGGAAGCGTGCGCCTGTGCGGGCACGCTTCAGGCCCGTTCGTGATCCGCAGCGGTTCCCGGTCTGCCCGCGGTGCAAAGAGTTGGCGGGGATGCTGGGGATCGGGGGCTGAGCGGTCGGAGCGGCGGGCTCCATCGGTCACTTGAGGTGCTGGGCGAGCTGCGGCGCTTCCTCGGCGGCGGGAAGGCGGCGCTGCGGTGGACGGGCTGCCGTCGCACCGACGATCTGCATGAGTCGGTCGCGGGCTTCCTCAGCCTGGGGTGCCCGCCGGGGCGGGGGTAGGGTGCCCGTCCCGGCAGGCGGGCCGGTCAGGTGTGGTTGAAGGGCCGGACGTAGGGGTTGGTGCCGTTGTAGAGGCCGGTGGGGTTGGGGTACCAGATCCACACGTGCAGGGTCACCAGGTCCGGGTGCCAGAAGCTGAACGGCGCGCCGGTTTCGGGGCTCGACGGTGGGCATTTCTCCTGGACGGTGCGGAACACGAAGGTGCCTCCTTGTAGTGGCAGGCGGCACCGAAGGAGCCGTAGGTCGCGCCCGGCAGCGGCGGCGTGGCGGGCTTGGCGGGGAAGACCCACTCCAGCGCGCCGAGCTGCCAGGTCGTGTCATGGCGCTGGTACACCAGGATGTGGGGCTTGGTGACGTCGAAGCCCTTGATGGTCGGGTTGAGGAAGTGCCAGCCCATGTCGGGGATGTCGCGGGTGATGATCTGGTAGCCGGCGGCCTTGGCGGCGCGCAGGCTGGTGGCGTACCTGGCGGTGGCCAGCCGGGCGCGGGCCAGTTGGCCGGCCAGCTTCTGCTGGGTGGCCGCCGCAGCCGTCAGCGCGGCCAGGTCGTGCTGGTGGGCAGTCATCGCGCTCGCCGGCGGGGCCTCGGCGGCCACCGAGGGTGCGCTGGCGGCGTGCTGGTGGGCCGCCGCCGGAGCGGCCGTCTCGCTGGCGGCGCCGCGGGCTGCGCAGCCGCTGGCGGCCAGGGCGCCGGCAACGGCCAGGGCGATGAGGATGGTGCGTCGCATCGTTCCTCCCT
>WNFZ01015700.1_pt1 | contig 12085 bp, 13 predicted proteins | sample 5400081 | NCBI WGS metagenome assembly WNFZ01 (sample SAMN13153365, study PRJNA577476) | soil metagenome | isolation source: 80 cm soil or saprolite under grassland replicate 1 | place: USA:California | collected 2016-06-15
CGATCAAGAATTTGGTTATTGAGGCAGGCTTGAATTCGTTCTCTGTGTGTGGTCATGGGATTTGTCTCGTAATGCAAAAGAGTGCGTCTCCACGCGCAATTTGCAAAACAATTGGCGCGTCTTTGAAAACTCTGCGATCTTCATTTGTGTGCGTGTTGACGAGGATATAGTCACCCGATTTAACTTCGTTCAGCGCGCCACGTAGGTCAAGAACGTTGATATTTTTATCTGCGTAATACGCGGCAACATAAGCTTCGCGATGAACATAGAGATTGATTGGGTGATCAAACTTTTGATCAAGGTTTTCTACAGCCTCCTTATAGCAAGTAAGCCAGTAGTCTGTTTCATACTGACGGAAAGCATGGCTTGTTCCTCCAATGAATGAATTGTAATAGGTGTATTCGTAGGGGTGAAGCTGAAAGATTCCAGCGATCCCTGGCGAAAGGAGAATTAAAATTAATCCTGCGCGTAGCCAAGATAATGCAATGTGGCTAATCAGCAATTCAAATGCAAAACCTGTGAAAATAAGAATCGGTGGAAGGATAAAGAGGAAATGTCTGATGCCATCATATATCGATGGTCTGCGCAACAGCACGTATGCAAAGAGAATAACAAACCATAGTAAAACCAGAGTGAGTGAAATAATATTATTTCTTATGGTTGTGAGATCGAGTGATGATCTAAGTGACCTCCAGCTATTGACGGAGGATTCATCCCGAAAGTCGGCGCTTAGATTTCTGTATTGTTTGAGCAAATTCCAATAGCCGACCAGGAGACCAAAAAAGAATAAGGGCCAGACAGGTTCTGTGAGGGTAGTCGCGAGCATAAAAGGCATGTATCGACGCGGTAATTCGCCTGCGCGATAGATCGCTCCGCCAAAGAGCACCGAAAGATTCGTCGGGTTATCAGCCATGAAACGAGAGACTTCGGCAAAGCGCTCAACTGGATGCTCCCAGAGGAAGGGCCAAGTGAGAAACATCGCGAATATGGCAACGACTGCATAGAACGTTAATTGAGGGATAAAGCCTATTAACTTCTTTCCAAATTTCCAGATTGCATAGGCGAGGACAAGTAACCCGGCGAAGGGACCGAGCACCCGTATAGATGTTGTGATGCCTAAAAAAATAGCAGGGAAAATTGTGCTAGAAAATTTTTGTTTGGTGCTTTTGGCTTCCTCTGATAGTTTATCTACCATTTCGAAGCCTAAACAAACAGAAGCAAGGAAGAACACCAGAAACGGCGGATCTTTTGGATTGATAAACGCATGCCCCCATAAAAGCGGCTGCCAGGAAAACAGCGCAGAAGCCGCGAGCGCAGCAGATGATTTCATCCAGCGCGTAGCAAGACGATAAAGGAAATAAACGCCGAGTTGAAAGAATAGAAAATTAATGAGGTGCCAGGCTGAGGCTTTATCAAGACCGAACGCTTTTAGGAGATAAACTGGTTCGCGGGTGAGGAACAGGTAAGCAGGTCCACGCGTCTTGTGGTCATCTCCGCTGGAGCCATAGGAATTATTTAGATCAAAGTGCCCACTGAACCATTCCTGTGGTGAATAAGCGTAGCCCAGTGCATCCGCGTAATCGTAGAAAAGAGGCTCATCCCATGAGAGTCCGTAATCTCGAAATACAAATAGGCCAATCAAGATGTTGACGGCTAATAGGAGCAAGATTGGTTTTTCAATGAACTTTTTAAAAAAGGAATTCATAACACTTGCTGCCCATTCGCATCGAGGACTTTGATTTCTGCCATCGATGAAGGGCTATCAGGGTATTCAGTTTCGAGTAATCCCCAGATCATCGAATCGCTCCAACCCTCGAGGAAACGCGTTTTGGCACGCAATGTGCCCTCATGTTTGAAACCAAGCTTGCGGGGAATGGCTGCTGATACGAGGTTTGCGGGGTCGCAATGAATTTCAATGCGATGAATGTGAATGAGCTCAAAGGCAACCTTAATCAGTGCCGCGGTGGATTCGGTCACCAATCCCTTGTTGACGTGATCCTTGTGAATCCAGTAACCGATTTCCAGGTCACTTTCACCTAGACGCGTGTGTAAGCCTGTTCCACCGAGTAATTTCGTGTCATCTTGATTAAAGATACCATACACAAAATTCTGTCCCAGATCGAACATGCCGCGAAACCTTTTCAAGCGCTGTACTTTTTCTTCTATGGGTTCAGGTTCGTTATACACCCACGGCATCCATGGACGCAAATGCTCAACACTTTCAGTGATGAACTCAGCCAGCATCGCCGCGTCAGATGGGTTGTAACAGCGCACAACGAGACGTCCAGTTTCAATTCGATAAGCGGGATTTGAAAATTCTTGACCGTTCATTTTTTCTTCGATGCTCGCTGAGTTCGCTTTTTTAGTTCATTCTGTTTGCCAAATCCAGCCAACAACGAAGTCAATTCTTTTTCTTCAGTGAGCTGCCCTTTTAAATATTCGCTCATAAATTGTGAACGGCGCAGACGCAAAGCCATTGGGGCAACGACCTGTAAATCCTCTGTTGTGACCTCATCGCGTCCATCTGCAGCTGCATAAGCACGCGCCGATTCAAACCAAGTGATTTCCGCCCGTAATGAATCTATCCCCATTCTTTGCACTAACTCAATCGCGGGATTGGCGACCTGATCAGGCATCGCGACTTTTCGAACTAGTTCACGCGCGTGGCGGATTTCGAATGCGGCCGCTTCCATCTCAGCCGAAAACTGTCCCGTCATCTGACGTGGATTCGCCAGATAAGCCTGCACTCTTCGATAGGCTTCCAGACGTTCGGCGGCGTCCTTCAGTCCATGCACAATGACGCGTAAACCGAAGCGATCGAGGATCTGCGGTCGCAATCTTCCCTCTTCAGGATTCATCGAGCCAATTAACACAAAGCGCGAGCGATAGGTCGCGGCAATTGGACCGCGTCGTACTGTATAGGATCCCTGTGCAGCAGCATCAAGAATAGAGTCGATAATGTCATCACTGAGCAAATTGATCTCGTCAATATAAAGCAAATTGCGATCGGCTTGTGCCAAAATCCCGCGTCGGACGCGCATGCGCTCATGAGCCGCGGCGCGTTCGTCTATGCCTCCAACTACATCTTCGATCTTCGCATTTAGTGGCAACTCGATCAATCGCACTGGATCCGGCGCGGTCAGTGGTTGACCTTCACCATATTTCTTCGCACAATCCGGGCAGACAGCATTGATTCCACCAATCTCAATATCTTCGGGTAAACATCCATAGAAGCAAGTGCTTCGGTCGACTTGTGGCAATAAATCCAGCAAACTGCGGACTGCTGTTGTCTTGGCAGTGCCGCGCGGACCAATGAGCAATATCCCGCCAATATTGGGGTTGATCAATCCAAGCAGTAAAGCCAGCTTCATTTCCTGCTGGCCAACGATTGCAAGAAACGGGAATGGCAACGCCTCTACAACACGCCCATCTTCCGGCGTGAGTGGTGGAAGTGATTTCCCCGCGACATAATCCACCAGTTCACGCAAATTTCGAAACGAGTGTGCCACACGTTCCTTTGGTTCAGATTTTTCTTCGGGTTGAATGAGTTCGGGTTCGGTCATAATAACCATCGCGTTGAGCGGAGTGACGAGGATTCACTGAGGAGCGCAGTCGAAGCGTATATTAAATGGATAATTGTCATTCGACTATGATTCACTGCGCTCAACATCCACTCAGGATGTAACTATTTACACTCTAATCTTCGTTCTTGTCGTTCCTTTGCCTGCTCGATTCTTTGTCTTTCTTCTGCTGTCTCAGCTTTCACAGGCGGGACTGAAGTGGGCCTGCCTTCATCATCCAAAGCCACATAGACAAGGTAAGCTGTATTGGTATGTGTGCGCTCCCCAGTGATTGGGTTTTCCGCAATTACCTGTACTTCCGCTTCCATCGAAGTACGTCCAGTATAGGTGACTTGAGCGTTGAGTATGACAAGATCACCAAGTTTTATTGGTTGGCGGAAAGTCATCGAGTCAATCGCAACCGTGACAACTTTCTTTTGCGCATGACGCATACAGGAGAGCGCGCCAGCTTCATCTGCTAATTTCATGATCCAACCGCCATGCACATTACCCAAAAGGTTGGCATGCTCGGGATGCATCAATTGTGAAAGAGTGACACGCGAAGCGCTCATCGGTTTTGGAGTGAGAGGTTCTGTCATAGAATCAGACCTGCTACGAGTTTACCATGTCAGTTGTGTACATGCATGGCATGTTGTATCAGCAGTTGAACTGCTGATACAACCTCGCGGCTAGTCCATGTCTTCTCGAAGCTCGCCACTATCAACGGTATGTAATCGTTCCGGCTCCTCGACAAGAATATCTACGAGACTGTGGGGGAGATCACTCATGAGAGGAGCGAGGGGAAGACTGGCTGGAATGTTCAATCGTCCGGGCGGTGGAGTCAGCTTGAGGTGCGGTCTGACCGCATTATCCGATCGTTGACGCACAATACGTGGATCGTTTGTCAGAGATCCTACATAGAATCCCATGACTGAGTAGACCTCTCGTTGAGGCGTCACACAGCCAATCCATTCCCCGCTTCGATTGAAAAGATAAGGAAAGACCAAAAATGCTTCTACTTCGCCACGTGAGCTGTAGATTGGAATAATACGATGTCCTGACATAGATACATCCCTATCAATTTATTCTATATCATTATACGTCCAATAGCGATTAATGAAGAAGTTCCATATCATTACAAGTCCAATAGCAAATGCGAGAGTCGCATTTTTGCCAAGGAATTGAGACGTTGAATGAGACATAGGGGCCGTCTTCTCAAATACACCGGTCATGACTGGTTCAACGAAGTGTAGGATTGGAATGCGAATGCCGATGCCCGCTGCATTCACAACGAAAAACATGCCTAGCTGGTGCAAGAGATGACGCGAGCGCGAGTCGGGATATGTCCAGTAACGGTTCAACATGAAGTTGCTGATCACTGCACAAATGAATGAAATGGTTCCTGCATAGACCAGCTTCATATCGAACAGGTGGGTCATCAAGTTCATGACCCCAAAATCGATCACGGCGCCGAAAGCGCCTACAGTGGCAAATTTCAAAAAACGAATGTGTTCTTTATTTTCGGTCAGAATCATGCCAGCCCCAATTTTTGCTTGAAGTATGGAATGGTCTTATGAATACCCTCTTCGAGAGAGACTTTCGGTTCCCAGTTGAGGATTTGGCGGGCACGGGTAATATCAGGCTGGCGCTGTTGCGGATCGCGCACGCTACGCGCGTCCTTGACGAATATGAGGCCGGCTTTGTTGCCGACGATCTGGTTGATTGTCTCAGCAAATTGCAAGATTGTCATTTCATGCTGATTGCCGATGTTGACCGGTAAATGCTCATTCGAAAGAAGTAGCTTGATGATTCCATTAATCAAATCATCAACATAACAGAACGAACGCGTTTGGCCGCCATCGCCATAGACGGTGAGCGGCTGACCCAATAAAGCCTGCTTCAATAAATTGGGCAAGGCACGCCCATCTTCGAGATCCATACGAGGACCATACGTATTGAAGATGCGCACGATACGCGTGTCAACGTCATGGGCGCGGTGGTACGCCATCGTCAATGATTCGGCAAAACGTTTGGCTTCGTCATAGACCGCGCGCGGCCCGACAGGGTCTACATTACCTGCATAACTTTCTGTTTGCGGATGGACAATTGGATCGCCGTAGATTTCGCTCGTGGAGGCAAGTAGGAAGCGTGCCTTGTTTGCACGGGCTACACCAAGACAGTTGTGTGTGCCAAGCGCACCGGCCTTCATAGTCTGGATAGGTAAGTTGAAGTAGCCTGATGGCGATTGAGGATTTGGGCTTGCAGGGGATGCGAAGTGCAAGACAGCATCCACTTTGCCGGAGATGAAAATATAATTCGACACATCATGCTTACGAAATGAGAAATTTTCATTTCCCATCAGGTGCGCGATGTTTCCGCGATTGCCTGTGATGAAATTATCTAACCCAATGACTTCATGGCCTTCAGAAAGAAGGCAATCGCATAAATGTGAGCCAAGAAACCCAGCAGCCCCAGTGATTAAAATACGCATTTGATTTCCTCTCTAAGCTAATCTGTCATTGTGAGGAGGATGCTCTTCCCGACGAAGCAATCTCCTCATGAGAGTTGAGATTGCTTCGGGCAGGAAAACACTGCCCTCGCAATGACAGGCTATTTCCAATCAATTTCTGTGACGAGACCATCGCCCGTCACTTGATAAGCCTGACTATTGCCGCTATCCACCAGCCATCCGTCTCTATCCATCACCACAACGCGATAGCGGCTGGTCTCGCTCTGTGAAGGGAAGATCGCTTGCAAATACGCGACTTGATATTGCCGTTCTCTTGAGCTTGATTGCAATGGTGAAGTGGATGGATAAGCAAACATGCCAGTTTGTTGAACAATTGGCACCGTTGCATTGTTCTCAAAGGATGTCGCGCTAATATCAAAAAAGGGTGAATCTTCTTCGCTCACCAAACTTGGTGGTGGCGCGTGTGAAATAAAGTAAAGCGTCTTTCCATCCGCGCCCCAAGTGAGAGAGGGGAGCCAAGCCCAATCACTATGCGTGTTGAGGGGTGTGATGCTCAACAATGGCTTGAGATATTTTCCATCCAAGTCAACCAAGCCGATCCCGTCAGGACGCGCGTAAGCGAGATGCCCATCTGCTGAGAAGGCGAAGGTCATGCCCCACCAACCGTACACGCCTCCGCTACTAGCATCTAGAATCTTTCTTCTTTCTCCGGTGGAAATACTATACCGATATAAGTCATTGTTTGCCTGCCAGCCTGGGGCGGTCGCGCGCGGCTCAACGGTGGAATACGCAATTGAGTTTGTGCCCGGTATCCAATCTGCGAAGTGGACAACATTCGAAATGCCGGTGCTAAAAGGTTTTCCGCCATTCGTCCGCACAGCCCACAAGGTGTTGATTTCCTTATCGGCGGGCTTACTTGATTTGCGAGTGAATATTAAATAATTGCCATTGGGAGAAAGTTTAAAGATGCGTCCATCGAGATCACCGGTGGTGACAAGAGAAGTACGATTGGCTGTGGAAGTGTCTATAATCCAGGCATTGCCGCCAGCCAGATAAGCCAAGTGACCGGGAATCGGCAATGGGGCAAAAGAGGATTGTGCACCGACCATCATAATTTCTGGGACCGCGTCTTCCAGGATAACGGACTTCACGATGTTCTTGCTGATCTCAACATCGTTCTCAAGAACGCGGCGATAAGTCAACTCTTCGTTCCCATTCACGCCAGCTTGTACAAGGCAAAGACTCATTGCGGACAACCTGTCTCTCAAAGGGAATGATCTGTTCTTCGGTCTCGAAAACTTCTTTGACACGTATCAGTTCAATAGCGGTGCCATCGCTAAGGACTGTATATGGGGGAGGGTCAACGCGGTCTAAATTTCCCACCGTAATACCGGCCGATTGAAGTGCTTGAGTGACTGTACTTCCTGCCGCTACTGTTATGCTGCGCGATGTACCGTCAGCGGTGATGCTGATGGTAATATCCGCGCTCCTCATTTGGGGAGAACGGCAACTCACCAGCAGAGTAGATATCAGCAAAGCGGTGAATAGACTGAGGCGTAGTGAGATGCGTAGCATAGTGTCAAGTTGGCGCTTCGTCGGTGACTAAGCGCGAAGTATTGTATAATCTTTGCGCTATTTGATGCGTCCAGTAATTGTCATTGCACCGCCGGTTATGGAAATCGATTCGATGCGCAAACCTGTCGCAACAGGACCAATAGAGCCCGTGTAAGCCTCCTTGACCATCGCAGTGATGGCATCCTTCAGCCCTTTTGGTGCAGGAAAGGGACCAAAATCGGCTGAAGCGATCTCGATCTGCGGTTGACCGTTTGCATCCACGCCCATATTCACAATGATGCCGATATTTGCAGTGAACAGACCTTGTTGGGTTTTGCCATAGATCTGCATTTGCCCATCGCGCAAATAAACTTGTGGATCAGTGATCAGCGGTTTTTTGTCGGATTGCTGAAGGGTAGGATCACTTTGCAAACGGGCAGCCAGATAAGATGTGATTTGTGGCTCAGTGATATTTATAGTCACAATGCCGGTCTGTGCGCCGGCTTCAAGGGCTCGTTTTACTTCATCCTTGATACTTTCAGCAGCTTGAGAAGAAATAGGAATCGGTGGAAGGCTTGAATAATCAGGTCCGCCGACGAAAATTGTGCAAGCAAGTGACGTAAGTACAAGACTCAGTAAAAAAAGTGGTAAAGCGAATGTTTTTATTCTCATCTCTTGAAATCCAATATTTTAGTTCATAAGCGGAGCAATTATAGCATGAGCGACTCGCAACCTATCTCAGGGGAAAATTCCGAAATCGAATTGCCACTATCAATGAAATTGGAGGCGCTGTTGTTCGTCGCGCCGGAACCCGTGACAGCCGCGCAACTCTCCGCCGCGTTAGATGTGGCTCCCTCCGTGATTGAACGCGGACTCAACGAACTGGACGCATCCCTCGCGACTCGCGGCTTGCGTCTGCAGCGAAACGCGGGCCGCGTCCAATTGACCACCGCGCCCCAACTCGCTGAACTGCTCGAGCGTTTCTTGGGTCTCGAAGCGACCACGCACCTCAGCCGCGCCGCACTCGAAACGCTGGCGATTATTGCCTATCAACAGCCGGTCACGCGTCCGCAAATTGACGCGATTCGCGGCGTGAACAGTGACAGTATGTTGAAGAGTTTGTTGAACAAAGGCTTGATCATCGAGTCCGGCCGCTCAGATGGGCCTGGACGTCCGTTTTTATACTCTACTACACCTGAATTTTTACAGCACTTTGGATTGAACTCAGTCCTCGAAATGCCTTCGCTCGCGAGTACTGAGGAAGAAGGCGATACTCACGATGAGATGTTGAAGGGATAGCAGAGAGTGCTACTATTTTTCGGGTACAACAGCAACTGCATCCATTTCCGCTAAGAAGTCAGGATGCGCCAATCCTGCCACGAACATTACAGTGATGGCAGGCGGGTTGGGACGGTCTCCCCATATCTGTTGAGATACTTCGAAAGCAGGCCGCAGAGGTTGCCCTTGCACAATGTAAATATTCCATTTGATGACGTGCTCCAGTTCAGCTCCACTAGCTCTTAAAGCGGTCTGCAGGTTTTTCATGACTTGTTCAACCTGTTGCTTGATCTCACCTTTGCCAACGATCGCTCCAGAGGCATCGACGGCGTCTTGCCCACCGATGTAAATTGTTTTTGCTGGACCAGTTACGGTGACTACTTGCGTGAATGCAGGATTCTTAGATAGGTCATTGGGATTAATATGTTGAACCCGTGCATGCGTAGAAGTTGTCATAACTTCGTATTCTCCTATTCTTTGTTATCCCATCGGGGTTGTCAATTGAAAGTAGTTGCCATCTGGGTCAGCTAGTGTTGCAATCCACCCACCGCCCATTTCATATGGTTCTCTGATTACCGTAGCACCAATCGCTTTGATTCTCTCAAACTCTTCTTTGACGTGCGAAGTCTCGAAATTTAAGATCACACGTCCGGGATCTTTGGTGTTACCTCCCATTTTCGAATGTTCCAACACGGACAAGTAAGCACTTCCAACTTCCCATCCAAAGAAGCCATTCTCTTTATCAACCATGTCTGCTGGCTTTCCAATGACTTTTTCATAGAAGGCTGCTAACGCTTCAGTTTGTTGCGTGCCAATCATAATGGAATTTAGATTCAACATTTTATACATATCCTTTCTAATCGAACACTAACCACTGACACTTTCAAATTCCAGCCAAACTCCGCTGGTCGAGTAGCCCCGAATGCTCACTTCGACTAAGCTCAGTGCAAGCTTGGAGGGGCGTATCGAGACCACACGTCGCCAGGTATTCTTCATTTTCTTGTAACCTTTTGGTCTCGGTTTCGACAAGCTCAACGCAGCGGATTGCTCTTGAAACAAACTGTCGGGTGGCTAGCTCGAAAACCGATAATATATGCTGGAATACCCTTAGCCTAAGATTATTATATTCCAACCAGTCTGCCAGTGTAGGCTTGCACACTGTTAGGGAGCATGCTATTCATCCAAACCACGTTTGCAATCGTTGCATCTCAAAAGAACGCTTCTCATCCAAATATTTCGGCGAAGCTTCGGTTAGGATTACCTCCGGCTCAGGTTCCGCAAGGAACTGCCCCTTCACCATCATTGCCTGACCCGCGCCCACTTCCAAATAACAACCTCCCTCGCCTTTGAACTTCGCTTCGGGCTCCTGCCCGGCGAACATCGCAGCGATGCGGTCAGCAACCGTTTCGCCCATCGCCTCTGCAAATACGCCTGCCTTTGGTAAAGGCTTTCCATTTGCCATGGCAATCTGCACCACATCGCCAATGGCATAGACTCCGGGGAATTGAGTCTCCAATGTACGTGGATTCACCGCTACCCATCCAGAGTCCCCGACCAATCCACTTTCGCGCACCGCGGCGGGGGGGCGATGAGGCGGTACTCCTAACAAAAGATCGAACGGTCGCCGTTCATTGGCAAAGACGACTTCACCGGCTTCAATCGCAGTGGCTTTGTGATTTGGCAGAAATGTGATTCCTTTGTCTGCTAATCTGCTTTCGATGAGATCACATCCTGCTGACCCCAGAATAGGTAATGACATCGGCTGTGGCGTGAATACTTCGACACTTGCCTTGACAGCGCGTGCCTTTAACGTGTCGCTGATCAATAAAGCCATCTCATAGGGAGCAGGCGGGCATTTGTACGGCGCGCCAAAAATGCCAATCAACAGCTTACCTCTTTGAAATTCTTTTAACGCTTGCGCGGCGCGCGGGATGTCATTTGGGTCGTAGACATTAAATGCATATTGCTGAAAACCTGGGATCGCCTCTGGCGCAAGTTCAGCGCCTAACGCCACGATCAAAGCGTCCGCGCTGATGATTTGATCTCCCATTGTTGCGGCGCGTCCGTTCGGATCGATCCGTGTGACTGGGTCGCGCATGATGCGAATGCCGAGACTCGTGAGGCTGTCGAGGGGACGCTGCCCAACCTCCAGTGTTGACTCGCCAACGAGCGCCCAGGTCTTGCGGAATCCCACCATAAAGTGATCGCGTCGATCTACGAGAATTACCTCATCGTTTGTATCAAGCTTTTGCTTGAGTCGACGTGCGGTCGCAATACCACCGAACCCCCCACCTAAAATCAAGACTCGTTTCATGATTACCTCGTAAGAATATTCTGCCCCGTCCCGAAGGTTTTAGTGGCTCAACAACGTTTTACCTGGAAACTTTCCACTTTTACTTTTTCAACGATCATTGTGCACATGTTAATTCTCCATCTTTTTCGCGCTGAGCGGAGGGTTGAGACGTTCCGTCGAGACCCGAAGTCGAAGCGCAGTGCCGTTGAACACTCTTAAATAATTTTGAAACTCATCCTTCGACTGCGGCTTCGACGAGCACTCAGCCTCCGCTCAGGACGGAGTACCCAAATATTTTTCCAGAAAAGCAAAAATCTTTTCCCAGCCATCTACAGCCTGGGCCTGCCGGTAGTTAGGGCGATGATAGTAAAAGAATCCATGCCCGGCGCCATCATACCTATGGAATTCATAACTCTTGCCGTGCTTCTTGAGTTCCGCCTCATGTTGATTCACTTGCTCTGGACTCGGATGGCTGTCATCATTTCCAAATAGACCTAGAACAGGGCAGGGTAGACCTTTGGTGTACTCTAGCGGTGCAACAGGAAAGTTGGGGGAAAAATTCTCTTGCGCCATCACAACGCCTCCGCCCCAACAATCAACAATCGCATCGAAACCCGGCGCGCGGCACGCCGCGAGATAAGCATGACGTCCACCGGAGCATGTGCCGAAGATTCCAACTTTGCCGTTGCTATAAGGCAGCGCGCGGACGTATTTCATCGCGCCCGCAAGATCTCCAACGGCCTGATCATCGGGAATACCGCCCTCACCGCGTACTTTAGCAGCGACATCTTCCGGGGTACCATGTCCGCTTCGGAAATAAAGATTGGGCGTGATCGCGGTATAGCCACGATAAGCAAACTTACGAGTCGCTTCTTTGTACCATTCGTCCCAGCCAGGCATGTGATGCGCCAGTACCATTGCGGGAAATGG